>Ga0268299_1000084_pt1 | contig 369457 bp, 336 predicted proteins | sample NOBtaG_FD_193484 | JGI IMG/M metagenome (GOLD analysis project Ga0268299, IMG submission 193484) | Activated sludge microbial communities from bioreactor in Nijmegen, Gelderland, Netherland - NOB reactor | ecosystem: Engineered > Bioreactor > Aerobic > Activated sludge | place: Netherlands...
CAGGCCAAGCCGACACTACCGACGTCAGCACATCTAAAGGTTAAGCACCGTGCCCCAGATTCAATGAGAAAGACACGCGGTTACCCCAGATTCAATGAGAATGCCCCAACATCCGTGAGAACGGACAATTGCATTCCCTTGATGCACCAAGGCTCTGCCAAACGTCTCCGCCACACCGCTCGTCGAAGAACGACGAGGTGCCATACCGTCACAGTGACGTTTTGCCGCCATGGGACTGGGCGGGTAGGAGGAACACTCAAAACTCGAAAGATGCTGTTGTGGAGACTTTCTCGCACGCACCGATGGTTTAGACGGGACCCGATACGTATCGCTGGCAGGTCATGAGACGTCCGTTCACGGCGGGCGCTAGGTGTCGTTAGCTGCCCCTAGGGGCAGCAGCTTGCCTCATGGGTGGGTGCCATTAGCCCAACCGAGGTCATGCGGCAGCCTGAACCAATGTCACTCGGAACTCCTGCACATATCTAACGCCGATAAGACACATTATGTCAGTTATGCGGTGGTGATTCAGGCAGATGCGTGGCCTCTGCGGCGTCTGTGTCCTGTCTCGATATATCTGGCGGGTATCGCATTTGATCTGGCGGTTTTCGGTGTGCCGCCTATTTCTCAGTGAATCTGGCGGTTAATGTCGTATCCCGGTCGTAGTCTCAGCTGTGATGACCGAAGGGGGTCGGGATGGCAGCTCCACGCCTGCGTTCCCTGCCGCGGAACGTGACGGACGTGACGCGAGTGTTGGCGTGCGTGGACGGCTCCGTTCAGAACTTGCAGGTGTCACCCGACGTCGGGTCAGTGCAGCTCGAGCACACGACCCCGATCCGCGAGTTCTTCTCTTGGCCGGGCAAGCGAAACTACGAAGGCCTGTATTGGTCGAGCACGAATCGCCGCCACGTCGAATTCGAGTCGCTCCTCGAACGTGAGTACCTCCTGGCAGCCGACAACGCATCCGACATCGTCGCCATCGCAGCACAGCCCCTTGCACTGGGCTGGTGTGTGCACGGCACAGACGATGGCTCGGCTCTCCGCAGATCGATCTGCATGGGTACTTCCCCGCTCTCGCCGCGGAGCGACACTTCCGGCGACACCTTGCCTCTCGGGATGTCATGCACGATTCCCTGCCCATGCTGATTGGCCGAGAGTGCGCCAGTCCAGCGATAATCGGATCTACCGAGATCGACTGCCGCAGAAATGAATTCGGCATCGACGCTGTCGACGCACTGACGTATCCCGAGCAAGTTAGGATCGCTCGACTGCTGTGTTTACCCGCATTTCTTTGCGCAGCAACTGATCCTGACACCGATTTAACTAGGCGCAGTTCACTCGTCACGCGGGAAGTGGAGAAGATCATCCCCGCCCGGGACGATGCAGACCCGTGGCGAGCAACCAACCGGGTGTGGACGGCCATCACGTTTCTGACCGCCCGCCGGCGAGATGCCCGTATCTACGGAGTACCGATGCGCGACACGTACTACAACATCCTGCGGTTTATTCAGGAACCGCGGGACGATTCCGCAGCGGCGGGCTGGTCCCATGAGGCACAGGGGCGAGGCGGATATGGAGCTTGAACAGGCTACTCGACAGATGCGCATTGACCCCCGGCTTAAGGCCGCCGGTTGGGCGGTCACGCCATTTGACCCGGCCATGCCGAAAGCGATTCCATCGCAAAAGGCTGTCGAAGAATGGCCGACAACAGCTGGCCCAGCGGACTACGCGCTGTGCGACGAGCATTCGGTAAGAGCCGTCGTAGAAGCCAAGAAGCAGTCCACCGGAGCTCAAGGAATCCTCCCCCAAGCTGAGCGGTACTCCCGTGCGATTAGAGTCGACATCGCCTGGCAGGGCGAATACGGTGTCCCGTTCTTATATGCCACAAATGGTGAAGAGACTTGGTTCCATGACGTTCGCCTCCCCCAGAACCGCTCACGCAAGGTTGCAATGTTCCACACCCCCAATGCGCTGCGGGAGCTACTCGAGCGTGACAGTGACGCAGAGTTCGCCAAACTACGCACAATTCCGCTGAATCCATACCTGCGGACGTATCAAGTGGAGGCAAACACAGCGATCGAGCAGACCGTTGCCGACGGCAAACGGAAGATGCTCGTGACAATGGCGACCGGCACCGGCAAAACGCTGATGACCGTCAACGAGATCTATCGGCTCATGAAGTCCGGCGTCGCTCGTCGCGTCCTGTTCCTCGTCGACCGCCGCGCACTGGCCGCGCAAACGGTGCGCGCCTTCGCCAGCTTCGAGGCCGAGCCAGGCCTCAAGTTCGACAAACTCTACCCGGTCTATTCGCAGCGTTTCCAGCAGTCCGATTTCGACAAGGAGGAGAAGTTTGACCCAAACGTGATGCCGAACTCGTTGCTGACGAACCCAAAGTTGGGTGACGCGTTCGTCTACGTCTGCACCATACAGCGGATGAGTATCAACCTGTTTGGTCGTGACGCTGGGATTCGCTTCGGGGAGGGCGATGGCGGCGATATGGACGCGAAGAAACTCGACATCCCGATCCACGCCTTCGACCTGATCGTGGCCGACGAATGCCACCGCGGCTACTCCGCCAAGGAGCTGTCGGTGTGGAGGGACACGCTCGATTGGTTTGACGCGATCAAAGTCGGGCTAACAGCAACACCAGCTGCCCACACAATGGCCTACTTTGAAAATCTTGTCTATCGCTACGATTATGAGCAAGCGGTACGCGAACGCCACCTCGTAGACTACGACGTTGTGCGGGTGCGCAGCGATGTTCGCATGAACGGCGTGTTCTTACACAAGGGTGAACAGGTCGATCAGGTGGATCCCGACTCCGGTGCCCGACAACTGGACCTGCTCGAAGACGAGCGCGCCTACGACGCCTCAAAGGTGGAGCGCGAGATTACCGCACCCGACAGCAATCGCAAGGTGCTCGCCGAGGTGAAGAAGTATGCTGACGCCCATGAGGCCGAAACCGGCCGCTTCCCCAAGACTCTCATCTTTGCCGCCAACGACCTCCCCCACGTATCGCACGCCGATCAATTGGTGGAGCTTGCAAAGGATGTATTTGGTCAGGGTGAGTCGTTCGCCGGCAAGATCACTGGCCGAGTAGATCGACCGCTGCAGAAGATCCGTGAGTTCCGCAACCGCCCCAACCCCAAAATCGTTGTTACCGTTGATCTTCTTACAACCGGTATCGACATCCCAGACCTTGAGTTCCTGGTGTTCCTACGACCAGTCAAGTCCCGCATCCTGTTCGAGCAGATGCTCGGACGCGGCACCCGTCGCTCACCAGACTTGGTGCCGGCCAAGACACACTTCACAGTATTCGACTGCTTTGACGGCACGCTTCTGGAATACTTCCGCTCGACCACTGGCATGACCATCGAACCGCCAGAGGGCGACAGCAAGACCATCGCGCAGATCGTCGAGGACATCTGGCAGAACCGCGACCGCGACTACAACACAAAACGACTCGTCAAGCGGCTTCAGCGCATCGACAAGAACATGAGCGGCGAGGCACGCGAGCTCTTCGCTCGCTTCATCCCCGATGGGGATATGGGGCACTTCGCCGAGGTTCTGCCCGCCAAGCTGCGCAGCGACTTTGTAGGCACTATGAAGATCCTCCGTGACCCTGACTTTCTCACTCTGTGTATCGAGTATCCGCGTGCGAGAACGCACTTCGTCGTTGCGTCGGACGTGATCGACACTGTCGAGTCCGAGATCTTGATCAAGGCCGGGATCGGCAAGGAATACAAACCCGAGGATTATCTACAGTTGTTTGTGCGCTTCGTCGAGGAGCATGAGCGCGAGATCGAGGCCCTACAGATTCTGCTTGGCCGACCAAATGACTGGAGCCCAGATGTGCTACGAGAGTTGCGAGATGTGTTGAGCCAGGCGCCGGAACGCTTTACCGACGACAATCTCCAGCGCGCATTCGAGGCAACCCATCACAAAGCGGTGGTCGACATCATCTCGATGGTCAAGCGTGCAGCCCTTGATGAGGCACCGCTGCTGACTGCTGAGGAGCGGGTCAACGCTGCAGTAGCCAAGGTCACCGCCGACCGTCAACTGACCGACGAGCAAGCCAAGTGGCTGGAGTACATCCGCCAGCACCTAGTACAGAATCTCAGCATCGAGCAGGAGGACTTCGAGCTCATACCAATCCTCTCCGGCCGTGGTGGCTGGGGACGAGCTAACCGAGTGTTTGACGGGCGGCTCGATGAACTGATCAAAGAACTCAACAAGGAGCTCGTCGCCGCATGACAACAGGTGATGTTGTAAACAAACTCTGGAGCTTCTGCAATGTCCTCCGCCATGACGGCATCGACTATGGCGACTACATCGAGCAGTTGACGTATCTGTTGTTTCTGAAGATGGCCGACGAGCGCGGTGTCGCGGTTCCCGAGCACGGCGACTGGCCGTATCTCCGAAAGCAGTCCGGTAGCGACCTGCTCGACGCGTATGTCGAGGCGCTGCGCACGCTTGGCAAGGAGCGCGGGATCCTCGGGGACATCTATTCCGGCTCACAGAATCGGTTCACCAACCCGGTCAACCTACAGAAGCTCATCGGCCTGATCGACGAAACCGAGTGGACCGCCATCGACACCGACATCACGGCCGCTGCATTCGAGGGATTGTTAGAAAAAGCGGCCAGCGAGGGTAAAAAGGGTGCCGGCCAGTATTTTACTCCTCGCATCCTCATCCAGTCGATGGTGCGCTGCATCAAACCCGATCCCCGCGTGAGCAAGGGCTTCACCATCTGCGATCCGGCGGTCGGTACTGGCGGATTCCTCATCGCGGCCTATGAGTGGCTGAAGGCTGAGACCAAAGGCGGTGCGCTCGACCGTGAAACGGCCAAGCGCATCCGTGCCCACACCTACTACGGCAACGAGCTTGTGCAGCGCCCGCGCCGGTTAGCGTTGATGAATCTCTACCTCCATCAGGTCGAGCCACACATCACGCTTGGCGATTCGATCTATGAGACGCCCGGCAGCCAGCGTTATGACGTGGTACTGATGAACCCGCCATTCGGTACCAAGGGTGCCGCGCAAGCACCCGACCGCGAGGACTTCACTGTCCAGACCAGCAACAAGCAGTTGAACTTCCTACAGCACATCTTGACCACGCTCAAGATCGGCGGCCGTGCAGCAGTTGTCGTGCCCGACAACGTGCTCTTTGCCAACCAAGCGGGCGAAGTGTTCGAGGTGCTTATGGAGGACTGTGACTTGCACACCGTATTGCGCTGTCCACGGGGAACATTCAGCCCATATACCGAGGGCACCAAGACTAACGTGATCTTCTTCACCAAGGGCCGGCCGACCGAGCGCACTTGGATCTACGACGCGCGTTCCAACGTGCCAAAGATCACCAAGAAGAACCGACCACTCAGTCCCAAGCACTTCGCCGAGTTCGAAAAGTGCTATGGCGACGATCCCAACGGACTAATCAAGCGTGCTGAAACCGACTCGGCCGAGGGCCGCTGGAGGAGCTTCGGGATCGACGAGATCAAGGAAAAGCATTACAAGCTTGACGCTTTCAAGTGGCTCCGCGACGAGGAACTCGACGACCCCGACGACCTACCCGAGCCTGAGGAATTGATCACCGAGGCCATGGAGGAACTACAACTCGCTCTCGACGACCTCGCTGATATTCAGAAGCTGTTGGAGGGCAACGGTAATGGGGGCGACGCGTGAGCGTTGTCAGTTCGCCGCGCGATGAGGTAGCCCTCGCCGATCTACTCAGCGATGGGCTTTTCGTAGATGGCGACTGGGTTGAATCGAAAGACCAAGACCCTGATGGCGACGTGCGCCTCATTCAGCTGGCGGACGTGGGCGACGGTGTGTTTAGAGATCGATCTTCCCGCTTCCTTACTTCGGAGAAGGCTAAAGAGCTGCGCTGCACCTTCTTAGAGCCAGGCGACGTACTTGTGGCACGGATGCCGGAGCCGCTCGGCCGCGCCTGCATCTTCCCTGGTGTCGGCCAACCGGCCGTGACAGCCGTCGACGTCTGCATCATCCGGCCGAACCCAAAGCGCGTGCAGCCCGAATGGCTCGTCGCGGCGATCAACTCGCCCGACTTTCGTTCGGCGATGCAGCAGTTCGTTCGTGGCACTACGCGGCAACGGATCTCGCGCAAGAACCTCGGGACCTTGGAGCTGCATGTTCCCGATGTCGCCGAGCAACTCGCGATCACTGATGAGATCGGCCATCTCGAATCGAGCCGTGGGAGCGCAGCAGACCACATTGCTGCGGCCCGGCGAGCAGTCGAACGGTTCCGTCAAGCCGTCCTCGCCGCTGCCTGCTCCGGCCGCCTTACCGCCGACTTGCGGGCTGAGCGCGGGATCGAGGACGGAGCGCTTCCAGGTGGATGGCAGAGCGACACGCTCGGTGTCCTTGCGGAATCGATTCGTGGTGGCTCAACGGAGGTGCCTCGGAACGAGCCCACTGCGTTCCCGATTCTGCGATCAAGCAGTGTGCGGCCGTTCGTCGTCGACTATTCCGATGTTCGCTACTTGACCGCCGATCAGTCCACTCGCGAGCTCAACTATCTGTGCGATGGTGACCTACTTGTCACCCGCCTCAGCGGAAGCCTTGAGTACGTGGGCAACTGCGCAGTAGTCAGGCTCGACGACGACCAGAGGATTCAATATCCCGACCGCCTGTTCTGCTGTCGGCTCACCGACCCGCGCGAGGCACCGTTCGTCCAGCTTGTGTTCGCAGGCCCCGAGATTCGAGCTCAGATCGAAGCAGCGACGCGATCGGCAGCAGGGCATCAGCGAATTTCGATAACTGATCTCAAGAGATTCCACTTCGCGCGGCCGCCGCTCGACGAACAGGCTGAGATCGTCCGTCGAGTTGAGCAGTTACTCCAGTTGGCCGATGGCTTGAAAGCCCGCATCGACACCGCGTCAAAGTATGTCGACCGCTCCTCCCAAGCCGTCCTCGCCAAAGCCTTCCGCGGCGAGCTGGTCGGATCTGGAGGTACCTCGTGAGCGGCATCAAGCCTGTACGCCTCTGGTCTGATGAACCATCGCCGGTCGACCTACTCGCCTTCGCCGCTGTGGCAGAGACCGCGGTCGAAGCAGTGCTCGATGACACGCTCGATCCGATAGCGCTTGGCGTTTCTGGCCCGTGGGGCAGCGGCAAGAGCACGGTGCTCCGACTCATCGAGGGTGACCTGACATGGCGCAGTACCAGCCAGGACAACGAGCAGATTCTCGTAGTCCAGAGCGATCCGTGGCGATACGACCCCTCGGTTGGTGCGAAGGCGACGCTCATCGGCGAAGTGCTCACCGCTCTGCAGGAGGAGCTGAAGCGCAAGGGTGGCGCGTCGGAGAAGGCACAAAACCTCCTCAAAAAGCTTGCCAAGCGCGTGAACTGGGCCAAAGCACTGAAGGTCGCTGCTAGGTCGTCGATCACGTTGCAGCTGCCAACCCTCGATGATCTGAGTGGCCTTATCAACGAAGCGTCTGTCGACGATGGAGACGAGGCCGGGAGCAAGACGCTCGACGAGTTCAGGACCGAGTTTGACGAACTTCTCAAGGACGACGCGCTTTCTCATATCAAGCGTGTGGTTGTGCTGGTCGACGACCTCGACCGCTGTCTACCAGAAACGGTCGTCGAGACGCTGGAAGCGATGCGCCTGTTCCTGTCAGTTCCGAAAATGTCGTTCGTTATTGCGGCGGACGAGGACCGCGTAGCCGACGCTCTCCGTGATCGCTATCCAAGATCTGAGCGGAGTGACCCGGAAGAGGAGCCGGCGCGGCTGTACCTCCACAAGATCGTCCAGACGACACTGAAGCTCCCGGCACTGAGTCGGTTCGACACCGAGGCGTATCTGCTGCTGCTGCAGTTGCAGAACCGTCCAAAGCCTGAGCTGGGCGCCGACGCTTTCACCGACATCCTGACTGGCTGTACCGACCTGCGGACCAAGGCGGGCTCGCTCGATGACCTGAAAGTCCCGACAGGACTGGACATCACCGGTGAGCGACAGTTCGCGGCCCGCCTGACACCGATGCTCTACGAGAAGCTGCGCGGCAGCCCACGTCGGATTAAGCGCTTTCTCAATGACCTCAACGTCCGAGAGTCAATCGCCCGCCGCCGTGGCATCGAGCTCGACATTGCCGTGGTAGCGAAACTGATGATGCTGGAACTGCTGCTGCCGGAGGAGTTCAACAAGGTATTGGACTGGCTGGCCCACGGCCAACTGCGTGACCAGCTGACCGAACTTGAGCGCCTGGCTGGTCGGGTTGGTAGCGAGACTTCGGCCGAGGAGCAGGCCGCTGCGGCTGAGACGAACAACAACGAAAAAACCCAAAGGCACCCAAAAAGGCATCGGCCAGCAAGGCCCCCCAGGAGGCGTCAAAGGAGGAGACCGAGAAGTTCTCGGACAATTTCGTTCGCTGGGCCAAGCTGCCACCGCCACTGGCCAATATCGACCTCAGCCCTTACCTTCATTTAGCCGCATCGTTTGGCAGTACTCCGCTTATCGACGTCGGCTTGCCGGAGCGGCTGCGCGATATTGCGGCAAACCTGCTGTCGTCCTCGCGCATCGAGCAGAAGGCGGTGACCGATGACGACTTGCGAGCGCTTGGCGGCACCGATGCTTCGATTCTGGTCGACCATCTGGGCCGGATAGCTCGCGACCGACCGACCGAAATGAGCCGTGCGGTCGGGGGAATCCAGCGAATCACCAACATCGTGCCTGCTGCGGTGAACAATGCCGAGAAGGCGCTAAAGGCCTTGCCCGTTGCGGACATTCGTCCGCCAGTCATCCTGCTTTTCAGTGGCAAGCCCGCAACCCAGTTCGCTGCAGTGCTAAGTGACTGGTCGAGCCGCACGTCCGATCATCCTTGATGCCACGCCGTTCGCAGGAGAGGTAGGACTGGACGGGAAGTCGCGGGTGCCGTTGACAACGCAGATTGCGACGTTCAGGTCGGTCCTCGAGGCCCTGCGCGACAAACCCCGCATCACGACTATCCACAGCTACTCAGCGACGGGCAAGGTGCTTGAGCTGCTTGCCGAAGTCGAGCCTTTGGGCATCGTCTTGCACTGGTGGTTGGGCTCGCCGACAGAGACCACTCGTGCCGTCGACCTCGGGTGCTACTTCTCCGTCAACGCGGCGATGCTGAAAAGTGATGACATTCTCAGATCGATCCCAATCGATCGGCTGCTCACCGAGACTGACCATCCGTTTGGAGATCGAAGATCGCACTCGGTACGTCGGCCAGGAGCGGTCGGTGATGTCGAGGTGCTCTGGCGACTATGCACGGTCAGTCAAAGGAGATGATTCGTGTCCAGCTTTGGAGAAACTTGCGGACAGTGGTGTCCGAACTCGAGGTCAGTGCAATGCTGCCGAAGAATCTGCGTCGACATCTTGCAGCGGTGTAGTCGAGCTTGCAGACCGCGCGGGGTCCGGCCGCATCGATGGCGGAAATAGCGTCGGGTGCCCAGATCTCTGGAACCGCCAATTGTATTGCGATCTTGGCTGAACTCGGGATTTCAATCTAACTGGCGGTCGCCTGCTATTGGCCGCCAACTAAATTGGGACCGGACAACTATGTCCTTTCCAGTTTGAGTTGGCCAGTCTCCGGGTCAGCTTCTCGCCACGGGAAATGATGTCTACGTCGTCGTGCACTGCTTGGTAGTGCAGGCCGCTGTCGCCGACGGTCGCGGTATATGGAACCGTCCACTCAGGCGACACCACAGAAACGTAATGGGCCGGTGTCGGAATAGTCGTCGACCTGGAACCCAACGGTTGACAGCCGCGCCAGAAATCCAGGGGCGTCTGCATTTTTGCTCAGCGGAAGAAAGGTTCAACCGTGCCACTGAGCTTGACGACCATCGGATTTCCGCGGCGATCCTTCGCGGTGGGGACTTCAACACGCACCCAACCCTCGGCCACGTTGTATTCGTGAACATTGGTTTTCTCGACACCATTAAAGCGAATACCCACGTCGCGGCGAAGCACCTCTTCGCTATAGAAGGCGCTACGCGGATCGATGGAGAGGTGATTCGGTGGAACGTCTGTGTTCTGATCCTCGGACATGATGGCCTTCGTTGAATGCTGCGTTAGGTGCTCGGATTGTTCTCAAAGAATCTACGCGACCCTGCGGTAGTGGGTTGCGCGTAGGTCTAGGAGGGCCGCTCCCCCTGCCGTCCCCACACGTTCGTATCGGGAGGAATGCGCCTCTCTCTGCTCGGCCCGTGGTTCTGGTGGCCGCAGAAACTACCCTCGCGCCGGCCCGTTCAATTCAGGGGCACACCGGGCCCCGGGCCACAAGCCATCAGCGATGCCGGCTCTCACGTGCAGATGCACAGTCATGAGCAAAGGCATCCGCCGCCGTGAACGCCTGCCTCTCAAGCTGATTGCCGCTTAGACACGCGCAGACGATCGAAACTCGATGACGCTCGATGACGCTGGAATCTGAACCACCACGTGGAAGGGCGAGCAGTCCCGACCGGCATCCGAACTTGAGCAACGTGATCTGCGCACACTCCAGCGGATGTACGACCTCTCTCCCCCCTCCTTGGGTGTCCGTTGCCACTGAGGATGCCAGTGTTGTCGGTGATCGTGTCAGCGGTCGGAATTGGTGGCGTTGTTCCTGGGATGTTGTCAATGAGGCGTGATCGTCGTTGACGGCGGAGACTTGTTGCTGTGAATGGCTCGCAGCTTGTTCTTGGTCCGGTATTGGTGTCGGTGTGTGTGGTGATGGTGCTGGCGTCGGCCGCAGTGTACCGGGTGGCCGCTATCGGATCGGTGTGGACGGTGCCGTGGGCATCAGTGCGGGGTGTGGTGCAGTTGGCGGCCGTCGCTGGTGTTTTGGTGGCGGCGATGGCCCGGCTGTGGTCCTCGGCGCTGGTGCTGGCGGGCATGTTTGTGGTGGCCGGTGTGACTGCCGCCAAACGTATTGGTGCGAGCCGGGGTGCGGCGTGGGCGGTCGGCGCGCTGGCCGTGGGGTGGGTGTCGGTGCTGCCGCTGCTGCTGGTGTCGGGTGCGGTGCCGCTGACCGGTGTGGCGGTGGTTCCGATCGCGGCCATTGTGCTGGGCAATGCGATGACCAGTATCTCAGTGGCGGCACGGCTGGCGCTGGACGCTATCGCGGCGCGTGCGGGTGAGGTAGAGGCCGCGTTGAGCTTGGGTATGAGTCAGCGCGATTCGCGGATGGGGGTGATCGACCAGGTGGCGGCCACTTCCCTGCTGCCGACGGTCGATTCGACCCGCACCGTCGGATTGGTCACCTTGCCGGGCGCGTTCGTGGGTGTGCTGCTGAGCACCGGTTCAGCGGCGCAGGCTGCGGCCGTGCAGATTCTCATTCTGATTGCGCTGCTGCTGTCCCAGACGTGCGCTGTCGCGGTGACTATCGAGCTGATCGCCCGCGGCATCATCGGCCGCGCGCCCCGCACGGCGGGCTAACAGAGATAGATGTTCAGGAGCAGGCCCGAAGCACGGCCGACAGTGCCCACGGCGGTGAGGCGGACGAACTGGTCGGGGCTGGTTGCGTTGGAAGGGTTTCCGACGGTCGTGCTGGCCGGTCCAAGCCGACAGCACCGCGGCCAACTAGCGGCCGCCGTACCTCCACGGACAGAACCAATGTCTCAGTGTCCAAACCAGATTCTCGCCGTTTTCGCTCCCGATGATTCAGCGCCGTTGCGTAAGTCCTTTGATGAGCAGGTCAAGACCGAAGGCGAAATTGAGTTGGACTTCTCTCGGTGCCCCAACCAGATTAGTGCGGCGACAACAGCTCAGGGCTCCACAACGCCGGCAACGCCGAGGCTGATCAACAGTGCCCTCACTCGCTGTTCGATGTCGTCACGAATCGGCCGTATAGCTTCCACCGATTGTCCAGCAGGGTCGGCGAGCTCCCAATTCTCGTAACGCTTTCCGGGAAAATACGGACAGCTATCGCCACAGCCCATCGTGACCACGACATCGGCGGCCCGCACAGTTTCGACCGACCACGGTTTGGGATACTCGGCGGTGATATCGACACCCACTTCGTGCATGACTTCGATTGCGGCGGGGTTGATCTGGTCGGCGGGCTCGGAACCACCCGACATTCCGACCGCGTTGCCCCTGGCCAGATTCGTAAAGTACCCCAGTGCCATTTGGGAGCGCCCGGCATTGTGGGTACATAAGAACAGCACCGTGGGCTTATCGGTCATCGGTCGGATCCTCTTCGAGATGCGAAACGTGCTGATTTTCAGGATCGAATCGCCGTCGCAGCGCGAGCGAGACGTACACCAACGCCACCAACACCGGCACCTCGATGAGGGGCCCGACCACCCCGGCCAAGGCTTGACCGGAGGTCGCACCATAAGTGGCGATGGCCACCGCGATCGCCAGCTCAAAGTTGTTTCCCGCGGCGGTAAATGCCAGCGTGGTGGTACGCGCATACCCGAGGCCGAGGAATGCGCCGAGCAGGTATCCCCCGCCCCACATGATGGCGAAATAGGCCAGCAGCGGCAGCGCGATTCGTGCCACGTCCCAGGGATGGGAGGTGATTTGGGCGCCTTGCAACGCGAAGAGAATCACGATGGTGAACAACAATCCGTATAGCGCCCACGGGCTGATCGCTGGCAGGAACTTCGACTCGTACCAGCCACGCCCTCTGACCTTCTCGCCGAACCGTCGGGACAGATATCCGGCCATCAGCGGTATTCCCAGAAATATCAAGACTGATGTGGCGATCTCCCACGGTGAGGCCGTGATGGCTGTTTGAGGCAGGTGCAACCACCCGGGCAGCACCGACAGATAGAACCAACCCAGGGCCGCGAACGCCAGCACCTGGAACAGTGAGTTCAGGGCCACCAGCACGGCGGCTGCTTCGCGGTCTCCGCACGCCAGATCGTTCCAGATGACCACCATGGCAATGCATCTGGCCAGGCCCACGATGATCAGTCCGGTGCGATACTCCGGCAGATCTGGCAGCAACAGCCACGCCAAGGTGAACATCAGGGCTGGGCCCAGCACCCAGTTCAGCATGAGGGACCCGCCCAGCAGCTTGCGGTCACCGGCAACGGAGCCGAGGCGGTCGTAGCGCACCTTGGCCAACACCGGGTACATCATGATCAGTAGGCCGACAGCAATGGGCAGTGAAATGCTGTCGACCTGAACCTTTTCCAGCGCCGAGTTCAGGCCGGGAACGTTTCGTCCAAGCAGCAGTCCGGCAGCCATTGCCAGTCCGATCCACAGCGGCAAGTAGCGATCTAGCGTCGAGAGCTTTCCTACCGTGGTGTCCGCATTGCGCGCGGCCGTCGCCTGGCTCATGATGTGGCGCAGCAAGAAGGCGCCGTATTACCGCCAGGATTCTTGTCGGTCAGCCGTGGGGCGTCGCCGAAGGTCTCCGAGTCGGCCAACACCGCGTAGATTTCCCACTTCTCGTGGTCCGGTGCGGTTACCCACACCTTGTCCTGGGTGGCAAAACAGCACGTGGTGCCGATCTCCTCTTCGGTGAACATCTCCGCTGCGGTCAGCCGGGCGATCTCGGAGTGCACGCGCTCGCTGGAGTCCACCTGCACCCCCAGATGATTTATGGTCCCGCCGTGGCCCGGGTTCTCAAGGAGTACCAACTTCAGGGGCGGCTCATCGACGGCAAAGTTGGCATAGCCCGGTTTGCGCTTCGCTGGATCGACACCAAATAGCTTGGAGTAGAACTGGATTGACGCATCCAGGTCGTCGACATTCAGCGCTAGCTGTATACGGGACATCGGAACCACCTCCACTACTAATGAGATATTCATCGAACTAGCCCAACGGCGCCAGTCTGCCACTTCTTTGACATATGTCAAACCATTCGGGATGCTGGAACCATGCCCAAGGCACTCCCCCTCGTGGACACTTCCGCGCCGGTCTGTTGTGCGCCCGTCGCGGCCGGCCCCATGAGCGATGACCAAGCACTCGAGGTGGCACTGCGCCTCAAGGCCCTGGCCGATCCCGTTCGGGTCAAGATCATGTCCGAGCTCTTCGGCGCCCCCGACGGCGAGGTCATCAGTGGCGACCTCGCCGAGCTGCTGGGGCTGACCGAATCGACCGTCAGCCACCACATGAACCAACTACGCAGAGCCGGGCTGGTGGAATCAGACCGCCGCGGAATGAACGTCTTCCACCGACCGGTACCTGACGCACTCACCGCCCTCTGCACGGTGCTGGACCCCAACTGCTGCCGCTAAGCACCGGGGCACCGCGGCGCACCTACTGATCAAGCCAACTCACGACGCCCGTGTCGAGGGTGTAATACGCGCCGACGATGCGCAGCTCGTTGTTCTTGGTGTTCGACGCCAATGGAGGGTCTGCGCGTAAGGCGTTGACCGTCAACTGGATCTGCGCGCGAATGGTTCCTTCGATCAGATCATCCAAGGAGTTCTGCGGCGCCTGTTTGGCGCGCAGGTACGCCGGTTTAAGCGCCTCGACGACGTCGGCGAGGTGCGCAGGTGCGGGGTTGTGTTGCTCAAGGGATTTCACTGCCGCGGTCACCGCACCGCAGCGTTGGTGCCCCAGAACCACCATCAGCGGGGTGTGATCCATGACGGCGCCGTATTCGATACTGCCCTCGATGAGGGCGTCGTAATCCTGCGCCCCGGTGCGCACTACGAAGAGATCGCCAAGGCCTTGGTCAAAGACGATCTCTGGTGGAACCCGAGAATCAATGCAGCTGAACACGATTGCCATCGGGTCCTGGTCCCCGGTCAGCTCTGCACGCCGGCTCGGCGACTGATGCGGGTGTGCCATCTGCCCGCCCGCGAAACGGGCGTTACCTGCCTTCAGGGCCTCCAGCGGATCAGGGTGTCCGGGTGACGGCTCGGTGGTGCTATCGCGCTCGCACGCGGCGACGGCGACGAGCGCTATCCCGCTCAGCAGCAATGCCCGCCTGTTCACAATGGCACCTTTATCCCTAGATGGGGTCGCTGCTGGAGTAGCTATCGGTTGTCTCCGGGCGCGCGCCGTAGCGTTGTGCGTAGGCCTCGTGCTTGCGCGCGTTCTTTTCCCTATTGACATTGTCGGCCAGCTTGGGGTCGAGGCCGTGTGTGGCGAGCCGATGGCGCCGCCAGATTTTGTTCAGGGCATGTGTCATGAGGATCGCCCACACATAGATCGGCAGTGTGATCGCGGTATGGAGCAGCAGCCCGCCGGGCAACAGCCAAAACGGGGCCAGGATGAAATGCGGCGGAATCACATAACGGATCATGTGCCGCCGGATGGCTCCCGGGCCCGCCAGATCATTGGCGACCCAGTCATTCATGCTCTCCGGCAGCCGCTTGCCGTAGCAGTAGGCAACGTACTGCCATCCGGTGGGACGGTCGGCGGTCATAGACGAACTCCTGGGCGTTGTTGATCGTCCACAATCCCGGCGCGCCTGAACAGGCCATTCGCAGGGAATGCGGCAGGTTGGGAGGTTCCCACCGGGGCCTGTGTAGCAGACAGCCCTGCTGAATAGGGTAACCGCGGTGGGAACCAAACCGAACTATAGACCACCGCTGGCCTGCAATATTGCCGGGTTGCTAATCTTTGCATGTTGTCGTTTCAGTGAGGTGGTTTTCTGATGGATGCGCGTCAGCCGCTGTATCGGATGAAGGCGGATTTCTTCAAAACGCTGGGACATCCTGTGCGGATCCGGGTGTTGGAGTTGCTCAGTGAGCGCGATCAGGCGGTCTCGGAGATGCTGCCGGAAGTCGGGATCGAGGCGGCGAATCTGTCCCAGCAGTTGGCGGTGCTGCGGCGTGCCGGTTTGGTGACCGCGCGACGGGAGGGTCTGTCGGTCCTGTACACGCTGACCTCCCCCCAGGTCGCCCAGCTGCTGGCGACCGCACGCACCATCTTGACCGGAGTGGTAGCCGATCAGGCCGAATGGCTCGACGGCGCCGGTCCGGTCCCCGTGGGTCCCGCGGAGGCGACGCGGGCCCGGCGCTAGCCGGAGGTGTTGGGGCATCTCCGGCTAGCGCCCTCTAATTGCTTGTTTTCTTAATTAGCACGCTTTATTGGTAGTCGAGGTCCGTGATGAACGGTGAGGAGCAGTTGTGGCAAGTTCGGTGGAAATGACCGGTGCGGCACAGGCAGTGCCAGGATTGGCGCCCGCGCCAACCACCCACGCCGGGGTGTTGTTGTGGGTGGCCGAGATGGCCGAACTATTGGAACCGGACAAGGTGGTGTGGTGCGACGGATCGCGCGCTGAATGGGATCGGTTGACCAAGCAGCTCGTCGCCAAGGGCACCTTTGTGCCGCTGACAGGCAAGCCGAATTCGTTTTGGGCCGTTTCTGACCCGGCGGATGTGGCACGGGTAGAAGACCGCACGTTCATCTGCTCCGACGACGCGTCCGATGCTGGGCCGACCAACAACTGGATGGACCCGGTCGACATGACCACGATCATGACCGAGGAATATCGCGGTGCGATGGCAGGCCGCACGATGTACGTGATCGCGTTCTGCATGGGCCCGCTGGGTTCAGATGACCCGAAATTCGGGGTACAGATTACTGATTCGGAGTACGTGGCCGTCTCGATGCAGATCATGACGCGCTCCGGCTCGCACGTCTGGGACCGTCTCGGGCTGCGCGGCCGGTTCGTCAAATGCGTGCACTCGGTGGGTGCTCCGCTTGCGCCGGGACAATCTGATGTGCCCTGGCCGTGTGATGCAACCAAGTACATTTCGCATTTCCCCTCCACCCGCACCATCTGGAGTTATGGGTCCGGATACGGCGGGAATGCCTTGTTGGGCAAGAAGTGTTTCGCCCTGCGCATCGCATCGGTGATGGCGCGCGATGAGGGCTGGCTCGCCGAGCACATGCTGATCCTCAAGCTCACCTCCCCCGAGGGTGCCGCGAAGTACGTGGCCGCAGCATTTCCGTCCTCGTGCGGCAAGACCAACATGGCGATGCTGCAACCCGCGCTGCCGGGCTGGACGGCAGAAACGATCGGCGATGACATCGCCTGGATGCGTTTCGGGGCCGATGGGCGCCTGTACGCGGTCAACCCAGAAGCGGGGTTCTTCGGGGTGGCGCCGGGCACCGGAAAGAGCACCAACCCGAACGCCATGGACACCATCGAGCTCGGCAACTCGATCTTCACCAACACCGCGCTGACCGATGATGGGGACGTGTGGTGGGAAGGAATGACCAAGACACCGCCGGAACATCTGATCGACTGGCAAGGCCAGCAGTGGACTCCGGAGTCGACTGAGCCTGCGGCACATCCGAATTCACGGTACTGCACACCCATTGCGCAATGCCCGACCGTCGCAGCCGAGTGGGATGACCCCACCGGAGTGCCCATCTCGGCGATCTTCTTCGGCGGCCGCCGAGCCTCCACGGTGCCGCTGATCACCGAAGCCTTGAGCTGGCGTCACGGAGTGTTCTTGGCTTCCACCTTGTCCTCGGAAACCACCGCGGCCGCCGCGGGCGAAGTCGGGGTACTGCGCCGCGATCCCATGGCGATGCGCCCCTTCCTCGGATACCACGTGGGTGACTACTTTCAGCACTGGCTCAATATCGGTACCCGCTCCGATCCAGACCTACTTCCGAAGATCTTCTACGTCAACTGGTTTCGCCGCGATTCCGGCGGCAAGTTCTTGTGGCCCGGGTTCGGGGAGAACGCGCGCGTACTCAAATGGGCGCTTGATCGCCTCGATGCCGCCACGGACGCGGTCGCTACCCCGATCGGCTTTGTGCCCACCTGCGACGCCCTGGACCGGACCGGCCTAGATATCAGTGATCAGGATCTACACGCGGCGCTGGCCGTCAACATCGACGAATGGGTCACCGAAGCTGAATCGATCGACTACTGGTATGCCAGCATCGGCGGCAATCGGCTACCCGACGAACTGCGGGTCGAACTCGGTGCGCTACGAATGCGGCTGGCCGAGGCACGGCAGACGAGCCGGCTATAGGCCGGAGGGCACGACCTTGCCGTTGACCGTGACCGCTACCTCGCCGCTCTTCGCGTTGTACTCGATCTTGCCGTGCTCAAAGGTCGACACGAGCTGATCACCCTCGGTGTTTTCGTCGCTGGTGGGCAGGCCCAACGGGCCGGCCGAGCCATTGTTGCCGGTGATCGACGGGGTGCCGTCCGCGTCGCGCTGGATGTTCCAGGCATCGCGGATCTTGCCCACGACGATGAAGGCCGGCGTGCCCGCCTGGTTGTTCTTGGCGATGATGGCGCCACCCTGGAACTGCTGGAACACCGCGCCACTCTCGCGTGTACCCGCGTTGTGGTCACCCGTCAGCGGCTTGCCGAGAGCCTGCTTCTGGCTCTCACTCGCCGATGAATACTTGGCAGCAATCGGGCCGGTCAGCGTCACTTCGACGTCCCTCTCCCCGATCAGCTTGACCTCGGCGGGCTGCGCAGGCGCCGCGGACGAGGTGGTGGCGATCAGCCCGACCTCGGGCGAGGGCACGTCAACGCTCGTGCCATTGCTGCAGCCCACAGTGATCAGCGCTACGGCGCTCAGGCCGATGACTGCCCTGTGGCGGATTGCGATCGTCCTCATAGAGTTCCTCTCGCCTGTTGCTTCGGGGTGGGTCACATGACCGCTGAACCCTCGTCCGGCCGGACTATACCCAAACTGGGCACGCCCGTCTGAGCACTTCGCGAAGGCTGGCGGTCATCGAGAGAAGCAGCGTTCCCAGGTGTCACTGCAGGAATGACCACACACCGCAGCTGTTAGCGTAACGACCGTGAACCTCTTCCGCGTCTCACCGTCCGCCACACTTGCGGCCTGTACAGCCTCATTCGTCATGGCACTCGCGGCGTGCGGATCCGACACGGAGGCAAACTCGGCGCCAGCCGACCCGCCGAGCACAGCCAGCGGGTGCCCCACCGCGGCCCCGCAAGCCGGCGGTACGCCCGAGTGGACGCTGGCGGGGGCCACCGGCAGCGTTGCTGTCACTGGATCCACGGACGCGGCGGCGCCCGCGATCACCGTGACCGCGCCGTTTAGTGTGGCCGAGACCCAGGTACATACGTTGCAGGCCGGCTCGGGACCGATCGTCGGCGACCTGGCCACGGTCTCGGTCTGCTACATGGGTGTCAATGGACGCGATGGCTCCGTGTTCGACAGCAGCTACACACGCGGTACGCCCGCGCAGTTCCCGCTCGGCGGCGTCGTACCCGGCTTCAAGAAGGCCATCGCCGGACAACGGGTCGGGTCGACCGTCGCTGTGGCAATGACCTCCGCCGACGGCTATCCCGCAGGTCAGCCCAGCGCTGGGATCCGTGCCGGCGACACCCTTGTCTTCGCGATCAAGGTCCTCAACGCCACGAACTGATCCGCTGGGGCGGATTTCAGCACGCGGTTGACTAACCCGGATTGTTCTAGTCCTAGTTGAAATCTGTTGTTGCTGTTGCTATTTCAGAGATCACGTCCTTGACGTTCCCGGACGTGCACCATGTGCGTCGTTGTCTCATAGCGCCGTTGCCCTGCGCGACTACGCGCGCCAGCTCCGTGCGCGCCATGTCGTAGTCGCCCAGCGATTCCAGAGCCGGCCGAAGGTGATCGATGAGCCGGCTCAGCAAAGTCCGCGCCGGCGCCGTCGAGGAACTACCAACCAGGTCCACTGCCATGCCGTCCAGCCCATCGCGTGCGGATCTCCAGTGGGCAGCGCGCAGCACACAGTCCTCAAGCCGCGGCGCCGGGTCGCCGCGCTTCTGTGCTTCCAGGGCGCTCATCACCGCAGCCCGCACGAGTGTGGCCAGCAGCACCGTCTCGGCCACAGTTGCGGGAACGTCGGCAACACGGACTTCCACCGTCGGGAAGTTGGCCGACGGACGCACATCCCAATAGACCATGCCGTCATCGAGCACGGCGCCACTGCGGCTCAGCTCCCGGACAGTGGTGTCGTAATGGTCGACCGAGTCAAAGTACGGCGGTGGTCCAGAGCTTGGCCAGCGGGTCCACAGCATGTTGCGATAGCTCGCATAACCGCTGTCGGCCTTGCGATAGACCGCCGAATTGGCAGTCAAGGCAAGGAAAAGATGCAGCGTCGGCCGTAACCGGTTACTCACGTCAATGGCAGACTCGCGGCTGGGCACTGCCACATGCACATGGCATCCGCAGATGCCTTGTTCGTGAGCGAGCATGCCGAACTCGTCAGCCATCCGGCGGTAGCGGGCGGTGGGCGTCACCGGAAAGGCATGCGGCACAGTCGGCGGCAAAGCCACGGCCAGTAGGTGTGCTCGTTGACTCGCTGCTGCTGCTGATGCGATACCGCGCAGCCGGATCAGCTCCGTACGTAACGCGCTGCTGGTGCACATCACCGCGGTGGTGGTCTCGACCTGACAACTGGTGAGCTCGAGCTGCAAATCGACACCATGCGTCGAGGCAACCTGCGCGACGGCTCTATTGCGGCCGACGGGCTCGCCGGTGTTCCGATCAACGAGAAGGAACTCCTCCTCTACCCCCACGGTCGGGTGACCATCCATGGCCGAAGATTGCCCGACTTACGAGACACTAAACTCCCAGTGCCGCAGTTTGCGTGCGCCTCGACGTTCGATACCACCAGAAATGGACCTGGTTGCAACCGCTGCGCAACGGGTACCCCAGGGTATGAGTGAAACTGCGTTGCTCGTCATCGATATGTTCAATACGTACCGGCATCCCGATGCCGACCAGTTGGCAGCCAACGTTGCGACAATCGTTGAGCCGTTGGCGGGCTTGGTTTCCCGGGCCCAAGCCCACACCGATATGGACCTGATCTACGTGAACGACAACCATGGCGACTTCGCCGCAGGCCCATCCGCCATCGTGGGCGCGGCACTGCACGGCGCCCACCCCGAATTGGTGAGGCCGCTTGTGCCGGAAGGGGAATTCCAGTTTGTGACCAAAGTCAGGCATAGCATTTTCTATGCCTCCCCCTTGGAGTACTTGCTAGGGCGCCTCCGGACGCGGCAATTGATCTTGTGCGGCCAGGTTACAGAGCAGTGCGTGCTCTACAGCGCGCTCGACGCATACGTGCGCCACTTCGATGTGGTCATCCCGACCGACGCAGTAGCTCCCATCGACCCGTCCCTGGGCGAATCTGCGGTGGAGATGATGCGTCGCAACATGCGCGCCGAACTGTGTACCAGCACTCGGTGCATCCACTGACCACCCCGGCCGACGAGAAAACCGCGCGCCGGCTGGTTTGAACTCCCCGAGTTTGGATATCACCCGGGTCGGAACTAAACGCAGAACTCCTAGACGACAGGAGCACGGCGGAAGGAACTGACATGCAATTATCCCAGATCGCGCAGAAATCGGGGGTGGCTGCGGCCGGCTTCGTGGTGGCCGGAATGCTGGCGGCTACGCCGGCGCTGGCAGACCCCGAGGATCTGGACTTCGGTCAAAAGGCAGAGATCCCCAGCCCCGGCGGTGCCATCGATTACACAGTGAGCACCCTGGAGCCCAGCGGTCACAACGACGGAGTCTGGTACTCCGATGTCACGGCCCGTGCCGTGAGTGGCTCGCCGACCCCGAACATCGCCGATTTCAACGCGCGGGCAGTCAACAGCTCAACGTATGCGGTCATGAAGGGCGACAAACCGGACGGGCTTCCCAACCAACCGCTGACGGCGGGCAGCCAAACAACCGGGCGAATCTACTTCGACGTACGCGGCGGCACCGCCCCTGACAGCGTTGTCTACCGAGACGCCGGAGGCACCGACAAAGTGGTCTGGAAGGACTAACCGCAGTGGGGCTCAGTGTCTAACTGCAGGGATATTGACCATTGAGCACACAGTTCAATGGCGGTATGTAGGAACCGCTCAGTACGCCCCGCAGGCCTCCCGTGGCTGAACCGCCCGGTGCGATAACACGATTCCAGTTCGCGGGGGTCAGCACATAGTGCGTGCCCGACTGCGTGATGGCACTGCTCCATGTATGCCGGATGGATTCCCCGACAGGCAAATCGAATTCGAGCCGCCAATCCGACATCGGCGCAGTGCTCATGTTGGTAACGGTGAAGCGGGCGATGAAACCGGTCTGCCATGTCGAGGTCACCGTCAAAGTCGCCGCAGCTGCGGCCGCACGAGCTATCGGCGCACCGGGCAGCGCGAGGAGAGCAAACATCAACGCCGCCAGCGCAGTGTGAAGTATTGCGCGCCAACGCATCAGCCGCTTGCCGAGTCCTGCCATAGCAGCCCACATTAACGCCATACCTGCGATATCAGCTCTGTATCGCGGGTATGGCGCCGTACCTTGGCCCAACTGAGACCGTCACGAAACGTGATCTCGACCCATGATCGCCGACGTTTCGGAGTTACTCAGCGCATCGACAGTGGCACCGGCTCAGGTGACATTGAATCGTCGGCACCTTGACATCCCAAAGTCGGGATCCCGGTATCACACGAAGATTCGGCGGCCGAGCTCGGTGAAATCCATCTCGATCTCCTCGCCATCGCGCTCAATCTTGCAGTAGCCACCGCGAGATAGTTCCTCAAGTGCGCCCCATGGCGGCTCTTGATCAGGCAAGTACCAGCCAATCGCGGTGGGCCACTCCCGGTCGTGATGGTGGTCGATGAGTTGATCCACCAACGCAATAGCGTCGGGGCTGAGCTGGATAGCCGCTTCTCTCTTGCCCCGCCTCCGCGCGAACCACTTCATAGCGGAAGTGTATGTGCCGCCCTCCGGTCACCACCGAATCACCCGACTGCGGGCTGCTAGGAATCAGCGCTTTGCCTTGGCGAGAACAGATTTCGACGGAGAGCCATCCGGACTACCGGAGACCGATCACCGTATGGCCGCCAGGTCATTGGTCGTCTGCCGCGCGGCGACGGCAGCGGTGGCCGTGCTGGGCTGGATCGTCGAGGCGATTCTCTTATAAGCCGGGCTTTGTCGACCGATCAGCGCGCTGGGTCGGGCGCTGCGGACTGGCTGTGCTCGGCGGCGCCGAACACGGCGACGGCTACCGCCGAGACGACCGCCCCGAGGAATGCCACCGCAACCAGCCAACCCATCCCGGGTCGTGCGCTATCGCCCAACAGCACGACGCCGATGACCCCAGGCACCACCGTTTCGCCCATCACCAACGCGGCCGCCGCGCCGTTGACCGAACCGATCTGCAGTGCGACGGTGAATAAGTAGAACCCGCCCACTCCGGCAATGACCACGCCATAGGCCGCCGGATCAGCGAGTAGGACCGTGGGGCTCAGTGGATCGACGCCGCCGACCACCCGTACGGCGACGGCCATTCCCCCGTACAAGATGCCCGCCAACAAACCGGCCGGGATAGCCGCTCGGGTTCCGAGTAGCCGAATCAGGGCGATCCCAGTGAGTAGGACGGAGATCGAGACGGTCAGCACACCCCAATGAATGGCCGGCGGCGCGGAATCCTCACCAAGTGGCCCCGCGGTCGCCGCTAAAACACACAGCGACAGCAAGACCCCGCAGATGGCCAGCCAGTCCCTCCGCTGCAGTCGAACCCCCAGGACCGCGATGCCAAGCACAGCGGTGACCACCAGGTTCGCGCTCATGATCGTTTGGGACAGGAACAGCGGAATCAATCGGGCCGATACCAAGCTGCCCGCGAATCCGACGAGATCGAGGGCCATGCCGGCGATGAAAGCTGGAGTCAGGGCGGCCGCGACAGTCGACTTCAGCGACGGACCATGATCCGCGGCCATCCCGACCTCTGTCGAGGATTGCCGGGCACCGTAACCCTGCAATACCGATGCGGTGCCATATCCGAAGCAGGCGAACAACGCCGCCGCGATGCCGATCAGCATGGCACCGTCATGTCATCGCACGAAGCGGCTCCCGGCATCGATCGATTGTATTTGCGGCGGCCAGACAATGAGGCTCCGCCTCGGCGAGATCGGCTCCCGCCGCCATCACGAAAGGACAGCAGATCCTCGCGCGTTTGGATCAGCGCGGACGTCTACACCCCGACCCGACCCAATGACTGCGGCGATCGCGTCGCAGGTTGGCACCGAAGCCTGGTCCCCGCCCACGAAATTCTGACACTGCCTTTTCCGCCGTTCAAGACGATTTCGACGTACACCGTCAGCAAATGAAGCCATGAGCGCTTCGTCCGCGCACAAATTTGCCGCATGCTTCGCCGATCTCGAACGCAATCATATGAAGCGCGGCGCTGAGCTTGCCAGATATCACCGTGTTGAATATGAGATCCACATTCACCGCACCGCATTCCTAAAGGATGTTACGTAGCCAATAGTATTCGCTCATTCGATTTCAGAAAAGTCAGGCAATAGGTAAGTAGCTTGAATGTGCTGATTGCCTCGGCCTCCCGAAGCAGGCAACGCAGGCACCGGCAGGCATTGTGCAGTATGTTCTTTTTGCCAAAGTAAAGACACCGCATCGGCGCTCAAGGGGGTTTTATGAGTCTTGGGCAGGTATTCGATCCACGTCGCAACGCACTCACCTCCTGGCGCCTGGTTCTCGCTATTGGCGTGGTCTTCTGGCATTCGTGGCCGCTCACCGGGCGCGAAATCGGCTACGCGCCGGCGGCTCGATTACTCGGCGATATTTTCGCCGATGGCTTCTTCGTCATCTCTGGGTTCCTGATCACCGCAGCCTGGGTACGGCGCCCGAACTTGAAGGAGTACTGGGCCTCACGCGCCCTGAGGATCTTCCCCGGCCTCTGGATATGCCTCATGGTGATCGCGTTCGTAATCGCACCGATTGCGGCACGGGTGAAGCACACGTCAATCACCTTCTCGTCGGAACTCGGCTACGTGGTCAACAACGCCTTGCTCAATGTGGCCTATTTGGACATCGACGAGACCCCGGCAGATGTGCCGTACCCCGGCGTGTGGGACGGGTCCATCTGGACACTGTTCTTCGTCCTGTTGTGCGATGTGATGGTGTCCGTGCTTGGTGTGGCAGGACTACTGAAGCGACACTGGGTAATTCCCATCCTGCTAATCAGCGCTTTATGTTGTTCCGCCCACTTCTCGTACACACCCGAGTCGTACACCTGGCCGCAGATGCTCTCGCGGTTCTTCGTTGTATTTCTCGCCGGCGCGCTGTTCTACCAGTACCAAGACAAGATCCCCGCCCACTGGTCGCTAGTCGTATTGAGTGTCGGACTTGTGGTGGCGTCGGGCTTCACGCAGAACTACCGAGTCCTCGGCGCGCTGCCGCTGGCCTACGCCGTGATCGTTTCTGGAGCGCTCATCCGGAAGACACGATTGCGCAACGACTTTTCATACGGTGTATACATTTACGCATTCCCGATTCAACAATTGCTGGCCACCTTTGGGCTTGCTCGGCTCAATACGTTCTTGTTCTTCCTCCTCGCTGCCACGGCCACACTTCCCATTGCCGCGTTGAGTTGGTTCGTGGTCGAGAAGCGCGCCATGGCGCTCAAAGCCCGGATCTTCCGCAGGTCCAACAGGAAGCCCGCCGCCCAACGCGCCACAGTGCCTTGAGCGCCCACGGACAGCCCTGCGCTGTTCCCTCCCCCGACTCCCTCAAGCGGCCATAACTATTCGGAGCGCCGCGGTGACTTCATCCTCCTTGGGCGACTCGACGATAGGCATTTGTGCCGCCAACCGCATAACCATCATCGCGAGCATCCTGTGGGTACGCGCCGGAACCAAGAGCATGCGGACCGTTCGCCGCTCCCCCCTTAGCGTGATCACCCAATGGAATGGGCGGCTCGTCAAATGCACAGGCATGACCACCGACCTCATGCTGGACCGCGGCGACCCCGCCTTCCAGTTGAGCGATACCTCGCGCACCGTGCCGATGCGTCCGGACAGCTCTTCGATCAACGGTGAGAGTTCCCGCGCGATCAGCCCGTCGTCCTGCGGCCACCAAGCCCCGTTCATGCGTCCGGTGCTGCGTGGGCCCAGAGTAAAGCGGATCGATGGACGGGAGCGTTCAACCGGTGTCATACAGACTTCCTTGATCCTCGATGGGACTCAAACAACGGAATCCGTATGAGCCAAATCAGGCGACGCTAGCCACGGGCTCCAGCGAAACCTCCTCATTACGCTACCCCGTTTGCGTGCGTCCGCTTAGACAGATTCGTAAATCACTGGTACACAACAAGTTAGGGCATGGCCATGCAGGAAAGGGAGCCGTGACCACCTGCCCGCCGCCGCACAGTCGGCGCCCAAACGCGGTCACGGAACGGCCTCAGTTGAGTGAGCTGTATCGGAACGGCCCCACAGACCGCCGGAAAGATGGTAGCTTTCTGTAACTGCTGGATACGGGTACTGCTAGTTGCGGTTTCTGTCTGGCCCCCCGACACAAGGAATGTATCCATGCAGAAGGATTTCACCGACCTCGAGCTGCTGTACGAGCTGGAGCCCGTGGTCGAGGAGAATGTCCACCGCCACCTCGGTGTCACCAAGGACTGGAACCCGCACGATTACGTCCCGTGGTCGGAGGGCAAGAACTACAAGGCCCTGGGCGGTCAGGACTGGGATCCGGAGCAGTCCAAGCTCTCCGAGGTCGCCAAGATCGCGATGATCACCAACCTGCTCACCGAGGACAATCTGCCCTCGTATCACCGCGAGATCGCCATGAACTTCACCATGGACGGCCCGTGGGGCACCTGGGTCAACCGCTGGACCGCCGAGGAAAACCGGCACGGCATCGCCATCCGCGACTACCTGGTGGTCACCCGCTCGGTGGACCCGGTGGAACTGGAGAAACTGCGCATCGCGCAGATGACAAGTGGGTTCTCCCCCGGCCAGAACCGCCAGAACATCCCCTTCTCGGAGAGCCTGTTCGACTCGGTGGTCTACGTGACCTTCCAGGAGCTGGCCACCCGCGTCTCGCACCGCAACACCGGTAAGGCCTGCGCCGAGCCCGTCGCCGACGAGCTGCTGAAGCGCATCTCCACCGACGAGAACCTGCACATGATCTTCTACCGCAACATGGTGTCGGCGGGCCTGGAGATTGCCCCTAATCAAGCAGTCAAGGCTGTGCACAAAGTGCTCGACAACTTCACGATGCCCGGCTACACGATTCCGGGGTTCCGCCGCAATGCCGTCACCATCGCCACCGGCGGTGTCTACGACCCGCAGTCGCACCTCGATGAGGTCGTCATGCCGGTGCTGCGCAAGTGGCGCATCTTCGAACGCGACGACATCACTGGCGAGGGCGAGTGGTACCGCGAGGATCTGGCACGTGTTGTCACCGACCTCAAGAAGACGTCCGCGGACTTCGAAGAGGTCAAGGCCAAGTACCTGGAACGCCAGGCCAAGCGCGCAGAACGCCAGGCCGCCAAGGTGCTCGTCTAACGCCAGCCGTATCCGTACCCGACTCCGAAACCGTCATCGCCCGGCCACATCCATGGCGAATAGAAGTCGTCCTCATCGACACTTTGCGTACACGCGGCGTCGGGCCCAAGACCCCCGGAGAACTGGCAGGCAGGTTCACCGCGGGCTGGTGCCGCCAAGGCGAATGCGGCGACCAATACCGCTGAGACACAAGCGTAGTGATGCATTCCGGTAACCGTTCTGCGGGGCAGACTACCTGCGGGTTGGCTCGAGATTAGCACCGCGATCGGGACGTTGCGTGCCATTCCGCACATGCGTACGCGCCGCCTGGGCTGGCAGATCTGCCTCTTGCGACAATGGCTGCATGGTGGAACAGAGCCTCTGGATGCAGAAAGTCGCGGCCGATCCAAACCATTCACAGTGGTATATCGACCGCTTTCGTTCGATGGCTCGGGACGGAGCGGATTTGGCCGGTGAGGCCCGCCTGGTCGACGCACTGGTGCCCCGCGGCGCGCGCATCCTCGACGCTGGTTGTGGCGCGGGCCGGGTCGGCGGCTTCCTGGCCGCGGCCGGTCACCACGTCGTCGGTGTCGACGTCGACCCGGCGCTCATCGAAGCCGCTGAACACGACCATCCCGGACCGCGTTGGCTCGTTGGCGATCTGGCCGAACTCGACCTGCCTTCCCGCGGCGTCAGCGAGCCATTCGACGTCATCGTGTCGGCCGGCAATGTGATGGCCTTCCTCGCTCCAAGCACCCGTCGGCAGGTGTTAAGGCGGCTGCGCTCGCATCTCGCCGACCCTGGCCGGGCGGTGATCGGCTTTGGCGCCGGTCGCGACTATGAGTTCAGCGAGTTTCTCAGCGACGCAGACGCAGCCGGCCTAGTCCCCGACCTCTTGCTGTCCACCTGGGATCTGCGGCCGTTCACCGACAAGTCGGACTTTCTTGTCGCGCTGCTTCGACGCGATGACGCTCCATCGTGAACTCTCCCGAAAGGACTGCTGGCATGAAAGTCGGTAGCACCATCTTTCTGGCGGTCGGCGCTGGTTTTGCCGCGTTAACCGCGGCATGCGGATCATCGACCGCCCCACCCGAACGTGAGCCCGTGAGCCGCCACGACTTACAGCGTCATGACTTGAGTACGCCGGGCCGCGAAACCCTGCAGACACGAGTCGACTTTCAGCCCGGCGCCCAGGCTGCCCGCCATAAGCACCCAGGCGAGGAAATCATCTACGTACTCAAGGGCACGCTCATCTACGACATCGACGGTCAGGGATCCAAGACTGTCACGGCCGGTGATGTACTGTTCGTACCCGCTGAAACGTTCCACTCGGTCCGGAATGTCGGCGATGGCGAGGGGTCGGAACTGGCGACCTATGTAGTCGATAAGGACAAGCCGCTCCTAGTATTGGCCACATAACGGCGAGCGCTGGTAAGTCACTCCGCCACAACGCCGCTCAGCTCTTGAGACCCTGGAGCTCATGGCGGACCTGGCCGTTCATCATGGTCATCAACACGGTGGCCGTGTGGATGTCCTGTGGGTCGCACTCGAGGATATTGCGGTCGAGCACGATGAGATCAGCGAGCTTGCCGACCTCTACGGAGCCCACCTTGTTGTCCATCCGGATCTGGTAAGCGGCACCCAGCGTGTTAGCGCGCACCGCCTCGGCCACCGATAACTTCTGATCATGGGGGCGCAACACTTGGGCACCGGGATCGCCGATGAGCTGACGGGTGACACCGATTTGGATGGATTCGAGTGGCTTGTATGTGGAGAAGTAGCCCGCCGCCGGCCAGTCCGTTCCCAAGGCCACGTGCGCGCCCGTGCGGAGAATATCCTGGATCCGGTAGAAGTTGTCCTTGCGAGGCGCGCCGTAGCGGGCTGCCATGTTGACCACGGTGTCAGGGTCGGCGGAGAACCAGTTCGCCGAGAACTGCGCAACAACACCAAGTTTGGCGAACCGCGCACTGTCCGCGTCATCGACGTAGATCAGGTGCGCAACCGTATGGCGGCGGTCGCGGGCCGGGTTGTTCGCGATAGCCGCCTCGAACGCATCCAGCGCCACCCGGGCGGTGCGCTCGCCGCACGCATGCACGTGCATATCAATTCCCGCCGAGTCGATTCGGCCGACCAGCTCGCCCCACTCTTGCTCGGTGAACGGCGACGTACCAATTGAATCGGGCTTGTCGGCATAGGGATCGATGAGCCACGCGGTGTAGCCGCCCTGCGTGCCGTCGCCCATGATCTTGACTGCGCCCACGCGAACCAGGTCGGTGGATACCTGGTCGCGCGTCTCGGCGAACTTCGCCACCACGTCGCCAAACGGGGGCGCTTTGACGGTATAGGACGCCACCACACGAAACGGCAATCTGCCCCTACGCTCAATGTCGCCATATAACCCGATAAGAGCTGCCTGACTGGCGACAGCCGGAACACCGGCATCGAAAACCGACGTAATGCCCGCTGCCGCGGCATTGGGCAGCCAGTCCTCTAAGGCTCGCTGCAGGCTCTGTGCGGTCACCGGCTCGATCGCATTGACCAAGTCCAGTATCGCACTGATCTCCAAGATGAAACCGGTTGGTTCGCCATGGCTGTCTTTTGCGTAATAGCTGAAACCCGGTACCGGATCTGGGGTTTCACGATTGATTCCGGCAACCTCAAGGCTCTTGCTGTTGGCCCACATACTGTGGGCGTCGACAGCGAAGAAGAATCCGGGACGATCGGGCAGCACGCTGTCCAATTCCTGACGGGTTGGACCTTCCGGCCCGAACATGTCGACGCGCCAGCCAAATCCGCGTACGGGACCAACCGGATTTTCCTCGGCGTACTTGGCGATAGCTGCCAGCGCCGCCTCTTTGGTCGAAACTTGCAGATTCACGCCACCACTCAGAAAGGCACCGAAGAAAGGGTGGATATGACCTTCGACGAAGCCGGGCATCAATAGCCTGCCCGCAAGATCCACCACTCTAGTGTTTGGGCCCACCAATGCCATCGCACCCGCCTCGTCACCGACGTGCGTGATGGCATTGCCTTGTACGGCAACCGCTTGGGCCCATTCCGTGGGGCCGGCCACCGTATAGACGCGTCCGTTGCGGAACACGAAGTCCGCGTGGGTGTTCTGCGGGTCGGCACTACCTGTCGTGGGCGCCGGAACTGTCCCTGCCGAACATGCGGCAGCGCCCGCCGTGAGCGCCACGGCCGCACGCAGTGCGGTCCGCCGGGTGCTCTTGGCGCTGAGCACCGCGAAGTGTGGGGCCCACTCACATGCGGTGCACATAGAGGCACCATATCAAATCTTGACTGAATTTTCAGTTTGTTCTACCGTCACCGTAATGGCGATCATGCGGAGGCGGCACACCTACCCCACCGCCTACCAAGTCGCCTTCCGCCCCAGGAGGTTAAGCAGTGCCCACATCGGGATTTGTCGTCGCAACCGCCTTCACACCCATGAGCTCACCGGCCCGCGTGAGCGCCTCCCTTCGCACCCCGGTACGAGTAGGTCTGGTGCAGCACCGCTGGCTTGCCGATCCGGACCAGTTGCGCGACCAACTCTTGGAGGGCGTGCGGCTTGCCGTTGCCCAGGGCGCACGCGCGGTGTTCCTGCCGGAGCTGACACTGTCGCGTTACCCCGCAGATGTACGCGCAGGCACCAATCCGGGTGATCGAGCTGAGGATCTTTTAACCGGGCCGACGTTCTGCTTTGCCGCACACGCCGCCACGGAGAACGGCGTGCTGGTCCACGCGTCGCTGTATGAGCGTGCGGATGCTGCTGACGGTCTCGGCTACAACACCGCGATCCTGGTATCGCCCAGCGGAGAGCTTGTCGGTCGCACGCGCAAGCTACACATTCCCGTCACCGCGGGCTACTACGAGGACACCTACTTTCGACCCGGACCCGCGGAAAACGCGTATCCGGTATATCGCCCCGCCGAACTCGACGGTGCGGCGGTCGGGATGCCCACCTGTTGGGACGAATGGTTTCCCGAGGTCTCGCGCATGTACTCGCTGGCCGGTGCGGAAATCCTGGTTTACCCGACAGCGATCGGTTCCGAACCGGCCTTCCCCTCATTTGATACGCAGCCGCTCTGGCAGCATGTGATCGTTGGCAACGGGATCACCGCAGGGACGTTCATGGTTGTTCCCAACCGTTTTGGTGATGAGGGAACCGTGAACTTCTATGGATCATCGTTCATTTCCGACCCGTACGGCCGGATTCTCGCGCAGGCACCGCGCGACGCACCTGCGGTGTTGGTAGCGGATCTGGATCTTGAACAGCGCAAGGACTGGCTAGATCTTTTCCCGTTCAACACGACCCGCCGACCCGATACTTACGCTCGGCTGGCAGCGCCCGTCGACACGTCACACCCCCATGGTTCGGAGGCGTCATGAACTGGCTCATGCCGCCTGAAACAGCTGCGCAGGAACGTATCTGGATGGCGTTTCCGCCGCAAGGGGCGAGCGTCTTCGAGAACGCCGAGTCCGCACATGAGGCGCGCACCGCCTGGGCCGCTGTTGCGCACGCGATCATCGACTTCGAACCGGTTTCGATGATCGTCGACCCGGCCGATCGTGCGGTAGCGCCCAAGTATCTGTCGCGCGAAATCGACGTGGTCGAAGCACCGCTCGACGACGCCTGGATGCGGGATATCGGCCCCACCTTTGTGCGCGGCACCGATGGTCGCGTGGCGGCGGTCGACTGGGTGTTCAATGGATGGGGTGCGCGTGACTGGGCCCGTTGGGACAATGACGCGCATATCGGCCGGTTTGTCGGCCAGCTCGCCGGGGTCGAGATCGTCTCGTCCTCCTTGGTCAACGAAGGCGGGGGCATCCAGGTTGACGGCGAGGGCACGGTGCTGGTCACCGAAACTGTGCAGCTCGATCCCTCGCGTAATCCCGGGCTCGATAGGCATGCGGTGGAGGTCGAGCTCGCGCGCACGATCGGGGCGCGACATGTGATCTGGCTGCCGCGCGGCCTCACTCGAGACGCAGAGAGGTTCGGCACACGTGGACACGTGGACATCCTCGTCGCCATTCCCTCTCCCGGACGGCTGCTGGTTCATGTGCAGAACGACCCCGCACATCCTGACCACGCGACCACCAAGGAAATCGTCGACCTGCTGGCACAGAGCCACGACGCCAACGGAAAGGTATGGGAGATAACACCTATCCCGGCGCCGGCGGTCCTTCGAGACAGCGAGAGCTGGGTGGACTACAGCTACATCAATCACCTGGTTGTCAATGACGGGGTGATCGCCTGTCGGTTCGGTGACTCCGCCGACGACGCCGCCACAGCGATTCTGGCCGAGGAGTATCCGGGGCGCCGCGTGGTTACCGTGGATGCGCGCGAGATCTTCGCGCGCGGTGGCGGCATCCATTGCATCACGCAGCAACAGCCGACTGCATCGTGACTTCGGTGGGCGCAGGGAAATGGCCCTGCGCGACCGTCTTCCCTAGCATGTAGCGGACTGCGCAGAGCGGAAGGAAGTGTGTGTCGGTGACCAGTCGACAGGAAGCGATCCTGCAGGCCAGTGCCGCTGCAATCGCCGAGAACGGCGTTCGGGGCCTGCGTGTCAGCGATATCGCGCGGGTGGCCGGTGTCTCGTCAGGTCTGCTCTATTACCACTTCAAGGACCGTGATGGCCTACTCGCGGCGGCCCTGACTTACATCAATGACCAGGCGCGTGAATACCGGCAGGCCGCCAGCGGTTCCGGAGTATCACGACGACAGCTTATCGAACATATTCTCGGCGAGATTCAGGATTCCCCTGCGGTACTGGAGAATTCGTTGGTCTGGAACGAGCTACGTGCGTGCGCGGTCTACGAGGAAGCGATGCGTGAACCGCTGGCGCGAACATCTCAGGAGTGGACGCGCGAAACCGCCGCAGCCATACGGGCCGCCCAAGACATCGGGGAGGTATCCGAATCCGTGGACGCCGAATGCGTCGCCTCGGTTCTCAATGCGCTGACCGAGGGGCTGGTCTCCCGGTGGCTTTCGCAGGAAATCACCGCCGCGGAGGCACGTGCCCATCTCCGCGCCACCGCCGAGGCGATGCTTCCAAGAAGTGACCGCGGCCCGAGGAAGGCTGTCAGAGCCTAGCTCTCCGCCGGATTGGAGTAGATGCGGCGAGGCGTGATGAGTACGGCGGCACGTCGTTCCGCTGCCATCACCCGGTCATAGGTGTCCCAGTCGTCGTGGGTACCGCCTGCGGATTCGAAGATACGACGCAGCAATAGCCGCAGCGATTCGGCGTCGACGCCGGGCGCTGGATCATCCGGACCGATGATTTCCGCGATTCCTTCGACAGTCGTCCATTGCCATCCGGCGCGAACAACGATGGTGGTACGCGGGTCGGTGCGCAGATGGTCCAACTTGCGGGTGCCCCCTGCTGCCACCAACGCGACAATCGGATCACCCGTGCGCGGATGCGGCATGACGCCGGCGTTGATCACTGACGACTGGACGCTGCCGTCGCGGCGCACCGTGCTCAACACACACAGACCGTGATCCCGGGCGACTAAGTCGGAGAACGCGGATATCCCTGTCACGACGAGCTTCCTTCCGTCAGATGCCACGAGCGGCCCCACCAACTGTAGGCCGCAGCTCCACAGACACCGAGTCACACTTTGAATCGAATTCAGAAACTTCTTGACGCCGCCTCGTCATCCCGTTACTTTTTGAATCATATTCAGATACTGGAGGTGTGATGGTCGGCAATCGTCGGGGCGTGGCGTCACGTGCTGCGCTGCTCGAGGCGGGCCGGACCGCCTTCAGCGCGCAGCGGTATGACGAAGTATCGATCGTCGATGTGGCGCGGTCCCTGGGCGTGGCCGCAGGCTCGATCAGCTACCACTTCGGCGGCAAGCGCGGCTTCTACCTGGCGGTTGTGGAGCAGGCAGCCGAGGAATTCTGGAGCGATCTCATCCAAATGCGAGGACCGGCGCTGGAACGGCTCGCCGACGGTATCGGTAAGTTTCTGGACCGCGCGCAGCAGGAACCACGTGCCTTTGAGGCGCTGCTCGCCGATGTGGCCGACGCGGAGGTACGACGCGTCCGCGAACAGCACCGCCAGCGCCTCGCGCATGCGCTGGCGGTCGAAATCACCGGCACCGAGTCCACCCCGGTACTGCGTGCGGCCATCAGTGGGTCGCTCTCCTTCATGGAGGGAATCGTGCTGCATTGGATGCACACCGACGGGGTCTCTCGCGACGCCATCCGAGATCTGATCACCGCCAACTTCATCGGCACGATCCTCAGCGCTGTGCGGTCGGACCCAGATATCGAGCTGAGTCAACGCGTCGTCGAGGCAGTGTTGCCCGACGCCCGGCTGTTGTCCGTGTTCGCCGATCCGGCTTCGCTCATTCCTGTAACCAACAACACCCAATAGTCGAAAGCACCAAGATGTCAACGGTTTTGCCCTCTGGGCCGTCCCCTGTCGTACACCATCCGCTGGCACGCGCCGCGGCGTATCTGATCGGTCCGCGTGGCCTGCGCGGCACGGAGCGATTACGAAGCGAAGTCGCGGGCAAGATAGTCGTCATCACAGGCGCCTCCTACGGATTGGGTGCCGCTACCGCTGAGCTCTTCGCGCAGGCAGGTGCTCAGGTGGTGCTGGCCGCGCGCTCTCTCGAGCAGCTTCGGCTGGTCGCCGCCGGTATCGCTGAAAAAGGCGGCGAGGCAGCGGTTTACCGACTGGACTTGACCTCCGAGGAATCGATCACCGAATTCACGGAGGCGGTTCTGCACGACTTCGGCGAGGTCGACTATCTCATCCACAATGCCGGGAAGTCCTTGCGCCGGTCGATACACCTTTCCTATGACAGACCCAAAGATGTCAATGCGACGTCCGGCGCCAACTACGTGGGTCCCATGCGGCTCACCCTGGCACTGCTGCCCGGGATGCGCGCTCGCGGAAGCGGGCACATCGTGAATGTGTCGACAGTCGGCGTGATGTTTGGTGTGGTGCCCAAGTGGGGCTTTTATCTATCTTCCAAAACGGCGTTCGATATCTGGATGCGTGCGGTCGGAATGGAAGCTCGCGGCGACGGCGTCACTCTGACCACGTTCTACGCCGGACTCATGCATACACGGATGAGTGCCCCGAGCCGCTGGATGCGGTTGCTTCCCGGCCAGACACCACTGGATGCCGCAAAGGTGTTAGCCCGTGCCGTGGTAGACAAGCCGCGAACGCTGACTCCGGTCTATGGACACCCGTTTGCGATATTGGCTCCGGTGCTGCGCTTTCCGCTGGAACCGATCCTCGGTTTCGTCTATCGCCGGCTGGGCGATACCCAGGCTTCACTGGCGCGGGTAACGGCCGGACAATCGACCACCACGCGCATTGACGCCCCGGAAAGGATCGGCGTACATGCCGAATAACCTGCGCGAGAGCCTGCGGCAGTGGGGTGCTGCGATACCTGCTGCCGTTACCTCGGGCGCCTTTACTCCGGTGAGCCCCCGCGCCCTGGCCTCGCTGGTCCGTAGTTTTTGGCAGTTCGGGCCCACGCCCGCGATGTTGTTGGCAGCCAGTGCGATTCGTTTTCCTGACCGGGCCGCGCTGATCGACGATTCCGGGCAGCTCACCTATCGTGACCTCCAACGGCGAGCCGAGGCCGTAGCTGCTGCGGTGTACGCGCGCACCCCGTCGGCACCCAGGTCGGTAGGGATCATCTGCCGTAACCACCGGGGCTTCGCCGAGTCCATGCTGGCCGGTGCCCAGCTCGGGGCGGAGCTGGTCTTCATCAACACCGAATTGACACCCCAGCAGCTGGGGGCGATCCTGCAACGTCATGAACCCGACGTGCTGGTGTACGACGACGAATACTCGCAGGCTGTCGAGGAATCTCAGTACCAGGGACTGCGAGTATTGGCGTGGCGTGAAAACCCGCAAGAAAATCGCCTGACGCTGGATTCTTTGGCAGATCAGCACCATCCGAAACCGCCGCCGGTACGCCGCCCCGTCAAGTTGACTCTTCTCACCTCCGGCACCACCGGGTTGGCCAAGGGCGTGCCACGTGCCATCAAGCCCCGCCAATTGGCACTCATGTGCGTAACCGCGATGGCCACGGTGCGGCTGCGCTCCCGGGACCGTGTGTTGGTGGCGCCACCGTTCTTCCATGGTTTCGGGCTGGCCGCGCTGCTAGGCCCGTTGGCGCTCGGTGGAACGGTGATGTGCCGACGACGATTCGACGCTCAACAGGCCATGACGGACATCCGCCGGCAGCGCGTCACGGTGCTGATGGCGGTGCCCGTCATGCTGCAGCGGATACTTGCGCTCCCCGACCTCGATCGTCGAGATGCGCGGCAACTGTCACTGCGGATGATCGTCACCGGAGCGGCCCCGATCTCCTCGTCAACGGTATCCGGCGTGCTGGAAGCGTTCGGGCCGATTCTGGTCAATGGGTACGGCTCCACCGAGGCCGGCGTGGTGGCCATCGCCTCCCCCAAAGACCTGGTCGCCTCGCCGAATACCATCGGGCGCACTGCCCTTGGGGTATCCGTGCGAATCCTGCGGGAGGATCGCCGGCCGGCCGCGCCCGGCGAGACCGGGATGATCTTCGTACGTGGCGGGCTAGAGTACGAGGGATACACCCCCGACAAGGCCACGCGGCCGACCGCCAAGGAGATCGTTGACGGGCATGTAAATACCGGCGATATGGGACATTTCGATGCCGACGGCAGGCTGTACATCGATGGCCGTTCCGACGACATGATTGTCTCCGGCGGCGAAAATGTCTTCCCCGGTGAAGTGGAGGACCGCCTGACCACGTACCCCGGTATTACCGATGCCGTCGTCATCGGGGTACCCGATGACGACTTCGGGCAGGTATTGCATGCATTCGTCGTCGCTGCCGAAGGAGCATCCGCTCCATCCGAGGAAGTACTGAAGACTCATGTCCGACAAGGATTGGAACGCTACAAGGTTCCGAAGCGGTTCATCGTGCTGGACGAGATACCGCGCAACGCGAGCGGCAAAGTGCTTCGCGCAAAACTGAATTCACCTGGCGCGTGCTGAGCGCCACCGACGCCTGAGGACAACGATGTCTGACACCCCTGCGATCACCCGCCGCGACCGTGACCGGTTCTACGAGCCGCCCCATCTCGATGATGGCGGTGCCCCCGGAGATCTACTGCGCGCGGCTCCGATGACAGCGCGATTGCTTCCGGGCTTGGCGATGTCGGCGCGCGCCTGGCGGGTGCTCTACCGCTCCACCGACGCCGCCGGCTCGCCAATCGCCGTGTCGGGCGTGATCCTCGTTCCCAATACCGCAAACCCGGCGTCTCCCCGACCTCTCCTCGGATTCGCACCGGGCACACAAGGACTCGCGCGATCGGCGGCAGCACTATCCCGTCAGCTGGAAGTCGGACTGGAGTATGAGGCGTGGTTCCTGGCCGCCGCGGTGCGGCGCGGATGGGTGGTGGCAGTTACCGACTATCCGGGACTCGGCACTCCAGGCCTGCACCCGTATGTCGTCGGCAAGACCAACGGACGCGCAGTGCTCGACATCATGCGGGCCGCCCGAAATCTGCCACAGACCGGCCTGCGGGCCGACTGTGCTACCGGCATCTATGGATACTCCGAGGGCGGCAACTCCGCGGGCTGGGCGGCTCAACTGGAGCCGGGCTATGCCCCGGATGTGCGTCTGAGGGCGGTGGCAGTGGGCGCAGCGCCGGTGGACTTTCCAGAGCTTGTCACCGACCTCGACGGCGGGCTGTTTTCGTTTCTCCTGCTCTATGCCGGTCTCGGCTTGAATAGTGCCTATCCAGATCTTCGATTTCACGACTACCTCAACCGGGGCGGGCGCCTTGCCGCAGCAGTCCTGCGCCGTACTCATATCCTGGCCGCGATTGTTCTGGGGCTGATTCTGCCGAAGAGGCGGGGACGATACCTGTCCGCCGATCCTTTCGTCGAACCCGATTGGGCAGCACAACTGCGCGATAACAGCCTCGGATATCTCGCACCGGCCGCTCCCGTATTGGTGGGCATCGGCCGCCAGGACCAAGTGATCCCCTACCGGCAGGCACAGCTGTTGTTACGGCGTTGGACTGCGCTGGGCGCGAACGTGCGGGAACATCCCATCCGGTTTGGCGAACATCTCACGGCGGCACCGCAATTCGCCAAGGCTGGATTCGCTTTCCTGGCAGAGCACCTCAGCAACCCCGAAACCAGAGCGCCGGTGCAGGAAAGACAGGCAGGGTGAATCTGTTACCACGGAGCACAGCAACCGGTATCGCAATCTAGCGGCAGCCGGCCAGGAGCCTGCGTCCGCTCGCCGCCAGATGTTCCCCGCGACTTACAGCGTGTCGGCAGGTTTGCGCAACGCCCGATAGGGAATGCCGATCGAGCGTCGAGGCGATCGGAGATCTTGTCATCGCCGCCCGGACGCACGTCACGCACAGAATCCCTGCGAGGAGGAACCATGTCCAGCACGGTCGGCGACATCCTGCTTTCCCGCCTGCGAGAATGGGGTGTCCAACAGGTCTTCGGATATCCGGGCGACGGCATCAACGGATTACTGGCGGCCTGGCGTTGCGCCGACAACGACCCACAATTCGTCCAGGCTCGTCACGAGGAGATGGCCGCCTTCGAAGCAGTGGGTTTCGCGAAGTTCTCCGGCCAACTCGGTGTCTGCACGGCAACATCCGGCCCGGGTGCGATACATCTGCTCAACGGCCTCTACGACGCCAAACTGGATCACGTCCCGGTGCTAGCCATTGTCGGCCAGGCCGATCGTTCCGCAATGGGCGGCTCATACCAGCAAGAGGTCGATCTCTTGAGCCTGTACAAAGACGTCTGCAGTGACTACGTGCAGCAGTGCATGGTGCCCCAGCAGTTGCCCAACCTGGTGGATCGAGCGATACGAATAGCGCTGTCCGAGGCCACACCGACGGCCATCATCGTGCCCTCCGACGTATTCAACCTCGGCTATGAAGCGCCTGTTCATGCCTTCAAGCAGGTTCCGTCAAGCCTTGGCATGTCGGGATCCCGTTCGATACCCTCTCCCGACGCCCTGAGGGCAGCGGCCGACTTGCTCAACTCGGGCAAGAAGGTAGCCCTGCTTGTCGGGCAGGGCGCCCGTGGGTGCGTTGCCGAGCTCACCGCCCTTGCCGACCTTTTAGGAGCAGGCGCCGCAAAAGCATTGCTGGGCAAGGATGTGCTGCCCGATGATCTTCCCTGGGTCACCGGATCTATCGGTCTGCTCGGCACCACCGCCAGTTGGCATCTCATGCGCGACTGCGACACCCTGCTCACCGTGGGATCGAACTTTCCCTACACTCAATTCCTTCCGGATCTCGGGCAGGCCCGCGCGGTGCAGATCGACCGTTCGGGCAAATGGATCGGTATGCGCTACCCGTATGAACTCAACTTGGTTGGCGACGCCAAAGACACACTGCAAGCCCTCATCCCCCTTCTGGAGCGCAAGCCCGATCGCTCATGGCGCGAGCACATAGAGAAGAAGACCCGCGGCTGGTGGACAACCGTGCAACGCACCGCCATGACGAACGCCGATCCGGTCAATCCCATGCGGATTTTCTGGGAGCTGACGAAACGTATGCCGCCCAATGCCATCATCACCGCGGATTCCGGCTCCTCGGCCAATTGGTACGCGCGTCATCTGCGCTTCACCGACGGCGTGCGTGGCTCGCTGTCGGGCACGCTCGCGACCATGGGACCTGGTGTGCCGTATGCCATCGGCGCGGAATGGGCACATCCCGACCGACCTGGAATCGCCTTCGTGGGAGATGGCGCGATGCAGATGAATGGGATGAACGAGCTCATCACCATCGCGAGGTACTGGCGGCAGTGGGCCGATCCGCGCCTGGTGGTCGTGGTCCTGCACAACAACGACCTCAACCAGGTCACCTGGGAGATGCGGGCCATGGAAGGCTCGCCCAAATTCGCTGAATCACAGACTCTTCCGGATGTCGACTATGCGAGATTTGCGCGGGGTCTGGACTTGCGCGGCGACAACATCGAGGACCCCGCACAGATCGCCGGCGCATGGGACAGAGCCCTTTCCGCGGATCGGCCCACCGTACTCGACGTACGCTGCGATCCTGACGTTCCGCCCATTCCCCCGCACGCCACGGTCGACGAGGTCACATCGCTGGTCGGCGCCGTCGTCGGCGGCGACGAAGACACTGCCGGGTTTACCCGACAAGGCATCAAACAGAAATTGCAGCAGTATGTTCCGCGCCCAAAGCGGGACCGGCCATAGAACCTGCGTCACCGATCAGGCAGAGGCTGATTGGTTTGCATGCGTTCGACGGTCCACATGGACAGCGCCTCACGCGCTCCCCCACCAACCGGTTCAACCTCTGCATACGGTACTGGCGCGAAGCGCACAGCCCTGACCGTGTAGGTCACCGACTGCCCTCCGGGCAGAGACCGCTGAAAAGTGCTTCCCGGAAATACCGCCATTGTCCGCTCCCTCGTATCGCCCATTGGCTGTCGAATGTCACGCCGAGTACCCGGGCCGGACAGCCCCGAAACGCGCAAGACCCAGCAGGCTGGAGCGCCGGCAATCTACCGTCTTCTGGACATCACGAAAGCACCCACGAGCACCAGCAGCCACGCTGCTCCGACGATGAGCGCGACACGCGTGTCCGCACCGAAGCCGAGTAAGAGCACAACGAACATCAGGAACCCCGTAGCGAACACCTGCAGGTACGGCCAGCCCGGCACCGGGAAGTCCGCCACCGATGCCTCGCCCTGGTGCTGTTGGGCGCGGAACCTAAAGTGGGCCAGAAGGATCATCAGCCAAACAAAGATCGTCGCGAAGGTGGCGACGGACGCGATGATGACGAAGACACGCTCTTCGATCGCATAGTTCAGCACCACGCCTACCAGCAGCGCGACCGTCATGACTACCACCGTCATCCACGGCACACCATTACGCGATACCCGCCGCATGACCGCCGGAGCCTGACCCCGCTGGGCCATGCCGTAAATCATCCGGCCAGCGGCGAAGATGTCGCTGTTGATGGCCGACAGCGCGGCAGTCACCACAACAAGGTTCAGCACGGTCGCCGCCGATGTGAATCCCAGCCCTTCAAATATCTGCACAAACGGGCTGCTGTTCGAATCGATCGACCGCCAGGGGTAGAGAGCCATGATCACAGCGAGGGTGAGGACATAGAACAAGATGATGCGCACGGGGACGGTGTTGACGGCCCGTGGAATCGTCCGCGCCGGATCCTTCGCCTCGCCCGCCGTGATCCCGATGATCTCGGTACCACCGAACGCGAACATCACGATCATGAAGCTGCCCACGAACCCGGCCAGTCCATGGGGGAAGAAGCCCCCGTCATTCCACAAGTTGGCGATGCCGCGCTGCTCTTCGCGCCCAGTTGAGCTGCCCCACACGAGGATTGCTATGCCACCAGCGATCATCGCGACAATGGCAAGAACCTTCACCAGGCTGAGCCAGAATTCGACCTCCCCGAAAACCTTGACGCTGAGCAGATTTATCGCGCCGATGAAGAAGATGATCGAGAACACCCAAACCCAGCGCGGCACTCCGGGGAACCAGAAACCCATGTAGACCCCGAATGCGGTCACATCGGCCAGGCAGACGACGACCATCTCCAGCGCGTACGTCCAACCGGTGAGAAAGCCTGCCAACGGCCCTAGGTACTGCGTGGCGTACTCACCGAACGATCCTGCCACCGGGCGGCGTACCGCCATCTCCCCCAGCGATCGCAGCACGATGTAGATCACCGCCCCGCCCAGCAGGTAGGCCACCAGCACCGACGGGCCCGCTTGCCTGATCGCCTCCGCCGAACCGTAGAACAGGCCTGTCCCGATAGCTGATCCCAGCGCGATAAAACGGATATGGCGAGCGGAGAGGCCCCGGGTGAGCGTGTCGGGGGCACTGTTCACGGGCGGGGCTCCTATCGCATAACTACGCAGCGGGTGGGCGGTATCGCCGCGAAATTAGCTGAGTGTAGGGCTCCGCTGGTAGCGGACACTACCGGAAGCTGCCCAACAGGCATTTTCGGTCGCTGTCCCACAGAAACTGGCAGGATGGCCGAGTGACCGATGAGGCGGCTGCCGGAGCGTTCAGCGCGAAAATCGCGGACGCCGCGCGCCGCATGCAGCAGGAGCACTCCAGCGTCGAAATGACGCTCAGGTCGATCACCACCGCGGCACTCGAGACCGTGCCCGGTGTGGAGCAAGCCGGCATAACGCTGGTCACCGGGCGCTACGAAATTGAGTCGAGGGCGGCGACGTCGGAAACGCCACGCAAACTCGATGACATCCAGCAGGAGTTGCGCGAGGGCCCGTGCGTGCAGTCGGCATGGGAACACGAGACGGTGTATGCCGAAGATCTTGCCCAGACGACGCCGTGGCCGCGTTTCGCCGAGGCGGCGGTGAAGCTCGGCGTTCGGTCGATGCTGTCCTTCCAGTTGTTCACCTTCGGTGAAAACCTTGGAGCGCTTAACCTTTACGCGCAGTCGCCAGGTGCGTTCGGCGCTGACTCCTATGACGCTGGACTGGCGTTGGCCACGCACGCCGCGATCGTGCTGGTGGCGGCGCAGCGTGAGTCGCAATGGGCCTCAGCCCTTGCGTCGCGCGACGTCATTGGTCAGGCCAAGGGAATGCTGATGGAGCGTTTCAGCATCAATGCCGCAGAAGCGTTCACCGTCATCAGGACGCTGTCGCAGGATTTCAACACCAAGCTGGTGGAGATCGCGCGGGCGATCGTCGAAGACCGCCCGTTAGGCTGACACGCGTCTCAAACGGTCCGGCACTCTCGCTTTTTGTCATCAAGCGGAGCCATGATGTCCTTCAGTTCGCGATCCTGTTGCGGGTGTGCGGCGAAATATGCCCTGATGTTCGATGCGCCCACGGCTTCGGGCTGCAGGTACGCGTCGGTGATTACCGCGTTTGCCTCAGGATACTTATCGAAGTAGATGCTCAACGCGTTATTGGTTGCCTGCACCGCCTGGGCGATCCCTTCTTGGCTGCAGCCGGTGGATGCATGCCCCGGCGGAGCACCCATAACCGCCGTCACGACAGACACCGTAAGCGCCGCAATGAAACTGGTGTTCCTCATTCGATAATCACCTCGCACTCGACTAAGGCACGTTCACGCACCCCACGTTGGGAATGCATCCGCTTCCGCCGCCGGGACCACCGCTACCGGTGGGGCCGCCGGGGATCTCTCCTCCGCCTCCTCCTGGGCCACCACCTCCCGTCGGCCCACCTGGGATGCTGCCCGCGCCACCCTCCGGGCCGCCTCCGCCCGTCGGCCCGCCCGGCACACTACCGCTGCCCCCAGGCGGGGGCGCGGGCGTTTGGGTGGTGGTCCCGACGCTGCGCGGCGGCGCGTCGGTGCCGCAACCGATCAACGAGGCGATCAGGGCCATCGATCCGACGGCCCCACCTACCGTAGTCCTGGCTTTTGTATGCATACGGTGCCCGTACCCAGGTTTCGTTCGGTTCAAACCGGGGATCATCACAGCGTGGACGTTGACCACCCGGAGGACGATCAGAGGTGGAACCAGTCGGCCCGCCACGAAACCGTCACCGAACGGCTCGACCGGAACTGGACCAGCCTCCTGCAGGAGCTGCGGGTTATGCAGACAGGTGTGCAGCTCCTTACCGGTCTACTACTCACGCTTCCTTTTCAGCAGCGCTTCGACATGCTCGATCACCCGATGCGGATGGTGTACTTGGCCACCGTCTGCTGTTCAATCGCCTCTACCATGCTGCTGGTGGCGCCTGTTGGCATGCATCGAGTTCTCTTTCGCCAGCACCGCCTTCCGGTACTGGTTTCGGCGGCACACCGCTTGGCATTCGCGGGCCTGCTGTTGCTCGGATTGGCCATGGCCGGGGTTACCGACATTATCTTCGATACCGTCTCGGGACGCCGTGCGGGCATCGCCGCTGGCGTGTTCGCGCTGATCGCATTTGGTTTGTGCTGGCTGGCGCTGCCGCTGGCCTTTCGTTCCAGCAACTTCCGTTCGACATATATGCCAGAAGCGCCCGAACAACCTCGACTTCCGTTGTAAAACAACAATTTCATGGCGGGCCCCGCCCGATGTTTGTCGTTCGGCTACCGGGGTACCCGGCGGCAGTCTTTCCCGCGCCGCTAAGGAGTACATCGTGGACCGCACGTCGAATCCCAAACAAGAGCAACTCGACACGTCTCGGGTGGACCGCGCCTCTGGTTATCTCACTACCCAGCAAGGCGTTCGCGTCGACCACACCGATGACGCGCTCACCGCCGGTGTCAGGGGCCCCACGCTGCTGGAGGATTTTCACGCCCGCGAGAAAGTCACGCATTTTGACCACGAGCGCATTCCAGAGCGTGTGGTTCATGCGCGCGGTGCGGGCGCATACGGCTACTTCGAGCCGTACGACGCGTGGCTATCGGACTTCACAGCCGCGAAATTTCTCACCACACCCGGCCTGCGCACACCGGTGTTCGTTCGTTTCTCTACCGTTGCGGGGTCCCGCGGCTCGGCAGACACCGTGCGCGACGTACGCGGATTTGCCACGAAATTCTATACACAGCAAGGCAATTACGATCTGGTCGGCAACAATTTCCCGGTATTCTTTATCCAGGACGGCATCAAATTTCCGGACTTCGTGCACGCGGTGAAGCCTGAGCCCGACAACGAGATCCCGCAGGCCGCCTCGGCGCATGACACCTTGTGGGACTTCGTTGCCGAGCAGCCCGAGACGCTACACGCGATCATGTGGCTCATGTCCGATAGGGCTCTGCCCCGCAGCTACCGCATGATGCAAGGGTTCGGCGTACACACCTTCCGGTTGGTCAACGACGCCGGCGAGGGCGTTTTTGTGAAGTTCCACTGGAAGCCGCTGCTGGGCGTGCACTCACTGCTGTGGGACGAATGTCAGCAGATCGCCGGCAAGGACCCCGATTTCAACCGGCGCGATCTCTGGGACGCGATTGAGTCCGGCCAGTTTCCGGAATGGGAACTCGGAGTGCAGCTGGTGCCGGAATCCGACGAGTTCAAATTCCCCTTCGACCTTCTTGATTCAACGAAAATCATTCCGGAAGAACAGGTTCCGGTGCAGCCGGTCGGACGCATGGTGCTGGATCGGAACCCCGACAACTTCTTTGCCGAGACAGAACAGGTCGCATTCCACACGGCCAACGTGGTGCCGGGAATCGACTTCACCAACGACCCGCTGCTTCAGTTTCGTAACTTCTCCTACCTGGATACACAACTGATCCGCCTGGGCGGTCCGAACTTCGCACAACTGCCCATCAACAGACCGATCGCCGAGGTACACAACAACCAGCGAGACGGCTTCGCGCAGCATGACATCCCACAAGGCAAGTCCAGCTATTTCAAGAACACCCTCGGCGGCGGCTGTCCGGCCCTGGCACATGAAGATGTCTTCCGCCACTACACCCAACGAGTGGACGGACATAAGATCCGCCAGCGCGCCGAGAGCTTCAAGGATTTCTACAGCCAGCCGCGGATGTTCTGGAACAGTATGTCCGCCGTCGAGGCGCAGCACATCGTTTCGGCATTCTCGTTCGAACTGGGCAAGGTGAGTGCCGAGGCCGGGATTCGCGAACGTGTTGTCGCTCAACTCAACCTGGTGGAACACGATCTTGCTTCTCAAGTCGCCTTGCAGCTGGGCTTACCCGCCCCATCGCCGCAATCGGCCGACGAGGCTCTTCCACCGTCCCCGGCGCTGTCCCAGCTTTCCACCACCCGAGACAGCATCGCCACCCGACGGATCGCGGTGCTCGCGGCCGACGGCGTCGATATTCACGGCGTGGAGTTGCTTCGTGCGGCGCTGGAAGAGAGCGACGCGATTGTCGAGATACTCGCACCGACTGGCGGCGGAACGCTCACCGGCGAATCCGGCGGCGAACTCCGCGTCGACCGCGCGATGACCACGATGGCCTCGGTGTTATACGACGCCGTAGTCGTACCCTCCGGAGCCGAATCCGCCTGGCGGCTGGCGCGCAACGGCTTCGCCGTGCATTTCGTTTCCGAGGCCTACAAACATCTCAAGCCCGTCGCGGCCTACGGTTCCGGACTCGATCTGCTCCGGGCAGCCTCTGTGGTCGAAACACTTGCCACCACCACGGAGATTGTGGTTGACGACGGCGTGGTGACGACCACCGCGGAGGCCAATGCATTGCCGGCCGAATTCGTGGCCGCGTTTGTCACAGCGATCAGCCGGCATCGCGCCTGGGAACGCGAGACCGAGATGGTGCCCGCATAGTTTGGTGCGTCGCTGGGCGGGTAAGTAGGTCATCATGTCTGTCGGAAAATACGAGGATGTCGGCGATGACGAGGCGGGACCCGGCGACACATTGAACGTCAGCGAGTCCACCGATTCTGACGAAATGCACAACGCCGACGGTGACGAGCCCGTCGAGCCGCCCCAAAAGTGGTCAGCTTCCGGGAAATTCGGATTGGTCGCCAACGAGGCGTCGGAGGGCGAATCCCTCGACAAGAAGTTGTGGGCCGAACGCCCGGATGTTGACCGGGAGACGGCCGAAGACCCGGCGCCCGACGAGTGAGTCTGGCGTAGTCCATGAAAGGAGAACACCATGCCCAAGACCACAAGCAAAGGTAGAGCCAAGCAGAGCGAACTGCCCGACACCCTGCGTAAATCGAGCGACAAGGCCCAGCGCACCTTCGCCAAGGCTCACGACTCCGCGGTCAAAACCTATGGCGAGGGTCAGCATGCGCACCGCGTCGCTTACGCGGCGCTGAAGCACAGCTTCGAAAAGGTCGGTGACCACTGGGAAGAGAAGGAAACTCGGGGGCCTTCCGACGAGCGGGCGCGAAGCGGCGGCCCGAACGCGCGGGGTAAGACGGCCGAGGGCGTAGACACCAGCGCCACCAAGGATCACCTGCTGTCCATCGCGCGCAGGCTCGAAATCCGCGGCCGCTCAAGCATGAATAAAGAGGAACTCGTTGCCGCGATCGAAAAAGCCAATCGGCGCGAGAGCCGAAAGGACTGAGCAGGCCATCTCGCGAAAGTGGGGCCGACTGACGCGCGAACGCCCGGTCGGCCCCACTGCCCTGTCGGCGGGTTATTTCAAGTGACTACTTCGGTGAGACTGTCTCCCGGAAGTTGCCATCGCCCTGGTTCAGCCAGGAAATCTCCCCGTGCTGGAACTTGCTGATCCAGCCACCGGATGCTGTCTGCGGCCCACCGTTGGTTTGCGCTTCGTCCGATGTCGGGTACCCGAGAGAGCCCGTGGGCCCGCCGTTCTGGTTGTACACTCGCAGTATCTCTCCCTGCACCAGGTGCGTTCCCGTCGCGGTCGAGGAGTAGATATTGCCGTTTTCGAATGTGAAAACGGTTCCGGCGCCTTGTTGTTCGGGCTTTGCGGTGAGTCGGCCGACCTTTTGTTCGCCCCCGGCCTTGGTGAAGGTATTCGCCACGTCGCCATCCAAGATCACCTCACCGCCCGGCACGTCGTACCGCAGTTCCGGTGCGGTTGCCGCGGACGACATCGCGCTGGTGGCAGAGGAAAGGCCGCTCGAGGCCGCGCTGGCACCCGATGAGGCCGCGCTCGAGGCCGTGGACATCGCATCCTTGGCGTCGTCCTTGCTACATGCGGCTATGCCACCGCCTGTGATGGCAACGGCCGCGATCACGGCTCCGACGCGAGTTGCAGCAGGCCCGACCGGTTGCCGGTGACGCACTTTCACAAGACGTTTCATCGTTCCTCCCTTTGCACAGGTTGCGGACGTCAGGGGGCATACCCGACGCGGAGTTCCGCAAACGTGGTGTTTACCGGCATTCCACCTGGGTATGCCCTTGTCGCCAGCCACACGAGAAGGGAGCACCATGACTTTGGCCACCGAATCCGGAGAACTGACCGGCACCAAGGACAAGAACTACGATCTGATCCGCTTCACCAAGGATTGTCTGGAGAATGCGCTGCGGCTGCAGACCTTTATCGGCGATGCGGAACGCGACGGCGACACCGAGGTAGCACAACTGTTCCGCAAGGCTCAATCGGACAGCCGTAAGGGTGCGGAGCTGGCCAAGACACTGCTATCCAGCAGACTGTAAAGCTGAGCGGCCCCTTCGGTCCTATACGAGGATCCGAAGGGGCCGTGAGGCCTTCCCGAGGACGAGACCCTGCGTACAACATTTCATGAACAACTCGGTGCGCTCGCGGCCGACACGGCAGATATGTGTGGACGCTCCGCCGGCATGTGCACGACTGCCACGGCTTTATTGTTAGGCGACCAATCCGAATCCGCCGCAACTCTGCACACATCACTGCGCGCGGTGAGCAAGGCGGGCCGCTCGATTAGCGATCACGCGTTTTCGCTGCTCGCGCTGCAGGCACCGGTGGCCAGCGAACTGCGGGCAGTGGTTGCGACGATCCATATCGTCGGAAATATCGACCGCATGGCAGGTTTGGCGGCCAATGTCGGGCGGATGGCACTGCGGGAAAGTCCCCGAGTGACGCTGCCCGGCGACGTGCGCGATCTTGTGGTCGAGATGAGTTTGGCCGCAGGGCATTCCGCACAGAACGCGCGATGCGCCATCGAGCGCGGCGATCCGCTGTTCGCTCGGCAGATGGAACAGGAAGACGGCCGGATGAACATCCTGCATCGAGAATTGTTTGAGGTGGTGATGCAGCCACGGTGGCCACACGGCTGCGTTGCGGCCGCCGATTTAGTACTGATAGGCCGGTTTTACGAACGATTCGCCGACCACGCCGTCGATATCGCACGCCAGGTCTATTTCCAAGCGACGGGCGATCACATGGCCCCACTGCCGCAATCGCACTGATCGGCTAGCGTTCGGCCGTCACCCGAATGGTTTCCAGCGACGAGTCCGCGGGGTCAGGCACCATCATGCCCGCTTTCACACCTGAACGCAGGTACTCGAGCACGGGGCTGGTCAGCCGCTCGCCGGGCACCACCACCGGAATTCCCGGCGGATAGGGCGTAACCTGCTCAGCCGCAATGTGGCCCGCCGCATCGCCGATCGCCACCGTATCCGTGGGACCGAAGAACGCGTCGCGCGGCAACATCACACTTTCCAATTGCAACTGCTGCGGCGGTGGTAGATAGAGGGGCCGCGGGCGCGGAAAATCCTCGGCCGCCGCCCGCCAGGCAGAAAGCGACCCCAGCAGTCGCTCCACCGTCAAGTCCCGGTCCGCGATCGACATCGTCGCAAGGAATCGACGGTGATCGCTCAGCCCCAGATCCAGTTGTTTGTGCTGGCGCAACCAATCCGCTGCTTGGTAGCCGGAGGTGCCGGTCTGCGAGATGTCAACGAGCACCTGCAGACGGTCCAGATCGTGGGAGGCCTCCGCTCCGAGCAGTTCCGATTCCATGACCTGCACATCGGGGATATCGGCGATTTCGCCTCGCACCTGCTCGGCCAGATCGAGAGCATGGGAAAGCAATTCGTGGCCATGCTCGACCATCTGGCGGCGCCAGCCGTCCATCGCGGCATAGACCATCACATTGGGGCTGGTGGTCATCAACAGATCGGCGCATGCCGACAGGCGCGCGGGATCGACACGATCACCTTGTAGGTGAAACACCGAGCCTTGTTCGAATCCCGCCCCCATCTTGTGCACGCTGACAACACAGACATCGGCCCCGGCGTCCATGGCCCACGTCGGCAGTTCCTCATGGAAGGGCAGATGAGCTCCCCATGCCTCGTCGACGATCAATGGCTTACCGCGACGATGACATACCTGCGCAATGGCCCCGATATCCGCACAGGTGCCATAGGGGCTGGGGCTGACGATCAAGGCGCCGGCCGCATCCGGGTGCTGCTGCCATGCCTCCTCTACCTGGCGCGGAGAGGGCGGATGGGAGATATGCCGCTGGGCGTCCCATCGCGGTGTGATCCAGCGCGGCTGCACGCCGGAGAAGATCAAGCCGGCGATGATCGACTTGTGGCTGTCGCGCCCGACCAGTAACCCGCCTTCGCACCCACCGGCTACTGCCATCATCGCGGCCTTCACCGAAAGTGAACTGCCACAGGTGGAAAAGAAGGCTGATGACGCGCCCACCGCGTCTGCCATCAGTTCCTCTGCCTGTGCCAAGTAGTGCCCGGACGATTTCCTGTCGTCCAGGCCGCCACTGGCGAGAAGATCGCAGCGAAACGGGTCCATTCCCATGATCCCGGTCACACGCGCATCGACCCCGCGTCCTTGTCGGTGGCCCGGCGGGGTGAATCCGTAACGGTTGTCTCGGTGGTAACGGTCCACGGCATCCAGGAATGGTGTCTGGGTATGGTCCATCAGAATCCTTCCGGTAGTCCGTTGCCGATGTACTTAAGACCCGCCGCCTCGACAACTGCCGAGTCCACGTGTCGCGAGTGTCCATAACGGCCACTCCAGAATGCGCAATAGGTAAAGGGAGATCCAGAGTCGGATGCTTGCCGCAGCACGCCGTGTGCTTGCCTTGTGCGATGCATGGCGAGCCAAATACCCTGTAGGTAATTCGCTAAACACTTCGAGAGCTGCTTGTTGTACCGCTTTCCAGCGGATTTGAATAGTGAGGTGCGCCCGGTGGTGAAGCGGTTCTGTCATGTCCGATGAGCTATCCGAAGAGGAGGCCGACAGCGAACTAGCGCAGGCGCTCGCCGGTGGATCGCCACAACATGTCGGCTGGTTTCGCTTCTACTTTGCCGACGAACGGTGGGAGTGGTCCCCGCAGGTAGCCCAGATGCACGGATATGGGCCCGACGAAATCACACCGACTACAGAGATCATCCTCTCGCACAAACACCCGGACGATTATCGCCAAGTGGCCGCGACCCTCCAGGAGATTCGGCGCACGGCGCAGGCATTCAGCACCCGCCATCGCATCATCGACGTGCAGCAGCACGTCCATCACGTGGTGGTCATCGGGGACCAGCTGTGTGACGACAATGGCGTTGTCGTCGGCACCCACGGCTTCTATGTGGATGTCACCTCATCCATCCGGCAGGAGCGTGAAAACTCTTTGACGGTGGCCGTTGTCGAAATTGCGGAGAACCGCAGCGTCATCGAGCAGGCGAAGGGCATGTTGATGCTTGTCTATCGGCTCAACGCCGACGCCGCGTTCGATGTGCTCAAATGGCGGTCGCAGGAAAACAACGTCAAACTACGCGCGCTTGCCCAGCAGGTGGTCGTGGACTTCGGAACCCTGGATTTTGACAAGACCCTGCCGGCGAGATCGGTATACGACCGTCTGCTCCTGACCGCCCACCAGCGGATCCCCCGCTAGGGGTTTGGCGCCACGTCATTCCGGGAAGCTCATCACACGGGAGCCGACGGAAGGACGAAGCCATGGCAGTATGCGCGACCTGCGGAAATGTCTATCACAACACCTTCACCGTGACCTGGGGTGATAAGACGGCGACCTTCGACAGCCTGGAATGCGCCATCACGGAGATGGCACCGTCGTGTGCGCTCTGCGGCTGTCGCATTCTGGGCCACGGCGCCGAGGCCAATGGCCGCCTGTACTGCTGTGCTCATTGCGCTCGCCAGGCAGGGCACTCCGGCATCACCGACAATGCGGACCGATGACGGGTAGCCCGTGAACGCCCCGATGTACAGCGACGCGGAGCGAAAGGACCGGGATAAGAGAACCCACATCCATGCGGTGCGTTTCAGTGCGGCGACCGTGGCACTTGCCGTCGTCACCTTTGTCACCGCCATCGTGTGGATGGGTCAGTGTTCGGTCAGCGTGGAGGTCGACAAGACGCTATGCGGCAGACACGGCACGCCCGCGATGGCCATGGCCGCACCGGGAGTGCTGATGATAGGCGGCATCATCGCCTTTGTGCAGACCTACCGGGTATGGCGGCGGCGCGGAAGGTGGTGGGTGTGGCAGGGCGCCGGCTGGTTTCTGCTGCTACTCATGGTCGTGACACTGATGCTGTCCGGCCGGATGATGACGTGAGGTGACTGACCGGTTTTGTGAGCTGAATTGTGGGTACAGCTAAGGCATGACCATTGTCCAAGAGCCATTGCGCGCGTTGAGTTTGGTGTGCAGCCTGAAGCGCACGGGAGAGCACTCCAGCACCGAAATGCTCACCAACCAATTGGCCGAAGTGCTGGGCCACGACGGCGTGCACTGCGAAAGCATCCGGTGCGTCGACTACGACATTCATCCCGGTGTCGGGCAAGACATGGGGAACGGCGACCAGTGGCCGCAATTGCGTGACAAGGTGCTGGGCGCGGACATTCTGGTGCTGGGCACACCCACGTGGCTTGGCCATATGTCGAGCGTGGCGCAACGCGTCCTGGAGCGGCTCGACGCGGAGCTCTCGGAGACCGATGAAGAAGGCAGACCCATTCTTTCGGGGAAGGTGGCTGTCGCCGCGGTGGTGGGAAACGAGGATGGCGCGCACAAAATCACCGCCGATCTTTTCCAGGCGCTCAACGACATTGGTTTCAGCGTGCCCGCCCAGGGCTGCACCTATTGGAATGGCGAGGCCATGCACAAAAAGGATTATCGCGAGCTGGACAGCGTGCCGGAGGCCGTGGCGTCGGCGACGGCCTCCGCGGCACACAACGCCACACATCTTGCGCAATTACTGCGTGAATACCGCTATCCCGCAGCTCAATAGGAGGAATCATGCACGACGATGGAATCGACCCCGTTGACCACGCGCGTACATTTCGCCCGCATGCCGGCGAGTCGCTGAAGGATCGGGTGGCGTGGCCGGGCCTTGCCTTCATTGCCCTCGGCGTGCTCTCGGTGGTCCTCGGTTTGGCTGCCGCCGCGTACATGTTCTATGGCTGGACGTTGGTGGCCGGCATCGCGGCCCTGGTGTTCTTCTTCCTCGGGTGGCTCTGGATGCACGTCGAGCGCCGACGGGTTCGCCGGATGGAAGCCGAATGGCACCAGGAACATTCGGTACCTCACCACGACTAGGCAAAGTCACGCAACGGTTGAGGGCGGCCACCGCGGTGGCCGCCCTCAACGTGAATTGCTACTCGTGGGCCTTCTGACGCTTCTCGTCGGATTTGGCCTCGGCCCTTGACTTCTCGGCCTCGGCTTCCTTCTGTGCAGCTTCCCGCTGCGCCTGAGCCTTGTCCTGCTGAGCCTTGCCCTCCTCGATCAAGTCGTCCCGTCCTGTGACGGTTCCGGCCGCTTCCTTGGCCTTGCCCTTGACGTCTTCTACCACGCCACGGACGGCCTCTTGTGGCCCACTGTTCTTCTCGGTCATGTGCGTCCTCCTTCTGCGTTGCTTCCCTCGGTTGGCTGATGACCGACAGGGTGAACTCCGCTTCGAGTGGTGAACCCCGTCGGGTTGATGATTACCGCTCCTGCGCGGATCAAACATGTGGGACCGACAGGGCAGACGGTTTAAAGGTTGCCGTGTGGGGTAATTCATGCGGCGAGCAGGCAGGAGCCCCCCAGATGCGAAATAGCACCAGCCCGCACGATAAGGCCATTTATCCGTCCGAGGTAAGCCAACACGTTTCGGCATTCGACAGATTCGCGACCACCATGTCGGGGCACGTCTCGCAGCCATGGTTTTTCGTCATGTGTGTGCTGATTGTGGTCGTGTGGGCACCAAGCTTCGCCTTCCTCAACATCGATACCTGGCAGTTGGTCATCAACACCTTGACCACGATCATCACGTTCTTGCTGGTGGCATTGCTCCAGAACACGCAGCGTAGGTCCGATGACGCGGTCCAGCAGAAGCTCAACGGGATAGCCGACGCGCTCGCCGACATCACTAACGCGTTGGGGCATATGGATCCGCAGCTGGCCCCGCAGCTCGATCGAGACCGGATTGAGCTTCTTGACGCCGTAGGGCTCGAAGAACATGAGAGCACGGATTCGTCATAACGACGGGTTGACGTGGCGGGCTCGGCTGGCGCTGGTGCCCGGCCTTATCACGCGATGGGCTGGCTCGATTTGGTTGTCGTTGATAGCAATAGCCGTAGTCGTGATACTTCTGGTCATCGGTCTGTCCACCGCCTTCCCCGGCTGGTGGCAGACGCTGGTCTACTCCACGGGAGCCCTGGTCAGCCTCCTGATGTTGTTCATCATCCAGCACACCACCAACCGGGACACGAATGCGGTGCTGCTGAAATTGGACGAGCTCATCAGCGCGATCCCCGCTGCGCGTGAGGAAGCAATAGACATCGAGGACCGGGAGATCTACGAACAGGAGGAAGTACATCGTCGTTTGCACCACGAGGCCGGTCAGAATTCACATGATGACGCCGCGCAGGTCCATGATTGAGCCGGCGGGTCAGCGGGTAGGCGACGTCCACCATGAATGAACAGGCACTGCTCCGGACGCTCACCAGGGTGGTAACGGCGCTGACTCAAAAGGACATCGCGTTCGCGGTGGCCGGCGGGTGTGCGGTCTACGCACGAGGCGGCCCGGTAACCACGCATGACATCGACATCTTCCTCAGAGAGCAGGACGTGCCGTCCGCGGCAGCCGCCTTGCACGAGGCAGGTCTGCGGCTGGAGGACCCACCGGAGAACTGGCTTACCAAGGCTTACGACGGAAGTGTGTTGGTCGACCTCATCTTCTGCCCCCACGACCGGCCCGTCGACGCGAACTTTCTGGCTCGGGCCGAACCCATGCAAATCGGGCCGACACGCGCCCCGGTAGTCACCGCAACTGATCTGATGGTCGACAAACTCCTGGTACTGGACTCGCACCGTTGCGACTTTGGCCCGGTACTCAGTATCGCCCGCGCCATCCGGGAACAGGTCGACTGGCGCCAGGTCCATCGCTCGACGGAGCAATCACCCTATGCCACAGCATTTCTCAACTTGTTAGTGGGCTTGGAGATCGTCGAATCGACGAACGCAAGAACGAATGACACCCGACAATACGACGAGGCCGAACTACGAAGGAGATTTGCCGAAGATGCCCGCACCGCCGAGCTGGGGGTGCAAGTGACGTTCAACGGCGACACCGTGGCGCTAGACGGAGAGGTCGACTGCTCGCATCGCCGTGACATGCTCGCCGTCGTGGCCCGGGAGTACGCCCCCGGTATACAGATACGAAACATGGTGCGAGTCTCCGACACCGGCAAACCCGGACCGGCGGAGATGATCTCGTGATCCGCGTCGCGGCTGTCGGCGACATACATCTCGGCGAGGACTCGGGCATGCAATTGCGCCCCGCATTCGACGACATCGATCAGCACGCCGATATTCTTTTACTGGCAGGCGATCTCACGAGAACGGGAACCGCCGCGGAGGCGATGACGGTGGCTGGCGAATTCGCCGAACTTCCGGTGCCGGTGGTGGCGGTATTGGGTAATCACGACTACCACGCCGACCATGCGGCCGAGCTCACCACGACTCTGCGAAATCACGGTATTGCGGTGTTGGACGGTGATAGCACCCGAGTAGATATATCCGGTAGCTCGGTGGGTATCGCCGGAATCAAGGGGTTCGGTGGTGGTTTCGCAGGGCGCTGCGGGAGCAGCTTCGGCGAGCCTGAGATGAAGGCGTTCATCGGGCACACCATGTCGCAGGCCAACCGGCTGGCGTGCGCTCTGCGTGAGCTCGATACCGACCTTCGAATTGCCTTGTTGCACTACGCCCCTATTCCGGAGACTCTGGGTGGTGAACCGCTCGAAATCTATCCTTTTTTGGGCTCTTACCTACTCGGGGAGGCTATCGACCAAGCCGGCGCCGATCTCGTTTTACACGGGCACGCCCACGCCGGCGCCGAGAAGGGACGCACACCTGGCGGTGTGGCTGTACGCAATGTGGCGCAGCCGGTATTGCGTACAGCCTATGCGGTATACGCGCTGCCCAGCCCCACGGAACACGCCGCGCTGGCCGCAGGCGTGCCGATGGGGGGTGTCTCGTGAAGGAGGATCGCGATGAATTCCCTTGACCTGCCTGGCGATGACCGCCAAAGAGGTATACTCGCGTTACCTAAATTCACCGGCGACGCAGAGATTTCTGGACGGACGCCGAAAGACGGTCGGCATGTATTGGTTGCGCACCAATGATCCGGGTAACCTCAAACGCAGGACGCATTGGGAGAGATATGACCGAGGCCCACACCACTCATTCCGGCAGCCACCCAGACGACCGATCTCTGAGGTTCGACATGGCGGCACGCTTGGAGAACCTGGCCATGATGCGCACCGTCGTGGCCGCTGCCGCAACGGTTGACGATCTTGATATGGACATGGTGGCCGACCTCAAACTGGCCACGGATGAAGCGTGCACCCGCCTGGTCCGATCCTCGGTACCCAACGCCATGCTGGTCGTCCGATTGGACTTCCATCTGGACCGGTTGGTCATGGCGGTGTATTCACACTGTCTGCCGGGCGATGTCTTTCCGCTCGACAGCTTCAGTTGGCATGTGCTCAGCTCGCTGGCGGATCACGTGGAAACATTTGAGCGCGCGCACCCGGATGATCCGGTCGGGCACATTGTCGGAGTCAGCCTGACCAAGCTACGCGACGCCGGCTCCGCTGTCCGCGTGGCGAACGGATAGCAGAGCCCGCTACGCGGCTACTGTGCCAACTTCTTCCACCGGCTACGCCGCTACTGTGCCAACTTCTTCCATACGTCGGGTATCGCGTCGTTCACTGGGTAGGCGGCCATATCACCGCTCAGGGTGAGCAGCTTTGTGACGGCATCCCCCGGTATGACCGTCCAGTCGATCCCCTGCGCCTTGCAGTGGCGACGGACCCTATCCAAGGCCACCAGTCCATCGGTTCCGAAAAACCGCAGGCCCTGCAGATCGAGCACCAAGGTGCGGTGTCCGTCCAAATAGCGGGTCGCATACTCGGCCAGGTGATTAGCATTTACTGCATCGATCTCGCCCGTGGCTCGCACCAACACCGCAGACGGGCGGTGCCAGTGTGCCGTGAAGCTTGCGGTGTCGTCTGCTGACGAAAACAGCGAAACCACACCAGTTTTAGCTCGAGCCGCGAATCGTGATGCATTTTGGTCAATGACAGACATATGACTCCATCGATCGAAATGTACGTTCTTTTCGGATCGGAGACACCAAGCCAGTCGCCCGGGCATAAGCCCGTGCCCTGCGCTGGCATCGAGTAGATCCTGCGCGGCTGTGGACTCAACCTGAAGACGACGCTACGCCCCTTCGCGCTAGTCCACAACGTTTCTCGTCGCCGGGTGGCTCAGCGCAAAGGACAACACCGCAGCAGGACGGGACGCACGTCTGGAGGTGTTTCGCCTTGTGGAGGACGCATACCCCGGCGCGCGCGAGCACGGGGACGACGGCCCCAAAGCTAATCTTGATCGTCGTGAATCAGAGTGGACGCCGAGGGTGTCCGGGCCAATGCCAACAGCGAACAATGGCCGACGGCAGGCGCATGCTGCGGGTATCCCTGCCGCACGAAGCCTGCGAACCGTCGAATCAAGGACAATGGGCTCATTGCACACCTCCAGGGCAGACTGCTTGGCACGTCATATACCCGGTCAAGCAGTTCTCTAACCGCGGACAGGGCGGTCTACGCCATCTGTTCTCGCAGGTACCGCAAGGTGTCGCTGAGAATCCGGGATACGTGCATCTGCGAAACACCAATCTGTGCGGCAATCTGGCTCTGGGTCATTCCCTTGAAAAACCGGAGCTCAAGCACGGTTCGCTCTCGCAGGGGTAAATTGGCTAAAAGAGGCCGTACTGCCTCGCGGTTGGTCACATGTTCCAGGGCTGGATCTTCATTCCCCAGCAGATCGGACAGATGCTTGGATTCCTGATCGCCGTGGCTGAGGGGCGCCTCGATGGATTGAGGCTGATAGGCGTCCGCGGCAATCAGAGATTCCACCACCTCTTCGCGGTCGATACCCAACTCTGCCGCCAACTCCCCGGCGGTAGGCGCCCGCTGTAGCTCCTGGGTCAATTCCGCAGTGGCCCTGGAGATTTGGGCGTGTCTATCTCTTATAGCCCGCGGTACGTGCAGCGACCATCCGTGGTCGCGAAAGTGCCGGCGCACCTCCCCCATCATGGTAGGAACCGCAAAGCCGAGGAAGCTGGCGCCCTTTTCCGGGTCAAAACGGTTGACCGCATTGAGCAAGCCCACTCGGGCAACCTGGATCAGGTCCTCGAGATCTTCACCACGGCGATCGAAATGACGTGCGACATTGTCGGCCAGCGGCAGGCATCTGGTGACTATCTCCTCGTGCTTACGTTGGTATGCGTCACTGTGCTCCGCCAAGCCGGCGAGAGACCGAAACATGTCCGGTACGTCCGCGTAGTCGTCAGTCGCCCGGCCAACGCGTGGTTTCACCTGTGAGTGTCCGGTCTCCGGTACATCAACAGGGCATTCCATGTGTAAACCTCTCAACGCTGTCGACGGAGCAGCTCATATAATTTGGCCGGCAACGTCCATGTCGGCCAGCTGCGCCTACATTCGACGGTGGTCCGCCGCCGGCCCTGCTCCGGCAGACCCCGTTCTCTCATGCCAACCTATGCGCGCCACATCTATCCCTTCACACTAAGCGGCCACCGCGATGGGTACCACCCTCCGATGGGAATGCCCCCTTACCAAAGTTTTGCGGTCTATACAGGTTTGTTTCGCGGTCAAAAGGGAAATTAGGCCACGATGGCCGCATACGAACTGAAGAGGGGCAGAGCCGATGCTCATTGACCACCGCGCGGACAGCGGGATTCACGTCGATTCGGGTGTTTATGTCCCACAGTATGATTCAGCACTGCTAAGAGAGTCTATGACCAGGTTCTTTCCGCCGGCCGGACTCAGAGTAGCTGACCTGTGCACGGGAAGCGGCTATTTGGCTCTGGCGGCCGCCAAAGAAGGAGCCGCGGCCGTGACGGCGCTAGACATGTGCCCACTCGCCGTCGAGTGCGCACAAAGCAACGCACAACGCGTAGGTGCCGATATCACGGCTTTGCAGGGTGACTGGTTGCGCGCAAAGGAATTTGGCCCCTTCGATCTGGTGCTGGCCAATCCCCCGTACGTGCCGGGCGATCGACGTGTACTGCTCGGCGATGCCGTTCCGGCATCGGTGGGTACCACCTTGGCATTTCATGCCGGAGTGAGTGGACGACTCGTACTCGACCCGCTGTGTACGCACGCGCACGAGTTACTGGACCCGCACGGGGTGTTGCTCCTGGTCCAATCGGAGTTTGCCGATGTATCCCAAACTGTGTACGCACTCGCGGCCACCGGACTTACTGCGGAAGTCATTGCTGAACAGCATGTTCCATTTGGTCCGGTGATGTCGGCGCGAGCGCCCTGGTTGGAACGCATGGGTCGCCTTGACAAGGGTCGCCGGACCGAACGGCTGGTCGTGATCGCGGGGCGACGGCCATGACACCGCGTCCGCGCCGATCAGTACGGATCGTTACCGCGGGACCTATGATGGTTGAGGGACCGCTGTCTATCGAGTTGCCCAACGGCGATGTTGTCGAGTCGGACCGGTTTCAGGTGGCGATCTGCATGTGCCACAAGAGTTCCTGTTATCCGCTGTGCGACACGAGCCATCGCCGTTTCAAGCGGACGTCGAAACGGCGCAAGCGCGGCTAGCTCAGGGCACGATTCAGGGAAGTACGGCCCAAGGACCAGCTGCTCAACAGGTGATGGGCCAGCCGTTCCTCCATCATCCGAAACACCCTCATACCGAACACCACTCGCCCGCTTAGCCCCGGTTCTGTCTCTACCAGGTTCGCCACCACATCCGAGCGGACGACCTCCTCGTGGACCGCGTCCGCCTCGATGTGCTCCTGGTAGAAGTCGACGCAAGGCGACGGCGCCGACAGGCGCTGCAAGCCGCGGACCATCTGGCGTGAACCCGGCGGCGAGGTAATCTCCGTCGCCGCAAAATGCCCAATCGCGGCCCCGCGTAACGCGCGGTGTAGCCCGAACAGGGACATGACGTTCACCGCCGCCAGCGATTCAGCAGCAGCATGTTCGAGATATCCAAGGTACTCAGGATCCATCCCCGCGGCTGCCAACAGATCACCAAATAGACTCTGGTGCAGTGCGTTTCCGTGCCCGCCGCCGAACTCGTCGAACTCGATGGCCACGAATGAGGCCTTGGCCTGGCCGGACAACCGCGGGATAACCCAGGCCTGCGGGTCGCCCTCCTTGAGGTGGTAGATCGAACGCTGGGCAAAGTACTCCTGCATGTGCTCCCACGACGCGTACTCGGCAAGGTGCACCGACAGGTTCGCGTCGTCTTCAGGCTCCCGCATGAGCGCATCCAGTTCCGCGGCGATCGCATACTCGTGAGAATCCTGCCCGGCGTCACTCTCCAGCCGCGCAAGGAAAGCTTCCTCCATCCGGCGACGCAGGTTGAGCAAGCCGATATCCCACTCCCACCTCGGATCAACACCGGAGAAACCTCGATAGTGAAGCTCGTAGCAGACATATAACGCCAGTTGTAGATCTAGCCCATAGGGATTGGCGGCGGCCAGCATTTCTTCGACATCGTCGGGGTGAGCCGACGGCGATCCCTTGGCCAGCAGGTCAATCACCACCGCCGACAACGGCCCCCGCGGTTGCGGGAGGCGGGGCTCGGCGGCGATCACAGTACGATTCACACACGGTGAGTACCCCGGCGGACTGCCGTCAAACGAACTTTCCGCCCTAGGCTTCGTGACCGGGAGTGAGCCCGTGGACGTCGCTGAAGGACACATACTGACCCAGTTCCCGCGAGCGGCTTACGGCCACCGGCAACAGCACATGGCCGATATGGTCACCCAGCGTGATACGGGCCAGTATCTCGCCCACGAACCAGGCTGCGGACTGTTCCAGGATGGGGACACCGTGCGGACCGTCGCGCCAGGTACATCGCACAAACTTGTCGACACTGTCTCCCGTCAGCTCGCCGAAGAGGTGCACCAGCTCGTCTTCCGCGCGTGGGATTATATGCACTGCCAGGTGACTTGCCTGCTGCGAAGCACGCCAGGTGTGGTTCTTCTCGGACAGTCCTGCGAGAAATAGCGGCGGATCGATACTGACCTGGCCGGCGAATCCGACAAGACACCCCGCGGGACCATCGGCCCCTCGCACCGTCACCACATACACCGGTTGATCCAGTTGGCCCATAAGGCTGGCGAACTGGGCTTGTGCGCCGTTTTCCCGCGCGGACACGCCTGTCATCTCGACCTCCGATCCCCATCTCAGTCATACCCCGTTTGCATACCCCGTTTGTCACTGCCAAGAACGGGTAGGCGGGCTCAGTACGACAGTCCACGGAAGATGGAGCGATTGTGCACAGTGCGGTCGAGGAGACGCCAATGTTTCGCGGCATGAGCACGCCCGCGGTGGCGGCAGCCACCGCGCATCTGACCACCGAGCATTTTCAGCCGGACGAGGTGATATTCCGTCCGGGGGACCCCGGCGACCGCATGTATCTGGTCACCCAGGGAAAGGTGGCACTGAGCAGGCGGTCGCGCGATGGCGCCGAGCGTCTTGCCACCTTGGTCGGTCCTACGGAGATGTTCGGGGAGGTGTCGATATTCGATCCGGAGCCCCGAACGTCGGAGGCCCGAGCGCTGACCGCCGTGGCGGCAAGGGGCATGGATCGCGACACCATGCGCTGGTGGATTGCCCACCACAGCGACGCGGCCGAACAACTGCTCAGGGTGCTCGCCCGGCAGGTGAGGAAGGCCACCCGCAAGTTGGCCGACATACCTCACGCCGATATCACCGCGCGAGTGGCCGCGCAGCTGCTCGACCTCGCCCAACGGTTCGGGACCATAGAAGGCGACTCGGTGTACGTCGAACATGGCCTTTCGCAGCTCGAGCTCGCCGACCTGGTTGGGACATCGCGAGAGTCCATGTGCCGTGTGCTGCACGAATTCGAGAAGCGCGGACTTATCCAGGTCCATGGCCCTTCCCTGACGATCTACGACTGCGAGGTACTTTCCGTGCGCAACCATGCGGCAAGTGGAGTGATCGAGAAATGAATACCGCACTGTCAGTGACTGATTCACAGATTCCGACATACCCGCGCCCGCTCTCCGCGGAGGAAGTCAGACAGATCGACGCCTACTGGCGCGCCGCAAACTACCTGTCGGTGGGCCAGATCTACCTGTTGGACAATCCCCTGTTGCGCGATCCGCTCACCGCAAGCCACATCAAGCCCCGCTTGTTGGGACACTGGGGCACGACGCCCGGCCTCAACATCATCTATGCACATCTCAATCGCATTATCCGCCAACGTGATACCAATGTCATGCTGGTCACGGGCCCCGGACACGGCGGCCCCGGGGTGGTGGCCAACACCTACCTGGAAGGCAGCTACAGCCGCTTCTACGCACACATCGGCCAAGACCTGGACGGCTTGCGAAAACTGTTCAGGCAATTCTCCTTCCCTGGCGGCATTCCCAGCCATACGGCTCCGGAGACACCCGGCTCGATCCACGAAGGCGGCGAGCTCGGGTACGCGCTGGCACACGCATATGGCGCCGCCTTGGATAATCCAGACCTGGTGGTCGCGTGCGTTATCGGCGACGGGGAGGCCGAGACCGGGCCCCTCGCCGCGAGCTGGCACTCCAACAAATTCGTCAATCCTGCCACCGACGGCGCGGTGCTACCCATCCTGCATCTCAACGGCTACAAGATCGCCAACCCGACGGTATTGGCTCGCATCCCCGAAGACGATCTCACGGCGCTTCTGACCGGATACGGTCATGATCCGCGAATAGTCGTCGGCGACGATCCGGCCGAGGTGCACCAGCAATTGGCCGCGGCATGTGATTGGGCCTTCGACCGGATCTCGCATATCCAGCAAGAAGCCCGACAGGAACGAGCGGCGCATCTTCCCCGCTGGCCACTCATTGTGCTACGCACTCCCAAGGGATGGACCGGACCGAAAATGGTCGAAGGTGTGCCCGTGGAGGGAACCTGGCGTTCTCATCAGGTACCACTGGCCGAATGCCGCACCAACCCATCACAATTGATGCAGCTGGCCAACTGGATGCACAGCTACCGACCCGAGGAGCTTTTCGACGACCGTGGGGTGCTGCGGCCTGAGGTGGCCGGGCTGGCTCCCCGTACGGAAAAGGCGATAGGTAGCAACCCACACGCCAACGGCGGCCTGTTGATTCGGGAGCTTGACCTGCCGGAGGTCGATCAATACGCGGTACCCGTGGGATCTCCGGGAGCGATGACCGCAGAAGCAACCAAAGTGCTCGGCGCCTATCTTCGCGATGTGATCGATCTCAACCCGAACAACTTCCGGCTAATGGGCCCCGATGAGACGGCATCCAATCGCTTGTCGACGGTCTACGAACGCACCGACAAGGTATGGCTGGAACGTAGCGAAACCACCGATGAACATTTGGGCCCCGAGGGCCGGGTGATGGAAGTACTCTCCGAACACCTGTGTCAGGGGTGGCTTGAGGGATATCTCCTCACCGGACGGCACGGCCTCTTCAACTGTTACGAGGCCTTCGCCCATATTGTCGACTCGATGCTCAACCAGCATGCCAAATGGCTTTCCAGCAGCTCAGAAGTTCCGTGGCGACAGCCGATTCCTTCTTTGAACTATCTACTGACATCCCATGTTTGGCGCCAAGACCACAATGGCGCGTCTCACCAAGACCCGGGGTTTATCGATCACGTCGCCAACAAGCGCCCGGAGGTAGTGCGGGTGTATCTACCGCCCGACGCCAACACGCTCTTGGCAGTCACCGACCATTGTCTGCGTAGCAGGCACTGCGTCAATGTTGTGGTGGCGGGTAAACAACCTGCCCTGACCTATTTGAGCATGGAGGCGGCACGCGCACACTGCGCCAGAGGGCTGGGCATCTGGGATTGGGCGAGTAATGCGCCGAACGAGCCGGATGTCGTGCTGGCCTGCGCCGGAGATGTACCAACGCTGGAAACCTTGGCAGCCGCGGACATCTTGCGCCGGAGGTTGCCCGAGCTCGCGGTCCGGGTAGTCAATATCGTGGACATCATGCGCTTGCAACCAGCATCTGAGCATCCACATGGACTGCCCCACAGTGATTTTGACGCACTTTTCACCCCTGATAAACCGATCATCTTCGCCTACCACGGCTATCCCTGGTTGATCCACCGCCTTGCCTACCGCCATACCAATCACGATCGGATGCACGTACGCGGGTTCAAGGATCGGGGCACCACCACAACACCTTTTGACATGGTGATGCTCAATGATCTGGACCGTTTCCACCTTGTCATGGATGTTATCGACAGGGTCGAGGGTCTGGGCAGCCGAGCCGCAAACCTACGGCAGGAAATGGTCGACGACCGAATCGCTGCCTGCCGGTACACCCGAGAGCATGGCCGGGATGATCCCGTGATCGCCGACTGGGTATGGGAACACGAACTCGGTTCCCTGAGTGGCAGTCGCTGAGAACATCCGCAGCAACGTGAGAGGAGGTCGATCTCGATGGCGAGCGTGCCCACTCCTGAACTCGCGACAGCCAGCGATCTCGTGGAGTTCCTCGAAGACCAGCATGTCGCCATTCGGACGTTGTTCGACGCCGCGCTGTCACCTGAAAAGGGCATCGACAGCGGGAGTTTCACTCGATTGCGTGGCCTGCTCGCGGTGCACGAGACTGTTGAAGCGATGGTTGTGCACCCGTGGTCACGTGGAATCTCTGAGGCCGGACGGACGGTTGCGAACACACGTTTGGCTGAAGAACTGGCGCTGACGACCGACCTTGAACAGTTGGAGGCCACGGCGGTGGGGAGTCCGGAATTCATCGTGGGTCTTGCGGCGTTGCGATCGGCGACGCTGGAGCACTGCAGGCTCGAAGAGGAGGAGGAATTTCCCATGCTCTCAGGAGAACTCGGGCCCGTCGACAGACGCCGAGCGGGTCTTGCCGTCGGCATGTCCGAATGGTTCGCGCCCGCTCCCGAGCGTTCACCCGCTGAATCCACGATCGCCAGTCCCACGCATGGCCCTTACGGGGAAATGGCGGCCAGGGTAAGAGATATTCTCGCCGCGGTTTGACGAGCGGGCGACCGGGTAGGTCTGATGGGTGAATTCCATTTGGCTGGAGGGCCGTTCGGGCTTGGTAGCGCGTGTGCCGCTTGCGCCCGATGACACCACACAGACCGTCGACATCGCGGTTATCGGAGCGGGCATCACTGGCCTCACCACAGCACTTCTCCTTGCTCGCGCAGGCCTTGAGGTGGTGGTGCTTGAGGCACGGAGCGCCGGAGATGGGACGACGGGAAACTCCACTGGGAAAATCAGTGCCCTGCACGGAACCAAGCTGTCTCGTATCGCGCACAGGCATGGCCATGCCGTCGCACGCGCATACACCACGGGCAACACAGAGGGGCGCGACTGGCTGCTGCGCTATTGCGAGGAACACGGCGTACCGACACAAACCGAGGATGCCTACACCTATGCGCAAACCCGTGAGGGCACCGCCGGCGCTCGGGATGAATGGAATGCTTGTCTGCAGGCCGGGCTGCCCGTCAGGTGGGAGACCACAGCCGACACTCCCTTCCCCTACTACGGCGGTGTTCGCCTGCCCGACCAGGCGCAGTTCAACCCCGCACAACTCGTGGAAAGCATGGTCGCGCAGCTCGAGGACCACGGCGCCCATTTCTTCAGCGGCATGCGGGTCCGGTCCATATCGGGGCGGGGGCCGCTGCGAATCAAGGGCGACTACGCACATGACGCGGGCGCAGGGGAATTCGCACTCGAGGCACAACGCTGTGTGCTGGCGACCGGCACGCCGATCCTGGATCGCGGCGGATTCTTCGCAAAACTGACCGCAAACCGATCCTATTGCATGTCATTCGACGTTCCGGGGCCCATTACCCGGGCGATGTATCTGTCGGTAGACGCGCCGCTGCGATCCGTGCGCTACGCACCCTCATCGACAGGTGACCGATTGGTCGTGGGCGGGGCGGGCCATGTGGTGGGCCATCCGGCACATGCCCGGGAGGCGTTGCGGGAACTGGCCGGCTGGGCTCAAACCCACTATCCGGGCGCCACCCGGACACACAGCTGGGCTGCACAGGACTATGCGACCATCAGCGAACTTCCTTATGCGGGACCGCTGCTGCCCGGCGGGAAGAGAATTTACCTGGCCACTGGATATGACAAGTGGGGCATGACCAATGGCATCGCAGCTTCCCTGGCACTGTCCTCACAGATTCTCGGAGGTCGGATGGATTGGGCGAACGCATTCGCAAGCTGGAGTGCACTAGACCTGCGAGCCATCCCGGCGGCGATACGCCTGGGGAGCCGGGTTGCCCGTGACTTCGCTTCCGGCTGGGCGACAGCCATGCTCACCTCTCGTCCCGAACATGCGCCGGTGTGTACTCATCTAGGCGGAATTACCACATGGAATGACGCAGAGGATATCTGGGAGTGCCCATTACACGGCTCCTGCTTCGATTCGGGCGGTTCGGTTCTCTGGGGGCCCGCCACCGAGCCACTCGATCGACTTCCGGCCGACGGCGCACGCTAGCAGGAACCCCTTTCACAGCCGCGCGGCACGCTGGATGAGGTGGCGGGTTGCCTTGTCGAGGATGTTTTGGGCCGCATCCGGTTTCTTGCGTGCCGCCCGCCGCAGTGCCGGCGCGATCGTGCGTCCATGCCGATAGCTCACCACCACCCGGGGATCAACGTATGCGTCGCGGGCCACGGTGGCGGTGTTGCCCAACGCCGCACCGACCTGTTTCATCACCGCCGACGTCGCCTTGGCGATCTGTGTCCGATTCTCTGGCGGCGTCACCATTTCCGAAAACTCTATGGCGGCAAGGACCGTTCCGTGCCAGGTACGCAGATCCTTGACACTGAACTCGCCACCGACAACGCTCCTGAAGTACTGGTTCAAATCGTCGGAGCGAACCTCTACAAGTTCGTGCCCGTCACGGTATCGCAGGAGTCGATGTGACCCGTCGTTGATGCGCAGCAACCCGCGGATGCCACGCGCAGCCTTGGCATCGACCACTTCAAAGTGTTGCCGGACACCGCTTTTCGCCGGGTAGTCGAAAATTGTCAGCGAGCCGCGCACGCGCACGTGCTCCGGGAGAAGCGTAGCCACGCCGTAGGAATCGTTGTCATCCGCGTATTCGTCTCCACCGGAACGAAAATGGCCATGGTCGAGCAGCCGGATACCCAACGCGAGGACCCGACGGCGAGTGGCGCCCCGCGTGTCGAGATCCTCATCGATGTGCGCACGTAACTCGGGCAGCCGACGTGACAGTTCCAGTACTCTGTCGAACTTTTCCTCAGCACGCTCGTCTTGCCATGCCTCATGGTAGATGTACTGTCGCCTGCCTGCGGTGTCTCTGCCGACCGCCTGAATGTGGCCATTGATGTGTGGACTGATCCACACCTCATTCCACGCCGGCGGGATGGCCAGCGACTTAATTCGTTGCAGTGTCGCATCATCGGATAACACGTCGCCGTTGGCGGCGTAATAGGCGAAACCCTTGCCGCATCGTTTACGTGCAATCCCCGGCGCATCGGGTGTGCTTCGGCGTAGGCGCATGGAACCCTCCCAATCGCTTGGTGGGTGCACTACCCGTGCGGGAGCGGTCCTACACGTACGAGCTATTTGCCGGTGCGCTCGCGATGCTTACATCCGGGCCAGCAGCACGGTCTGCGCTTGCCTTCTTCGAGCTCTTCCTGAGTACGCCGAATGCGCCGCTCCCGAGTGACCTGTTGTTTGGCATCTTCCACCCAACAGATGAACTCGTTGCGCCCCAGCGGCGTGATGTCCTGCCACAACGCCAGCGCCGCGGGATTCGCGATCAGCGCCGCGCGCAAATCTGCGGGCACCCTGTGCACTACTCCCCCAGCGACCTTCGCGCTACTCATGGCGTGGCAGCGGCCGGCGCCGGACCGGTTGGCTCGTATCCAGGCGGTGGAGGCCCGTTCAGCGAGTGGTACCCGGGAGGCAACGGTGGCCCCGACGGCTCCGGCGCCGCATACGGGTCCCGGATCCTGCCCGGGTTCGAGGACTCGGGTGCATTCGTGGAGATGTATCCCGGCGGCAGTTGAGGCGCCGGCCCGGCATTGGCAGGACGCCCGGCGACACCCTCGGGTGTGTCGAGCGGACCGTCATGGGCTTGATGCCAGAGATCGCGGATGGTGCCCAGCGGCCCTCCTGAGCCCGAGCCATAGGTCGGGTTCGTAACCTCGGGCACCGACGGTTGTAGGGCTGGTGGCGGCGGTGGTCCCAGAGCCTCAGTACCGGGTGCGGCCGCCTGCGGAGCCGAAGGCGCGGGCGAAGGCCCAGGCCCGGGCTCGGCCGGATCCGCACCGGCGGGCGCCGACAAAGAGAGTGCGGCACCGGCGACGATCACGCCAGCGACGAACAGCTTGGCTACGTCCATCCGGCCATCGTCGCATACACGATGTGCAGCTGCTGGTCAGTGGCGATGCTGACGGGTGAGAAACGAGCCCTCGATCATCTACCGCGGCGCGCCACCCTGGCACGGTAGAGTTCGACGCCGTCGTTTCCCCGAATTGTCGACGCCAATGGGTCACTCACAGAATCGGTTCCTGACATGATCAGCAGACGCGGGTTTTCCAAGGTGGCGCTGCTCACCGCGGTCGGTGCCACCGCACTCGGGGCGTGCTCGAATGGTGCCAGTGTCGACCCGACACGCCCGCGCACCGAGTTTCCGCCCCTCAAACAGGTCGATGCCGGGCTGCTCAATGTCGGCTATGTCGACGAGGGGCCGTCCGACGGGCCACCGGTAATCCTGTTGCACGGCTGGCCCTACGATATCCACAGTTACCTCGATGTGGTACCTCTGTTGACCACCAAGGGTTTTCGGGTATTGGTGCCTTACCTACGCGGTTACGGCAGCACCCGGTTCAGGTCGGGCGACACGTTTCACAACGGTCAACAGGCCGCACTCGCCACTGACGTCATCGACTTCATGGACGCCCTCAAGATTCCGTCGGCCATCCTGGGGGGATTCGACTGGGGTGCCCGCAACGCCGATATCGTCGCAGCCATATGGCCCGATCGAGTGACGGCACTTGTCGCTGTCAGCGGCTACATCATCGTGAATCTGGAAGCCAACCAGCAGCCCCTCTCGCCCCAGGCGGAATGGGGTTGGTGGTATCAGTACTACTTCGCCACCGAGCGCGGCCTGCGCGGCTATCGCCACAACACGCGCGACTTCAACAAGCTCATTTGGCATAACGCGTCGCCGACGTGGAAGTTCGACGACGACACCTATGCTCGCTCCGCCGCGGCCTTCGACAATCCCGACCACGTCGACATCGTCATTCACAACTACCGGTGGCGACTCGGCCTGGCCAGGGGCGAGTCGCGCTATGACGCCGTCGAAGCCAAGTTGGCGACCAAGCCCACGATCGCCGTGCCGACCATCACGATCGGCAGCGATTTCGACGGACCGACCAAAGATGGGACCGCCTACCGGAAAATGTTCACCGGAAAGTATGCCCACCGCGTGCTGGACGGGATCGGCCACAACGTCCCGCAGGAGGCGCCGCAGGAGTTCGCCAACGCGATCATCGCTGCACATGCCCTCTAGACCTCTTCCCCGGGATCTCCCGCCTAGAATCGCAAGGGAACAGGCGAACAGGTAGGTAATGAACTCACTCGGAATGTCGATCGGGGCTACACAGCTGGTTGCCACCGATGGCAACCCGGACGGTGTCCCGGTAGTGCGAAGTTCGCTGCTCACTCTCCACGAAGACCAGCCCTCGGAGGTTGGCGTCCCCAAGGAGCCCGGTCTGGGCCTGGCCGGATTCGTCGACCGTGTCGGAGACCCAGTAGGAATCGTCGGAGCCGATGGTTCTGTGCACAGTGCCGACTGGGTGATGGCCGAAGCCATCCGCATCATGATCGCCGACGCGGCTGTGGTCGCGAACTTCGATAGTCCACCGGCGCTGGCCGCCGCAGTGCCCGCATATTGGGGTGGGCACTCCATCGCCGCGCTACGGGCCGCCATAGACAAAGTGCCCGCGCTGGCACCCGGCGGCCGACCGATGAAGTTGGTGCCGGACGCGCGCGCCGCCTTGGTGAGCATGCGCGATCGCATCCCCCACCATGGCGTGGTCGTGGTCTGCGATTTCGGCGGAACCGGTACCAGCATCACGCTGGCCGATGCCGCCGACGACTTCGCAACACTCGGCGAGAGCGTTCGCTTTCGCGACTTCTCCGGGCAGCGGATCGACCAGGAACTGTTGGCACTGGTCCTGGCCAACCTCAACCAGGATCCCGACGGGACGGCCTCCCTGGGTGCCTTGACGCGCCTGCGGGATCGCTGTCGCGCCGCCAAGGAGCATCTGTCGACCGACACCACAACGGTTATCCCAGTCGCGTTGCCAGGCCTGGCATCCGATGTTCGGCTCACCCGCGGCGAACTCGAAGAGCGCATCCGCGAACCGCTCTCAGCATTGATCACCAAGATCCAAGAAACCCTGGAGTACAACAACATCGCGCCCGCGAGCGTCGCAGCGGTCCTCACAGTGGGTGGCGGCTCCAGCATTCCGCTTGTCACCCAACAGCTTTCCGAACGATTGCGATGCCCGATCATCGCCGCACCTCACCCCCAGCTCGCCGTGGCGTTCGGAGCTGCCTTCATGGCTGGCCAGCCCGATGAAACACCTTCCGCCGAAGCAACGATGCGGTCACCGGAAGCGACCATGCTGCGGCCTGTCGCCACCGGCGAGGAGACCGCCAAGAGTCCCGCATCGGCGCCCATCGACACCGTCGAGTCCGGACTTGCCTGGTCCGAATCCGATACTTCCCCCGAACTGCAGGAGTACGAGGACTACCAGGACTACTCGACACCGACCACAACCGCGCGGCCCGAGGTGACCTTTAGCCCGGCACCGGACGATTACCGGGACACTCCCCCGATGCGCTGGTTTCAGCGGCCGGTCCTGTGGTTCTTTGCCGCCGCGGTCTTCTCCGCTGCGGTGTTCACCGCATTGTTCATCGCCTGGCAGGACCGCGACGAGGCTCCGGCTCCGAGTAACCGCACCTCGACCACGACGACGGCGACCAGCACGCCACACCCCTAGTACGGCAGGAATCCCTATCGAAGCCAGGATGACGAGATGGTGGTGTTTTCATGACCGGCGCCAATCGATTTTGGATCGCACTGGCGGTGGGGATGATGGCCGGGGCATTGACCGGGGCTGTACTAGCACGCTGGCAGGTGGCTCTGCTCGCGGTGGTCATCGTGACCGCCGTCATCAACGTCGCGTGGTCACTTGTTGTGTTGTGGCCCATGGACCCCGATCAAACGCGCACCCGCGCCGGCAGTGAGGACATGGACGACGAGCTAGGCGATCTTGCGATGCTGCTGATCCTCGTGGCCAGCCTCTCGGCAATCGGCATACTCCTGGTCTCTGCCAACGATGAGGACAAGGGCACTTACGCGGCCCTGTGTATCGGTGCCATCTTGACGGTGTGGGCGATGCTGCACACGATCTACGCCGCCCGATACGCGCGCATCTACTACCAGGGCGCCCCAGGCGGCATCGACTTCAATTCCGATGTGCCGCCGCGGTATGTGGATTTCTACTACTTCTCATTCAATCTCGGCATGACCTACCAGGTCTCCGACACCGCCGTCACCACCTCACACCTGCGCGACGTGGTGTTGAAGCACTGCCTTTTCAGTTATATCTACGGCACGGTGATCATCGCGTGCACGATCAACCTGGTGATCAACCTGGTCGGCTAGCCCTGGGTGCTGCGCGCGATCCCGTACCGTGCGGTGTGAAAGTCGCGGTTGCCGAACTCTGACTCAATGACGGTGAGACGCTTGAAATAATGGCCGATGGCCAGTTCCTCGGTCATGCCCATGCCGCCGTGCAACTGTACGGCCTCCTGCCCCACCAGACGTGCGGCACGCGCGATCGTCGCCTTGGCCGCCGACACAGCACGGGCGCGGCGAGGTCCATCGAGATTGAGCGAGGCCAGATAGGAAGCCGCGACCGACTGCTCAACCTCGATATGCATGTCCACCATACGATGTTGCAACGCTTGGAAATTGGAGATCGCTACGCCGAATTGCTGGCGCTGCTTGGTGTATTCGACCGTATCGGCCAGCACCTTGCGCAACATGCCAACTGCCTCGGCCACAGTCGCAGCCGTGGCTTCATCGAGCGCGGCCTCAATGAGTGGCCATGCTTGATCCACTTCCGAAATCCGTGCCGAATCCGGCACCCGCAGTCCAGATATCACCAAGTCGCTGGCATGGTGGTCATCAATCGTCCGGTAATGATGCGCCTCGATTCCCTGAGCTGGGGCGGCCGGATCGAACGGCACGACGAACAGCGTGAGGCCGGAGGTATCGGCAACCTCGCCGGAGGTTCGTGCGCTGACAATCACATGGGTGGCCAGAGGCGCGTCGCTCACCACGATTTTCTCACCGTCGAGCACCCAATCCGGCCCATCGCGGCGGGCGGTGGTCTGCACCGAGTGGAACGACTGGCCGGAAGTGGGTTCAAGGGCCGCGAATCCCGTCACGACGTCACCGGAGGCAATGCCTCCGATAAGGTCGCCGGCCACTTCGGCGTTCGACCGCCGCAGCAGCCCGCCGCCGAGCACCACCGTGCCGATGAACGGCTCGACGACGAGATGGCGTCCGAGCACCTCGCAAATGACAAGTACTTCCTCGGCGCCACCACCGAGGCCACCGCGGTCCTCGGGCAGCGGCGCGGCGAGGATGCCGAGCTCCTCGGCGAAGGACTTCCACACCTGCGGCTGCCACCTGATATCCGAGCGCGCCGCGCGCCGGCTGGTGTTCAAGGCGTACCGATTAGACAGAAAATCCGATATCGAGTGCTTCAGGAGTTGTTGTTCGTCGGTGAGGCTGAAATCCATGGTGATATTCGCTCTTGTCTGTCAGAGACCCAGCTGGGCCTTGGCGAGGATGTTGCGTTGAATCTCGTTGGAACCGGCATAGATCGACCCGGCGCGATCGTTGAAATAGTGCAACGGCGCCACCGCCTGCCACAGCTCGCCGCTGTGATACCCGTCTGCGGGCGGGGTGTACTCGACGACCGGGCCACCCGGCTTGGTGACGTGAGGCTGGTATGCCCGGCCCCGCGGCCCTGCCGCCTCTAACGTCAGTGTGGTCAACGCCTGCGATAGTTCGGTGCCAAGGATTTTCAGCATCGAGGATGCCGCGCCCGGATTGCCGCCGCCTGCCACGACCGCCAGCACGCGATGCTCGAGGACCTCGAGTACGTCGACACGAATCGCCAGGTCGGCCAGTTTGGCACAGAACACGGGATCGTCTGCCAGGGTGCCGTTCTCGGCAGGCACCGACCGCGCGTCAACGCTCAGCTGATCGAGGCCCACCTGCAGCATGGGTGCCACGGCCCCGCCGCCGCGCTCGAACTCAAGGAGGTACTTCGCGACGGTCCACCCCTGGTCAACCTCCCCGAGCACATTGGCCCGCGGCACACGTACGTTGTCGAAGAACACGACATTCTGTACCTCCTCGCCGGAACTCATCACCAAGGGTTTGACGTCTATGCCCGGCGACGTGAAGTCGATGAGAATGAAGGTGATACCGAGCTGTTTCTTGGGCCCCTTGGTGGTGCGAACAAGGGCGAACATCCAATTCGCCTCGCGCGCATGGGTGGTCCAGATCTTGGAGCCATTGAGGACGAAGTCATCACCGTCGGCAACGGCCGACATCTGCAACGAGGCCAGGTCAGACCCCGACTCGGGCTCGCTGTACCCCTGACAGAAGAACACCTCGCCCGTGAGGATCCGGGGCAGGAAGAACTCTTTCTGTTCCGGGCTGCCGAACTTGATGATGGCATGTGCGACCATCCGAATTCCCATGGGCGACAGTGAAGGTGCCCCTGCAACCATCGATTCGACCGAAAAGATGTAGTGCTGGGCAACACTCCACGGCTGCCCGCCGTATTTGACCGGCCAAGCCGGCGCGGCCCATCCCTTCCGGTGCAGGATCGCCTGCCACCGCATACTTGCCTCGTGATCGCTGTACACGCTGGTCTGCAGACGCCCGGCCGCCCGCAGCTCCGCGGTGAGGTTCGCGTCCAGGAACTCCCGGACTTCGGTACGGAATTGTTCTTCCTCTGCCGAGAAGGCCAGGTCCATGTGCGCTCCGTGGTGTCGAGTCTGCGGTGGGAAAACGACGACTGCGACCGATCTGGATGCAGGCGCATTCAGATTAATACCCGTTCCAGTCCCAGGCAATACCGGCTCCTGCAAGACTGGTCAGATGTCGTCTCCAGCCGGCCGCTCATACAGCGGCCTCCCCGCGGACGAGCGCCTGGCCCGACGCCGACAGCGGCTCTTGGAAGTGGGCCTGGACATTCTCGGCACCCCTGATGGGTCCGGTGACCTCACGCTGCGAACCGTCTGCCAGCGGTCCGGCCTGGCTCAGCGCTACTTCTACGAGAGCTTCGCCGACAAGGACGAGTATGCGGCCGCCATCTTCGACTGGGCGATCGAAGGGCTTGCCGCGACCGTCGAAGCGGAGGTCGCCGCCGCGCATCCGCGCCTGCAGGTGCGTGCGGGCATAACCAGTGTGGTCCGCGCGGTGAGCGCCGATCGTCGCATCGGCCAACTGCTCTACAGCCGCCACCAGGTCAATCCGGTGCTGGTACGGCGCCGGTTCGACGCTACGGCAATGTTCGTGTCACTGTTCGCTCAGCATCTGCACGACTGGTTCCGCCGCGATGATCAGGGCAATCTGCCCGTGCTCGCGCATTTCATTGTGGGCGGAGTTGGGCAAGCCGTGACGGCATGGCTGCATCAGGAGGTCGCGATCAGTGAGGACGAACTGATCGAGCAGCTGGTCGACATGCTGTTAGCCCACGGCCCCGCGGGGTCGGGGCAGCGCTGAGGACGCGTCTGCTATATCCGTCAAATCTGTTGCAACGGCATAAATTCCGATGCCTCTGTACACCGACATGCAATGCGCTCAACACCAACCGTTCACCAACGTTATCGCAGTTGACTTTGACGTTTCACAAGGTCTTGAGAACAGGGCTCCCACCGCCAAAGATGTAGGCGTGGATTACGGCGAGGTACTTGAGCGTCTGGTCGGCTGGGCCAACGAAACGAACTCGGTTCGGGCGGTTATCGTCACCGGGTCCGGCGCCGACGGGGACGCCCATCCCCTGTCAGACCGCGATATCGAGCTATACGCACCGGATCCCGACGAGCTGGCGGACGACGAATCGTGGTGGTCGGATCTCGGCGAGGTGCTGGTGGTCGAGCGACTGGAAGACGAGGACTCCGGATACCCGACCCGACTGATCTACTACAAGGGCGGCAAGCTCGATTTCACCCTGATTCCTGCCGAAGATCTCCCCACGGTGGAACACGACCGGCCATTTCGGGTACTACTCGACAAGGACGGGGGCGCTCCCGATCCCGCCGCTGTGGTCATACCGCACGGCCAACTGCCGGACGACGAAGAGTTCGAGGAATGTGTGCACTGGGGCTATGCCGCCGCATTGATGTGCGCGAAATCCCTGGTACGCGAAGAACTCTGGTCAGCGAAGCTGCGTGACCAAGACCTCAAGGAAGAACTCCTGCGGATCATCGAGTGGGATCACCTGTTGCGATACGGCACCGCTCACGACACCCGGTACCTGGGTGCCGGGATGAACAGCTGGATGGACGCCGACATCCGCGATGAGCTCGGCGAATGCTGGGGCCATTTCGACGCAGAGGACTCTGTCAAGGCCCTGCGCCACACGGTGGACCTATTTACACGGCTGGCCATCCGCGCCGAAGCCGCTCTGGGCTTCAGGCCGTTCAACCATCACCTCCTTCACGGCGAGATCGACGCGATCTTGGCGCTCCGCGAGATTCAGGTGCATTCGTAGGTGCGCTCCGCCGGTGCGCGCGTCGGCTCTAGTAGACGTCGCGCACGTACCGGTGGTTCTTGATGAGTTCATTGACATAAGCGTGTGCGCCGGCGGCGTCCATACCACCGCAGCGAGCCACGATCTCGTGCAGTGTCGCATCGACGTCCTTTGCCATGTGCTCGGCGTCGCCGCACACATACACATAAGCCCCGTCCTGGAGCCAGGCCCACAGCTCGGCCGCATTCTCCGACATACGATGTTGGACATACTGTTTGGGCTCACCGTTGGCCCCGTCACGGGAGAAGGCAAGGTCAAGTCGAGTCAGAACACCCGAGGCCACGAACCCCTGCAGCTCCTCGCCGTAGAGGAAACTCGCGGCGCGATGCCGGTCACCGAAGAACAGCCAGGAACGCCCCGTGGAACCGGCCGCCTGGCGCTCTTGCAGAAAGCCGCGAAACGGCGCAATCCCCGTCCCCGGCCCGATCATGATGATCGGGACATGGCCCCCGGGCAGCCGGAAGGCGTGGTTTGGGCGCAGATGCACCCGGACCGCCTGCCCGCGATCAGCCAAGAATGTCGACGCCACACCGCCATACGTGCGATCGGCATTGGAGTAGCGGATGGTCGCCACGGTCAGATGAACCGTATCGGGATACACGACAGGGCTTGAGGCGATGGAGTAATCGCGGAACTGCAGGGGGCGCAGATTGTCGATCAGTTCCTCAACGGCCAGCTTTCCCAGCCTGACCAGGTCCAACACATCCTTACCGTATAGCCAGGAGCCCGGTACCGGCGTGCCGTCACCGCTGAGCGCGGCGACCGCATCCGCGTCGTCGGTGCGGGATGCGACCAACGCCCGAAGCGTTCGCGAGGGAGTCCGGATCTCCAGGTGGTCGGATAACAGCTCACCGAGGGGCAGGTCGTGGCCGGCTAGCCGATGCGCGGCCGGCACGCCCAGCTCGGCAAGGATCGCCTCGACCAATGCGGGGTCATTGGGCGCGTGCACGGCGATGGAATCGCCGGCTTCATAGGAGATTCCGGTCCCCGCGAGGTCCACCTCATAGTGACGCACCTCCTTGTCGGATTCCGCCGTGGTGAGCAATCGGTTGACAACAAGGCGTGCCTCGACGGTTTCGTGGCGTTCGCGTTTGGCGGGTGTTGCCGTTTCGGTGACGACGGCGGATTCCGTGGACCCAATAGAGCCGGCGGCCAGCAGCTTCACCAGATCGGTGGTCCATTCCTTCGAGGGCTGCAGGTACGGTCCGTCGACATCGGTACGTTCGGTGAGCCGACTCGCGCCAAGCTCCTCCAGGCGCTTGTCCAACAGCAGCCCCGCATTGCAGAAGAATTCGTAGCTGCTGTCGCCCAATGCCAAGACCGCGAATTGCAGGTGCGCAAGCCGCTCGGCGCCTTCAGCACTCAGCGCCTCCCAGAACAACAGCGCATTATCGGGAAATTCGCCGTCGCCGAAGGTGGACACCACCACGACGAGGTGTGACGCCGACTGCAAGTTCGCGATATCGACCTGGTTGAGTTCGACCGCCTCGGATTTGATGCCGGTGGCCTCTTCCAGAGCCTCGCAGAACGACATGGCGGCGTCCTCGGCGTTGCCCATATCGGTGCCGTAGCCGACGATCAACGAAAAATCCGGCTGGGCGGTCACAGCGCTCCCTCACTCGCGCGCGGGGCTGATCCCAGCGCTGGGTGAGGGCGACCTTACTTTGACACAGGGCACTGTGGGGGCCTCCCCTCTTTCCCTGCCTGGACCCCCTATCAACCCGCTAGCATCCCAACGTGTCCTGGCTGAGTACCTGGTGGCGCTACGACGTGGTGGACGGTTACAAGGGCCCCCTTCTTCTGGGTTTCGTCGCGTTCGTGGTGACCTTTGTGGTGACGCGCACGATCACGCGGCTCATCCGCGACGGGAAAGGCCCCTTTCACAACATTTCCGGCGGGGGCGTCCATATCCACCACTCGACACCCGGTGTGCTGCTGCTGATCGTCGGCGGCTTTACCGCGCTGGGATCGCCACCCCTATCGGTGTGGACCTATCTGGCCGGCCTGCTGGTCGGCGTCGGCGCCTCGCTGGTGCTCGATGAGTTCGCGATGATCTTCCATTTGCAGGACGTCTACTGGACCAACGAGGGGCAGCTGTCGGTGGACATGGTGACACTGGCCACCGCGTGCATCGGCCTGGCGGCTGTCGGAGTGTCACCGCTGAATGTGGACGGACTCACGGGAGTCATCGCCATCGCACGCGGCGTCGCCATGCTTCTCTTGCTAGTGCACCTGGCCCTGGTCGCGGTCACCGCGTTGAAAGGCAAATACCCCACCGCGATGCTGGGCATTTTCCTGGCACCCATCGCCTGGGTGGCGGCCTTCCGCCTGGCACGTCCCACATCTCCGTGGGCGCGATGGCGCTACTCACCCCGGAGACTCACGCAGGCTAGACAGCGAGCGCTGGGTTTCGACCACCGGTGGGGCCCGGTGCGCCGGCATTGGCTCGACGCCATCGGGGGCACGCCCACGCCCGAGCTTCCTCAGCCGCCCACGGATTCACGGACTCGTTGAGCGACCCGCGCCAGTGCTGATTCGGTATGGACCGCTGTTCCCCATTGCGGGGCCACGTCCAGTTGCACCCAGCTGGAGCATCCGCGGTGTTCATCGCGGCGCGGGATTCGCACGGGCGCGACTAAGGGGTATGCACGCACCACCAGCACCGTGAGACGGTGTTTGGGCCGAAAGTCCAAACGGTCCGCCCGGATCGACTCTGCTGTCCAGATATGCAGTGCGGCAATCTCTTCGAGCGCCTCGGGGCGGCCGACCTCGATAGCGGCCACCACCTCTGCGCCGGCCCGCACCACGACCTGCGCTTCGGTGCTATCGGCGCCAGCGCGCGGCAACAGGTCATGGTGTTCTGGCCGTACCCGCTCGGCGTGGCCATGCACGGCAGTCGGAAAGAACAAGAATCTCGAATCGGCCAGTGTGAAACGCTTCTCGTGGATCCCGCCCTTGCGCAGCAGAATTGTCTGCCTGCCATCGAGCAAGGCATGCACCGCCGCACTCCATTCCTTCAGCGCGGTGGTCACCCAGCGAGACTACGTCCGCGGGGCCACCAGTACCGGACAGCTGGCCTTGTGTATCAACGCGTGACTGGTGGATCCGAGGAAAAACCCCGCGATGTCACCACGCCCCCGGCTGCCCGTGACAATCAGCTGGGCGCCGGCAGCCTGGCTGAGCAGGACGTCGGCGGGATGTCCGACCGCGACGACCCGGCGAACCGGTACGTCCGGGTACTTCTCCTGCCAGCCGGCCAGACGCTCGGCGAGAAGCTGTTCCTGACGCTGCTGTTCCCCGGCCGAGTCCATCGCGCTCCACGCGGTGTAGGCGTACACGTAGCCCGGCGGAATGTTGTTCCACACGTGGACCGCGACCAGCTCGGTCTCCCGCATTGCGGCCTCCTCGAACGCCCATGCGGCCGCGCCGTCACTGGATTCAGAGTCGTCGATGCCGACAACCACCGGTCCACCCCCCGGCACCGGCGATTCCCTGACGACAACCACCGGGCTGTGCCCCTTCGCGGTCAGCGACACCGAGACCGAACCTGCCATCATCCCGGTAAACCCGCCCAGGCCGCTCGAGCCGAGCACTGTCATCAGGGCATTTCTGGATAGCTCGACAAGGACGGGTACCGGTCTACCGGTGGCTTTGACCGTGGAAACCTCGACGTTCGGATGCAGCGCGTAGACGTGGTCTTTGGCCTGACTGAGAAACTCCGCCCCGTCGGTCTCCAGATGCTGAAAAAAGCTCGCCGACGCGCCGAGGTTGTACCCCTGCCCGAGGCTGCTGTGGTCGATGACATGAACCAAAGTCAGCGGCAGGTTCCTGCGCTGAGCTTCGGCGCCCGCCCAGGTCAGGGCATGCAGCGCCGACGTCGATCCGTCGACACCGACGAGTATGTGCGAGTTTGGCGTCGAGGTGGTCATAGCTCCTCCGATGTGCGATAGGGCGATTGCTCCTACCCGCAACGCTATTGATCGCCGCTCATCGCTCCCACGGGCCAAAATCCCCACTGTTGGTGACTTTCGGCCATACAAACCTGTGTTGTTTCACTCATTACCAGGGGCATTCGTGTTGGCAGAGCTCCCATTTGGGACCCAAGGCCCAGTAGATAGCAAGTCTAAGGACTCTGGCGCTCCTGCTAGCGTTGTACGTAACGGAATCTCGCCGATCGTCGATATGGACGTCGGGGGACCTGGCGGAAGGTAGACGAGAATGGCCCTGACGGCGAAGTTGGTTGTTGGTTCTGGCGCGGTGGCGTTGTCACTGGTCGCCGGTGGCGGAATCGCATCCGCCGACCCGGATGTGACCGCGATCGTGAACACCACCTGCACGTACCCGCAGATCATGGCAGCGCTGAACGAACAGTCGCCCGCGGCGGCGCAGCAGGTCAACGCCAACCCGATCGCCGGTGCCTGGCTGCAGCAATTCGTCGCTTCACCGAAGCCTAAGCGTCAGCAGATGGTCAATGAGGTGCGCGGCATGCCGGCGGTGCAGGAGTACACGGTGCTGATCAATCAGGTTGCCAACTCCTGTAATAACTACTGACCGGCGATTTCCTGGCCGCTGCCCCATAATGGTGTGAGCAGCCGATCCATCGACGCGTAGGCATGCTTGCTGTGGCCGATGCTCGGTGTGACATACATCCCGCCGACTATCAGCCCTCATAGACTTAGGCTAGGCTTGGTTTAACTGGCCCCGGAGACCGGGTTACCGGCGCCTGCCGGGTCGAGACCACGCCGAAAGCTGGTCAGGGCGGGTTCGCTCAACGGACGAGAAACCCAACGTCACACGCTGGATACGCCGTGCGCGGCGCTGGGTGAGGAGAATCGTCTGAACGGGCTGTATGACCAAGAGCAGGAGAAAAGTAGCTGCGGCGTCGGATTCCTGACCCGCAAGGATGGCGTCCAGACTCATGACGTCGTCCGCAAGCTCCACGAAGCGCTCTGCGCCGTACCTCATCGCGGGGGAATGTCCTCTGAAGGCGTCGGAGACGGCGCCGGCGTCAACCTCGATCTCTCGCTGCGCTTCTTCTCCGAGCTGACGGGGGTCTCTGACCTCCGTCACGGGCAATTCGGTGTGGGCAACTTCTTCCTGCCCAACGACCCGGCATCACACGCTGAGGCCGAGCAAGTCATCGAGCAGGCGCTACGCGCACAGGGATTCACGATCCTGCTCAGCCGCGATGTGCCGGTGAACAACGACGCGATCCGTCCGGCGGCCATCAAGTATCAGCTGCCGATCCGGCAGTGGGTGTTTCGCTCCGATTCTGAACGCAAGACTCATGAGGCGCTCATGGCGATCGAGTCCGTCGCGTATACCCGCCCGGAACTTCTTGGGCTCTACCCGCTTTCGCTGAGCACACGCACCCAGGTCCTCAAAGGACGTCTCAACTCAAATGAAGTGGTGCCCTACTTCAGCGACCTATCCGATCCTCGGATGGAAGTGCATTCGATGTTCTTCCATACCCGGTTCTCGACGAACACCGCACCGAATGCCACCATGGCCCAGCCTTTCCGACTCATGGCACACAACGGCGAACTCAACACCGACAAGAAAAACCGGTTGTCCGAAAACGCGATTGCCCGGGCCCGCAATCGGGCGATCATCCGCCCAGTCGGACAATCGGATAGCTGCAGGCTCGATCAGACCCTGCAGAGCCGGGTGCTGGAGGATGACCTGGACCTGGTCACTGCCGTCGTCGCGATGATGCCGCCCGCCTGGGAGAACGACACCACGCTATCCCCGCGGGTGACGGCCATGCTCGAATATTTCAGCCTCTACGAGGAGAAGAACGACGGCCCGGCCGCACTGATCTTCGGTGACGGCAACATCATCGGCGCACGACTGGACCGGCTGGGGCTCAGACCACTGCGCACCGTCGAGACCGCCGAATACCTGGGCGTGATGTCCGAGGCCGGACAGATCTACTTCGAACCGGATTCGGTGCTTGAGCGCGGCCGCATCGAGGCCGGCGGAATGCGTTACTACGACCATTCCGAGGGCCGTTCGTACAACACCGTCGAGGCCCTGGAAATGCTTGCCGCGCGGCATGATTATCCGGCGATGTTGGCGCAGGCCCGAGTCAATATCGCCGACCTGCCGCACGTGCCGCCCGCTGGCCAGGGTTCCCCCGCGCGGTACGACGGTGACCTCGACCGCCACCAGCGCTATGTGGCCTACTCGCTCAACCAGGAGAGCTTCAAGTTCCTGATGGATCCGATGTTGGCTACCGGCCAGGAGAAGATCTCCGCCATGGGGTACGGCGCGGCCATCAACGCGCTGTCGAATCAGGAAGGCGGCGTTGCCAAGTACTTCTCGCAGCGATTCGCTCAGGTGACCAATCCGCCGCTGGACAGCATCCGCGAGGCCGACGGCATGACGCTGCGCGTGGCGCTCGGCGCCAAACCCAACAGCGGCGCGCAGCCCGCACCGCAGATCGTGGTGCCCTCCCCCATCCTCACGCATCTCGACATGCTCAAAATCCGCGAACAGGGGCGCACCCCCGTCCGGCGCTTCGGGATGCGCTACCGCGTAGACCTCACCGATGCGGTGTCCAACGCCGAAAGAATCGTGCGGGCGATTGACGACCTGTGTGACGCGGTCGAGGAGTTTGCACGCGAGACCGGTGGCATCGCAGTGATTTCCGACCGCCACGTCTCCAGTGAACGCGCGGCCATGCCCCTCATCATCGTCATCTCGGCGATCAACCAGCGCCTCATCGAGGAAGGCCTGCGATTACGCGTCTCCCTGATCGCCGAGAGCGGCCAGCTGTGTTCCTCGCACCATGTGGCCGCGGTATTGGGCTTCGGGGCCTCCGCGGTATATCCACTCGCGGTGCAGATGCGGGCCGAGGAGAAGTACGGTCCCGACGTAGACGACGCGGTCAACGCCTTCAAGCACTTCGCCAAGGCAGCTGAGAAATCCCTGATGAAGACGATGGGCCGGGTCGGGCTGTGCACCGTCGAGAGCTACATCGGCGGGGAGTTCTTCGAACCCAACTACCTGGACACCTCGGACCCGGTATTGCGCAAGTATTTCCCCAATGTGGTGTCACCGGTGGCCGGTGTCGGTTTCTCCACCCTGGCCGCGGCCGTCGCCGACTGGCATGCACGGGCACTGGCCGTGACAGGCGAAAAGGATGTCCCTTTACTCGGGCTCTTCAAGGAGCGTGCCGAAGGCGCCGGTCACTCGTACGGCACCACGGCAGTGCGCGGATTCGTGGATATGACCGAGGAATCCATCTCCTTTGGGGACGAGGCCAGACCCGAGAACCCCGACATGGCCGACCCGACATACTTGCGCCTACTGCCTCTGCATCAGCTCGAGGGCGCTTTCGGACTCGACGACGAGGCCTACCGCAACAACAGCTTCGATGAGCTGCCCACGCGCGCGATCGACAGCTTCGACATCACCCCCGGGTACCGGAATTTCGTGCGGGCGATGAATTCGGAGCGCACCAGGCGCCCCGCCGCGCTGCGCGATGTGCTGGCGCTACCCGCAGACGTGAACTTTGTGCGTACCGCCGACGAATTCCGCAGAGAGATGGGACAATTCGCACGGCTCGGCAATAACGACTTCCAGGTGCGCGGGCTGTCGTGCCAGCAGACGGATGACGTTTTCGTGCTGCGGCTCGCACACTCCCCCGAACGGCTGGCGGCCCTCGCGTCATCGCTGCGCACCCGATTCGGGCGAGAAATCACCCACCACGAGATCGTGGGCGATGAGCTCAGGATCACCGCGACCGGCCAGGCAGCGGACTACCTGGCGCAGATCAGGACAGCGCCGGAATCGATCCCGCTGTCCTCGGTGCAACCGGCCAGCGAGATCACGCCGACACTGACATCGGGAGCCATGAGCCACGGCGCCCTGGTGGCCCCGGCACACGAGGCCGTGGCGCATGGAACCAATCTGGTTGGCGGCCTCTCCAACTGCGGTGAGGGCGGTGAGCACATCAGCCGATACGGCACTATCCGCGGCTCCCGCATCAAGCAGTTCGCCTCCGGCCGTTTCGGGGTGTGGGCCGGCTACCTTGCCGACCCGATGCTCCAGGAACTCGAGATCAAGATCGGCCAGGGCGCTAAACCCGGTGAAGGCGGCCAGCTTCCGGCTCCGAAGGTGACCGTCCAAATCGCGGCCGCCCGTGGTGGAACACCGGGTGTCGAGCTCGTCTCGCCCCCGCCCCACCACGACACATACTCGATCGAGGACCTCGCCCAACTGATCCACGATTGCAAGGCGGCCCGAGTCCGGGTGATCGTCAAATTGGTGTCCTCCGAGGGCATCGGAACCATTGCGGTAGGTGTCGCCAAGGCAGGCGCCGATGTCATCAACGTGGCCGGCAATACCGGCGGCACGGGCGCGGCGGCCGTTACGAGCCTCAAGTATGCGGGCCGGTCGGCCGAAATCGGTGTCGCCGAAGTGCATCAAGCGCTCTGCGCCAATGGAATACGACAGAAGGTGGTGTTGCGTTGCTCCGGCGCGCACCAGACGGCCAGCGACGTGGTCAAGTCGGCGCTGCTGGGAGCGGACAGTTTCGAGTTCGGGACCACCGCACTGATGATGCTCAAGTGCGTGATGGCTAAGAACTGCAACATCAAGTGCCCGGCGGGGCTGACAACCAACGCCGAGGTGTTCGAGGGGGACCCGCGCGCGCTGGCCCAGTACCTGCTGAACATCGCGCACGAAGTGCGGGAGATTCTGGCGGCACTGGGAATGCGCACATTGCGCGAGGCACGTGGCCGCAGCGACCTGCTGCATCTCCTTGACCACCCGTCCAGCATCGGCACCCTCGACCTGCGCCGCATGCTCGCTGTCGCAGAGGAATTCGTCGTCGAAAATCCTGTGTACATGGAGAAGGACTACTCGGTGGACGATGCGTTCGCCGCGCAGTTCGACGCGCGCGGCGCGGTGCTGAAGCCGGTGACTCTGACCAATCAGAACAAGAGCGTGGGCGGGCAATTGGCGATCGATATCGAACGATCGCTCAACTACCAGAACATCGAGGGGCCCGCGGTGGCCACCGACGAGCGTGGCCGCCGCTACTTACTGCCCGAGAGCATCGCCATCACCACCACGGGCTCGGCGGGCCAGAGCTACGGCGTCTTCTGCAACGACGGGATGGTGCTCACGCACACGGGCACCTGCAACGACGGGGTGGGCAAGAGCGCGTGCGGCGGCACCATCACGGTGCGCTCACCCGGTGGCGGTTCCAGTGAGCCCGGGGGCAACGTTCTCATCGGCAACTTCGCGCTCTTCGGCGCCTCTGGCGGGCGGCTGTTCGTCCAGGGCCAGGCCGGGGACCGCTTCGCGGTCCGGAACTCTGGCGCGACAGCCGTGGTCGAGGGCACCGGCGAATTCCTGTGCGAGTACATGACCAACGGTGCCGTGCTCAACATCGGTGACTTTGGCAAGGGAGTGGCCAACGGCATGAGTGGCGGCTTCCTCTATCAGTACGACCCCCACGGCCAGCTGCCATCCAAGGTCAGCCATGATTCGGTGTTGGTGCTGCCCATCACCGACGCGCCGTTCCATGAGGCCGCCGCGCACATCCTGCTGCAGTGGCATGTCGCAGCCACTGGATCCACCAAAGGACAAGCACTGCTTGATGATTGGCAGTCCGCTAGAGATCACATGGTGTACACCATGTCGCGGGCACTGCTGCAGTATCAAGACTCTGACGCCATCCTGCAGGGCAAAACACGCAAGGAACTACTGGACGAACTCACCGCCGCCCTGGCGGGATACCAGGTGCACAAATTCAAGCTGTCCTACCGTGACCGGCGCGACGTCGTCGGCGGCACGGTTCCGGCGTACGGAGATACCGACACTGAGGGCATGTACGCGCTGCTCAACACCTACACGGTGCTCAATATGGCGCAGCAGCTCGCCCTGTCCCGGATGCCCAACGTCACGGACGTGACCGACCCGCGGATCGGCAAGGCGGTGCGCAACCTTGTCCTCACCGAGGACTTCTTCTTGATTCAGAAGCTGCAGAAATACGCACGTGAGGCGATTGACGGATACAGCGACGAGGACCTTGCGGTCCTCATCGCGGACAAGCGGCTCACCGATTACAAGGACGCACTGAGCCAGCGCAACGTCCTATCGATGGACAGCCCGGGCACCTACGGCTGGATCCTGCACCAGAGCGCAAAAAACATTGACAAGATCGGCCGGCTGCCCTCTTTCGAAGAGCTCTTCGCGCATCGCGCACTGCCTGCCGTCGCCCTCTCCGGACCGTCCCTCCAGACCACATGAAGAAGCCATGAAGATCGCCTACATTCCCGAAGACGCACCCTTCAACGAGGACCAGAGAGCATGGCTTTCGGGCTTCCTCGCCGGGTTGCACTCCCGCCTCGCCATGAACCTGGCGGCGCAACCGCCGGCGGCCACCGCGGATCTGGCCGCTCCCCGGCCACCGCTGCGCATCCTGTACGGCACCCAGACGGGCAACGCGGAAATCGTGGCGGGCGACGCCGCGGCGGCCGCCAAAGCACAAGGTTTCGACGTGACCGTCAGCGGCCTCGACGAAATCGCCCTCGACGAGTTCGCGGGCCTGCGATACGTCCTGATCATCACCTCCACCTACGGCGAGGGCGAGATGCCCGACAATGCCGAATTATTCTGGGATGCACTGTCTTCGGCGGTCGCTCCACGACTCGAGGGAGTGTCCTACGGCGTGCTGGCCCTGGGTGACACCAGCTACGACGGGTTCTGCCAGGCCGGCAAGCTGATCGATACCCGTCTTGAGCAACTGGGCGCGAGCCGCGTGGTCGGGCGCACCGACTGCGACGTCGATTACGAGGCCCAGGCCGCGGAGTGGGTTCAGGGCGCAGTGGCAAGCCTGGTCACTCTGGCCGGCGCCAGCGGCAGTCCGGGCACTCCCCCTCCGAGCACCGTCGCGCGTTCCGGGTGGACCCGCAAGAACCCGTTCCCCGCCGAGGTCCCGGTCAACCGACTGCTCTCACGGGCAGGCTCTGACAAGGAGATTCGCCACTACGAGTTCGCACTCGCCGACAGCGGGATCACCTACGAAGCGGGCGACGCACTCGCGGTGATTCCGGAGAACGACCCGGCGCTGGTCGAGGCGATCGCCGATCACTTCCGGGTCTCGACCGGCACACTCGTCGATGGGGAGCCGCTCGGAGAACTGCTACGCCATCGGTACGAGATCAGTACTCCGTCGCGAGACCTGTTGAGCGAGGTGGAAAGCCGTGCCGAAAGCGAGGAGTTCTCGCACGCGCTGCGCGGCGGGGTCAAAGAGGTACTGGATACCTGGCTATATGGCAAGGACATTCTCGACATCCTGCGTATCGGCGGCGACGCTTTGAGCCTCGAAGAGTTCATGGGACTGCTCAAGCCCCTACAGCATCGCGCCTACTCGATCTCATCGAGCGCGCTGGCTCACCCGGATAGGATCCACCTGACCGTGGCCAGCGTCCGGTATCAGAGCCTGGGCCGTGAGCGCGGCGGCGTGTGCTCGACGTTCTTGGCAGACCGCGGCAGTAACGCACGGATCTTCCTGCAACCCAACAAATCATTCCGAGTGCCCAGCGAAGACGAAGCCCCGATGATCATGGTGGGCCCCGGCACGGGTGTGGCCCCATTCCGCGCATTCCTGCAGGAACGCGAGCAGCGGGGAGCGAGGGGCAACAACTGGCTGTTCTTCGGCGACCAGCACCGGGCACATGACTACATCTACGAGAACGAGATCGACACCTGGCACTCTTCTGGCCTCCTGGATCGCCTCGATCTCGCCTTCTCCCGCGATCAAGCCGAGAAGGTCTATGTGCAGAACCGAATGCGCGAGCACGGCAGCGATCTGTTCGCATGGCTGCAGGACGGCGGCCACTTCTACGTCTGCGGTGACGCGACACGCATGGCCAAGGACGTGGACAAGGCGCTGCACGAGATCGTCGGCGAGCACGGCGGATTCAGCGACGATGAGGCCTCCGAATATGTGAATACCCTCAAGCGGGAAAAGCGGTACGTCCGCGATGTGTACTGACGGCCGACGCTGCGAACACTGCCCTGCCCGACGGATCGTCGCGGGGCCCAAAGCCATTGCCGAAGCACTTCCCGCGCTCGGCACGGTGGTCGCCGTCACCGCGAACGATGCCGCCTTATTGAGCCACACGGGCGAATACCTCGAGCCCGCGTTTCCCGGTGAGGCACTCAGCTGCGATGACGAATACATCGCGCTCCGGCTCAACCCAGCGCTTGTCCGCGACGCATTCGTGGCGCCCCGTGCTCTGACAATGGTCGGCGAAACCGGCACGCACCTCGCCTATCTCACGCCGCTGTCGAATCATCTGACGGTCGGCGCACTCGAGCTCGCACCGGCGCCCGCGCCGGAGTCCTTCCCCGTCACCGATTGGCCGGACATCAGCTGGCGTGACAGCGATCAGCTCATCCATCTCGACGCGCTCACGCCGGCGCGGTACCGGGTGCTCCCCTTTACCGGCGCCCGCAAGATCGACTCCGGGGTGGTGCCCTATCTGTTGGCTCATCTGGTGGATGTGGATATGCCTTTCACCATCGCAGTGCCAGGCGGCGGCTGTGTGCAGTTGCATCGCGGCCACGCGGCCATGGCCGAACAGGCCGGCGCCCACCTCGCGGTTATCTTCGGCGCGTCGCGGTACGCTGTGGACCCCGTCTTCGTCGCAGAAAGCTGGGTGACGCAGGCTCATGGCACACAGGGTGTGACATCCTCCGTGGAGCTGTACGACCACAGCCATCGATGCGTCACCTCCATCACCCAGACCGGGCCGATCACGGCCCGGCTGCACCGAGCCTGGGAGCACATGGTTACCTCACTGCCGGACTGTGCCTGACTAGCGATAATCCCGATAGCCCGGCCCGCTTCTCACATCTGGCAGCCAGTGCGGTGTGAACAAATTGAGATGTCCCCGTGAATTAGGGGCAGCGTCTGGGAAATTGGGCGGGCCTAACGTATGCCCATGAATGCGACAGCCGGAGGGCGCGAGATGGGCGGTGGACGGTGAGCAGCCTGGTCAAGGCCGTCGATCCAATTGTGCCCGGTCGAAGCGCCGATCTGCGGCAAGCGCAGTATTACCAGGACATTCTTGGCGAGCTGCATTCGGTGGCCCAACGAGAATTGGATGAGCATCTCGCCGCGCTGGAAAGGCGAAAGCAGAGCGGCAAGCCATCCAACCTCGCGCGACTGCACCGGCTAGTTGGCGCCAAACGCGCGGAACTGGCCGTCCTGGACCAACTATTGGTGGCCCTCAGTGAGCGATTCGGCGATCATTCCAGTCTGTCAGCCGGGTAGCGGCGCCCGGCGGTAGCCGGTGCCCGGATGGGTGTCGGCCAAATATGGGCCAGACCCACCGAGTTGCTCACGCAGAGTGCATCTTTCGCGCTGGTGCGGCACCCGGCCACGCCGGCGTAGCTCCGGTATCACCAAGCGTGCGAAATCGGCGAAGGTCCCGGGTGTCGTCACATACGCGACATTGAACCCGTCGATATCGGCCTCGTCGGACCAACGCTCCAGTTCGTCCGCGATGCTGGACCCGGTACCGACCAAAACCGGCCCGCGCCCACCTATCCCTATTTCCTGCGCCAGCTCCCGCGGGGTCCAGGTCCGTTTCGGATCGTTGGTGAATGAGGCCAGTGCCGAACGATTGGCCTCGGTCTCGACATGCCGCAACGGTTCGTCCGGGTCCAATCGAGCCAGATCAACACCCGTCCAGCCGCCGAACAGCGCCAATGCCCCAGCGGCGCTGACGAATCGGCGATACTCGAGCAGCTTGGCAACCGCCGCGTCGTGAGATTCCGCGACTATCGGCGTCACCATCGTGAACACCTTGACGGACCGGGGGTCACGGCCCAACCGGGCTGCTTCTGCTCGCAGCGCTCGTACCGGTGCACGCACCACATCGGGTGTGGGGCCCGACACGAACACAGCCTCCGCATGCGCGGCCGCAAACCGAACTCCGCGCGCCGAGGCACCAGCCTGGAAGAGCAGCGGGGTGCGCTGTGCCGACGGCTCGCACAGAAATGGTCCGGGAACGGTGAAGTACTGGCCATGGTGTTCTATGTCGTGAACCTTCGCGGGATCGGTGAAGACCCCTCGCCCACGGTCTCGCACCACGGCGCCCGACTCCCATGAGCCTTCCCACAGCTTGTAGCAGACCTGTAGGTACTCTTCGGCGATGTCGTAACGCTGATCATGTGGAATCTGCGCATCCAGCCCCAAATTCCTTGCCGCACTGTCCAAATAAGATGTCACGATATTCCAGGCGACTCGCCCTTCGGTGAGGTGGTCCAGTGTGGTGAGACGGCGCGCCAACGCATACGGCTGCTCGTAGGTGAGCGACAGGGTGAGTCCGAACCCGAGGGTTTCGGTGACCGCGGCCATCGCCGAGACCGCCAAGGTCGGATCATTGACCGGAAATTGGGCGGCGTCGGCCACTGCGGCGTCTCGCGAACCGCCGTAGACGTCATACGCACCCAGCACGTCGGCAAGAAACAGCAGGTCGAAACCGCCCGCCTCCAGGGTCTTGGCGAGATCGGTCCAGTAGCCTAGGCTTTTGTAGCGATGCCCCTGATCATCCGGATGACGCCACAGGCCGGGCGACTGATGCCCGACACATGCCATGTCGAAGGCATTCAGATAGATCCTGCTCACAGGGAATCTCCTATCTGGTCCCGGTAAGTTTCGCGTGCCACACATGCCGCGCCGAAGGTGAGCACCGATAGCGCCAGGTAGTAGCACACGATGAGCCGCGGATCGCCATGATTCGCCGCCAGCAGCGCCGCGGCGATCAACGGAGCGAATCCACCGGACAGTACCGCGCCGATCTGATAACCCAGCGAGGCTCCGCTGTATCGCACCCTGGTATCGAAGAGCTCGGCGAACCAGGCCGCCTGTGGACCGTACATGGCATCATGAACAACGTTGATACCGAACACAATTGACAGCACCACCAGCACCTTCGAGCCACTGCCCGCGGCCAGAAAAAAGAGCCCCAGGGCCAGTGGGCCAGCGGCCGATCCGAACAGATAGAGAGGCCGGCGCCCCACCCTGTCCGAGAGCGCAGACCACACCGGAGTGCTCAAGATCCCCAACGCCGAGGAGATCAGGACGGCAGTCAACCCGATCTGGCTGTCCCCGCCGAAAGAACCTTGCAGGTAGGTCAGCGAGAACGTCGTCAGGAGCACGAACAGAGCGATCTGAGATAGGCGTAAGCCCGTGGTAAGCAGCACATTACGAGATTGAGTGCGTAGCACTTCCACCACCGGAAGCCGGGCCGCCTCCCCGCGTTCCAGTACCTCCCGGAACACCACCGAGTCCCTCAACCGTAACCGGATGGCCAAACCAACGACCACCAGGACGATGCTGCTCAGAAAGGGGATCCGCCAGCCGAAGGCTAGAAATGCCTCCGGCCCGGTCAGGGCTCGGGTGAGCCCGAACACTCCGGTGGCCAAGAGCATTCCCGCGGGTGACCCCAATTGCGTGAAGCTACCGAATAGACCTCGCCGCCCCACCGGGGCATGTTCAACCGCCAGCAGAGCGGCCCCGCCCCACTCGGCCCCGGCGGCAAGCCCCTGCAGGACCCGAAGCGTCGCCAGCGCCGCAGGCGCCAGCACACCCGCCTCGGAGTAGGTGGGCAGTGCACCGATCACCGCGGTCGCCACCCCCATGAGCAGCAACGCACCGACAAGGACGGCCTTGCGCCCCACCCTGTCCCCCAAGTGCCCGGCGATCACGGCTCCCACCGGGCGCGCGCCGAAGCCGGCCGCATAGGTGGCAAACGAGGCCAGCGTGCCTGCCGTCGGCGAGACGCTCGGGAAGAACAGCGGCTTGAGAACCAACGCCGCGGCCGTCGCGTAGAGATAGAAGTCGTACCACTCGATCGTGGTGCCGACCATGCAACTCAGCGCGACCGTGCGCGCCGCGGGCGCGTCCCCGTCAGCCGGACCGCCCGCATGGACAGCAGGTACCGCACTGGTGGTAGTCACGCGACACCACGGTGTATCAGCGGGTGGTCGACCGGAACCTTTGCGCTCGGCAGGATTTCAGCACCGAAGCGTCACAGTCAGAAGCGGTCGGCACGCATGTCGGGCTGCGAATCCTCTAGCGGGGTGAGGATGGTCGCGAGCCAGGTAACCGTCAACGTGACAGAGGCAAGTGCAGCAAGCAGCGTCCACACCAACGGATCGGAACCGATAGCGGTCTGATGCCACCACAGCGCGGCCAGGCTGGTCACCGTGCTCAGCGCCGCGGTGTAGGCCGCGCCGCAGCACCAGCGGAAGCGCCGCCGCCGCAGCGCGATGAGCGAGAACATACATGCGGCCAGAAACATGATCGACGTCCCCGGCACCACCGCGTCGACATGCAACGACGGACTTGCGTGCGCGCCGAGGTTTGACCAGCGGCTCACCGCCGCCACACCCAGAAGGAGGGACGCCAGGAGCACGCTCCAGCGGCGTGGACGGCTCATCCAGACGTCTTCGAGCACACCGCGCTCGATGGCGCGCAGCGTGTCCTCAAGCCCAACGTCGTGGCGTTGCGTCTTCACTCCATGCCTCCCAAATTCGTACACCTCTGAGAGTAGAGGTCGGATGCGGCGCCCCGGCAGTTCCGTGCCACTTGACGACCGCAGTGCTAGCTTGCGGCGGTGAACCTGTTCACCCACAGCTGGGCCGCGCTGCGTGCGGCGGTTGCGGACCTGCCGATTCAGGCGTTTGCACAGCCCTCCGGCTGCGCCGGCTGGCTCGTACGCGACCTGGTGTGCCATTTGATCATCGATGCCCAGGATGTGCTGATCACGCTGGCAACCCCGAGCGACCAGGCACCGACGCATGATGCGGTGACCTACTGGAAGCTTCTCGATTCGCCCCCTACCGGGCGGGATCCACTCGACGCGCTGATCGTGCGGCTCGCCGCGGCCTACCGGGACCCCAGTCTGCTGTCCTTTCATCTGGACGACGTCGGGGCCGCAGCGGGACGCGCCGCCGCGCTCGCCGACGGCAAGCAGCCGATCGCCACCAAGGGGCAGGTCCTCACCACGGCTGACTACCTCGACGCCTACGTCCTGGAATGGACCCTGCATCATCTCGACCTGATCGCGCACCTGCCCGAGCTCGCGACGCCACCGACAGAAGGCCTCGGCTACGCGCGCGGATTGATGGAGCGGATCGGCGGATTCGAATTCCCGGCCCAGATCCCTGACACGGACGCACTCCTGGTCGGCACCGGACGGCGTGCCGCAAGCGCGTACGAGGCAGAGGCCCTGGGGCCGCTTCACGAGCGGCTCCCCCTGCTCCTGGCCTGACACACAAAATTCCATTAGGGCAGTACCGTTCCGGCCATGAGATTGCACGCGTCACGAGAGATCGCGGCGTCCCCGTCCAGCATCTTCGCGGCGTTTGCGGACGAGGCCCGCCTCGCCCGGTGGTGGGGTCCGAACGGCTTCACCAGTACCTTCCAATCGTTCGCGCTGGAACCCGGCCGGATATGGACGTTCGTCATGCACGGACCGGACGGCAGGGACTACAAGAACCAGATTTCGGTGCTCGAGGTGGCGCCCAACAGCAAGATCGTCTTGCATCACGTTTCCGGGCCGCGATACCTCCTGACGGTCACGTTGGAATCGACTTCGGACGGCGGTACCACCGTCGGCTGGAATCAGGAGTTCGAGAACCCAGCCGTCGGCCGACGGCTAGCACCCCTCCTCACTTCGGCGAATGAGGAAGTGCTCACCCGATTGGGGACCGAGGTAACAGGTATCTAGACAGGCCGACCATTTACCAGGGAGCGCGGCTAGCATTGGGACATGACAACGCAGTTTGATGCCGTCATCGTCGGGGCCGGTTTCGGTGGAATGGGCGCGGCAATTCAGCTCAAGGAGCTGGGTCTGACAAATCTCGCGATCTTGGACCGCGAGGATGACCTCGGCGGCACGTGGCACGTCAACCACTATCCCGGTCTGGCAGTCGACATCCCGTCGGCGACGTACTCATACTCATTCGAGCCCAATCCGTACTGGTCGCGCCTGTTCGCACCGGGCTCCGAATTGAAGCAGTACGCCAGTCACGTGGCCGACAAACATGACCTGCGCAAGTACATGCGGTTCAACACTCCGGTGTCCGGCGCCCGGTGGGATGAGGAACATCAGCACTGGGTTGTCGCTACCGAATCCGGCGACACCGTCACCGGCAAGTACCTGCTCACCGCCACCGGATACCTTTCCCAGCCGAAGATGCCCGATATCGAGGGCATCGAATCCTTCGCGGGCAAGGTCATCCACACCACCAAGTGGGACAACTCCTATCGGGCCGCGGGCCACAGGATCGGCCTGATCGGTACTGGCGCCACCGCCGTTCAACTCATCCCCGAGTTGGCCAAGGACGCACAACACCTCACGGTGTATCAGCGCACCCCGATCTGGGTGGTGCCCAAGGCCGACGCGAAGGTCCCTGGCGTCGTCAAGAAACTCTTCGCAAAGGTGCCACGGACCCAGAAGATCGCTCGCACAGTGGGTTCGGCAATCCTTGAAGTGATCATGGTTGGCGGCGTATTACATTTCCGCCAGTTCCGGCAGGCCAACCATGGGGCTTCGTTACTTGCCAAGGCGCATCTGTTCGCACAGGTACGCGATCGGGAGCTACGCCGCAAGCTGACTCCCGATTACGACTTCGGCTGCAAACGGCCCACCTTCTCGAACACGTATTTCCGCGCGTTCACCAAGAAGAATGTCAGCCTCGAGACGGCGTCGATCGCGCGCATCGAGGCCGACGGCATCGTGACCGCCGACGGCCGCAAGACGGTGATCGACACCCTGGTGCTGGCCACCGGCTTCAATCTGTGGGAATCAACCTTCCCTGCTTTCGAAGTTATCGGACGCGAGGACTACAACCTCGGAAAATTTTGGCGCGACAACAGATTCCAGGCCTTCGAAGGCATTGCGGTGCCCAAGTTCCCGAATCTTCTGACGCTCAATGGGCCCTACTCGTACAGCGGCTTGTCGTACTTCGACACCATCGAGTCGCAGATGCGGCATATCAAGCGGCTATTCGCAGAGATGGCACGGACCGGTACGGAAGTCTTCGAGGTGACCGACGAGGCCAATACCGAATTCCTGGACCGTATGACCCGCAACCTGGACAACTCGGTGTTCTACCTGGGCAGCTGCCAGACGTCCAGGAGCTACTACTTCAATCAGCACGGCGAAGCCGCGCTTCTGCGCCCAACCTCAACGGCCAGCGCGTACAAGGAGCAGGAGTCCTTCCCGCTGGAGGCCTATCAGTTGGCCTAGCCCGTCGCACCCGCCCTCGTCTCTAAAACACAGTCGCCGCATACCGCAGTGCGATCCTCGGCGAGTCGGTAGATGAGGCAGCAGCTGCGTCGCCGAAAGTCTGGACCGGCGCGCAACACACCACCCTCGACGCGAGGATCACGAAGATAGGCGTCCGCGATGTCGCGGGCGGCACCGGTCAGGGCAGGCCGTGACGCGGCAATCAGCCGGGCCGCGCTATTGGCGGCCGAACCGACGTTTCCCCACAGGACGCGGTCGCTCACCCCTGTTTCACCAACTACGCACCGGGTGATCGATTCGACGGCGGCCCCGGGGACCGCACTACACTCCGCTTCTCGGTGATCCGATTCCGTCTTGAGCACGGATAGCGGAAACGGGCCGCCCAATCGGTCCTGCCACCAGAGGTCGTCTAGCTCCTGTGAGATGCGCACGCCACATGTTGCGGCGGCGATCGTCGGGGCAAGGATGCGGGCGATCAGGCCGAGATGGGTGACCGAAGCCGCTACCCGGAGATCAACCTCGGCGGCAGTCTTGGCAATGCGGGCGGCGAGACTGCTTCGGACAGCACTGATCCGGTCTCCCAGCGAAGGTGACCCGTCGACCAGTCCCGACACGGAACGCCAGGGCGGAGCCGGTGTCTCATCGGCGGCATGTGCCTCAACGGTGAAAAAGGGGCCGAAAACTGACTGTTCCACCGCACTCACATGCCGATAATGCCATCAGCACGATCAAGATCACGCGCGGGCGCGGCGATGGGATTAGGTTGTTTGCGTCCACTCCGTCGATGAGCAGTGTGCACGAAAGGTATGTTTGGGTGGCTGAGCAGGTTGGGGACCTCACGACTGTCACATTCGAGTACCACTACTCGTATCCGGCCCACGAAGTGTGGACGATACTTATCTCACCGCAATTGTTCGGGCAGTGGATCAAGGACTTTGAAACAACGAGATACGAGACCGGAGTTGCCTTTTCGTTCAGCGTCTTCCCGTTCATGGGCAGCGGATTCGTCGGAGAGATCGACGGTAGTTTCACCAGGGTTGTCGCCGACGAGTTGTTGGCATACCGGCTGACCACGCGCGACGGTTCGATCACCATCGACTCTCGATGGACGTTGAATCCAGATCCGGGCGGGACGCTGCTATTGGTCGACGCGGCCGGTTTCAAGCCCGATGATCAGGATCAGATGCGGTTCAGGCAGCTGTGTCTTGTCGGATGGCCCACGGTGCTGCAGCGGATCGACGAGCTTCTGCACGAACGCTGATCGCACGGAAAGCTCGTGACGCGGATGCTCACTCGATCACGCGCACCAGGTACGGGGCCATGTCGTTGAAACGAACCTGCGATACCTGCACCGCGGGTTCGGACGCCTCCAGCATGAGGTTGTTCCCCAGGAACATGGTCACGCTCTGACTTCCATTGGGCCCGTAGAAGATGAGATCACCTGGAAGAGCCTGTGCGGGAAGGATTTTCCGGCCAACGTTGTACTGGTCGCCGGACCGGCGCGGCAGCTTGATGCCGGCGGCGGCATAGGAATAGACCATGAGTCCCGACGCATCGAATCCGGGAACCTTCGGCGTGGGCGCGGCAACCGGAGCCGGGATCAGCCCGAGCAGACTCGTGTTCGCCTCCGGCGCCGCCGGTGCGGTGTCTGTGCTGGTGGTCGGGCCATCGGTGTTGCCGCCGCCATAGGTGAAGGGCACACCACGTTGGGACAGACCCCGGGCGATGACCGCGTTGATGGCCTGTTGCCTGTCGACGGGACTCCTGGGGACGTCGGCAGAGGCCAGCCCCGGGGTGACGAGCAGGAGGGCGATGCCGAGCAGGACGGCGTAGGTGCTTTTCATTCGATTGTCGCTTCTCTCCGGTCGTGAATTCTGTGACTCCCGGGTGGTTCCCTCCGACCGGCGATGACCACCAAGATCCTTTGTACCGCCGACCGCCCGAAGATCCCAATTGGGTTCTGCGACATGGCCAATGAGTTGTCGTACCGTGACCGAACGGTGACACTGAGTGCCGGTGCGCGCCGAAGTCAACCTTTGTGCTCAACGTTTCTTGAGCGCCGCCGGCCGACCGGTCGTAGGCTGGCGCCATGACCGACCACGACCGCCTTGCTACCCGCCGCGAGATTGCCGACGCACTCACGAGCGCCTTCGAACGGCGCCACGAAGTGCTTGATCTGATTGTGGAAGCCGACGACCGAAAGAGTGCCATCGATGCGATCGCCACTCTGCTTGGCACCTCCCATTTGGGCGGCGAGGCGGTCATGGGCATGTCGTTCGACAAGCTGACCAAGGATGAGCGCCGCAAGAACGCCGCGGAGCTCGAGGACCTTAACAGCCAACTCACCTTCACTCTCATGGAACGCCCCGCAAGCTCGGGAGACACCCTGGAACTGCGCCCCTTCTCCGGCAGCAGCGATGCCGACATCTTCGCGGTGCGTACCGAAGAAGTCGGCCAGGCCGGTGACGGATCCGGCGCGCCCGCAGGCGTGCTGGAAGATGAGCTGCAAGCAGCACTGGCGCGGATCGACGACGAGGAGGCCGCCTGGTTCGTCGCAGTGGAAGGTCCCAGCAAGGTCGGCATCGTCTTCGGCGAGCTGGTCGACGGCGAGGTGAATGTCCGAATCTGGGTTCACCCCGACCATCGAAAGAAGGGTTACGGCACAGCTGCTTTGCGCAAGTCTCGTTCGGTGATGGCCGCCTACTTCCCCGCGGTCCCCATGGTGGTGCGGGCCCCGGGAGTCGATGCCCCCTGAGCTCTCGGGATCACACACCCGTCAAGAGCATTGATCAATGTGCTTGATGCGCTGACGAATTGGCGACAGTTCGCGAGCGACACGCCATCCGTTCGCGCTACTTAGGGCGATGCAACACAGGCGAAGTCCGCTACTGTTAGCGCGGTATGAGCACATACGAGGAATCTCCGATGGGCATCCTGGTGTCTCAGATGTACCGGCTGCTGTGGTCGCGGGCCTCTGTGATCGTGCGCGACTTCGGTGTGACAGTTCCGCAGATGGAGTGTTTGGCTGTGCTGTCCGCGCAGCCGGGGATATCCAACGTGGAGATTGCCGCTGAGCTTCGGATCACGCCGCAAGCGGTGAGCCTGGTTCAGCGCTCCCTCGAAGAGGCAGGCCTGGTCCATCGATCCCGCAGGCAGGCCGACGCCAGGGTGCTGACCACCGAGTTGACCGCGAAAGGGCGCAAGCTCTTCGAGCGCGCCGACGCGACGCTGCGCGAGGACGATGAGGAAATCCTGGCCAACATGACAGAAAGAGATCGCGTCCAGCTGCGCAGATTGCTCGGCGGCGTCATCGAAACGATCTCAGCGAGATGATCTGCGATCCGGGGTAAGAGCACGCGCTATCCACCACCATCGACCACCTCTACCGGTGATGTGACGCTGGTCAGGACCCTTTCGGAATCCCGCCGTCTATTTTTCGCATTTCCTGGATTGATTCCAGATAATTGGGCATACTGGCCTCATGGCCTTCACATCGGATGAGTACGCGGCGCTGCTGCGCACGGCCGATCTGCGCGTGACCCGGCCCCGGGTCGCCGTGCTGGAAGCCGTGGAAGCGAACCCGCATGCCGATACCGAAACTGTTTTCGGTGTCGTCAGGACCGGGCTGCCCGAGGTGTCCCGCCAAGCCGTTTACGACGTGTTGGCTGCGCTGACCTCGGCGGGCCTGATACGCAAAATTCAGCCTTCCGGCTCCGTCGCACGCTATGAATCGCGGGTCGGCGACAACCATCACCACGTCGTATGCCGCTCCTGCGGCGCTATCGCCGACGTCGACTGCGCCGTAGGCGCCGCGCCATGCTTGACACCGTCGGACTACAACGGCTTCATCCTCGAAGAGGCCGAGGTCATCTACTGGGGTCTGTGCCCCGATTGCGCTTCCACGGAAGCGGCACCACGAATTTCGGGATCACACACGTGATCACAGCCCACATCACCCCCTCCCGAAAGGAATGTTGTGTCTGAAGAACACCCGCCTATTGCAGAGGCGAACAGCCAACCCTCAAACGGTTGCCCCGTCGCGGGCGGACGCCTCAACTACCCGGTCGAGGGTGGCAATGCCAATCGCGAATGGTGGCCCACCCAGCTCAATCTGCAAATCCTGAAGAAGAACCCGCCCGCGGCCAACCCGCTGGGCGAGGATTTTGACTACGCCAAGGCCGTGCAGACGATCGATGTCGACCAGCTCAAGGCCGATGTCGCAAAGGTGCTCACCGACTCACAGGACTGGTGGCCCGCGGACTTCGGTAACTACGGGCCGATGTTCATTCGGATGGCCTGGCACGCCGCCGGCACCTACCGCGTCGGGGATGGACGCGGCGGCGCCGGCGCCGGCATGCAGCGGTTCGCACCGCTGAACAGCTGGCCCGACAACGTGTTGTTGGACCGGGCGCGCCGCTTGCTGTGGCCGGTCAAGAAAAAGTATGGAAACAAGCTGTCCTGGGCCGATCTGATCGTCTTTGCGGGCAACCACGCCATGGACACCATGGGGTTCAAGACCTTTGGCTTCGCATTTGGGCGCGAGGATCGTTGGGAGCCCGAACAGGACGTCTACTGGGGTCCCGAACACACCTGGCTGGGCGACGAGCGCTACACCGGAGACCGTGACCTGGAGAACCCGCTGGCGGCAGTACAGATGGGACTGATCTACGTCAATCCTGAAGGCCCGAACGGTAATCCGGATCCGCTGGCGGCTGCGATCGATATCCGCGAGACCTTCGGCCGGATGGCGATGAACGACGAGGAGACTGCCGCGCTCATTGTGGGTGGCCACACCTTCGGCAAGACGCATGGCGCGGGAGACGCCGGCCTGGTCGGACCCGACCCCGAGGCAGCCCCACTGGAGCAAATGGGCATCGGCTGGAAGAGCGCGTTCGGCTCCGGAAAGGGCAATGACGCAATTGGCAGTGGGCTGGAGGTCATCTGGACTCACACCCCCACCAAGTGGGACAACAGCTTCCTGGAGATCCTGTATGGCAATGAATGGGAGCTGACCAAGAGCCCTGCCGGCGCGCACCAATGGAAGCCAAAGGATGGCGGTTGGGCCAACTCTGTGCCGATGGCGCAGGGCACCGGCAAGACACACCCCTCGATGCTCACCACTGACCTGTCGATGCGCTTCGATCCGATCTACGGCCAGATCACCAAACGCTGGCTGGACCACCCTGAAGAGCTCGCCGACGCGTATGCCAAGGCCTGGTACAAGCTGATCCACCGCGACCTGGGACCGCTCTCGCGCTACCTCGGCCCACTGGTGCCCAAGGAAACGCTGCCATGGCAAGACGTCATCCCCGTCTCGGAGACCAATGTAGGTGCCGACGATGTCGCTGAGCTGAAGAAGCAAGTCCTGGCTTCCGGCCTGACGGTGCCACAGCTGGTTTCGACCGCGTGGAAGGCCGCTGCCTCGTACCGGAACAGCGACAAGCGCGGCGGCGCCAACGGTGGACGTATCCGGCTGCAGCCACAGGCAGGCTGGGAGTCCAATGAGCCCGACGAGCTGGCCCAGGTGATCCGCATCCTGGAGGGTGTCCAGGAGTCGTTCAACGCCGGCGATAAGAAGATCTCGTTCGCCGACCTTGTGGTGCTGGGTGGGGCTGCCGCCGTCGAGAAGGCGGCCAGAGATGCCGGATTCGATATCACGGTTCCGTTCACGCCCGGCCGGGGCGACGCCACTCAGGAACAGACCGATGTCGAGTCGTTCTCCTATCTTGAGCCGACCGCCGATGGCTTCCGGAACTACCTCGGCAAGGGCGCGCAAATTCCGGCCGAGTACAAGCTCATCGACAGGGCCAACCTATTGGCACTGTCTCCGCCGGAGTTGGCTGTCCTCGTCGGCGGCCTCCGTGTACTGGGTGCGAACTACCAGGGTTCTGAACTCGGCGTGCTCACCGACAGGCCCGGGACATTGACCAACGACTTCTTTGTCAACCTGGTCGATATGGGCACCGAGTGGACGCCCTCGCCGGCCGATGACGGCACCTACGTGGGCACCGACCGCGCCACCGGTGCGTCGAAGTGGACTGCCAGCCGCGTGGATCTGGTGTTCGGCGCCAACTCCGAACTGCGTGCTCTGGCAGAGGTTTATGCGCAGGACGACGCCCAGGAGAAGTTCGTCAAGGACTTCGTCGCGGCCTGGGGCAAGGTTTCGGACGCGGATCGGTTCGACGTCCGCTGACCTTTGCACTGCGTCGATGGCCGGCTCCTTCGGGGCCGGCCATCGCACTACCTAGGACCGTTCGCGGTCACCGGTCGCGGTCCGTGTTGTCAGCGGCACCCCGGCCTCGTCGAAGATTTCTTCGATGGCGTCCCAGTCCTTCTTACCCACGGCCGATTTGATGCGCGTGGCGTCCTGCACGACAAAGCGGAACGGCTCGTCCTCCGGAGTGCCAAATCCACCGCGTAGACAATCGACGAGGGCATCGAGGTTGCTGCCGAAATAGCCACCCGGCCCGTTCACCGCGCGGCCGAGTTCGGTGAAGAAGTCAGCCCGGGTGCGGACACGAGAGCCATCGACGACGTAGGTCTTCATGTGCCTTCAACCTCACAGAATGACTGGTAGTGGTCGCCCGTGTAATACACGTGCGGCGGATCGTTCAGCGGGTTGCCGCCGGTGATGATGCGCCGCGTGCCCCGTGTTTTTGCCCCCGGAGTGCGGACTGTGTACTCGTGGTAGTAGCCGCGAGGCTCCGATGGCAGCACCCGCTCGCGGTTCTGGAACACGACGCCGTCGTTGCGCGGGTAGGGAAAGGGGCCGCCGGCATGGATGAGATCCACGGTCCCTGAGGCCTCTGCGGGCAGTTCGGAAAGATTGCACTGGCTGATGGTGGCGCGCGCGGGCGAGGGTTCGGTGCAACCAATGAGTGCCAGCGCGAGAAGCGCAGTACCCACCACACGCAAACGCAGCGACACCACTCGACGGTACTGCATGCCGGTAGCTTAGAAGATCGAGCCGCCGCTTCTGTCGGATCACTGCCGCAGCGCGGCAAGCTGCGCGCACATGGCCTCGTGTTCGGCTTCGGCCAGTGCGTGTTGTTCGTCGGCGGGGTCGGCGAACAGGAACGAGCCGGTGCCCGGTGCTCCGGCGGACCCGAGCTTGTTGATGCGCTGAGGCACCGGTGCCCCCTGATACTCCAGCGGAATCGCATGGCCGTGCTCATCGACTCCGGCCAGCGGCTGGTGGATCTCGATGTACTCACCGTGCGGCAGGCGCTTGATGATGCCGGTCTCGATGCCGTGCTCCAGCACCGCGCGATCGCTGCGCTGCAGGCCGATGGCCCAGCGATAGGCGATGTAGTACACCACCGCCGGCAAGATGACCATGCCGATACGACCGATCCACGTCGTCGCGTTCAGCGAGATGTGGAACTTCAGCGCGATGATGTCGTTCATACACGACAGTGTGAGTAAGAAGTACAGCGAAAAGGCCGCTGCCCCAATGGCTGTACGCACCGGCGCATCACGTGGGCGCTGCAGCAGGTTGTGGGCGGCATCATCACCGGTGAAGTGCTGCTCCAGCCAGGGCCACGCGACAATGACCATAAAGGCAGCCAAGATGCCCAGCACGCCCCACAGCACCGCCGGGACGGTGTGGCCGAAGACATACAGTTCCCAGTTGGGAACCAGCCGCAACAGCCCATCGGTCCACATGAGATAAATGTCCGGCGGCGACCCGGCCGCCACCTGAGATGGCTTGTAGGGACCAAGATTCCAGACCGGGTTGATCTGCAGCAGACCGCCCATGAGTGCCAGGATGGCGACTACTACCGCGAAGAGCGCACCGGATTTCAGTGCGAACACCGGAACGATCCGCACGCCAACGACATTGGACTCGGTGCGGCGCGGTCCCGGGAACTGAGTGTGTTTCTGGTACCACACAAGGACAAGATGCGCACTGATCAGCGCGATCATGATCGCGGGAACGAGCAGCACGTGCAGAACGTAAAGTCTTGGTAGAACGCTGTGCCCGGGAAAATCGCCGCCGAACAGCCCCCAGTGCATCCAGGTACCGACAATGGGTAGCGACATCATGCCCTGGGTAACCACGCGAAGCCCGGTCCCGGACAACAGATCATCGGGTAGTGAGTACCCGGTGAACCCCTCTGCCATGGTGAGTATCAACAGCACCGATCCGATGACCCAATTGGCCTCACGGGGGCGCCGGAAGGCGCCGGTGAAGAAGACGCGGGCCAGGTGCACCACGATCGACGCCGCGAACATCAGCGCCGCCCAATGATGGATCTGACGCACGAACAGACCACCACGCACCTCGAAACTCAGATCCAGTGCGCTTGCGTAGGCCGTGGACATCTCAGTGCCACGCAATGGCTGGTACACGCCGTTGTAGGCGATCTCGGACATGGACGGATCAAAGAACAACGCCAGGTAGATACCGGAAATAAGGAGCACCACAAAGCTGTAGAGGGCGATCTCCCCCAGCAGGAATGACCAATGCGTGGGAAAGACCTTGTTCAACTGTCTGCGCAGACCGGCTGACGCGCGGTAGCGCGAATCGACCGCACCGGCAAGCTTCGTTGCTTGACCCATGGCTGCTCCCTAGGGAAGAGACTTTGTGCCTACTACGAAGGGTAGTACGCATTTACTACAAGTGGTAGTAGCGATTTCCGATGATCCGGACGGGAACGATCCTTAATAGAGCAAGCGCTCTGTTATCGTGGGTACGTGCCGCGCCCACGCATCCACTCCGTCGAGGACCTGCTCGATGCCACCGAACGCATCGCGGTACAAGATGGTCCGGCGGCAGTGACAGTGCGTGCGGTGTCCCAGGCGACCGGGATCTCCAACGGCGCCATTTACCACGCCTTCGGATCTCGCGGCGGGATGGTCGGGCACGCATGGCTGCGCGCAGCACAGCGGTTTCTCGACATGCAGCGGGACGCCGTCGACGGGGCCCTGGCCGAGAGCGAAACCCGCACCGCGGCAGTGAACGCCGTCGTCGCGGCCGCCGACACCCCGGCTGTCTTCGCCGAGCGCTTCCCCGAATCCTCCCGGTTGGTACTCAGCGTGCGGCGCGAGGACGTGCTCGGCTCGGATATACCCGAAGAGGTCGCCCGCGACATGGCCGCGGTCGACGCGCTGCTTGTCCGACTGTTCATCCGCCTGTCCATGGCCCTGTGGGGCCGTCGTGACGGCCGCGCGGTGCAGGTCATCGAGGACTGCATCGTGGGCCTACCAACCGGTCTGCTGCTGCGCGGACGCCGCCCGCCCGACACGGCAACACGCTCTCGGCTGGAGGCCGCGGTACGCGCCGTTCTCGCGCTGAATCCACCCCCGGCGAACCCGAAAACGTAAGGCATCAACAGGAAAGGAAACAGGCAATGACCCCCACACTAGAACTTCAGGACACCATTGCGGTACTGAATCTGGGCGCCGACGAGAATCGCTTCTCCCCCGATTGGCTGGAGACCGTCGACGGTCTGCTCGATGACGTGCTGGCCCAGGCACAGGCCCTGGTGACCGTGGGCACCGGAAAGTTTTACTCGAACGGGTTGGACCTGGATTGGCTTATGTCCCACGGCGATCGCACCGACTGGTACGTCGGGCGCGTGCACGCCCTGTTCAGACGCGTCCTCACCTTCGGATTGCCGACAGTGGCCGCGATCAACGGCCATGCTTTCGGCGCCGGAGCGATGCTCGCCGTCGCCCACGACTACCGGGTGATGCGCTCCGACCGCGGGTTCCTGTGCTTCCCCGAGGTCGATATCCACATCCCGTTCACGCCGGGGATGGCCAGCCTCATCCAGGCGAAGGTCGGTCCGCAGACGGCGGTCACGGCCATGACAACCGGGCACCGCTATGGCGGCGCGGCCGCCGTCGCAGCCGGCTTGGCGGACAGCTGCGCTGCCGAACACGAAGTACTCAGCACCGCAACAGATCTGATGAAGCCCCTGACAGGCAAGGACAGCGGCACTCTCAGCGCCATCAAGGCCACCATGTTCGCCGCCACTGCCACGGCGCTGGCAGCCTGAGCTCTACCTACTGGGGAGGGATCATCGGTGGGCGGCACACGTTGCCCACCGGATCCCACCACCAGCCATTCTCACAGTTCAACGGAGTCGATGACACGGGCGGTCGACAGGTGTTGGCGGCCGGATCCCACCATCCGCCCGGACAGTTGGGCACGATCGGGTCCGCGGAGCCGATCACGGGTGGGAGGCCGGACATCAAGGCTAGCGGCAACAGCACTCCGGCCCCGGCGATTATCAATCGGCGGGCAAGCACGTTCATCTGAACCACCTCCGGTATCAGGTAAGGCGACTTGTGTGAGCCTACCCGGCACTCGGTACGCGAAACCTCGACGCCAACAGCCGTTTGGCCGCCATGTCGAGGGCGTATCCGAGTATCCCGATCACCAAGATGACGGCCACGACTTGATCGTAAGCAAGCTGATCTCGGGCATTGAGCACCTGGTAGCCCAAACCTGATCGCACACCGAGCATTTCAGCAGGCACGAGGACAACCCAGGCGACGCCCAGCGCTACCCGCATACCGGTCTGGATGTGACCACGGATTGCCGGCAGTATCACCGCCGTGAGCACCTCGAACCTGGTGGCGTGAAACGACCGCGCCACATGCAGATAGCCGGGCTCGACGCTGTGCACGCCCGCCGTGGTGTTGAGGAGAATGGGCCATACCGCCGCTGTGGCGATCAGAAAAACGACCGGTTGATTACCGATCCCGAAGACCGCTACCGCGATCGGAGTCCAGGAAAGCGGTGAGATCATCCGCAGAAACTGAATCACCGGACGTGCCGCGCGCTCGGCGGTGGTACTGACGCCGAGCAGCAGTCCCGCCGGGACGCCGATCACGGCCGCCAGGCATAGCCCAATCAATAATCGCCACAGACTGATTCCGGCGTCCTGCAGCAATACCCCGCGATTCAACAGATCCATCGCGGCTCGGAATGCCTTGTCCGGAGCGGTCTGCCGCAATAGGCAATACGGCTGGCTGAGCACCGAGCTGGCCAACCACCACACTGCGACGGTCGCCGCGATGGCCAGGGCCGGCGGCCAAATACGGCTCAACAACAAAGCTTTTTGCGCCGCAACCGTACCAACAGGGACAGCCCTGGGTGCGCGTTCGATGATGCTCACAAGACCTGCACCTGTTCTATTCGGGCGAATTGCGGCGTAATACCAAAGGCTTCCGGTCCCCCATGCGCGGCAATCGCCCTGCGCACGAAGGTGTCGTCGACGAGATCGTCATGCACGCGTGCCGGATCCAGCCTGTCGAGGAATGCGCGGTCGCCGTCGACGACGGTGTCGTGCATCGACTCAACCAATCGCTGGGTGAAGCTCCGGTACGGAAACGGCTGGTACCCCAGTCGTTGCGGATACCAATCCGGATGCTTCAACGGATACGGCGGATTCGGATAGGTCAACGCCGTCTGCACGGCCAGCACGGATTGTGGCAGGTACTTACCGCCGCCGAGTGTTGTGGCCGCCGATTTTCTGTCGGTGTCGACCCGTAGCTGGGCCGCGACCACCGCGTCGGTAACACCCTGCACGGCGTCGGCCCTACGTTCGATCACGTCCTCGCGCGTAACGAGTGCGCAGCACGCATGGTCACGCCATACGTCGCCCAGAAAGGTGTGAATCCGCCCGATCTTCTTGATCTGCGCGATGGCGTTGAAGGGATCGGCCACGACGTACCCGCCGATGGAGCGATTCGCCAGCGCCGGAACCATATCGGACGGACTCATCACCACCAGCTCAACCGTGCGGCGAACGCGGGACGCGGTACCCCGGATCACCGGCCGCAACCCGTGTGCGCGTAAGAGCTCTTGCAGCACGATGTTGTGAATCGACCACCAGAACGGAATGGCCACGGCGGTGCCCGCGAGATCTTCGAGGTGTTCGATGTCCGGTGCCACGGTCAGTGCCGATCCGTTGGTGTGATTCCAGCCGAGTACCCGGACGCCATGACCCAGCACCTGGCGCAGCTGAATGGCCATGGGCATCAGCAGGTGTACGACGTCGATCTGCCGCGCCATGAAGGCCTCTGCCAAAGCCGCCCAACTGCGGAATAGCACCGGTTTGGCGGCGCTGACCGCGCCTGCCGGATAGAGCCCAGCCGAATGCGCATACAACAGTGGCGCCGCGTCGGTGATCGGCAGATATCCGATCCGCAGTTGACCAGTGGAGTTGGTACCGTCGAACATCGCGGCGCGAACCAGCCCAGTAGCACCGAAGAGACCTGCCGTGGCAGCAATGCCGGCGGCACCGGTCAGCACAGCACGACGCGGGGCACGGCCGTTCACTGCGCTGCGGCCTCAATCGGTTGATACTGGGCAAGGATCTGCCCGCGTACCTGAGCGCGGTCCCCCGCTCCCTCATCTCCGAGCACCCACTCCTGACGGATCCGTCCGTCATCTCCCAGGAGTATCACCCTGTGCGCAAGGTTCAAGGCCTCGTCCACATCGTGGGTCACCAGGACAACTGTCACGGCCAATTCATCGGCCAGATTCTGCAGCCAAGCCTGCAGGTCCGCCCGTGTCACGGGATCCAGCGCGCTGAAGGGCTCATCGAGTAACAACAGACCTGGACGAGTCGCCGCGGCACGCAAGATCGCCACACGCTGGGCCTGTCCACCGGATAATTGGTCCGGGTAGCGCACCGAGAGCTGTTGGAGCCCAAAGTGGCGGACCAGGTCGTCCACATACGCGTCGTCAAAGCCGCTGCGGTGCGCCCCGAACCGCTTGGCGAACGCGATATTCTCCGCAACGGTCAGCCATGGCATCAGCAGAGCATCCTGGAAAACGACGCCGGTTCGCGGCCGCCCTTCGTCCGATGCCCAGACCACGGCCCCGGCGCTCAGCTCCTCCAATCCCGCCAGCACCCGTAACAAGGTAGATTTTCCGCTTCCGCTGGGACCCAAGATGGCCAGGAACTCACCCGTGGCCACCCGGACGTCAACCTCACGGAATGCCGTCGCGGACCCGAAATGCTTGGTGCCTTTTTCTATTCGTACTGCTTCAGTTCCCACCGCAACTGTCCTTCCGAAGGTGATTGGATGGGGAGAAAGGCGGCCTCCCGGAACCGCCGATTGGCCGGGGTACCCAATGCGTAGCCGGCGCCGCCGGACAGGGTGACCTCAAGCCGTGACGCCGCACCGGCCAGCCCTGCGGCGTCGAGCCGCAATCGCAGCAGATCCGCGATATCCGGAGCCGAAGGCACCGCCGCAAATGTGTAAAGGCGTTCGCGCAACGCGTGACTCCGCCGCGTGATGTCGTCGAGTTCGGTGCTGAATTGTGCGGCGAGGATGCCATGCGCGGCGCGCGCGCCCTCCAGAGCAGCCACGCTGACGCCGGAACAAAAGGCGGTCTGGAGCAGAAGAAAGGCCGGGCGGATTCGGCGCACGAACCCCTGCAGATCGGTACTGATCACATGCTCCATGGGCACACGAACGTCGTCCAAGTGCAGCGACGTCGATGCCGTGGCCGTCAGCGCCATCAGGTCAGGGGGCCGCTGGATGCGTACTCCATTCGCGCAGACTTCGATGGCCACCACATAGGTGGTGCCATCCGCCCCGCAGGCGGGCACCACCATCAGCGCATCCGGGAACACGTTGGAGGCCCACCGGATCGGGCCGGAGATGGACAGCCCGTCGCCCTGGTTAGTGGCACGCAGCGGGACCTCTCCCAGGCCCGCCGCCTGTTTGAGGCCGGCCGCCATGGCGGTCACACCGGGACGGTGCCCACCGGTCAACTCTGCCAGGTGTTCCGCACGAAAATCTGCCGCGGCAAGGCTCACGTACTCAATGGCCATACGATGTGCCCACGCCGAGAAGCCCACGGCCAGGCTGCCGGTAGCGACGCGTTCGATGGTGCGCACCATTGGCGCGAGGTCCGTTCCGACACCACCGGCATGAAACAGTCCCCGTGCGCCCAGCGCCGCGATGTCCACCCGCACGTCGGTCTGATCGGCGTCGAGAGCGGCTGCGCGGCGGGCCACCTCATCGACGACACGTTCCAACTCGTCGTCGATTTCCCTGGCCATGGCTGCCGTCACAGCGAGATTTCTCCGAGCCCGTGCAGTCTGTCGACGGGAGTGTCGACGGCTTTCCGCGCGCGAAGTACCGCTTCTTCGTCCGGAGCATCGTAAAAGCACAGGCACTTATCCATGTCCTCGCGTACATACGTACGCAGAAAACTCACCTCTGGAACGTCGGCGTACTTGGGAGCCTTGGCCTTCTTACGCGCCAGATAGGTTTCCATATCGAGATCTGCGGGCAGATCCCATTCCACCAAGTACCCTGCCGCCGGGCGGGCAGACTTCAGCTGGTCGAGGTCAGCGCCCACCAGACGCACCGCGTGCGGCCCCGAGACCTGCTCGGCCCCAACCGGATCCGAATCCCACGGCGCTATCTCGCCGTCGAATTCAGCGATGACGAAAATCCGGCGGGCCTCGCTTGTCACCTGCGCTTCGATCAGCTCGCCACCGTCTCGATGAACACGTGCGTCAATTTCCTTCAGGAGCTGGGTGACGTCCGGCGTATCGACAGGGGCAACGGAGATCTCATAGAGGTGCAGTGTCACGTCACTCTTCCTAACTTCGGTGGACGACTTCATGTGCGACAACGTGACAGTTGCATGGACAGACCGGTCTGTCTATCACCGTGCGGTGAGTTACCCTGCTGCCATGAGCTCAGCCACCGTGCCGACGGCCGCAGACTCCGCGCGGACTGCCCGTGTGCTCGGCCCCGCCGATCGGCTTCTACAAACCGCCACAGATCTCTTTGCAACGCAGGGCATTCGGTCAGTGGGGATAGACCAGATACTGCGCGAGGCGGGGGTTGCCAAGGCGAGTCTGTACAGCAGCTTCGGATCCAAGGACGCACTCGTCGTTGCCTATCTCGAGGAATTGGATCAGCGTGATCGCAACCGGTGGAATGCGGCGGTGGCGGCTCAGCGGGACCCCATCGCGAAGGTCCTGACGTTCTTCGACCTCGCCGCCACTGCCGCTGAGTCCCGAAACTTCCGCGGCTGTCTGTATGCCAATGCCGCTACCGAATTCCCGGGACTGCAACTGGAGCCGGTGCGCACCCATCGTGAGTGGTTCCGCGCAACGGTGGCCGCGCTGTTGCGCGAGGCGGGGCTGGCACGCCCGGACAGCATCGCCCGGCAGGTGCAGTTGCTCTACGACGGTGCGCTGACCGGCTCAAAGATCGACAAATCCGTTGTCCCCATCACGCTAGCGCGCAGGCTGACTCGTCAATTGATCGGCTAGGCACGCACACTCTGGTTGGATGGAACCCATGACTGATGACGTTCGAGTGGTCTCGGCCAGCCGCGAGGTGCAGGCATCGGCGGCGGCGATTTTCGAGCTCATAGCCGACCCGGCGCGGCAGCGTGAGTGGGACGGCAACGAGAACCTCGCCGAAGCTGCTGCCGGGCAACGAGCGCACGCGGTGGGAGATGTGTTCGTGATGACCCTGACCACCGGTGCCGATCGCGAAAACCACATCGTCGAATTCGAGGAGGCACGCCGGATCGCATGGTTGCCGTCCGAAGTGGGTAAGCGACCACCCGGCCATCTCTGGCGGTGGGAGCTGCGGCCGCTTGACGACGACCGTACCCAGGTGACACACACCTACGACTGGACGAATCTCACCGATGAGAAGAGGCTGGTCCGGGCGCGCAACACCACATCGGAGCGGCTGCAAGCGTCGGTCGACAGACTCGCCGCGCTGGCAGAGTCGGGCGCATAGTCGGCCTGTCAAGGCCCTTGAGCACGAGGTAGGACGGTAGTTGTTCGAGAACCCGACTCCCCGGCGCCGGACTTTGACCGCTGCGATCGGACGCAGTTACGGCCGAACCGCCTGCGCAAACCGGAAAATCCCTTTCGGATCGTAGGCAGCAGCGATTCCCCGTAAACGCGGCAGATTGTCTCCGTAGTACGCGGTCGCCCAATCAGGCATACCGGGGTCGATGTAGTTCACATACGCAGCAGGACCACAAATGTCCCCGAGCCCGTCCCGTGCCTGGCTTACGCGCTCGTGTGCCACCGCGGGGTCCGCACCGACGCCGTGGTATATCTGAATACAGGCGGCGGCCTGTCGATGAGGAAAAGCTGTGGCATCAGGGGAAATTCGGCGCACCGCCCCGCCCAGGCTGTCGAAAATAAACGTGAGCCCGGGCTTGCCCGTCAGGAGCGTCTCGATGCGGGCGGTATCGACATCGGGATGCGGAACCATCCTCGAGGACGCCACGAAGGCCTCACGCTTGAGCTGCCCCGATCCCGGGCCGGTCCATGATGGGTGACACTGGGCCACGGTCAGCGTGGTACATCCGCCCATGAATTTCATCGCGTCGAGGAAGGTCATCTCGGCAATGAAAGAGTCGGCGGCGCGTACGCCGATTCCGCCGCGCAGGCTCTCGATCACGTCCTGCGAATTGACGCCCTGTGCAACACATCCCACGATCCGGCATTGTGGGATGGCGCCACCGATCGCATGCAAAGTTGTCCACAGTTCGTCCGGCGCCCCGGCCATGAAGGTGAGCCATCGATGCACGATGGGGGCCATCTCCCCCGCCGCGTAGTCGAGGGTGAACACCGTCAGGTCGGTAGATGCGGCCGTTTCGAACGCCAGCTCCGTTGCGATACAAAAGTTTCCGCCGCCTACCCCGCGTATCGCCCAGAACAGGTCGGACTCGGTGTCCGCGGATACCACCCGGATCTTGCCGTCGGCGGTTACCACCCGGGCCGAGATCAGCTGGTCACAGGTAAGGCCAAACCTGCGGGTGAGAACCCCCACCCCGCCACCCAGGGTCAGTCCGGCGATACCGACGGTCGGGCAAGAACCGCCGGCCAGCATGCGGCCCGCCCCCGCAATACCCGCATAGACATCGACAAGCCGGGCTCCCGCTCCGACCACCGCCCGCGTTCCGGTAACCGACACCGCCGCCATGCGCGCGAGATCGACCACCAGCCCATCGTTAGGAATGCAGTACGCGGCGTAGCTGTGCCCACCACCACGCGCCGCTATCGGAAGACGGGCGCTCGTTGCGAACTCCACACACCGTGCCACATCCTGATCGGACGCGCAGAAGGCCACCGCACCGGGATGATTCACATCGAAGAGAGGATTGAAGGCCCGGCCGGACTCGTCCATGGCGGCGTCACCACGCACCACCAAGGCTCCGGATAGGCTGCGGCGCAGGTCTTCCCACCGGACACCAGCCGGTATTTCGTTGGGAAGAACCGGCGAGCATCCGATGAGCGAAGTCGAGCCGAGTGCCAACATCGCTCCGGCGGACAGCACCGTGCGCCTGGTCATCAACGCGGGACGCGATTGCGGGTCCATGGCCTCATCTTGTCGCCTGCAGCCGGTGAGTGTGCCGTGCAACGGTAGATTGACGGAATGACGGCCAACTCGACGCCTCATCCGGTGGCCGACATAGCACTGAGCCCCGTGGGATCAGAGGTTGGAGCGTTCTTCGACCTGGACGGCACGCTCGTGGCCGGCTTCACACCCACGGCACATGCTCGTGACCGGATGCGCCGGCGCCAGGCCAGCGTAGGCGAGGTACTCGGCGTACTGGAGGCCACTTTCCGGTACAAGCTGGGCCGCATGGAGTTCGAGCGTTTGGTGGTGCGGGCCGCCGGATACCTGCGCGGCGACTCGCTGGCGGAACTCGAAGCGGTGGGTGAACGAATCTTCCACCAGCACAACGCCGCAATGATCTATCCGCAGATGCGCGAGCGGGTCAGCGCACATCAGAATCAGGGCCACACCGTGGTATTGAGCTCCTCGGCGCTGACCATCCACGCAGAGCCGGTGGCACGTCACCTCGGGATAACCCATGTGCTGTGCAACCACTTCGATGTCGACAATCGCGGACTGCTCACCGGCGACATCCGCAAGCCCATCGTGTGGGGACGCAACAAGGCCTCTGTGGTACGAAGTTTTTGTGAAACCAACGGCGTTGACCTGCAGCGCAGTTATTTCTACGCCGATGGCGAGGAGGACATAGACCTGATGGCCCTTGTCGGCGAACCTTGCCCCGTCAATCCGCGCGGCAGGCTGGCGGTGATGGCTGCCGAGCAGGGTTGGCCCGTCTTACGGCTGGAGGATCCGCGCCCACGGGGAGTGAGGCCATCGCTGCGCCGGCTTGCCGGGCTGGCTCGACCATAAGGTTGGCATATGGCGGGACGCTATGTGGCATTGGGAAGTTCGATGGCGGCGGGGCCAGGGATCATGCCCCGCGCGCAGGGATCACCACGCCTGGCAGGGCGGTCGGCGCGCAATTACCCGCATCAGATCGCCGAGCGTCAGGGCTACCAGCTCGTCGACGTCACCTATTCCGGGGCAACCACGGCACATATCCTGACCGACTCGCACAACGACGACCCCCCTCAGATCGACGCGCTCGATGGCACCGAGGAGCTGGTCACGGTGACCGTCGGCGGCAACGACGTCGGGTACGTACCGTTTCTGGTTGCCGCCTCGCTACCGCGCATCCTGCACGCCCTGCCCGTCGTCGGTCGTGCGCTGGACGCGCTGCTGGACCCGAACAAGCGCAAGGAAGCGTGCGCCGTCATCGGGAAGTCACTGCGCGCGGTGGGTGAGCAGGTGCGGGACCGGTCCCCGCGGGCCCGGGTGATCTTCGTCGACTACCTCTCGTTGTTGCCACCCGAGGGCCAGCCCGCCCCTCCGTACACCCTGCAGCAGAGCACCACGGGGCATCGCATCGCCGCGGCACTGGCGGCGGCCACCGCGGAGGCCGCGCAGGCCGCTGGCTGCGAAATCGTTCACGCGTCCACGGCCAGCGCGGATCATCACGCGTGGTCGGCGCGGCCCTGGACGACGCGGCCCGCCATCCCCTGGCCCTGGCGTCCGGCGCCGCTGCACCCCAACGAGGACGGTATGACCGCCGTCGCCGATCTCGTTGTGGCCCTATTGAACGCCGCGTCTAATGACTGAGGTTGCGCCCTGAGCCGACGACCACATTGCGATACTTGATGCCGTGCGCACAACTTCCCTGCTGATGGCTCCCGTCTTCGCGACCGCGATGGGGGTTGGCTTCGCCGGACCGGCGGCTGCGGTGGCACCCCCGGCCGATGGCACGTATCGGATGATCGAGGACGGGGCCGGCGAGGTCACCTGGACGATATCGGCGGTATGCGTGCAGGCCTCCGGTACCCGTGTCCAATCGGACTACACCGACCCCACCATCCAGGCCGACGGCTGCACCCTCACCGTCACCAGCGCGACACCGGACATCGTCAAGCACAGCGACAGGCTTCAGAACTTCTCCACTCCGGCCAGGCTGGTTGATGACCAGTGGACGTTTTTGCATGCCCGCCCCCAGGGAATGACCTGCCCGGACGGTAGCTATGCCCCCACCCAGGAGAAGTACGTCTTCAACGACGAAACCCTCGCCGGCACGCACACCACGATCCACAGCGCGGTGTGCGGGGGTCAGCCCGGGATGACGAAGAAGCCCTTCAGCCTGCAATTCGTGAAGCCGCTCGATGTACCCGTCGAACGTTTCCCGCAGTACTGCGACGGATTTGCGCACTGCTGGTAGACCATCACGGCAGCAGCGGTACCCGCCAGAGCCGCATACCAGGATCGATCACCAGAAGACGCGTCATCGTCAAACGTGTGATCAGCAAAGCGCCCCGAATCATCACCACCGCGACCGGAAGCTCTGCCGCAACTGCCGTCAGGATCGCCCATCGCACTTCCGCCGGGCCGGCGGTCATCACGTCGAACCAGGCGTCGCAGATCAGCAGCACTCCGGTGGTGAACGCCGTCAACACGAGCAGTTGACGCCTCAGTAGAGCCAGCGCCGCGGTGGCGATCATGAAGGTCACCACCAGCATGTCGAAGCCCACCCATGTCGCCGTCCAGCGCTGTGCCACATAGTTTTCGGGCAGCGTGAACGCAAGATAGGTGATCCACGGGATCAGCGCGATCGAGCCGCCGATCATCAACCCCAGCCGTAGGGCGCGAAACCTGGCCAGATAGGGCGGCGCCACCTCGCTGAGCGGGCGCTCCAGCCGCTGGATCAAGTCTCGGCGCGCGTCGGCGGACATCGTCGCGATCGTCTCATCCGACAGATAACTCTGGGTCATGTCCAGCTTCCTCCCAGGAAACGTCAGCACAATGTCAGCGTGCCACCGACTACGCCGACGCCTCCTCCGGCGCCGACTCCTATCCCACAACTGCCCGCCAACGACTTCCACCAGTACAGCCACGGGGTTTCAGCCCTCGGCGGCTGGTTTCCGATTGCCGTTCAGGTGCTGGCGGTGGTGGTCTTGCTGGTGGTCATCGGGTGGCGCAGCCGCCGGTGGCGGCTGCTCTGGGTGCCCGTGAGCGTAGCCTTCGGTGCCCTGGGCGCCCTAGCGGCGTGGATGTACATGAACTCCGAGGGGTTGGCCTCGGATCCGGCACCCTTCCGGCTGTGGTTGTGGATCGGTGTCTTCGCCACATCGGTGGCGGTCGCCGCCGTCGGCTTCCGGAGTGCGCGGTGGTGGCGCCGAGGCGTATCACTGCTGGCCATTCCGCTGACATTGCTCGCAGCACTGGTCGCCCTCAACACCTGGGTGGGCTACTACCCCACCGTGCAAGCGGCCTGGGGCGCGATCTCAGCGGGGCCACTGCCCAACGAGGTAGATATGAGCGACCTTGCGGGCCTGCGTAATTCGAATCCGGCAACCGGCAAGCTGGTCCCGGTGGACATCCCCGCCGATGCCAGCGGGTTCAAACACCGCGGTGAATACGTCTACCTGCCGCCTGCCTGGTTTGCCGGTGAAACCCCGCCCCGGCTGCCGGTGGTGATGATGATCGCCGGGGAATTCAATACTCCGGCCGACTGGGTACGTACCGGCAATGCCACGAAGATGATCGACGACTACGCCGCATCGCATGCCGGGCAGGCACCGATATTCGTCTTCGTGGACGTCGCGGGCAGCTTCAACAACGACACCGAATGCGTCAACGGTCCACGCGGAAACGCCGCCAGTCACCTCACCGAAGATGTGCGGCCCTACGTGGTCTCGGAGTTCGACAGTTCACCCGACCCGGCCAACTGGGCCGTCGTGGGCTGGTCGATGGGTGGCACCTGCGCTGTGGATCTGACGGTTATGCATCCTGACCTGTTCTCCACCTTCGTCGATATCGCGGGCGACCACGGCCCCACCGCTGGAACCAAACAGCAGACCATTGATCGTCTCTATGGCGGCGACGCCGCGCAATGGGACGCGTTTGATCCGCGCACGGTCATGGCCAAGCACGGGCCGTATACCGGTGTCACCGGATGGTTCGAAGACGCGATACCGCCTGCCGACGCCAAGAAGCCCAGCGGGCCCAAGCGGCCCACCGCCGATACCCCGACCGGGATAGGCGGGCATGACGATGTGACCGATGATGATCGGGAGGGCGCAGCCCAGGACCTCTGTGCCGCCGCACAGCGGGTACAGATCTCCTGCTCAATTCACCAGATGATCAGCGGCCACACCTGGCAATTCGCCAGCCGAACCTTCTCGGACGCGTTGCCCTGGCTGGCCGCGCAGATCCGCACCCCGGGTGCCACCGGCTAGAGAAAATGCACCGTCGACACCCCGCCGGCCACCAAGCAGTACACCGCGAACGGAATGAGCGTTCTGGTGTGAAAGTACTTGGTAAGGAAGCGCACTGCCAGATAAGCGGCCATGGCCGCCACCAACGAACCCACCAGGACCTGACCGAGAATGCCCTCGCCCTGTGGGCCGGCCAGCGTCGGTAGCTTCAGCACTCCCGCGGCCAGGATCACCGGGGTAGCCAGCAAGAATGCGAACTTCGCGGAATCCTCGTGGTCCAGGCCACGAAGCAATCCACCGACCATCGCCACGCCCGAGCGGCTGATGCCGGCGAGCAGCGCCAGACTCTGCGCCAGGCCGATGGCGCCCGCGTCCGGGTAACCCAAGTCGGTGATCTGCTTGGCGCCTTCGGCGCCAAGCCCGTTGCCGGCCCGAACTACCTGCTGCCTGCGTAAAACCTCGGCTCCTGCCAACAGGAGACCGTTGAGAAAGAGGAACACGGCAGCCGCGCCGGGTTTCGCGAACAAGGTGCGCAGTGAGTGCTCAAGTAGCAGCCCGAGCAATCCCACCGGGATCGTCGCGACCACGATCAGCCAGCCGAGCCGCTGCGTGGAGGTCTCGACCTTTCGGGTACGCACCGAAGTGATCAGTCCCCCGATGATGCCCACCCAGTCGCGCCAGTAGAAGACCAGCAGCGCTAGCGCGGTGGCCACGTGCAACCCGACGACGAAGGCAAGATACGGAGTGCCGGAATCCGAATCGCCCTGCGTCACGAGCTGCTGCCACGAACCACCGATCCAAGCCGGTACGAGTACCGAATGGCCGAGGCTGGACACGGGAAACAGCTCGGTGACACCCTGCAGGGCACCGATGACGATCGCCTGGGTGTAGGTCAACGCGGGCAATGGTTTCCTCCCGGGTGGGCTGGGCGGGTGTTATCCCGGGTCGGCTGGGCGGGTGTTATCCCGGGGCTAGGCAGCAATGCGGCCCACACCCTGCCACAGAAACCTGGAGATGACCGGAGCGGGTAGGCCCTGCCACTCGCGAGCAGATGTAAAGAGGAGAAGGGTCAGGGATTCACCTTGGAAATGACGTGTTCGGCGAAGCTCTCCAGGTTGCGGATCTTGGTGTCCAGCGGCTCGGTATCCGGTCCGACGATGTAGGGAATGCGGAAGCCGACGATGACATCGGTGACACCCTTATCTTCGAGGCGCTTTACGCCGTCGACCGTGAACCCGTCGACGGAGATGACGTGCACCTCGAACGGCTTGTCGACCGTCCCTTCCTCTTCGCGGAACTTGTTCAACGTGGCCAACAGCTCGTCCAGGTCCTCGGTGCCGCCGCCGTGCATCCAACCGTCGCACCGGGCCGCGCGCCGCAGCGCCGCATCGGCATGGCCGCCGACGAGGATCGGGATGGGTGCTGTGGGCGCGGGGCACATCTTGGTCTTGGGAATGTCGTAGAACTCGCCGTGGAACTCGAAGTAGTCGCCGGTGGTAAGTCCCTGGATGATCTCGATGCACTCGTCCATGCGCTTGCCGCGCTTGGCGAATGGCACATTCATCAGCTCATAGTCCTCGGGCCAGGGGCTGGTGCCCACGCCCAGGCCAAGGCGGTTACCCGTCAACGCCGCGATGGAAGAGGCCTGCTTGGCCACCAGCGCAGGAGGGCGGATCGGTAGCTTGAGAACGAAGATGTTGAACCGCAGTGTCGAGGTCACGGCACCAAGGGCCGCGGTAAGGGTCAGCGCTTCGATAAACGGTTTGCCCTCGAGGAATTCACGGTTCCCGTCGGGCGTATACGGATATTTCGCGTCCGACTCATAGGGATACGCCAGGCTGTCGGCGATGGTCATGCCGTCATATCCAGCGGCCTCGGCAGCCTGGGCCAACGGGATGTAGTACGAGGGGTCGGTCATCGCCTCGGCGAAGGTGAACCGCATAGATTCCTCCTAGAGTGCCCTATCGGGGAGCACCGATGCTGCCCGTACTACGCACTCTAGCGGTTGCGAAATCTGAACTCGCATATTGTTTTTGCGGTGTCAACGCGCCTTCGCACCAGCGCCCGCGATGGCGAAAAACAGTGCCGGAATGACGATTTCGACCACCAGCATGGCAATCCAGAACGGATGCGGCTGGCCCTTGTCGATCAGCGAGACGACTCGTCCGAGCCCGCCGGCGAAAAGCCCCGCCGCCAGCAGTCGGATCGCGATACCGGGGATCGGAACCAGACGCGCCACCCAAATCCACGCAGCTCCGTGGACGGCGAAGAGGCCAGCGAAGAACCGCTCCTGGCTGTCGGTGCTCGCGTTGACCTCGCCCCCGCCGAAGACCGTCTGAGGACCCCCGACGACGTGGTACAGCCCGATGGCCAGACACGTCACGCCGGTCAGAATGGCCAGATACTTGAGTACTTTGTCCATCTCTACGCCCTTCCCGATGCCTGACGGAATTGATAGAACGTTCTAGAGAGACCGTACAATGCGTGGTAGGCGGATACAAGACTGTTCAAACATCCGGAGGGACATGCGATGCCGGCAAACACTCGCGACCGAATAGTCGCCGCCACCTGCGAGCTCTTCCGCAGGCAGGGCATGACCGGCACCGGGCTCAAGCAGATCGCGCAGAGCGCGGGGGCGCCCTTCGGGTCGATCTATCACTTCTTTCCCGGGGGTAAGGCACAGCTGGCTGACGAGGCAATCCGTGCCGCCGGCGCGATGTATCGGGACCTGGTGCTGGCGGTCTTCGATCAGAATGGCCCCGACCTGGCCGCGACCATTCGCACCGCATTCGCCGCGGCCGCCGATAATCTCATCGCCACGGACTACACCGACGCCTGCCCGATTGCGACGATCGCACTGGAAGTCGCAAGCACCGACGAAGATTTACGGCACGCCACCGCCGAGGTCTTCACAGACTGGATCGAGCAGGGCACCGAGCGAATCGCCGACACCGGACTACCGCCCGGTACCCGCCGCCGACTCATACTGGGATTCATCACCGGCCTGGAGGGCGCATTCGTGCTGAGCCGTGCGTTGCGCGATCCCGAACCGCTGTTCGCCGCGGGCGAGACGGTCGCTGCCGCGGCCACCTCGGCGCTGGCGGCGCTAGCGACCCACGCGGAATGAAGCGGAACAATGGAATAAAGCGGAATAAAGCGGACTGCGGTCCGGTTAATGCAGGCATAGAACCACAGCCCTCAAGGAGGTTTGCATGCCAGCTATCACTGTGTCGGCGATGGAGGCCCTGACCCTGCCGCGCATCCCAGTCCCCGAACCCGCCGACACCGAACGTCCGGTACGGTCCATCACCACGGGACCCCGCGGATACGAAGGGGAAGGCTTCCCCGTCGTCCGCGCCTTCGCCGGCGTGCCGTCCTCCGAGTTGGACCCGTTCATCCACATGGATCAGATGGGTGAGGTCGAATACGAACCCGGCGAACCGCGCGGGACGAGTTGGCACCCCCATCGCGGCTTCGAAACCGTCACCTACATGATCGACGGAAGGTTCGCCCATCAGGACTCACACGGCGGCGGCGGGCTCATCCATGACGGCGCCACCCAATGGATGACGGCCGGGTCCGGGATCCTTCATATCGAGACTCCCCCAGCCGAATTGGTGGAAAGTGGGGGAACCTTCCACGGCATCCAGCTGTGGGTCAACCTTCCGGCCCGCGATAAGTTCCTGACACCGGCATACCAGGCGATCGAGGGAGCACAGACCACTCTGGTCAGCTCGCCCGATGGCGGAGCACTGGTGCGGATCATCGCCGGAGATATCGGCCCACATCATGGCCCGGGTAGCACGCACACTCCAATTACCCTGGCGCATGCGACGATTCAGCCGGGAGCGCAATTGAATGTGCCGTGGAATCGGGAGTTCAACGCACTCGTCTACGTGCTCTCCGGACGTGGCACCGTCGGCGCGCTGGGGCATCCCATCGAGCAGGGCCAACTCGCGGTGCTGGGCCCCGGTGACCGAATCACGGTGCAGGCCGACGAGGACCAGGATGGAAATCGCCCCGCCATGGAGGTGCTACTGCTCGGCGGACAGCCGATCCGCGAGCGAGTGGTGGCCTACGGCCCGTTCGTGATGAACACCAAGGCCGAGCTGATCCAGGCGGTCGAGGACTACCAGGCCGGCCGGTTCGGCGCCATTCCGCCCAACGCCTTGATGCCGCACGTCGCGCGCTGATCGCGAGCGCCTACCGCCGAAACGCCCGGCGGTAGGCGCTCGGTGTGGTCGCCGTGACCCGGCGCAGATGCGTCCTCATGGCGGCGACACTGCCAAATCCACATTGCGCGGCAATGGATTCCACGGTCATATCGGTATTCTCAAGCAGTTCACGAGCGCGCGTCGCCCGCTGCACGTCGAGCCACCGCTTGGGCGTGGTGCCCACTTCTTCCGCGAATCGGCGGTTGAAGGTGCGAAGACTCAGATGCGCATGCCTCGCCAGTGCCGACACATCATCGATCTCGGCGAGACGCTCGGCCGCCCAGCTCAATGTCGGCCCCAGACCGCCGGCACCGAGGGCGGTCCTGACGGGCGGGATGAACTGAGCCTGGCCGCCATCGCGATGTGGCGCCATGACGTTCCAGCGAGCCAAATCGGATGCCGCCGCCGCACCGAGTTCACGCCGCACCACATGCAGGCACAGGTCCATACCCGCCGACAATCCCGCCGAGGTCAGGATGTCGCCGTCATCGACGTACAACGCGTCGGGCCGCAGCTCGACCCGCGGATACAACCTGCGCATATCGTCGCAGTACTCCCAATGCGTCGTGGCGGGACGTCCGTCCAACAGGCCTGCGGCAGCCAGGACAAACGCACCCAGACAGATGCTGAGCACCACGGCTCCACGCTGATGCGCGCCCCGCAACGCGTTCAACACGTCATCCGGAGGCGGGTGGTCATGTGGGGCACGTGCGGGCACGACGACGATATCCGCAGCCTCGAGCGTGTCGACGCCATGTTCCACATCGAGATGGAAACCATCTGGCGTCCAGACACTTCCAGGCCGATGGCCACAAGTCACCAGATCGAAACCGTCGGGCTGGCCGGTACGTCCCGGCCCCCTGCGGAACATCTGCACGGCGCACGCCAAGTCGTAGGTGATCACGCCGTCGAGCGCCAGCGCTGCCACCGTCTTGGTGCCCATACCTCACTATGGCATGAATCGGAGTATCTATGGCATTCACGCCACTGGTCGGATTCGAAGCGCCCATCTTCACTGAAGTCATGGCAACCGTCGAATTGGATTGGCATTGGGCGACCCGCACCGGCGGGGCGGTCTCGACCGCTCAGCGCCGGGCGCTGTTGGGGCGCCTGATCCGCGCGCTACCGGGGATGGTCAGCGACGCCGTCAAGACCCGGGTCGGGCGGCGGGGGCTGGGCCGAGTGGAGTTCGGATCGATCGTGGTACCCGATTCCACACTCGCGCGCGCGGCCGAGCAGGAAGCCCGCGACTGTGTCACCCCACACGTGCTCGAGCACTCGTATCGCACCTATTTCTTCGGCAAAGCACTGGCCGAGCTGGATGACATACAGGTCGACGACGAACTCGTGTACGTCGCAAGCCTGCTGCACGATCTGCAGCTGGAACATCCGACACCTGGACGATGTTTCGCCGTGGTCGGTGGCGAACGCGCCGCCCGGTTCGTCATGACTCAGGGGGCGCCCGCGGACCGTGCCGAGGCGGTAGGCGCGGCGATCGCCGCGCATATCACCCTGGGCGCCAGCGACAACCTCGCAGATCCGGGTGGATTCGTCTCAGCGGGGGCAGGAACTGACGTATTCGGCCTGCGGCTGTCGGACCTGGATGCCGAGTGGGTGCAGGAGCTACTGCACCGACATCCGCGGCTGGATTTCAAACGGCACATGCGCAGGGCGTGGGCTGCCGAGAGCGCCGCAGTGCCGAACGGGCGCGCCGCGTGGCTCACCCGATACGCGGCCTTCCCCATGCTCGTCAAGGCCGCCCCCTTTGGGGAATAGTGCTACGACAGCAGCCTGCGCAGCAGGTGCAGGGCGACAGTAGTGGCGCGCTCGCGAATTTGGTTGCGGTTTCCCGGGATAACCACCCGTAGTTCCGCCTTCTCGCCCGCCGCGGTCTTGGCGCAGAAACACACGGTGCCCACCGGTTTATCCGGCGACCCGCCTCCTGGACCGGCGACGCCAGTGGTCGACACCGCGATATCGGCACCCAATGCCTTCAGTGCCCCGTCGGCCATGGCCTCCGCGACCTCCGGTGATACCGCACCATGGCTGGCGAGCAGATCCGGGTCCACACACAGCTGACCGACCTTGACATCATTGGCATAGCTGATGACACCGCCGAGGAAGTACGCCGAAGAGCCCGGCACATCCGCTATCCGCGCCCCCAAAAGCCCTGCGGTGCATGACTCCGCCACAGCAAGCCGCCGTCCGTGCAGCAGCGCGGCCACCACCTCATCGACGGTCGAACCATCGGAGGAGAACAGCGCCACGCCGTGCCTGGCGCGAATGAACTCGTAGAGGCCCTGCCAGACAGACCGCGCGGACGAGTCGAACCGGGTGACCACCTCGACCTCACTACGCCGCAGACACGTGGTGATTTCCAGCGCGGCAAGGCCTCCCAGTGCATTCTCGGCGAGGCGCAGTGTCTCGGCGATATCCGGCTCGGTGATTCCGTACAACCGCAGCACCGTCTCTTCGATGGCCGCGGCATCGTCGCCCACAAGTGCGCGGAACGGCGCGGCGTTGACCGCCGTTTGCCACATCCGTTGCAGTTCGTGTGGTGGTCCGGGTAGCACCACGATAAGCACGTCTCCCGCGCTCATGACCGCACCCGGAGCAGTGCCCACCGGATCCAATATCTGTCCGCGGGCCGGCACCAGCGCCTGTTTGGCAATGCCGACTCGCAGCGCCTCCCAATCGACATTCTCCCAGCGATTGGCCATCGGCCGGAGCCGGTCCATGATGGCCGTCTCCAGCACATCATCGAAAATAAGTGTGGTTCCGGCAAATTCAGCAACAGTCGGCAGCGTCATATCGTCAGCGGTGGGTCCCAAGCCGCCTGATGTGACGATCAAATCGACACCTTGATCGGTGAGAAACTTCAGCTGCGCCAGCAGATCTTCTCTGCGGTCCCCACACACGCAGAGGTGCGCGACATCGACCCCCACCTTTCGCAGGTGCTCGGCAAGCCATGGTCCGTTCGCGTCCGCAACCCGCCCGGTGAGGACCTCGGTACCCGTGACGACGATTCCCGCACGCAACATGTCAGCAGCCTAGGCCGGTAGGTTCGGTGTCATGATCGTGGGCATCGACGAGGGCGCTGTCATCGAATACATCGTCACCACCTTCCCCGACCTTCAGTACGAGGTGGTGCAGGGCAATTGGTTCTTCTTCCGGGGCGCCGACCGTAAGATACCGGCGATCACGCTGATGTCCAACGATGTCTTCGATACCTACTCTGATTTGGGACGTCCGTCGGTATACCGCCTCAATATCGGCGTCAGCAGTGACACTTTCGATCGGCTGGTACCCGGCAACGCCCGTACGAGCGCCGTCGACTACACCGAGTCCGACCGGATCTTGCCGCATCCCGAATACGGCGGCGCCAAATGGGTGTGCGTGGTCAACCCGAGCGAGGACACTTTCGCCGAGGTGGTGCGACCGCTGCTCGCAGAGGCCCATTCCCGCGGCGAACCGCCGCTGACCACGTGAGGGTACGCCCAGAGCAGGTCCGGGCGCGTGGTCAGAGCGCCGGCACCAGCACCAGCGGCACTCGTCGGGCGCCGATGAGGCGATGGGACACCGATTGCCCGAGAAGCGTGTCGAGTGCTGACGCAGGACCACCCCGAGGGCTCCCCAGGATGATCATCAACGCATCGCACTGTTGCGCCACCCCGAGCAACTGAACGGCAGCGGGCCCGTGCGCGCGGTGGTACTCCCACGAGACATCTCCGGTGGAGAACTCATCATGCGCCGAGGTTTCGGCGGCGGCAATGGCTGTGCGTGACTGAGATTCCCAGCTATCACAGTCGGGGTCCAACGGTTCATCGTCCATATCCTGAATGTGCACAACGTGTACGTGCGCATTCAGCCGGCGGGCCATATCTATTGCGAAATGCAACGCGGCAGTACTTGGCGAGTAGTGGTCCCATCCGACCACCAAATGCACAGTGGGCGAATCACTCATGGTGCCATCCTCATGCCAGCACCCACCCGAGCGCCAGACCCGCCGCGCACGCCCCGACCGTGCCCAGCAGCGTGCCGAACGTGTTGTAGAAGGCGGGCGTCCATCGCCGTCGTTCGATGAGTCGTACCGTTTCGACGCTGGCGGTGCTGAATGTGGTGTAGCCACCACAAAATCCGGTGCCCAGCACGGTCAGCAGATCGGGCACCGCATGGTGGAAGATCACCAGCCCGGCCAACAGACCGATGAGCGCCGATCCGGTGAGATTGATGAGTAGCGTTGTCCATGGGAAGCGATGGGTCCGCCGATATTTGATGGCCGAGTCCACCACAAACCGCAATACCGCGCCCAGCGCACCGGCCAGGATCACGATCATGATCGTCACCCAGAACCCCCGGCGTAACGCGCCAAAGCCCTGGCTGCGGCGGCAATGCCGCCCAGCGCGGCCACCAGCCCGGCAGCCACGCTCACCAACGCGTAGAGCACACCGATGGCCACGAACCCGTTGCGGGTGAGGGTGTCGATCTCCAGCGCGAGGGCGCTGTAGGTGGTGAAGGCGCCGCAGAAACCCGTTCCCAGAAACAACCGCGCGTGCCGGCGCCAGCCGCCGTCCGGCCCCAGCAGCGTCAGAGTCTCCAGGGTCGCGCCGAGAACGAACGCCCCCGACACATTGGCCGCGAAGGTCCCCCACGGCCATGACGTACCAGAGGCCGGCCACGTCTGCTCGAACCCGTAGCGCAGCGCCGTCCCACACGCACCGCCGAGGAACACCCACAACAGTGCGGAAGGACGTAAATATGGCCGAGGGCGCGGAGGTTCTTGGCGGTATCCAGCTGTCACATTCGGTCCCATCGTGTCACGACACATCAACACAGGAACTATCAGCCGTCAGTGGCGGTTCGGGACAAGCCCTGGCGAGATCCATCGCGCCTGACGAATATAGCCGAGGTGCGTCAGTACACGTCGCGGACGTACCGTTTTTCGGCCACAAGTTCCTTACGGAACTCGAGAGCTTGCTCCCCCGAAAGCTTTCCGTGCTTCTGTGCGATCGTGAGCAGCGCGCCGTCGACGTCTTTGGCCATACGACTGGCGTCACCACACACGTAAAGATGTGCGCCCTCATTGAGCCACCGCCACAGCTGTGCGCCCTGTTCCATCATGCGGTGCTGGACGTAGATGCGTTTGGCCTGGTCGCGCGAGAATGCGAGGTCGAGTCGGCGCAGTGAGCCGTCGCGCAGAAAGCCGTCGAGTTCGTCGCGGTAGTAGAAATGCTCGGTGCGGTGCTGATCGCCGAAGAACAGCCAATTGGCGCCCGTGTGGCCGAGTGCCCGGCGTTCCTGCAGGAACCCGCGGAACGGGGCAATACCAGTTCCCGGGCCGATCATGATCATCGGCGTGTCGGACGTCCTGGGCGGCCGGAAATGCGGCGAGCGCTGCAGAAAGATCGGGACAGGCAGGTGCTGGGCACGATCGGCCAGGAAGGTCGATCCCACACCACCGCGCGGCGAGCCGTCCGGCCCCTGATATCGGACTATGGACACCGTCAGCGAGATGGCCTGCGGACTGACCAGCGGGCTCGACGATATCGAGTACTGGCGCGGGGTGAGTCTGATCAGTACCTGCTGCCACTCCTCAATAGCAGCGCGGATCGGGAATTCACGGATCACATCCAGCGCGTTACGCCCGCGCAGCCAGACCTCGCGCGCTTGGGTATCGCGCCCCTGTAGCAACTTGGCGGAGTGCTTGTCGCGGCGTCGCTCGGCGATGAAACGCAGCAGATCCTCGGTGACCCGGCAGATGTCATAGTGATTGGCCAGGGCAGTGGCCAACGGAAGCTCTCCCCCATCGATCGTCACGGGCAGCTGAGCATCGAATCCGGTTGTGGTGAGCCAGCGTTGGACGTCTTCCTCGCGGTTGGTCGGATAGATTCCGAGCGCATCGCCCGCCGAATATGAGACATCGTGACCGGTCAGATCGAATTCTATGCGCCGCACTTCCTTGCCGGAGTTCGGCGCGGACAGAAGCTCGTTGTGCGACAACGCTGCCAAGATCGGCGCGTCGCGCGTGAAGCGTTCCGGCGCGGCCACCCGCAGACCCTCACTACGCAATTTTCGAACGGTCTCGACGATCGCGGTTGCACCATCGCCTATCGCGTCCAGCAGGTCCGCGGTCCACGATGCGACGAGCGTGCGATCGGTGGCCTCGCCGTCCACTCGGCCCAGCAGTGGACTGGCACCCAGCTCGTGCAGCCTGGCGTCGAGCGCCTTGGCGTGCCCGCAGAAGTCGGCGTATGCGCGGTCGCCGAATCCCAAGACGGCATAACGCATGTGGTTCAAGGGTTTTGTGTCGCCCGACAAGGCAGCCCAGAAGCGTGCGCCGTTGTCGGGTGGCCCGCCCTCGCCGAAACTGCTGGCGATCACCACCGCGGTGTTGACACCAACCAGGTCGGCCGGATCGCACTCGTCCATCGCGGTGATGGTGGCCGAGATTCCCGCCGTGTGCAGGAGCCGGTGCACCGACACGGCCGCGGTCTCGGCGTTTCCGGTCTGCGACGTCCACAGGATCGCGACGTCCCCCAACGCTTCTTTCTGCTTCTCGGGCATCGAATCGGCCTTGGTCCGCCCGGTGGGCCGCAAGGCGACGGCGCTCACCTTGAACTCGGGTTGCAGTGAATCCGGATCGACGGCGTCGTTGGTCACGGCGTTGATCGTCAGGCCCGGACCGTGCGCGTCATTCCAATGGAAGGGCGCAAAACAGCTGCCACGTTTGACCCTGTCACTGACGAGCGCGGGCAACTCAGCGGTGCCGCGGCGTGACGCTATCTCGACTATGTCGCCATCGGAGATTCCCAACGTCGTGGCGTCGTGTGGGTGGATCTCCACAAAGGGCGACGGGTGCAGTCGATCGAGGGTCTTGATGCGGCCGGTCTTGGTCAACGTATGCCAATGGTGTTGCAGGCGTCCGGTGTTGAGAACCACGGGATAGCCTTCGCCGGGCAGTTCCGCGGGGTCGCGATGTGCGCGGGCGTGGAATACCGCACGGCGCGACGGGGTCGGGAAGGCCAGCCGTGGTACGACCCCGTTCTCATCGACATGCGGGTGCTGACTGATGCCGTCGTTCAGGTAGCGGATGGGGTTACGGTCCACCTCGCTCTCGGGCGGGCAGGGCCACTGCACCGGCCCCTGCCGCAGCCTCGCGTAGCTCATGCCGCGCATGTCGTAGCCGGTACGCGGATTCCAGAACGCGCGAATCTCCTCGAAGATCTCTTCGCTCGATGAATAGCCGAACGCGTCGCCGAAGCCCATCGCGGTGGCGATGTCGCAGATCAGCTGCCAATCGGGCCGGGCATCTCCCGGGGCCTCTACGGCCCTGTTGGTCAGGGTGGCGGTGCGCTCTGAGTTGATGGATACGCCGTCGGATTCGGCCCACAGCGCGGCAGGCAAAAGTATGTCGGCGTACTCGTTGGTGGCCGTAGCCAGGAACGCGTCCTGTGCGATCACCAGTTCCGCCCGCCGCAGCCCGTCGACCACATTCTTCCTATTCGCCACCGAGGCAACAGGATTCGTACAGATAATCCAGCACGCTTTGATGTTCCCGGCAGCCATCTGGGCAAACATGTCGACTGTGCCGGTACCAAACTCCGCACGGATGGAGCCGGGGGGCAGTTGCCATCGTTTCTCGACAAAGTCGCGGTCTGCCGGCGATTTAACGGACCGCTGGCCAGGAAGACCCGGACCCATGTACCCCATTTCCCTGCCGCCCATCGCATTTGGCTGTCCGGTCAACGAGAACGGCCCACTGCCGGGGCGACAGATAGCGCCGGTCGCCAGATGTAGGTTGCAAATCGCATTGGTGTTCCAGGTGCCGTGGGTGCTCTGGTTCAGACCCATCGTCCACAGCGTCATCCATTCGCGGGCTTCCCCGATCCACCGGGCTGCGGTGCGGATGTCCTCCTCGGCCAGCCCGGTGATCGCCGCGACGACGGCGGGCGCATAGCCGGCGAGGAACTCGGGCATACCGTCCCAGCCCTCGGTGTGCTGGGCGATGAATTCGGCGTCGACAGCGCCGTTCTCAACCAACAGATGCAAAAGCCCGTTGAGCAGGGCTAGATCGGTACCCGGAGTGATCTGCAAAAACAGATCGGCACGGTCGGCGGTGGCCGTGCGCCGCGGATCCACCACGATCAATCGTGCGCCGCTGCTGAGCCGGTCCGCCATGCGCAGGAAAAGAATCGGGTGGCAGTCGGCCATGTTCGCACCGATGACGAAGAACAGGTCGCTGTGCTCGATGTCCGAGTACGACCCCGGCGGACCGTCGGCACCGAGCGACTGCGCGTATCCGGTGCCCGCACTGGCCATGCACAGCCGCGAGTTCGACTCGATATGGGTCGTGCGGATGTAGCCCTTCGCGAGCTTGTTGGCGAGATACTGTGCCTCCAGGGTCATTTGACCGGACACATACAGCGCGATCGCATCGGGGCCATGATTGTCAAGGATCTCGCGTAGTCGCCGGCCCGCTTCCGCCGTAGCTGCCGCCAACGGCGCCGGAATCGGCTGCTGCCCGCGAATCGAACGAAGGTGCGCCGTCGTCATCCGCCCGTCGGCCGCCATCAGTTGCGCGTGCGTGGCGCCCTTGGTGCACAAGCGCCCCTGGTTGCTGGGATGCAGCACGTCGCCCTCAACGGTGGCGACAGTGACCGGGCCCGCCGCATGCGCGTCGGTGCGCACGACGACACCGCAGCCGACGCCACAGTACGAACATGCGGCGCGCTGCGTGCCTGGCGGCGCGACAACTTCAGTCACACCGCCATGGTGCGCGAAGTAGATTCCCGAATTCTTCCGTCAGCGTTATCCGACTGTCACGGCGTCCTCACCGCACCCCACGCAGCGGTGTGAGATGGCAACGGCCGACGGCGCGTCGTAATGGCGCCCCGGCACCGGTATTCCACTAGCATCAGCAACGGGTCGACGCTCGTTTCCTGAAGTACACATACTCGAAGGAGCTAGACATGGTGTTGAACATCATCTGGATGATCATTCTCGGCTTGATCGTCGGCTGGATCGCCCGGCTGATCGTGCCCGGCAAAGAAAACTTCGGCTGGATCGCCACCGCATTGCTCGGCATCATCGGCGGTTACGTCGGCGGGACCCTGGGCAGTCTGGTGTTCGCCCCGCACAAATTCACCGTCACCCCGCCGATCAATCACGCCTTCCTCGGCGCGCTGGTGGGCGCGGTGATTCTGCTGGTCGCCTACAAGTTCATCGCGGGCAAGACCAAAAGCTAGTTTCGGCGACACAGCGGGGCCTGAATTACCGCCAGTTCGCTGGCTTGGCCCGTCGACCACCCGCGCCATTGCGCACTTCACCGTCGGTTTCACAGCTAACCGACGGTGAAGTGCGTACGCGCTAGACCGGCACGCCGGGTGCGGGCGGTGCCGCGGGTGGCGCCGGCGGTGCGGGCTGTCCCGGCGCTGCGGGCTCGGCTGCGGGAGCCGCCGGTGCCGTGGGCGCCGGAGGAGCCGGCGGCTGGTTCGGATCAGCCGGCGGTGGCGGCTGATTCGGGTCCGCGGGCGGCGGGGCGGGCTGATTGGGGTCGGCCGGCGGGGCGGCCGAGGGTGTCGGCGGAGTGGGCGGGGTCCACGGACGGATCGACTCGGTCAACGCCTTCGCCACGCCCTTGTCGACGGGCGACGCCGCGGTGCCGAGCCAGACGATGAACCAGCGGTCCTTGCCCTTACCCACCGCCGCAGCCCAGATTTGGCCGGGCTCCTTGGCGGCGTCATCGAATTTGACCTCGTAATACGACGAAGCCGCGGACATACCGGCGACGTCAAAGCTCTGGTCTTCCTGGTTCACGCGGTTGCCCGGATAGGGCATGAAGAACTCGCCCATGTCCGAGGCAAGCCTGCGCGCAGCCTTCTGGTTGTCGGGCTCGGCGCCGGCGAATAGCTTGAGGTCCAACCGTCCCAGCAGGATGCTGCCGTTGGGTGCGGCGGGATTGGTCAGCAGTGCCGACCCGTACGTCAACCTGCGGGCGTCCGACTGCACCCAACCTTGGGGCACAACGAAACTGAATCCGCCTTGGTCATTGTTGACCCGTCCGCCATCTGCCGGGGCGCCCGGGGCAGGCGGTGGGGTGGGCGGCGCCGGTTGGCCAGGTGCCGGTGCGGGCGGAGGCGTCGTCACCGTGGTGGGGGTCTCCGGGTTCGGCGCCGGCTGCCCCGGAGCGGGCGTTGCCGGCGGCGTGGGCGGCGGAGGCGCATCGGTGGTCACCAGATGGATATTCGCCGTGCGCACCGTGGCCGGCGCCTGGTCGACCGGCGTGGCAGCGAGGGTGTACGCCCCCGCCCCGGACAGCGAGGTGACCGCGATGGTCGCCGCTATCACCCGCGCCCGGTGCGTCCGCTTCGCCGCCGATGTTGCCCGTGGTTGCTGCATGCCAATGAACGTACCGGTTTGTCGTGCGCGTGCAAGCGTATCCGGCAATCGGCGCGCCCGATTCGCCGAAAGCCACGGTTTGCGCCCATGCGCGATTATTCGGCGCGGTGAGAAGGGGTTTGGCTGACCAGAAGCAAACATAGGTTTCCTCTCAAAGTCCCCGTCCCCAGCTATTGCGCCGCCTGAATGACGACCTCGTGTGCCTTCACGGCAAAGTACGCCGGCGTATCGGGCGCGAGCCTGAGTTCCGCCGCGGCGGCTGCGGTGATATGCGCCGTGAATATCGTGGCCCCCCTACTTGCCGTTACAACTACGCTGCCGCCATGTGCGGTCAGAGTGGTGATCGATACGGCGATAACGTTGCGTGGACTGCCTCCCGGTGGGGACAGATACACCGCGACATCGCGCGGGGTGAACACCGCGACGGCGTGCTGCCCCCGCGGTACCTGTTCTCCGGGCCCGGCCCACACACCATGGATGGCGAGATCACCGCTGTGCAGTGCCCCGTCGGCACCGGCGATGCCGACGACCAGATTCACTCCCGCGAAACGCGCACCGAACTGGCTGGTGGGGCGCGCCAACACCGTGGCCGTATCCCCGAGTTCGGCCACCCGGCCCGAGTCCAGCACCAGCACACGATCGGCGACGGCCACCGCATCCATGACGTCGTGCGTCACGATCAGGGCGCTTTGTCCATCTCGCCCCAGCACCTGGCTCAACAGCGCCCGGATGGCGGGCGCGCTCTCGGCATCCAGCCCAGCCAATGGCTCGTCGAGCAGCACCAGATCGGGTTCGGTCGCCAGGGCACGTGCGATGGCCACCCGCTGCGCCTGTCCCCCGGACAGCTCACCCGGGCGGCGCTCGGCGAGATCGCGGGCACCGACCGCCTCCAGCCATCGGTCCCGTACCCCGGCGACGTCGCCTCCACGGATACCGAACTCGACATTGCGCGCCACCGTCAGATGGGGAAACAGCGATGCCTGCTGGAGCAGTAGCGCCGTGCGCCGCCGGTGGGTGGGCACGAATACGCCGGTGGCGCAGTTCGTCAGCAGATGATCGCCGAGACGAATCTCCCCGGTGTCCGGTCGCAACAGCCCGCCAACGAGCGCCAGCACGGTGGACTTGCCCGCCCCATTGGCGCCGACGATCGCCAATGTCTCACCCGCGGCGACGGTGAACCTCGCCCGTACCCCACGGGCGAGGTGACCCGCGTCGAATCGCAGCTCACTCATAACCGCCACCCGCCGGGCGTCGGGTCCGTGCACCGACAACGGCAAGGACAACCGCCGCCACCGCCACCAATAGCAGCGACAGCGCCACCGCGGCCTGCGGATCGGATTCCCGTTGCAGATAGATCTCCAGGGGCAGGGTGCGCGTCACACCCTGCCGCGATCCCGCGAAGGTCAATGTGGCACCGAACTCCCCTAGCGAACGCGCGAAAGCCAGCACAGTGCCCGAGGCGAGCGCCGGCATCACCAGGGGCAACGAGACGCGGCGCAACACGGTGGTGGGTGGGGCACCCAGACTCGCGGCCACCTCGTCATAGCGCTGTCCGGTCGTGGTCAGCGCACCCTGCAAACTGATGACCAGGAACGGCAGCGAGACAAAGGTCTGCGCCAGAACCACGGCAGACGTGGAGTACGCGATGCGAATCCCCGCGGCGTCCAGGTAGTGGCCCAGCAACCCCAGCTTTCCGAAGGCATAGAGCAGCGCGATGCCGCCGACCACCGGCGGCAACACCAGTGGCAACAGGATCATCGGGCGCAGCAGCCGAGTCATCCGCCCGGGCCCACGAGCCAACACCACCGCCAGCGGCACTCCGAACAACAGACACAGCGCCGTGCTAGCCAGACAGGTCCTGACGCTGAGCAACAGCGCCGCCTGCGATGCCGGGCTGGTGACCAGCGCCGGGAACTGCCCCCAATCGGCCTTCACCACCAGCGCCAGCAGCGGCAGCACGATGAGCGCTGCCCCGATGGCCGCGGGCACATAGACCCAGCGCGGCAGACCGGGGGCCGGGGTCACGGCGCGGAGAACCCCGCCGCCGCCAACACCTTGTGACCGATATCGCCGGTCACGGTTTCGATAAACTGGGCGGCGCGCTCTGGATGACGTGAATTCGCCGTTGCCGCAATCGGATAAGTGTTCACGATGGAGCGTGCCTCGGGGATCTCGACGGTAGCCACCTTGTCGGCCGCCGCCTTCGCATCGGTGACGTACACCAGACCGGCGTCCGCCTGGCCCGCAATCACCTTGTTCAGCACATCGGTCACCGAGGATTCCTCACTGGCCGGATTCAGATGCACCCCAGTCTCTTTGGACACACCGGCCGTTGCGGCGCCGCAGGGCACCTGCGGCGCGCACACCACAACATCGAGGCCCGGACGCGTCAAATCCCCGAAGGCGCCGATGCCCTTCGGGTTGCCCGGCGCCACCACGATCGTCAGCGTGTTGGCGGCGAAATCAACGGGGTTGACGACGGCGTGCGCCTTCCATGCCTTGTCCATGTTGGCCGAGTCCGCGGTGGCGAGCACGTCGGCCTGAGCGCCTTGCGTCAGCTGGGTGACCAAATCGGAGGAGCCTGCGAAGGTGAACTCGACGGTGGTGCCCGCGTGCGTCGACTCGAACGACCTCCCAATTTCTGTGAACGCCTTGCGCAGTGAGGCCGCGGCCAGCACGTGTAACCGGACGGGGTCGCCCGCGCCGGTCGAAGGGCTCGCTGAGCCGCCCCCGGATCCGGTTCGTGTGCCGCAGCCCGACACGATCAACGAACCCGCGAGAAGTGTTGCGGCGAGAACTTTCCACGCTCTACTGGTCAGGACATTCCTTGTGCTGCCGGTCACCGCCACAACCCTAGCCGCAGCCGAGGCGATACGCGGTGGTCAAGGGTATTGCTACCGTCCAGTAATATTGGGCGTCAAACCCGTGCGACCCGGCCGCCAAATCCGGGGTATGAGGTCCGGGTTGTGTCACGATCAAGCTGATCAGGCCTGGCTTCAGGTTCAGATTGGTAAGGCTTGCAAGAAGGTGAGGAAGGTACCGCCATGGACGTACTGGTAACCGGAGCGGTTAACGAGGTCGGCCGGGCGGTGGCGGCAGAGTTCCGCAACGCCGGCCATCGGGTCGTCATCACCGGCCCCAACGCCGACGAACTCGAAATCGCCGCCAAGGAGCTTGAGGTCGACGCCATCGTGTGCGACAACGCCGACCCCGACAGCTTGGAAGATAACGTCGAGCTCTTCCCTCAGCACCTCGATGCCATCGTCAACATCCCTAATCCCGTCTGGAGCGAGCCCGGCCCGCACCTGGGCACCCTCACCGACACCGGCGAAGCCTGGCTGTCACGGTACGAGTCGAGCGTGCTCACCGCGGTGCTGACCGTGCAGGCCATAGGCGATCACCTCCGTTCGGGCGCGGCCATCATCAATCTGTGCACCCTCGGCACCCGCGACCGGTCGGGTGCGACCACCGCCGCCAAGGCCGCACTTTCCGCGTGGACCGCGGAGCAGGCCGAGCGGATGGGGACCCGCGGCATCACTATCAACACCATCGCCCCCGGACAGTCGGCGGAGGCCAACTACGACGGCCTCGACAGCACCGAGGACGCACACGAACTCGTTGCCGGCGAGATCGCCCGGCTGGCGTTGTTCCTGGCCAGCCCGCAGGCCCGGCACATCACCGGCCAGACTCTGCACGTCAGCCGCGGGGTTCCCGCCGGAGTTAGCTGACTCAAGCTGGAGTGCACTCCAGCTTGATATGCCGAATTGCCTTGCAGGGCAAGACCGTAATGCCACACCGGCGGATCGGGCGTAGGCTGGCCGAGTGACCATTCGGCTCGGATATCAGATTCCCAACTTCTCCTACGGCACCGGTGTCGCCGAACTCTTCCCCACCGTTGTCAAACAGGTGCGCGAGGCAGAGGCGTCGGGCTTCGACACGGTCTTCGTGATGGATCACTTCTATCAGCTGCCCATGATCGGCACCCCAGACCAGCCCATGCTCGAGGCGTACACGGCGCTGGGCGCTCTCGCGAGTGCCACCAGCACCATCCAGCTCTCCACGCTGGTCACCGGCAACACGTACCGCAACCCGGCCCTGCTCGCCAAGGCGGTCACCACGCTGGACGTCGTCAGCGGCGGGCGCGCGATCCTGGGCATCGGTGCCGGATGGTTCGAACTGGAGCATCAGCAGCTCGGATTCGAGTTCGGCACCTTCACCGACCGCTTCGAGCGGTTGACCGAGGCCTTGGAGATCATTCCGCCGATGCTCCGCGGGGAGCGTCCCACCTTCGAGGGCAAGTACTACCGCACCGAATCGGCGCTTAACGAGCCGCGGCTCCGGCCGAACATTCCGATCATGATCGGCGGCAGCGGCGAGAAGAAGACCTTCGGTTTAGCGGTCAAGTACGCCGACCACCTGAACCTGCTCAGCTCGCTGGATGAGATTCCACACAAGCTCGCGGTGCTGCGGCAGCGCTGCGAAGAGGCCGGGCGCGATCCGTCGACGCTGGAAACGTCGGCCTTCTTCTCCGTCTTCATCGATGACGATTCGGCGACGGCATGGAAGCTGGCTGCCTCGCAGCTGAGCCAGAACGGCATCGATCTGGACACCCTGCCGGACGAGGCCCGGGCTCAGGTGCTCGGGCGCACCCTGGTGGGCAACCCCGAGGAGATCGCCGAGCAGGTACAGACCCGGGTCCTGGACCAGGGCATCGACTCCGTCACCCTGAATGCGCCCGCCACTGGGCATCTGCCGGGTGTGGTGGAGCTGATCGGTAACACTCTTCGCCCGCTGTTCAAGGACTAGTTGACGGCATCAGCGCCCGCACCTCACCGGCCTTCGGGCAGGATGGGTGATGTGGAGATACCGTTCAGTTTGCGACCCGCCGCCTCGGCCGTCGCAGCCTTGCTACCCGGCATCCCTGACAGCGCCTTGGACAACCCCACACCGTGCACCGAACTCACCGTTCGTGCGCTGGTGAACCATGTGATGGGGCTGTCACTGGCCTTCCGGTACGCCGCGGCCCCGGAGGAGGGTGCCGCAGCGGGCTTCGTGTCGTCGGGACCGTCGTTCACCGAGGACCTCGATCCGCAGTGGCGCACATCGCTACCGCGGCGGCTTGCCGATCTGGTCGAGGCATGGGAGCGACCCGTGTCGTGGGAAGGCACATCGACGATCGCCGGCAACGTGATGCCCAACCATCAGGTGGCGATGGTGGCCCTCGACGAATTGGTCCTGCACGGTTGGGATCTGGCGGTCGCGACCGGTCAGCCGTTCGAGTTGCCCGAGGGGACAGATCCTGGCCTTTTCGAGTTCATCACCGACCTGGCATCTGACGGCGGCATACCGGGCCTGTTCGGCCCGCGCGTGTCGGTGGCCCCGGATGCGCCCCGTTTCGATCACATGCTGGCCATGTCCGGACGTGATCCAGGCTGGCAACCCGAGGTCATGTGAGATATTTCGCTAAACTAACTGACGCGACGTGCCGGGAAATCCCGACTACGGTTGGGGTGTTGGACAAAGTGTCAGCCAAGGTGCATAACCCCAGTTGAGACACCATTCGATGAGGAGTGATCGATGAGCACGACACCAGACGCCGCTGGTGCTGCGGCGCCTGTCGCGGCCAATCCGCAGCCCAAGATCCAGGACGCGCTGACGCCGAAACACCGAGTCGTGATCATCGGATCGGGGTTCGGCGGCCTGACCGCTGCCAAGACACTCAAACGCGCCAACGCCGACGTGACACTGATCGCGCGTACCACCCATCACCTGTTCCAGCCGCTGCTGTATCAAGTGGCCACCGGCATCATCTCCGAGGGTGAGATCGCTCCCCCGACCCGGCAGATCCTCAAGGATCAGGACAACGCCCAGGTCGTTCTCGGCGATGTGACGAGCATCGACCTGGAGAAGCAGATCGTACATTCCTCGCTGCTCGGGCATGACTATTCAACGCCCTATGACAGCCTGATCGTGGCGGCCGGAGCGGGCCAGTCCTACTTCGGAAACGACCATTTCGCCGAATGGGCTCCGGGCATGAAGTCCATCGACGATGCCCTGGAACTGCGCGGGCGCATTCTCGGCGCATTCGAACAGGCCGAACGTTCCAGCGACCCGGTCCGGCGCCGCAAGCTGATGACCTTCACCGTTGTCGGGGCCGGTCCCACCGGTGTGGAGATGGCCGGACAGATCGCCGAGCTGGCCAACGAGACCCTCAAGGGCACCTTCCGGCATATCGATCCCACCGACGCCCGTGTCATCCTGCTGGACGCCGCGCCGGCGGTGCTGCCGCCCTTCGGCCCGAAGCTCGGTGACAAGGCGCGCAAGCGTTTGGAGAAGCTGGGCGTCGAAATCCAGCTCAGCGCCATGGTCACCGACGTCGACCGTAACGGGCTGACCGTCAAGCACGCCGACGGCACGATCGAACGCATCGAATCCTGGTGCAAGGTGTGGTCGGCCGGCGTATCGGCGAGCCCGCTGGGCAAGAATCTGGCCGAGCAATCCGGCGTCGAGCTGGACCGCGCCGGACGCGTCAAGGTGGGGCCCGATCTATCGATTCCGGGCCACCCCAACGTCTTCGTGGTCGGCGACATGATGGCCGTCGACGGCGTGCCCGGGGTGGCACAGGGCGCCATCCAGGGCGGACGCTACGCCGCCAAGCAGATCAAGGCCGAGCTCAAGGGGCGCAGCCCCGCCGAGCGTGCGCCATTCAAGTTCTTCGACAAGGGGTCGATGGCCACCGTGTCGCGGTACAGCGCAGTGGTCAAGATCGGAAAGATTGAGTTCAGCGGATTCATCGCCTGGCTCAGCTGGCTGGCGCTACACCTGGTCTATCTCGTCGGCTTCAAGAATCGCTTGGTGACCCTGATCCTGTGGTCGATTGCGTTTGTTACCCGCTCGCGCGGTCAAATGGCGATCACCGAGCAGCAGGCTTGGGCGCGAACACGTCTGGATCAACTCGAGGAGCTCGTCGCGGAAAAGAACGGCGACGAGGAGCCGACCACGCAGCCCGACAAGGAAAAGGCAGCAAGCTAGACGGATGTCGTCAGTCGGGCGGTAGACGCTGCCCCTGCCAGGTGAGCAGGGTGGCGTCTCCGGCCAGACCCAGCAGCGTGCCGCCTGTCGGGAGCTGTTCAATGGAATCCGTTGCTGGATAGCGCAATTCACTGATCAACGCCAGGGGCCGGCCCAGTTCGTCGTCGGTCACCGATCCGGTACCGAGTTCAACGCGATGCCGCAGCAACGGCGTAGCGCCGATGTCGGCGTCGAGTTGGCCGCTCCAGAATCCCGATGACTCCCCCGCCCTGCCGATCTGCACCCGCTCCCGCAGCCGCAGGCCGACACCGACTGATCCCCGAACGGTGACATGAGAATGGTGAGAAGCGTTGGCCGCCACAATGGTTGGCGCCGGGTCCAGATCCAGCAGCCCGGCCACCGCACAGTCCCATGTCGCGAACGACCTTAGGTTTTCGCGGCCGGGCAGCGCCACAGCTGCCGCCACCGACCGCACGCGCAGCATCGCGCCTTCACCGACCTCGATTCGCACCGAGATCTCGTCACCCCCCAGTGGACTAGCGGCCACGCCGACGAGATGGACGGTATCGGTGTCGGTGATTCGCCCCTGCAGACTGCCCGTGCAGCGCAGCCGAGGGAGCCGGCCCTTCTCCGCGATGATGTGGACGTCAGTGCGCATGGTCCGTTTGGTGCGCCTCGGTGAGATGCGCACGCACCCAGGCCAACACCTCGGAAGCCGCGGGGTCCTCGGTCAACGAGATCATCGCCGTCGGCCGGCCCTCGCGCACGGCCGCGGCATCGCGCGCCATCACGGTGAGATCCGCGCCGACCATCGGTGCCAGATCGGTCTTGTTGATCACCAGTAGATCCGAGAAGGTCACGCCGGGACCACCCTTGCGCGGCACCTTATCGCCGCCCGCGACATCGATGACGAAGATCTGCACGTCGATCAGCCCGGAGGAGAAGGTAGCGGTGAGATTGTCGCCACCCGATTCGACGAGGATGAGGTCTAGCGGCTCGTTGGTGGCGATCAGATCCTCGATCGCGTCGAGGTTCGCCGTGATGTCGTCGCGGATGGCGGTGTGCGGACAGCCGCCGGTCTGCACCGCCGTGATGCGCTCGTCGGGCAGCACCGCATGGCGGCGCAGGAAGTCGGCGTCTTCTGTCGTGTAGATGTCGTTGGTTAGGACCGCGACGGAGATTTCGTCGCGCAAGGTGCGGCACAGCGCGGCGACCAGCGCGGTTTTGCCCGACCCCACCGGCCCACCGATACCGATGCGCAGCGGCTCCCCCGGCTGACGAACGCGTCGCGGCCGGTCGATGTGCTGGTGGGGCTGGCCGTCTATCAAGTGCGGTGGCATAACGATCCAATCTTGTGAGGACTACGAAACAAAAAGCGGGCGTTCACGTGTCAGGTGCTGCTCGGCGAGCACGTCCAGCAGCGGGTCGGACAGACTGGCCAACTCGGTGGCGGCCAGGGTAGCCGTCTGCTCGCACAGGCCCGTCAGTTCCAGTGTGCCCACCGCCACCTCGGCGGGGTCCAGCGCCAGCAGCCGTTGTCCGGCGGTAGCCGACCCGGTCAGTGTGGTGTAGACGACCACGAGGGCGATATCACGCCCGCTCAGCCCCGTTGCCGCACCAACGACGCCGTAGACGACCGCCAGATGAGGATGCCGGCCGTGCGGGCTCCAATCGATATGGGGCCAGGCGATTCCGGCTAGGCGCCGCAGCCCGCGGCCCTGGGCGCGGGAAGCGTCCCGGGCTGCCCGGGACGGTGTGCGCGCATCCGTCTCGGCGTCAGCCCGCGCCGGATCCAGCCGACCGGTAGTGACGGCGGCCGCGATAGAGCCGGCGACCAGGCCGTGGGTGCGGATACGCCGACGCAGATATGCCATGAGCGTCGCACAGTCCCGGACGAGCCCCTGCGCGATGGCTTCCTCTACCCCACCGGAATGTACGTGTGAACCGGTGGGTAACCGGGAGTCGGCGAGCGACAGCAGCAGCGCGGTTGTATGTGCCGAATCCATCAGAACAGGAAATATCGTTGCGCCATAGGTAATTCCGCAGCGGGATGCTCTTCCCATACCTCGCCGTCGATACGCACGGTGAAGGTATCGGGGTCTACCCGGATATCGGGCATGGCATCGTTGAGTGGCAGATCCGCCTTGCCACGGTTGCGAACATCACGAGTTGGGACCAGTCTGCGCCGCAACGCCAGTCGGGCCGCCAGGTCATCTTCGATGGCCGTGGGCGATACGAAATGCACCGCCAGCCCCGCCGCGACGGCATGCATGGCGCTGAACATCGGGCGCGGGAACACCGGCTGCGGCGTGGGAATGGACGCGTTGGCATCGCCCATTGCCGCCCAGACGATGCCTCCGCCCTTGATGACCGCATGCGGCCGCACCCCGAAAAACGCCGGTTCCCACAACACCAGATCGGCGAGCTTGCCCACTTCCACCGAGCCGATCTCGTGATCGATGCCGTGGGTGATCGCCGGGCAGATCGTGTATTTCGCGACGTACCGGCGTACCCGGTTGTTGTCGTTTCCGTTGGGCCCGGATGGATCTCCCGGCAGCGCGCCGCGGCGCTTCTTCATCACATGCGCGGTCTGCCATGTTCGCATCACCACCTCGCCGATGCGCCCCATGGCCTGGCTGTCGCTCCCGATCATCGAGATCGCCCCGATATCGTGCAGCAGATCCTCGGCCGCGATGGTGGACGGCCGGATCCGGCTCTCCGCGAATGCCAGGTCCTCCGGGACTGCGGCGTTGAGGTGGTGGCAAACCATGAGCATGTCGAGATGCTCGTCGAGGGTGTTCACCGTGTGCGGACGAGTCGGGTTCGTGGAACTGGGCATGACATTCGGGTGGCTGGCGACGGTGATGATGTCGGGCGCGTGACCGCCACCGGCCCCCTCGGTGTGGTACGCGTGGATCGCCCGCCCGCCGATCGCCGCCAGTGTGCCTTCCACAAATCCGGTCTCGTTGAGAGTGTCCGAGTGCAAGGCGACTTGCACGTCGGCCTCGTCCGCTACCCGCAGACAGGCGTCGATCACCGCCGGGGTGGTTCCCCAATCTTCGTGCAGTTTGAAACCCGCTGCCCCGCCACGCAATTGCTCCCACATGGCATCTGGATTGACGGTATTCCCCTTGCCGAGCATCAGAATGTTCATGGGCCAGCCGTCGAGCGCCTGCAGCATCCGGCCCAGGTGCCATGCTCCGGGTGTGACGGTGGTGGCCTTACTACCCTCGGCGGGCCCGGTACCGCCACCGATCATCGTGGTGATGCCGCCGCTCAGCGCCTCCGGCAGGATCTGTGGACAGATGAAGTGCACGTGACAGTCGATGCCGCCGGCGGTCACGATCCTGTTGTTACCGGCGATGATCTCGGTGGACGGCCCCACGATCAGGGCGGGGTCCACCCCGTCCATGATGTCCGGGTTTCCCGCCTTGCCGATACCGACGATACGACCGTCGCGGATACCGATGTCGGCCTTAATGATTCCCCAGTGGTCGATGATGATCGCACCGGTGATAACGGTATCCGGAGCGCCGCCGGCACGGGTGAGGCGGCTCTGCCCCATCGACTCCCGTAACACCTTGCCTCCACCGAAGACCGCCTCCTCACCGGCCAAACCAGGTCCGCCGCAACGGTCTTCGGTGATCTCGATGATCAGATCGGTATCGGCCAGGCGGATGCGATCGCCTGTCGTCGGGCCGTAAAGCTTCGCGTAATGCTCCCGCGTCAGCCTGGTCACGTCGGATCACCGCCATCGAGCTGCCCGGGTGCGTCCAGGGTCAGCCCGTGCACCTCGCGGCGACCGCGCAAGGGCACCAGCTCAACGCGTTGTGCGACACCGGGTTCAAAGCGCACCGCGGTGCCCGCCGGAATGTGGAGCCGATGGCCGCGGGCGGCCGCGCGGTCAAAGTCGAGCGCCGGATTGGATTGCGGGAAGTGCACATGACTGCCCACCTGGACCGGGCGGTCTCCGGTATTCACGACCTCGAGTTCGATGACGATCGCACCCGCATTGAGCTCGATATCGTCGGATGCGAACAGGTATTCGCCGGGAATCATCTGGCTCATCCGATCGGGTGATGCACGGTGACGAGTTTGGTGCCGTCGGGAAAGGTGGCCTCCACCTGAACATCCGGGATCATCTCGGGCACGCCGTCCATGACATCGTCACGTCCGAGCACCTCACGGCCACTGACCATCAGCTCCGCGACGGTACGGCCATCGCGCGCACCCTCCAGCAGATGATCGGTGATGATCGCGATGGCTTCGGGGTGGTTGAGCAGTAGGCCTCGGGATCGGCGCCGCCGCGCCAATTCCGCCGCATAGGAGATGAGCAGCCGTTCCTGCTCGTGCGGGGTCAATCGCATAAGGGGCGATCCTGCCACGATCCGGGCGGCCCGGCACTCTCACAGACGCCGCACAGGCGGTGATGAGGTTTCGCGACGCGGCCAAGATCGTGGATGCAAGAATCTTCCCGAGCTCGCGGTGTGTATGGAGTCGATCAGGAGGGTGCACATGCGGTATGGAATGACGTTGGGGTGTGCGGTCACGACCGCGGTGCTGATGGCGGGGTGCACTCAACCCAGCGAAGGAATCAAGCCGGTGGCCGCGCCGTCCACCACTACCGCGGAGATGCCGATGACAGCGGGCACCTCGGCGCCCCCATCCGTCCCCACCACCACCAAGGCGCCCGCCCCGCCACCGCTGGTGGTGACGCCGGACAAGATCGAATCGATCTTGGGCTCACGCGCTGATGTCGGCAAGATTCTCGGCACCACGCTGGAGTACGACAACAACGATTCGTCGCCGCCGACCGATCAGATCGGTGGCGCGCCCGACTGCGCGGCGCTGGACATTCCAACTGCCAGTCAACTGGGATCGGAATGGACCACCTACCGGTGGAATTACTATCGCGAGACCAAGGACCGGACCGCGTACATCGTGAGTCAGGTAGCGGTTCTCTACCCCACCCGCGAGGAGGCGGCGACAGCCTTCGTCCATGCGTTCCCCAAGTCCGCGGCGAAGACGTGCGTGGGCGCTGAGATCACCAAACAAGACCAGAAGTGGACCATCAGCAATATCGCGGAGATCTCCGACAACACGGCCAAATGGACCCAACTCCAGGCGCTCCAGCGCACACCCTGGCGCTGCTTCTTTGACTTCCGCAACAAGAACAACGTGCTCTTCGGGGCGTACCTGTGCCAGTACGGCGATGGTGTGCCGGGCGTGACGACTATTACCGACCGGATCGCCGCATGGATCCCGCAGTGAAAGGACCGGCCATGATGAGCGCATCGGTATTTCGGAAGGCCGCGATCGTGGCGTGTGTGGCGGTTGTCCTGACGGGCTGTTCGCTGTTCGGCGGCGGCCAGAAGGGTCCGGCGTCGTCGGGGCCGTCGGCGACATCGGGCCCATCCGCGGCATCGACGACCTCCACGGTTGACCCGATCAGTCCCGACACCGCCAACTCGCTCATCGTCCCGAAGAATGACGTCGCCGAACTGGTCGGTTCCACCCTCGACTACGAGGGGAAAGCCTCGAACCCCTCGTCCGCGACGGTCGAGGGTAAAGAGTCGTGCCGGGCCCTGATGGTGCCGTTGACCATCGACATCGGTGACAAATGGACGACCTATCGGAACGTTTGGTATCAGGAGACCAAGGACTCCTTCTCCCACTTGATCACCCAACGTGTACTGCTTTATCCATCGCGCGATGACGCCACGGCAACCTACGCCAAGGAATTCGCCGCCGACAGCCGCACCTGCTCGGGTGAGGACCTGAAAATCGATACGGCGACCTGGCGGGCGTCCGTGCGGGATGCGTCAGAGGATCACACACGCTGGGTGCTCGACGAGATTGTCGACGGTAACCCCTCGGGATGGCGCTGTATGGCGGAGGCGCGCGCGATCGACAATGTGCTCTTCATGGCCATGATCTGCCAACGCGGAAATGCCGCCCCCGCCGTCAAGGCGATCGTGGACAGGATGGCGGCGGGCGCCACGAAATCGAAGTAGTCAATCGCCCGCGGCACACATGTAACACTGGGCGCGAGCGATCCGATGTAGCCATGATTTGGGTCGATCAGAGGCCGATATCACCAGGGAGGGAATGGGATGCGTCACGTGTTGGCCGCCGGATGGCTTGGCCTGGCAACGATGCTCGCGGTCAGTTGTGGCACGCAAAGCGGTGGCATCAAGCCGATACCGGTCGGAGCGACCGAGACATCGGCCGCTGCCGATAAGGGGGCGGACGCGGCCATCGCGAGCCCCAAGTCGAGCGCGCCACCGGTAACGACCTCACTTGAGCCGCCGGCACCGGTGATCGTGACACCGGACAAGGCGGAATCGATCATCATTTCCGCTGACGATGCCGGCAGACTGGTCGGCTCCCCGCTGACATACGAGCGCAAGTCCTCCAGCCCGAGCGATTCACTGGCGTCCGGCAAATGTCAGGCACTGACAGGTCTGCGCACCGAGTCACTCGGCGACGAATGGACCACCTACCGGGGTGCTCGCCAACAGGAGACGGAAAAACGCTACGACCACATCGTCTGGCAGTCGGTCGTGCTGTTCCCGGATCCCAAGTCCGCGGCAAGCCAACTACAGGCGGCCTATCCCCGGTCGTTGTCATCGTGTGCGGGCTCCCGCCAAACCGAGGGCGATGACGAGTGGCAGATCGGTGACATCGTCAATGACGGCACGAGCGTGAAATGGACACGACAGGAAACCCCGAACGGAAAGCCCTCGGGATGGCGATGCTTCTACGACTACCGAGTGAAGAACAATGCCCTCTTCGGCAGTCTGTTGTGCCAGAACGGTAACGGCGCTCCGATAGTTTCCGCGATCGTCGATCGCATGGCGGAGTGGATTCCGGCATGACCGCGGTGACGAACACGGCAGGGGGACTGATGACGATTCCCACCACGAAGAGCAGGGCGCGAACTGTGCTGTGCGTGACCGCAATCGCCGCGCTGGCACTGTCTGGATGCACCAGCCAGCAGGGCACGACCGAAACGTCCGCCACCCCCACCACGACGACAAGGAGCGTGAATCCGCCGGCTCCGTCCCTGCCGGACAGTGGCCCGGCGGGCCTGACCGGGTGGCCAGGACAGGACAAGATCACCGAAGAAGCCATGGTGTCGGCGCTGTTCACCGACGAGGAGATCGCCAGGGCGCTGGACACGGAAGTCGCCAAGACCAACAAGCGCGACAAGCCCTTCACCGCCACCGACTCCGACGACGCGAGCTGCAATGTGACGCAGGGACTTACGGTCGAGTCGGTGGGCAAGGACTACGAAACCTTCCGCGGCACCGAGATGCTGTTGGGCGACGCCAAGAACCCGGACGCACAGGTGTATCAAGCCATCGCGGCGTACGGCGACAAGAACGCGGCGCAGACGCAGTTCACAACGGCGTCCGACGAGGTCAAGGCTTGCGACGGAAAGACCTACAACTTCACCGACCCGGACGGCAACAAGGTCCCGGTGACGGTTTCGGTGGCGTTGCGCAACACCAAGCGGGTGAATTGGGCCCTGACCTATGGGCCGAGTAAGTACCGCTGCTTCGTGTCGTACAACGGAGTCGCCAATGTGGTTGTGCAGACCCAGGTCTGCGCACGCAGTAATTCGAAGCAGTTGGTGCAGAAAATGGCCGACAGAATCGTCGACAAACTGCAGCTGAGTTGATGAGCCTCCGGATCCTGCGGGGACGGGGTCCGGGCGGGGGACGAGGATGGCGGCCCGACCATCGGGGGGCTGGCCGACATCGCTCGAATGAGCTCGGGTGGGCGCACGGGGAGTCGCGCCCACCCGGGTCTCACAGGTTCTGTAGACGCACCTGGCCGCGTGCGACCGTCCGGTTCTGGTCGTCGGTGATGGTGACGAGCCACAGCTGCTGCCGGCGGCCCCGATGGATGGGCGTGGACGCCGCGGTGAGGGTGCCGGTCGAGATCGCCCGCAGGAAATCGGTGTTGTTGTTGACCCCGACCACCGCGCTCTCCTCCCCCAGCACGTTGGCCCGCCAGACGAACGCGGACACACTCGCCACGCTCTCGACCACCGAGCAGTACACGCCTCCGTGCACGATCCCATGGGGCTGCAGGAGATTTTCGGTGATGGCGAGGCTGGCGGTCACTCCATCGGGGGTCAGCGAGGTGTATTCGAGTCCCACGAGCCTGTCGAAGGGCGCGGTGGGCATCTTGCTGAACTGCTCCGGCGTGTCTGACATCTGATGTTCATATCAGTGCGGCACCTGCCAACGAAGAAGTGCCCCACCTGCCTGAGCAGGTGGGGCACTTCCTTCGAGTGGACCGGGGGTCTCTGCAGCCCTCAGGACTCCGGCGCGGTCCGGGTGTCTGGTCGCGCGGTAGCGCGTTCGACGAGATTTAGGATAGGCAAGGCTGCCCTAAATTGCAAGGGCTTTGTGTCGGACCGGCAATCCGAGGGTCATGAACCGGTCCAAGATGGCCTGCCCACGGCGCATTCCGTCGGTCTCACTGGACCGCGCGAGCAGCGGCACATGAGTCGCCGCACCCACCACCGTCGAGCCGACCAACTGCCACATCTGGCCGATTTCCATCGCGCCCGAGCTGACGTTCGACAGGCGAGTGAACAACGGCGTGAGCGCACGGTGGCATCTGTGCGCGGTCCACGCGGCGAGAGCGTCCTCGCCGGGGAAGACCACGACCTGCTGACGGTCCCGGTCCGGGTCGTCGGGCAACACCCGCAATGTCGGGTCGACGACGCCAGCCCAGTCGATGCAGCCCTCCGAGTCGAAGTAGACCCACAGGTTGCCCAGCCCGGGATCCCAGGCGCGGCCCTCCAGGACGACCAGGGCGACCAGCCGACCGACCACGGTGTGCACCAGTGCATCCGCGAGCTGATGGACGGCAACCGAGTCGCTACCGGTCTCCTCGACGGCGCGGGCATACATCTGCTCAAGCCGATCGGTGTTGAGCGCCCGCGCGAGCGGCCACCATCGTCGACGGCCCACATCGGACATCACGGCGACCCCATAGGCGCGCGGACACTCCGGATACAGCTCGCGAAGTCTGGTGCTCGACTCGTGCAATGGCAGCGATTGGCGGATGGACATCCCGGCGATCAGAGGATCGTCGGCGATGAGACTCCTGGTCGAAGAGGATCGGTCGATGGCCAGTGTCACAGTTGGCAGCCTCCCTTCACGTAGACAAGATAGGTAAGCCTAACCACATGTAGGATGACATCGCCAGGTGCGGGTGTTGTGACTGCCCTCACCGAAGCTCCTGATCATGAGGCCCGCGATGACGTGTTCGGCCCACATGATGAGAACGGATCGAGCACCGGAACAAAGATCCCGTCCCGGTTCGTTGGCCGTGAGAAGCAGTACGACTGGATGTAGTACGGCATTGCGTCGGAGGTGAACGTAGAATGTTCGGAATGGCACGCCTGGGCGAACTTGAACGCGCGGTGATGGACCACCTGTGGTCCTCCCCCGAGCCTCAGACCGTGCGTCAGGTCCACGAGGCATTGTCAGCGCGACGCGACCTCGCCTACACGACCGTGATGACGGTCCTACAGCGCCTCGCCAAGAAAGACTTGGTCGTGCAGCACCGCGATGACCGTGCCCACCGGTATGCGCCGGTTCACGGCCGTGATGAGCTGGTCGCGGGCCTGATGGTGGACGCCTTGGCGCAAGCCAACAATTCGGGCGCCCGCGAGGCCGCACTGGTGCACTTCGTCGAGCGTGTGGGCCCGGACGAGGCCGACGCGCTGCGCCGGGCACTGGCCGATCTCGAGGCGAAAGATCCATCTGCTGGCGGTCGCCCCACCGAGTAAGGGACACTAGTTATGTGTCCGCCCTGGCGTTCGCGATACTCGCGCTGCTGCTGACCGGTCCCGTACCGGCGTTGCTCGCGCGTGCGCGTTGGCCCTACCGCGCACCACGGGCAGCCATGGTGCTGTGGCAGGCCATCGCCGTGGCCGCCGTGTTGTCGGCGTTCAGTTCCGGGCTCGCCATTGCGAGCAGGCTGCTCGTGCCAGGCCCGGACGGCCATCCGACCGCCACCATCACCGGCGAAATCGACCGTCTTGGTTGGGGTTTGTGGCTGCTTTACGTCACAGTATTCGCGATCACGATCCTCATCGGCGTCCGCCTGATGGTCTCGGTGGTACGGGTGGGGGTACGCACCCGGCGCCGCCGCGCCCGCCACCGCGCCATCGTTGATCTGCTGGATCACAAACGCTACTGCGAGAACTGGCGCGGCGGCTACGACATCAACCGCCGTCGCGATCACGATCTACGCGTTCTGGAAGTCGATGAGCCGCTGGCCTACTGTCTGCCGGGCGTACGCAGCCGGGTGGTCGTCAGTGAGGGGACGCTGAGCATCTTGGGGCACAACGAGGTCACCGCGATCGTGGCACACGAGCGGGCCCATCTGCGTGCCCGGCACGATCTGGTGCTGGAGGCGTTCACCGCCGTCCACGACGCGTTCCCCGTCATCGTGCGCAGCAAGAGCGCGCTCGACGCGGTCAAACTACTGGTCGAGCTGCTCGCCGACGACGCCGCCGTCCGCACCGCCGGCCCGACTCCGCTGGCCCGCGCGTTGGTCGCTTGTGCCGGCGGCCCGACGCCGGTCGGCGCGATGGCCGCAGGCGGGCCCACCACCCTGATCCGGGTCCGCCGCCTCGGCGGAAGTGGAAACAGCCTGCTGTTGTCGTGCAGCGCCTACACCGCGGCCGCCGCAATCCTGGTGGTGCCCACGTTGGCCGTCGTCATCCCGTGGTTCACCGAACTTCAGCGCCTCTTCAGCAAGTGACCCGCCAGTAGGTGCCCCGCGCTCGCGAGCCGAAAGCGACTGCGCGAGAATCGGTGATGAGGCGCCCCTATGTGGGAGCGCTCCCCGGCTTGCGCGATGAGCGAACGGCTTTGGTGCGCAACACGTCAACGAAAGGATGTGCTGGTGACGGCTGCAGACGGCTCGGCGCAGGGTAAGGCTCAGATCGGCGTGACGGGACTTGCCGTCATGGGATCCAATATCGCGCGCAACTTCGCGCGGCACGGATACACGGTCGCACTGCACAACCGGTCCATCGCCAAGACCGACGCGCTGCTCGCCGAGCACGGATCCGAGGGGAACTTCGTCCGCAGCGAGAGCATCGAAGAGTTCGTGGCGGCCCTGGAGCGGCCGCGCCGCGTGCTCATCATGGTCAAGGCCGGTGACCCGACCGACGCGGTGATCAACGAACTGGCCGATGCCATGGAGCAGGGCGACATCATCATCGACGGCGGCAACTCCCTGTACACCGACACCATCCGCCGCGAGAAGGCGATGGCCGACCGCGGCCTGCACTTCGTCGGTGCCGGCATCTCCGGCGGCGAGGAGGGGGCGCTCAATGGCCCCTCGATCATGCCCGGAGGACCGAAGAAGTCCTATGAGTCCCTCGGCCCGCTGCTGGAGGAGATCTCGGCGCACGTCGACGGTGTGCCCTGCTGCACCCACATCGGCCCCGATGGCTCCGGCCACTTCGTGAAGATGGTGCACAACGGCATCGAATACTCGGACATGCAGCTCATCGGCGAGGCCTACCAGCTGCTGCGCGACGGCCTCGGCATGAGCGCACCGCAGATCGCCGATGTCTTCACCGAATGGAACAAGGGCGAGCTGGAAAGCTACCTCATCGAGATCACCGCCGAGGTGCTCAAGCAGGTCGACGCCAAGACCGGCAAGCCACTCGTGGACGTCATCGTCGATGCCGCCGAGCAGAAGGGCACCGGCCGCTGGACCGTCAAGTCCGCACTCGACCTGGGAGTGCCGGTCACCGGCATCGCGGAGGCCGTGTTCGCCCGTGCGCTGTCCGGCTCGAAGCCGCAACGCGCCGCTTCCGTCGGCTTCGCCTCAGGTCAGCTCGGCGAAAAGCCAAGCGATGCAAAACAGTTCGTTGAAGATGTGCGCCAAGCGCTGTACGCCTCCAAGATCGTGGCCTACGCCCAGGGGTTCAACCAGATCGCGGCGGGCAGCGCCGAGTACGGCTGGAACGTCAACCCTGGCGATCTGGCCACCATTTGGCGTGGCGGCTGCATCATCCGCGCGCAGTTCCTCAATCGGGTCAAAGAAGCATTCGCCGATCGGCCGGACCTGGCCACGCTGATCGCGGCACCGTACTTCCGCGACGCCGTCGAGAAGGGCATCGACAGCTGGCGGCGCGTGGTGGTCACCGCCACCCAGCTGGGTATTCCGGTACCAGGCTTCGCCTCGTCGCTGTCCTACTACGACGGTCTGCGTACCGATCGCCTGCCCGCCGCACTGACCCAGGCGCAACGCGACTTCTTCGGTGCCCACACCTATGAGCGCATCGACGCCCCCGGCAAGTTCCACACGCTCTGGAGCGGCGACCGCAACGAAGTAGAGGCGTAACGGCCAGAAGAGTAGGGCGTCACATATGAAGTTCCTGGACGGGCAGCGGCCGCCGTACGATCTCACGTATGACGACGTCTTCGTGGTGCCCAACCACTCCGACGTCACCTCGCGGTTCGATGTCGATCTGACCACCGCCGACGGCACCGGCACCACGATTCCCATCGTGGTCGCCAACATGACGGCGGTGGCAGGGCGGCGGATGGCCGAGACTGTCGCGCGCCGCGGCGGTATCACCGTGTTGCCCCAGGATCTTCCGGTACAGGCCGTCGCGCAGACCGTCGAGTTCATCAAGAGCCGGGACCTGGTCTACGACACACCGGTGACCCTGGCACCGGACGACTCGGCCGGCGAGGCAATCGCGCTGATCCACAAGCGCTCACACGGGGCCGCGGTGGTACTCGAAGACGGCAAGCCACTCGGACTGGTCACCGAGGCGGCATGTACCGGCATCGACAGATTCACCCGGGTGCACGACATCGCGGCCACCGACTTCGTGACGGTGCCGACGGGGACCGACCCGCGTGCGATCTTCGATCGCCTGTCCGAAGCGCACGTGCCGGTCGCGGTACTGACACGCCCGGACGGGACGATGGCCGGCATCCTCACCCGTACCGGTGCGATTCGGGCGGGCCTGTACACCCCGGCCGTCGACGACAACGGACGCCTGCGCGTCGCCGGGGCCGTCGGTATCAACGGCGATGTCCGCGCCAAGGCGAGCGCCTTGGTGCAGGCCGGGGTGGATCTGCTGGTCATCGACACCGCGCACGGTCATCAACAGAAGATGCTCGACGTACTCGCCGCGGTCGCCGAATTGTCGTTGGGCGTTCCCATTGCCGCCGGCAATGTGGTATCGGCACAGGGCACCCGCGATCTGATTCGGGCCGGTGCGGACATCGTGAAGGTGGGCGTGGGCCCGGGCGCCATGTGCACGACGCGAATGATGACCGGCGTGGGCCGCCCACAGCTTTCCGCAGTCATCGAATGCGCAGCCGCGGCAAGAGAACTCGGCGCTCACGTGTGGGCGGACGGCGGGGTTCGGCATCCCCGCGATGTCGCACTGGCGCTCGCGGCCGGTGCCGCCAACGTGATGATCGGCTCCTGGTTCGCCGGAACTCACGAGTCCCCTGGCGACCTGCAACTCTCGCCCACTGGACGGCGCTACAAGGACAGTTTTGGGATGGCCTCCAAACGTGCCGTGGCCGCCCGCACCGCCGGCGACAGCGCCTTCGACCAGGCGCGCAAAAGCCTGTTCGAGGAGGGTATCTCCACCTCCCGGATCGAATTGGACCCGCAACGTCCCGGCGTGGAGGATCTCATCGACCACATCATCTCGGGTGTGCGCAGTACCTGCACCTATGTCGGTGCGCGGACTCTGGGCGAGCTCCATGAACGCGTGGTTCTGGGCGTGCAGTCCGCTGCCGGATTCGCCGAGGGACGCCCCCTTCCCGAAGGTTGGTGACCGGTCGGCATCCTGCCGACCATCTCCACGGTTACCATTGAGCCTCACGATGGTCACCGTGTTTGTTCGAGCGTGACCGCCCTAAGCCTAAGGGGGCCAGCAAGCGGTGACGGTCTTACTCACCGGGCTGAGCTTGCTTGCCTTCGTGGCCCTGACCGCCGGCACCGCCCTCTTCGTGGCGGCCGAATTCTCCTTGACCGCGCTGGAACGAAGCGGCATCGAGGCGCGTGCCAAGACCGGCGACAGCCGCGACCGGTTGGTCAAACGAGCGCACAGCACACTTTCTTTCCAGCTGTCCGGGGCCCAGCTCGGCATCACCATCACCACACTTGTCACCGGGTACCTCGCCGAGCCGGTGATCGCGCGCCTGCTGTCACAACTGTTCGGATACACCGGGATTGCGGTCAGCAGCGCGATATCGCTGGCGCTGGCGTTGATCATCGCCACGTCGATATCGATGATCTTCGGCGAACTGGTGCCCAAGAATTTCGCACTGGCACGTCCGGTCTGGACGTCGCGTGCCACCTCGGGCCCCATGGTGCTGTTCTCGGCGGTTTTCGCCTTCGCGATCCGGGCGCTGAACGGTACCGCCAACTGGGTGCTACGCCGCATGGGCATCGAACCCGCCGAGGAGCTGCGTTCGGCGCGCTCGCCGCAGGAATTGGGGTCGCTGGTGCGCACCTCGGCACGCAGCGGCGCCCTCGATGAAACCACCGCGGTGTTGGTGGATCGGTCGCTGCGGTTCGGCAGTCGCACCGCCGAGGAACTCATGACCCCACGCACCGAGATCGAATCGCTGGAAGCGACCGACACGGTGGCCGATCTGGTCACCATCGCCGTCGAGACCGGCTTCTCGCGCTTCCCCATCACCGAGGGCGACCTGGACGCCACGATCGGCATCGTCCACGTCAAGCAGGTCTTCGAGGTACCGCGGGATCGGCGCGCCACCACCACACTGGCCAGCCTGGCCCGGCCGGTGGCCGTGGTGCCGTCCACGCTCGACGGTGACGCGGTCATGGAACAGGTGCGGGCCAACGGCATGCAGACCGCGCTGGTGGTCGACGAGTACGGCGGCACCGCCGGACTGGTCACCGTGGAGGACATGATCGAGGAGATCGTGGGTGATGTACGGGACGAGCACGACGACGCGACTCCGGACGTGGTGTCGTCCGGCGGTGGCTGGGTGGTCTCGGGGCTGCTGCGCATCGATGAGGTGGCCGCGGCGACCGGTTACCGAGCTCCTGAGGGAGAGTACGAAACGATCGGCGGCCTGGTGCTGCAAGAACTCGGCCACATCCCTACGGTCGGCGAGACCGTCGAATTGACGGCCGTGGTGCCGGACCATCCGCTGGCCGAGCTGCCGCGCTGGCGAGCCAGAGTGGCGGGCATGGATGGGCGCCGAATCGATCAGATCGAGCTCACCGAGCTGACCGACGCCGACAGCCGGGGGAACAACGACGATGGGTAGCGACATACTCGGCGTATTACTCACCGCCGCATTGCTTTTGGCCAACGCGTTCTTTGTCGGTGCCGAATTCGCCCTGATCTCCGCGCGCCGGGACCGGTTGGAGGCTCTCGCGGAGGCGGGGAAGAAACGCGCCGTGACGGTCATGATGGCCGGCCAAAACCTCTCACTGATGCTGGCCGGCGCTCAGCTTGGTATCACAATCTGCTCAATCTTGTTGGGCCGCGTCGGAGAGCCGGCAGTCGCGCACCTGCTGGAGCGGCCTTTCGAACTATTGGGCGCGCCCGCGGCGGTCACGCACACGGTCGCCTTCGTGATCTCGCTGTCCATCGTGGTGTTGCTGCACGTTTTGCTCGGCGAGATGGTGCCCAAGAACATCGCCATCGCCGGCCCCGAATCGGCGGCCATGCTCCTCATCCCGCCCTACCTGGTCTACATCCGGCTGGCCCGGCCGCTGATCGCCTTCTACAACTGGTGCGCCAACACCGCGCTGCGGCTCGTCAAGGTACCGGTGAAGGACGAGCTCGAAGTCACCGTATCCACGGTCGAGCTCTCCGAAATGATCGCGGAATCGCTGTCCGAAGGACTTTTGGACGAGGAGGAACACACCCGGTTGCGCCGCGCGCTGCAGATTCAGCACCGCGTGGTCGCTGACGTGGTGGTGCCCGCTAACCAGATTCGGTCCATTGCCGTATCGGGCTCGGCGCAGGCGCCTTCTGTCACTGCGGTGGAGCGCGCGGTGACAGAAACTGGGTACTCTCGTTTCCCAGTTATTGGCCCCCGCGGGGATTACCTCGGCTATCTGCACATAAAGGACGTCCTGACGATGGGCGACGATCCGGAGGCGATTGTCGACCCCGTATTCATTCGGCCGCTGCCCCGCCTGCACGGTTCCGTCCCGCTACCGGAAGCGCTGTCGACCCTCCGCCGCAGCAACAGTCATCTGGCACTGATGTCGACCACCGACGGCAGCGTGGTGGGCCTGGTCACACTGGAGGACCTGGTGGAGGATCTGGTCGGCACCGTGCGTGACGGAACTCACCGCATATAGAGCGGTTTCGGGGTTGGTGGCTACCAATGAGTAGGATCAATGTTTACCGATTTCGCAAGTACGTCCGGTCCCAGACCCCCGACAACACAGAGGAGTTGCGATGAGCGATCGCGTCGATGTGGGCAACCTACGCGTGGCGCGGGTGCTGTATGACTTCATCACCAACGAGGCCCTTCCGGGCACCGGTGTGGATGCCGACGCTTTCTGGGCTGGAGTCGACAAAGTAGTCACCGATTTGGCTCCGCGGAACCGCGAGCTGCTCGAGCGCCGGGACGACCTGCAAACTCAGGTCGATCGCTGGCACCGGCAGCGCGCCATCGAACCGCTCGATGGCGCGGCGTACCAGGAGTTCCTGACCGAGATCGGATACCTGGTTCCCGAGCCCGAAGATTTCACCATCACCACCGCCAATGTGGACGACGAAATCACCACCACGGCCGGTCCGCAGCTGGTGGTGCCGATCCTGAACGCGCGCTTCGCGCTCAACGCCGCCAACGCGCGCTGGGGCTCCCTCTACGATGCGCTATACGGCACCGATGTCATCCCGGAAGCCGATGGCGCCGAAAAGGCGTCCGCTGACACTGGTGGGTACAACAAGGTCCGCGGTGACAAGGTCATCGCCTACGCCCGCGAGGTGCTCGACGGTGCCGCGCCGCTGGCATCCGGCTCGTGGAAGGACGCCGTCGGCCTGAAGATCGACGACGGCCAGCTGCTCGTCGAGCTGGGCGACGAGTTCTCGACGGGCCTGCAGAACCCCGATCAATTCGTGGGCTACACCGGCAAGCTCGGTAAGCCGCAGTGGTCGGTGCTACTGATCAACCACGGCCTGCATATCGAGGTGCTGATCGACCCCGACTCCCCCATCGGTTCCACCGACAAGGCCGGCATCAAGGATGTGGTGCTGGAGTCGGCGATCACCACGATCATGGACTTCGAGGACTCTGTCGCGGCCGTGGACGCCGAGGACAAGGTGCTCGGGTACCGAAACTGGTTGGGCCTCAACAAGGGCGACCTGTCCGAAGAGGTGTCCAAGGGCGGCAAGACGTTCACCCGCGTGCTCAACGAGGACCGTGTCTTCACCACCCCCGACGGCAAGGGCGAGCTGACGCTGCCCGGTCGCAGCCTGCTGTTCGTCCGCAACGTCGGTCATCTGATGACCAATGACGCCATAGTGGACGCCGCGGGCAACGAGATGCCCGAGGGCATCCAGGACGCGCTGTTCACCAGTCTGATCGCCATCCATGGCCTGCGCTCGGGCAAGAAGAACGGCCCGCTCAAGAACAGCCGCACCGGCTCGATCTACATCGTGAAGCCCAAGATGCACGGGCCCGAGGAAGTGGCCTTCACCGCCGAACTGTTCGGCCGCGTGGAAGAGGTGCTCGGATTGCCGCACGCCACCCTCAAGGTCGGCATCATGGACGAGGAGCGCCGCACCACCGTCAATCTGAAGGCAGCCATCAAGGCCGCTTCGGATCGGGTGGTCTTCATCAACACCGGATTCCTGGACCGCACTGGCGACGAGATCCACACCTCCATGGAAGCCGGCCCGATGTGTCGTAAGGCCGTCATGAAGTCGCAACCGTGGATCCTGGCGTACGAGGACCACAACGTGGATACGGGGCTGGGCGCCGGATTGGCCGGCAAGGCACAGATCGGCAAGGGCATGTGGGCCATGCCGGACCTGATGGCGGACATGGTGGCGCAGAAGATCGCGCAGCCACGCGCTGGTGCGACCACGGCGTGGGTGCCGTCCCCCACCGCGGCGACTCTGCACGCGCTGCACTACCACCAGGTCGACGTCAAGGCGGTGGACCAGGAGCTCGCCGGTAAGCACCGCGCCAAGCTGGAGTCTTTGCTCACCATCCCGCTGGCCGAGTCGCGCCATGACTGGACCGCCGAAGACATCCGCGAGGAAATCGACAACAACTGCCAGTCGATCCTGGGTTACGTGGTCCGCTGGATCGACCAGGGCGTCGGCTGCTCCAAGGTGCCGGATATCCATGACGTGGCACTCATGGAAGACCGCGCCACCCTACGCATCTCCAGCCAGCTACTGGCCAACTGGTTGCGCCACGATGTGATCACCGAGGACGAGGTGGTCGAGGGGCTCAAGCGGATGGCTCCGGTTGTCGACCGGCAGAACGCGGGCGACAAGGAGTACCGCCCGATGGCTCCGGACTTCGACAGCAACATTGCCTTCCAGGCCGCCAAGGAACTCATCCTGGAGGGCAAGGACCAGCCGAACGGTTACACCGAGCCGATCTTGCACCGGCGGCGCCGTGAGTACAAGGCCGCCGCTGCCAAGTAGCGGATGGGTACCCGGCGTGTCTCTACCTGTGGCGCCGGGTACGCCTCCGCGTCTATTTGGACGCGGTTTGGTTTCGCGTACCGGGGTTTCGGCGGTCAGGGACAGTAGACTCGGGCCGACGCGCGGCGGTGCTCGGACACGGCCGTAGGACAAGTACCTAGACAGGATCAGAGGGGTCGCGACAACACATGGGCAGGCACAGCGCATCTGGGTCGGGTAGCCCAAACGATCCGGAAGACAACGATGGCTGGGAAGCGGACTCCGCGCCGGGCTCTGAGTCGGGCTCGGGTTCGGAGTTCGACACCGGCAGCTGGCAGCGATCACATCGCAGTGGCGGTAGCAACTGGGGTGTGAGCAAGGGGCTGATCGGCGCCGTCGCGGCCGTCCTGGTCGTAGCGGTGTCCATCGGGCTGTGGTGGTACTTCGATCGGCGGACCTCCGACAACCAGGCCGAGGCCGCTGCTACCTGCGTGCACGGAAACAACGCCATCGCCGTGGTTGCTGACCCGTCCATCGCGGACCGAATCGGCGAACTGTCGGAGCGGTTCAACCAGAAGCACGAAGTGATCGGCGACTACTGCTTCACCGTGTCGGTGCGGCCCGCGGACTCGGCCAATGTGATCAAGGGGCTTACCGGCCAGTGGCCCGCGGAACTCGGTGAGCAGCCGGCATTGTGGATTCCCGGGAGCTCGATCTCCTCGGCCCGCTTGAAGGCGGCCTCCAAGACCAATATCGTCAGCGACAGTCGCAGCCTGGTGAGCACGCCCGTCGTCATCGCGGTGACGCCGAAATTGCGCCAGGCCATTCCGAACGACAAGAGCTGGGCGGATGTGCCTGCGCTGCAGAACGTTCCGAACTCGCTCGATGGTGTCGGCCTTCCCGGCTGGGGCTCGCTGCGACTGGCCCTACCGTCGAGCGGCAACGCGGACGCGGCGCAGCTCGCCGCCGAAGCGGTAGCGGCCGCCAGTGTCCGCCCGGGTGATTCACCCGAGCTGGGCGCGGGTGCTGCCGGTTCCTTGGCGGCGACGGCTCCAAAGCTGCCCGCCAACAACGTGGCCGACGCCATCGGCGCGCTACTGGATGGCGGCGAGCAGCCCGGCGCGGCCGTCCATGCGGTGGTCACCACCGAACAGCAGCTTTATGCGCGCACCCGCAACAACGGAGACGCCAAGAAAGTCATCGCCCAGTGGCAGCCGGCCGGGGCGACCCCCATCGCCGACTACCCCACCGTGCAGTTGGACGGTGCGTGGCTTTCTGAGGAACAGCACACCGCAGCAAGCCAATTCGCGCGTTTCCTGGGCGACAAGGACCAGATCAAGGACCTGGCCGCGGCCGGTTTCCGCGCCGAGGGCACGGACCTTCCCACCAGCGACGTGGTGAGCTTCGCCAAGATCGACAAGCCGCTGAGCATTGAGGACAAGGTGCGCGTCGCCCTGGCCGACGGCACTTCGACGGGGTCCGGCACCACGACGATCATGTTGGCCTCGTCACCAGCTCCCGATGCGAAATTGTCGGATATCACCGGGCCCCTGGCCAACCGCGTTCGCGCCCTCGCTCCGGGTTCGGGTATCGGCCTCTGGGTCTACGACGGCAAGGAAGGCAACACCGTGGTGCGCCTCGGCGGTGCCGGCGATGATGTGGAGGGGATGCCCCGTTCGCAGAGCGTCGCCGACGCACTGACGGCGCTGCAGCCCACCGGTAACGGCGCCGTGGCGTACACCACCCTGAGAGCCCTGTACCAGGACGCCGTCGCTGGTTTCCGCCCCAATCAGGTGAACTCGGTGTTGGTAGTGGCGGGACGTTCGCACACCGACCAGACCTTGGACGGACCCGGCCTGATCGATACCATCAACCGGCTCAAGGATCCGGCGAAACCGGTGCGTATCAATGTGCTCGACTTTGGCGCCGACTCCGATCAGCAGACCTGGCAGACCATCGCCCAGCAGAGCGGTGGCGCCTATCAGAACGTGCCGGCATCGAACAGCCCGGAGCTGGCCGCGGCCATCGCGCGTTTCATTTCATAACCCTCCTCCGCGAGCAGACGTTCGGTGCACGGCCCTCTCCTGGGCTTTGGTGCACCGAGCGTCTGCTCGCGTGTGAGGAGCTACTGTGCGAAGGCCTCGATCGGCGGGCACGAGCACACCAGGTTCCGGTCACCATAGGCACCGTCGATGCGACGCACCGGGGGCCACACCTTGGGACGGAACCCCCTGCCGAGGGGGTAGGCGGCCTCGGCGCGGGTATAGGGGTGGTGCCACTCGTCGGCGATGAGTGATTCGGCGGTGTGCGGAGCCCCGCGCAGCGGGTTGTCCTGCGCCGGCCATACTCCGGAGCCAACCTTGTCGATCTCGCTCTTGATCGCGATCATGGCCTCGCAGAAGGCATCCACCTCGGCCAGGCTCTCACTCTCGGTGGGCTCCACCATCAGCGTGCCGGCCACTGGGAAGCTCATGGTCGGCGCATGGAAACCGTAGTCGGCCAGGCGCTTGGCCACATCGTCCACGGTGACGCCGGTGTTCTTGGTGATTTCCCGCAGATCCAGGATGCACTCATGGGCCACCATGCCGTTGTCGCCGGTGTAGAGCACTGGGTAGTACTCGTCGAGGCGGCGCGCCAGATAGTTGGCCGAGGCGATCGCCGTCAGCGAGGCCGCCCGCAGGCCGTCGGGGCCCATCATCCGGATATAGGCCCACGTGATCGGCAGGATCGATGCCGAACCGTACGGGGCCGACGACACCGGGGCCCCGGCCGGGAGTTCTTCCGCGTACGGGTGCCCGGGCAGGTACTGCGCGAGATGGCTGCGCACCGCGACGGGCCCGACGCCCGGACCGCCGCCGCCGTGCGGGATGCAGAAGGTCTTGTGCAGGTTCAGGTGGCTCACATCGCCACCGAAATGCCCCGGGCGGGCAAGCCCCACAAGGGCGTTCAGATTCGCACCGTCCACGTACACCTGTCCCCCGGCATCGTGCACGGCGGCGCAGATGTCGGCGATGTCGTGCTCGTAGACACCGTGGGTGGACGGATAGGTGATCATGATCGCGGACAGCGCGCTGGCATTGGCGGCGATCTTCGCACGCAGATCGTCCAGGTCGACGTCACCGTTCTCCCGGCAGGCCACCACCACGACGCGCATGCCGGCCAATGCGGCCGAGGCGGCGTTGGTGCCGTGGGCGCTCGACGGGATCAGGCACACATCGCGACCCGAATCGCCGCGATCGATGTGGTACTGGCGGATGGCCAGCAGGCCCGCGTACTCGCCCTGTGATCCCGCGTTGGGCTGCAGACTTACCTTGTCGTATCCGGTGATATCGGCCAGCCAGCCCTCCAGATCGGCGATCAGGGTGCGCAGGCCGCGTGAATCGCCGGCCGGTGCGAACGGATGCAGCGCGGCGAACTGCGGCCAGGTGATGGGCTCCATCTCTGCGGCGGCATTCAGCTTCATGGTGCACGACCCGAGCGGGATCATGCTGCGGTCCAACGCAATGTCCTTATCGGACAGTGCGCGCAGGTACCGCATCATCTCGGTCTCGCTGTGGTAGCGATTGAACGCTGGATGCGTCAGATAATCCGAGCCGCGGGTCGCGATGTCCGAGGCGCCGGGCGCCCCGGCGGTGTCCTCGCCGATTTCGGATCCGAAGGCCCGCAGCACCGCGACTAGGTGCGGCACAGTGGTCGCCTCATCGCACGCGATCGAGACGTGGTCGCCGTCCGGACTCCAGATATTGATGCCCTCGGCCTTGGCCGCGGCCTGGATCTGTGCTGCCCTTCCCGGCACCTGCACCAACACCGTGTCAAAGAAGCGATCATGCACCACGGTGTGGCCGCCGCGTGTCAGTCCGGAGGCCAGCAGCTGCGCATTGCGGTGGATCCGGGCGGCAATGGCACGCAACCCGTCCGGACCGTGGTAGCTCGCATACATCGCGGCCATCACAGCCAGTAGCACCTGTGCGGTACAGATGTTGCTGGTGGCCTTGTCCCGACGGATGTGCTGTTCGCGGGTCTGCAACGAAAGCCGGTATGCGGGCGAACCGTCGGCATCCACCGAGACTCCAACGAGGCGTCCCGGCAGCTGGCGGGCGTGGGCGGTGTGCACCGCGAGATACCCCGCGTGCGGCCCACCGAAGCCCATCGGCACACCGAAGCGCTGTGTGGTGCCAAAGGCGACGTCGGCGCCGATGTCTCCGGGCGGAGCGACGAGAGTAAGGGCCAGCAGGTCCGCACCGACCGCCACCAGCGCGCCGCGCTCGTGCGCCGCAGAGATCAGCGACGTCCAGTCGCGCACCACCCCGGAGGCCCCCGGCAGCTGCACGATTACCCCGAAGAAATCTCCCTCAGGAAGACCAGCGGCAAGATCTGCGGTCACCACGTCGATGCCGAGCGGTTCGGCGCGCGTGGCGATCACGGCGGCGGTCTGCGGGTACAGGTCGGCGTCGACGACAAGTCGGTTGGACGCCGACTTCACGGCGCGATGCATGAGCGTCATCGCCTCGGCCGCCGCGGTGCCCTCGTCGAGCATCGAGGCGTTGGCGATATCGAGCCCGGTGAGCTCGGCGACCATCGTCTGAAAGTTCAGTAGCGCCTCCAGGCGTCCCTGACTGATTTCCGGCTGGTAGGGCGTATAGGCCGTGTACCAGGCCGGATTTTCCAGGATGTGCCGGCGCAGCACCGGAGGAGTGAGGGTATCGAAGTAGCCCTGCCCGATCATCGATACGGCAACGGTGTTCTGGCTGGCCAGTTTTCGCAGCGCATCCAGGGCTTCATGCTCGGACGCCGCTACCGGGAGCGCGTCGAGCCCGCTGGCCAGGCCGTCGCGCAGCGCGTCCAGGATGCTGGCCGGAACGGCCTTTTCGGCCAGCTCGTCAAGGCTGGCGACGCCGATCGTGGCGAGCATGGTGTCGATATCGGCGGTGGTAGGACCGATGTGGCGGTTGGCGAAAGACATGGCGCTCCCGGAGGCCGAGTCGCGCGACACAGCACGCGACAGCGTCTCCCCTCCCTCTGTCATCAACCCATCACGGGCGCCTGAGAGATTCGGTCGTTCTACCCGGAGAATCTCCTGGTAGAAGCCTTTCCCCGTCGGCGGGCGGTCCGGTTCGGTAACCGGATCGCCGCTTTTCAGAGGCATCGGGGCCGCAGGCGGTTCGGGGGCCTGAGAGATTGACGGAGAGGTGTTGCTCCTTCGGCGGTCATGACTGGCCGTCATGACACTCTCCCGCGCACGGGCGATGCGCGACCAGTTTACGCGAGTTGACGGCTTGGTTTGGACCGGCGGGAACGGCCCACCGGATCAGCCGATCTTGCGGGCGCGATCCTTGCGGCGGGAGGCCAGCTCGTCCTCGGGTGCCTCGATGGCCTCGCCGCCGTCGGCACGCTCGCCGGGGAATTCGGCGATGGCGCCGGTCAGCTCGCGCATGGCGCCGCTGACCGCGATGCCGAAGACTCCCTGCCCACCCTGCAGCAGGTCGACGACCTCTTCGGCGGAGGTGCATTCGTAGACGGTGGTGCCGTCCGAGAACAGCGTGATGTTCGCCAGGTCCTCGACTCCACGCTGGCGCAGGTGCTCAACGGCGACGCGGATGTTCTGTAGCGAGATGCCGGTGTCCAACAGCCGCTTCACGATCTTGAGGACCAGGATGTCCTTGAACGAGTAAAGCCGTTGGCTACCCGAGCCGGCCGCGCTACGGATCGAGGGAACGACGAGCGAGGTGCGAGCCCAGTAGTCCAGCTGGCGGTAGGTGATGCCGGCAACCTGGCAGGCGCTCGGGCCGCGGTAGCCGACGAGCTGATCAGGAACTGAGTCATCCGGGAAGAGACCCGGCTGGACAGGTCCGGTAGTCGCGGAATCAACAGAGCCCGCTGCCCCGTTGTCCAACGTCATCTCCAGCTGCCCCTGCTGCGGCTGTTCGACCACTTCTGCTCCCTCTCGCCGATCGCTTCGCCGGCTCTCGTGGCGCGGATCCTGGGAAATCCCCTACAGAGATTCCACGGATCCGAGTCCGCCGGTAGTGCGTTCGTCCAAGCACGAATTCTCCGAGCATACGCCCCTTGCGCTGCCCCGTGCCGGCCGCTGAGTCAAATTATGACCGCCGCAAAATCACGGTCAACGCGACGCGCCCGGGGTGTGACTGTCAAGGTTAGGTTGAGACTTAGTCGTTACTTAAGGCCCTGTCACGGGCCTTCCGTGGCCTTGAAGTCGTCGGGCGACACACTGTCCAGGAATTCCTTGAACTTCTCCACTTCGTCTTCGCGCAGCGCTCCGCCCGAGTCCTCGTCATCCTCGTCGGGAATGATCAAGCCCGCCTCGGCGAGCACCGCTTCCTCGACGTAAATCGGCACCCCGACACGCAGCGCGATCGCCACCGAATCCGACGGACGCGCCGACACCCGGATATCGCTGTCGAAAATCAGGTCCGCGTAGAAGGTGCCCTCCTGCAGGTCCACAATCCGGACTTCCTTGAGTGAATGCCCAAGGGCCGCAATCAGATCACGGATCAGATCATGAGTGAGTGGCCGCGCGGGCTCCACTCCCTGTTGCTCCAGCGCGATGGCTGCCGCCTCCGACTGGCCGATCCAAATGGGCAGGTAACGATCCCCCGCGGACTCGCGCAGCAACAACACCGGCTGGTTCTGGGGCTGTTCCACGCGGATTCCCACGACTCGAACTTCGCTCATCGTGCCTCCAACACCAGTACTTCTGTCGTACCGCGAGTCTAGTCCTCAGCGATCGAGGACGCCGCGCACCGCGGACTTGATCATGGCCCCGTGCAGCGCGATGGACAGCGCCGCCACTTCCCGGATCAGGTCGTCGGCGCGGTCGCGGGCTCCCGCCTTGTTGGCCTTGACGGTAGGGCCCACTATCTGGGCGATCAGGTCGGTCTCGCGGTCGACGGCCGACCTGAAGGTGCGCAGGTGCCGTGGCTCGACTCCGTAATCGGCCAGCTCAGCGGCGCACTGGACGATCAGCACCGTGTATTCGTCGAAAAAACCGCCCGGTCCGGACGTGATGATCCCGGCCTTGATCAGCGAGGTCAGCAGCACCTCGTCGGCACCGGATCGCGAAAGCAGGTCCTCGCGGCTCAGCCGGGTGGGCCGGGAGGGCGGAAATCCTTGACGGGCAACACCGTTGGTGTCGTCTCCATCGGTGATGGCAAATAGTCGCGGTCCACCCGAGAAACCCGCCAGGTCGGGCAGCGCCCCGTCGGGCTGCGCGTCGAGCTGCTCCTTGATCACCTTCAACGGCAGGTAGTGATCGCGCTGGGCGGTCAGGATGAAGCGGAGCCGTTCGGCGTCATAGGCCGAAAACCGGCGATACCCCGACGCGCTACGCGACGGGGTAACCAGTCCCTCCGATTCCAGAAATCGAATCTTCGAGATCGTGACGTCCGGAAACTCCGGACGCAACAGGTCGAGTACCGACCCGATCGACATTCCGGTGAGAGCCGGCCGGTCGGGAGCTGTCACTGGCCACCCGAGGCGGAATCGTCACCGGCCGACTTCGGCCCGGTCAGGAAGACCAGACGAAACTTTCCGATCTGCACCTCGTCACCATTGGCGAGGACGGCCGAATCGACTGGCTCGCGGTTGACGTAGGTGCCGTTCAAGCTGCCCACATCGACGACCTGGAATTCGGCACTGTCAAGCCGGAATTCGGCGTGACGACGGCTCACCGTGACGTCATCGAGGAAGATGTCGCTATCGGGGTGCCGTCCGGCCGACGTGGTGGCCTGATCGAGCAGAAACCGTGACCCGGCGTTGGGACCGCGCTTGACCACCAACAGTGCCGAACCGGCGGGCAATCCTTCGACACCAGACACGTCGGCACCGGCCTGGGCGGGCGCCTCAAGCTCGGTAGCGAAATCGGCGCGGAACACCGAGGTCGTCTCCGCGGTGACCTCGCCTGACGTGTCGTCCTTGTCGTTATCGGTCACCATCGCTCCTTCTTCCTCGCCCCTGGGAGGATTCGATTGTCAGTGCGGATCTTGCTGAGCCTGATGCTCGTCGCGACCCTCATCTGCCCTCATGCCCTTCGCGGCCAGCGCTCGTCAACTCAGTGCTCTTCACGACGAGCGCTCATTGCCGCTCATTTCCGACCGTACCGTCTGACTGCCCGTAACGGGCCACCTCTGCCGTATCCGCCAGTGGTCTGCCCGAAATTATGGCCGCCGGACTGGTTGGAGAACCGGTGTCCTCCTAGTCGGTGGCGTCACCATATCCCGATGCGTCTAAGAGGTCATTAAGAGCCGCGTCCAGGTCGGCCGCACTGGCGGCTTCCAAATCAACCAACCAGCCCTCGCCGTAGGGATCGGAATTGACCAGCTGTGGGTCGGAATCCAAATCACCATTCGCGGCAATGACTTTCGCCGTGATGGGCGCGAACAGGTCCGATACCGATTTGGTGGATTCCACCTCACCGAACGTGGAGCCCGCGGTCAGCTCGGAGCCGACATCCGGCAGCTGGACAAACACCACGTCACCGAGCTGCGACTGTGCGTAGTCGGTGATTCCGATGCGCACGGTGGTGTCACCGGTGCGCCGCACCCATTCGTGTTCCTCGGTGTAGTGCAGATCGGCGGGAATTTCGGTCACGGTGAGTCGTCCTTGCTCTCGGTCAGTGGTCGGTGTAGCCGCTGGGCTCACAGGGCTACTTGCCGGGCTGAGCGTATTGGCGAGGTTTCGGTTCTCGCAAGGTGGTGATGTCTACACGCGCCGGCTGATCGATCGTAACGCTGCCGCCGACCCGCGAGACGGTGTCGACGGCACCGCCCGGAATGTTCATCGCCGCCGCGAGTGTCGGCGGATCACCTATCGCCAGAACCGAATACGGGGGTGTCAGGGTGGTGCCGTCCACGACCAGCTGTCCGGGGGCGCCGATGATCCACGAATCGACCCCGATACGTACCGACTTGTCGCCGGCCGTGATCTCGATGGCCTCGGCTCCCGCCGCCCGCAGCTCGTTGACGATGTCGAGCAGCGCCTCGGGACCGAGTCCCTGCCCGGGGTCGTTGATGGTGAGGATGACGCCAGGCCCGGTCGCGCCCACGGTCCCCACCATGATCGACAGCGCCGACAGCCGCGCCTTGGCATCGTTGATCACGGCCTGATTGCCGGTTCCGCTGGCGCGCATGGTGATTAGGCTTTGCTGCAGGTCTGCGATCTCTTTGTTGAGATTGGCCTCGCGTTGCTGCAACGAGTCGAGGAGGACGAGCAGGTCGGCCGGCCGCGCGGTGTCCAGGCCGTCGCCCGATTCGGTTTGACGCACCTGGGTGGTGATCGCCAGGCCGAGGAGCCCGCACAGGGCCACACCCAGTACTCCGAAAGTGATCTGGCTGCGCGTCGGTGGCCGGCGCGTCTTGGGCATCTCGTGTTTGCCGGGGTGAGATTCGAGCCGTGAATCCGGCTGTCCAGGATGTGATTGGTTCACTGGCTCACGCCCCAAACAACCTGCGCCGCAGGGCGGCAGCATTACCGAAGATCCGGATGCCAAGAACGACGATGATGGCTGTCGATAGCTGCGTGCCGACTCCGAGCTGGTCACCCACGAATACGATCAGTGCCGCCACCAGGACGTTGAACACGAAGGAGACCACAAAGACCTTCGAATCGAATATCTGGTCCAGGTAGGCCCGCGCGCCGCCGAAGAGTGCGTCGAGCGCCGCCACCACTGCGATCGGCAAGTACGGGGCGACGGCATCAGGCACGTTCGGGTGAAACACCAACCCCAGTACCACGCCGATCGCCAGCGCGACTATGCCGATCATCGTCCACTTCCTCTCCACATCACGGTCGGGGCCACCTCACCGATTGCCCGCCGGAATCTCTTTGGCGTATTTGACATCCCGGCTGGCCGCCGGAGCCATCTGCACATTCTCCTGGGTAGCGAGGGTGAGTCGTATGCCATACGACTTCTGCAGCAACCGCATTCGGGCCATGCCCGGACTGCGCTCGAACGCGGACTTGATGGTATTAGCCGGGCCGATCGCCACGATCCGATAGGGGGAGCTCGTGGGCTGGTTGTCGACCAGGATCGCTCCCCCGGCCTGCCGCATCGTCACGTTCGGGCCGATTCGCACATCGGAGACCGAAATCGCCTCTGCGCCACTGGTCCAGAGCGAATTCACGACGAGCTGCATATCCCGGTCCAGGATGACCTGCTGGCTGCGCGGTATGCGCTCCTTGGAGACATCCGAGAGATCGCCGCCGCTGCCGGGATCGGCCAGTGTGACGACGAGCGCGGGCCCGCGCACCTCCGTGGACGCCGCGGCAAGGCCCAACTGGTCCAACCGATTCAGGAGATCCTTACCCTGTTCATTGCCTTCCAGCTGACTGCGCCGCGCGCCGGCGACCTCCGACGAGAGCCGGTCGCGGGTGGACTCCAGTGCCCCGGAATCGCGCTGTTCACTGCGGATGCTGGCCAGCAGGCCCTGCTTCTCCTGCTTCATGCCGGGGGCGATACGCGTGGTCTGAGCGACTGCCGCGGCGAAGACCACCGCGATGGCGATGGCGGCGATTGCCTGCCAACCCCATTCGGCCAGCCGCGAGCGTGGCTTGGCCCCGTTCTTGCGGGCTTGGGCGGCCTCCAGATATCCGGCGTCCAGATGATCGGAAAGCAAGGTGCGCAGTAGCGAGGGCACCGGATTGCGCTTGGGGCGGTTGGCGCTGTGGTGGCCCAGCCCCTCCTCCGGCTCGAAACCACCCATGAGGTGCGGGCCGGTGCCGTGTATCTGGGGCTCTCTCCCGTTCGCCGAGGTGTCCTGTGCGTCCATGTCAGGTGTCCACCTTCGGCAGTCGTCGCACGATCATCACGATCTGCGCGACGTAGAGCACGAACGTCCACAAGTACATGCCCAAGCCCCAGATGAGGAATGCCCACCCGCATGGACCGATCACTCTGCCCCACAAGGAGTCCCATTCACCGATCAGGATGAGCGGAAATGCCGACATCAGTGCGAAGGTGGCGGCCTTACCTATGTAGATGACCGGCAGTGCCTCGATTCCGCGTCGACGCACGACGGGCAGCCCAAGGGTGAGGATGAGATCGCGGGCCAGCAGGGTGACGACGATCCACCATGGCACGATGTCCCGGATGGCGAAAGCTATCGGCGTGGTCACCATGTAGAGGCGGTCCGCGGCCGGATCCAGCAGTGTCCCGAGGTGCGACGACTGATTCATCAGCCGGGCGATCTTGCCGTCGGCCCAGTCGGTGAAACCGCTGAGCATCAAGATGGCCACGGCCCACCCGTCGGCATGCTTGACCAGCAGCAGGTACAGGAACAGTGGGATGAATGCCAGCCGAATGACGCTCAGCAGGTTGGGGACCGTCAATATCCGGTCGTCTCCGGTGGACGGCTCCGCGGTTCCCATCCGGCCAGCCTCTCATATTCGCGAAGCGATACCCCGCGCAAATGGGCGGCCTGTCGTCAGCTGAAGACGCCGGGCAGGTTCAGGATCGAGAGGCTGTCGTTCTTACGCGGGTCGTCGTGGATCATGTACGTCCACGTCGAGGTCGGCCGCGCGAGCTTCGACAGATCCAATCCCTGTTCCTCGTCAACCAGATTCGCGGTCTCGAAGGTCTGCTGGGCGGCCTCCACGGCGTCGGCGGCCAGCGACGCGAAGGCATCGACAGCCAGCCGGTGGAATTCGTCGATCGGGTTCTGGCGTCCGAGTGCGCGCAGGTGAATGCTCTCGCGCACATCCGAGAGGTAGGCCAGATGGTCAGCCCAGCCCCGATCCAGGTGATACAGCATGATCTGCCGCGAGATGCGCTCCAGCCGCTCTTCGGAAAGTTCCTCGGCCAGCTCGTCATAGCGCTCGGGGGAGCGCTCCTGAAGCTCCTTGCGGGCGGTGTCGGTGCGCAACAAGGTATCCCGGCGATCGGAAATGATCGCACGCTGCTGAGCGATCAGTTGGTTGTATCGCCAGGTGTTGGCATGCAGGTCAAGCATCGCGCCCTCGGCCACGCGCTGAGCGTGATCGATGAGGCCGCCCGCCTTGGGGCTGACTATCTGACCGTTCTCATCGGTTTCGGTCGGCAGCTTGGCCGAATCCAGGTGTGCCACAACCACCTCGTCCTCCCAGCTGGAGAAGAAGACCGACGATCCCGGGTCGCCCTGGCGCCCCGCGCGTCCACGCAACTGGTTGTCGAGTCGTTCGGTGCGGTGCCGCCCGGTGCCGACGACGTGCAGCCCGCCGGCCTCGACGACGGCGTCGTAGTCGGTCTCATCGGAGCCGCCGAGGCGGATATCGGTACCCCGGCCGGCCATCTGCGTCGACACCGTGACGGCCTTGAGGGCTCCGGCCTCGGCGATGACGCGGGCTTCTTCGGCATCGTTCTTGGCATTCAGCACCACGGCGGGAACTCCGGCCCGCACCAGACGATGATGCAGCGCCTCGGATTCGGCGACGTCATGGGTGCCGACGAGCACCGGCTGACCGGTGGCGTGGATCTCGGCGATATGCGCGACGATGGCGTCGTTCTTGCTTGCCTCGGTGATGTACACGCGGTCGGGCTGGTCTTCACGAATGTTCGGCGTATTGGGCGGGATCGGTGAGACACCCAGTTTGTAGAACTGCCGCAGCTGTTCGCCGGCCGCGAGCGCAGTACCGGTCATGCCGCTGACCCGCGGGTAGCGGTTGATGAGCGCCTGCACGGTGATGGTGTCGAGAACCTCACCGGTATCGGTGGTTTCGATTCCTTCTTTGGCTTCGACGGCCGCTTGCAGGCCGTCGGGCCAGCGCTGCAGGGCCGCGATGCGCCCGCGTGAGGAATTGATGAGGTGCACGGCGCCGTCGCGCACGATGTAGTGGACATCGCGCTCCAGGAGCACATGGGCGTGCAACGCGACGTTGACCTCGGTCAGGGTGGTTCCGACGTGATGTTCGGAATACAGGTCGATATTTCCCAGCTGCTTCTCCAGCTTCCGGGCACCGGTGTCGGTGAGGAAGATATTGCGGCGATCGTTGTCGGCCTCGTAGTCCTCGCCGGCGATCAGCTCGCGTACCGCTTCGATGACCTCTGAGCTCGGCGCTTCCCGATGGCTGGTACCCGCCAGCACCAGGGGTACCAGCGCCTCGTCCACGAGCACCGAGTCGGCCTCGTCGACCACGGCCACATCGGGGCTCGGCGACACCAGGTCGTCGACGTCAATGGCCAACTGGTCGCGCAGCACGTCGAAACCGATTTCGTTGACCGACCCGTAGGTGACGTCGCAGGCGTAGGCCTTGCGGCGCTCGTCGGCGGTCGATTCCTCGGTGATCCAACCGACCGTCAGGCCCATGCGCTCCAGGAACGGCCCCATCCATTCGGCGTCGCGCCGGGCCAGGTAGTCGTTGACGGAGATGACGTGCACACTGCGCCCGCCCAGCGCGTACCCGGCGGCGGTGATCGCACCGGTCAAGGTCTTGCCCTCGCCCGTGGCCATCTCGATGACGTCGCCGTCCAGCATGCGCAGTGCACCCAGCAGCTGAACGTCGAATGGGCGCTCGTCGATGGTGCGTTCGGCGGCCTCACGCACGATCGCGAGGAACTGGCCAATGTCCTTGGACTCGAGGCCCTCGGTGAGATCGAGTTTCTTCGCCGCCTTGGTGAGCTGCTCGTCGGTGAGGTCCTTGGCCTTCTCGTCATACTTCTTCGAGGCGTCCACGAGGGCCAGCGACTGGCTTTGGTTCTTGTCGGTAGCGGCACCGAGCAACTTCCAGAACTTCCCGGTGAACCGTGAGGCGGTGTTCGACTTGCGCACATGCACACGGTACGTCAGGGACAAGTCAGGGCACTTTTGAGCACCGCCAGACCGCAGACACGGGATCGGCGGAGTACAGCGAGCCGACCACGGCCCAATACTCCGCCATATCCTCGTGAAGGTGCGCCCGCATCGCCCCAGCTTGATACGGGTGCGAGCGTGTCGAGTCGATTTACCGCGCTTTGTCCGCCAACAACCCCTTGGCTATGTGGGTGATCTGCACCTCGTTGCTGCCGGCGTAAATCATCAGCGACTTGGCGTCACGCGCGAGTTGTTCGACGCGGTACTCGGTCATGTAGCCGTTACCGCCGAAGAGCTGCACGGCGTCCATCGCGACGTCGGTGGCCGCCTCCGAACAGTAGAGCTTGATCGCCGAGGCCTCGGCCAGAGAAGGCGTCTTGTTCTCCGACAGGCTCTCGATGGCATGGAACAGCATGTTGCGCACGTTGAGCCGGGCCACCTCCATCTTGGCCAGTTTGAGCTGGATGAGCTGGAACTGAGCGATCTCCTTGCCCCACAAGGTGCGCGACTTGGCATAGTCCAGCGACAAGCGCAGGCACTCCTCGATGACACCGAGCGCCAGTGCCGCCACTCCGATGCGTTCCATCGAGAAGTTGGCACGCGCACTATCGCGGCCGTCGCCCTGATCATTGGTCTCGGTCTCGCCGAGCAGCCGGTCCTTGCCCAATCGCACGTTCTCGAAGAACAGCTGGCCGGTGCGGGAGCTGTGAATACCCATCTTGCGGAAGGGTTTCGACTGCGTGAAGCCTTCCATGCCCTTGTCCAGCACGAAGGTGAGCACCTTGCGATCCCGCGGATCAACGGAATCCTTTCCGGCGCCTTCGTTCAGCTTCGCGTAGACCACAATCACATCCGCGTCGGGGCCGTTGGTGATGAAGGTCTTCTGGCCGTTGAGGATGTAGTCCTCACCGTCGCGTGTCACGTAGGTCTTCATGCCGCCGAACGCGTCCGAGCCCGAATCGGGTTCGGTGATGGCCCAGGCACCCACCTTCTCGTAGGTGACCAGTTCGGGCAGCCAGCGCTCCATCTGCGCTGCGGTGCCGCGTGAAGCGATCGTCGGCACCGTCAGTCCCATGCTGACGCCCATACCGGTGACCAGACCCATGCAGACTCGCGAGATCTCGCTGGTGAGGACGAAGCCCATGCCGGCCGATCCGCCGGCGAGTCCCATGGCCCCGCCGCCGTCGGACTTCTTGGATTCCGCGGGCTGCTCTCCCGCTGCGAGTGCGGCCTCGCGGGCCTTCTTCTTCTCGATTTGCTTCTGCAGCCCCTCCTTGGCGAGAGCGTCAATGCCGAAGGTGGCGAACATCTTCCGGATGATGGGGTACGGCTCCATCTCTCCGGACTCCAGGGCATCCACGTGCGGGCGCACCTCTTTGTCGATGAACTGTCGAACGGCGTCGCGCACCGCTAGGTCGATGGGTGACCAGTCGAGCATGTGTCCTGCTTTCTTTCCGTGAAAGTGGTTCGTGCGGACGCGGGCGACTACCCGAGCTCCTTGGCCAGCAATTCCTTGAGCCGGGCAACAGAGTTTTCGAGTTCCTCCTGCACCGCCTTGTCGATGGCGGTACCGATCGCTCCGGTCAGCATCTGACCGGTGAAGGACGAGTCCACGTTCACGCGGGTGTTGTCGGCGTCGATCTCTTCGACGCTGGACTTGATGACGGCCTCGACCCCCGCCATACCGGTGCCGCCCAGCTTGAAGGCACCCCGCTTGGCGGACAGCACCTCGTCGGCCGGGGTGAACTCCTGCACAGTCCATTCGACGGTGTTCGCCATGCCCATCAGGGTCACGATCTCGGAGAACTTGGTGCCGACCTTGATGTCCTCGATCGCGGGTACGTCGCCCTTGAATCCGGTGTGAATGGTCATCCATTCGTCGTACTTGTTGAGGTCCGGCAACACCGACCAGAGCTTGTCGATGCTGTACGGGAGGTCGATGCTGGAGTGCAGCTCAGACATGGGCGAAAGACTCCTTTGTCAGTGGTCTGATACGGATTGTTGCCAACGGTTTCGAACGTAACATACATACCCTCGTGTATGTAAGATGCAATTTCCGCAGATCTGGCCTATTGCGCCGACAAATTGCAGGTATACATGGGTGAAATACCGACAGGCCTGTGGGTGTTAGCGCGGGATTCGACAGCTACTCAGCGGTAGCCCGGCGCACGTTACATACAACTGTGCTCGTATGTATTACAGTGGCGCTCATGAGCACCCCCGAGGGCGCGGGCAACGACGCGGCGCCCCTCGCTGCCGAACTGTCCGAGAACGGGAAACAACAGCCCGTCATCCCGGAATCTACCTCGGAGCCACCGTCGGCGGGGGCAGATTCGCGTCCTGCCGGCGCAACGATAGATCTCGAGATCACCCGTCCGCGAGTCAGACTGCGTCAGCCGCCACTGCGCGTGGAGGCCGGGCGTTTTGGCCTGACAGTCTCCCGGCTGGCCGGATCGGGCGCGCGATTGCTGATCAAACCGCGGCGTGGAAGATCCCTGGAGGTGCGCGCCGCGCATGAGCTGCGGCGCACCTTCGCCCTCATGGGCCCCACCTACGTCAAACTCGGCCAGCTCATCGCCTCCTCCCCCGGAGTCTTCCCCGAAACACTCTCCAACGAGTTCCGGACACTGCTCGACAGGGTGCCACCGGCCTCCTCGCAGTTGATTCGCCAGACCGTGCGAGAACAGTTGGGTGCCGATCCGGCAACGATATTCGCCACTTTCGACGAGCATCCGTTCGCCTCGGCATCCATTGCCCAGGTTCACCACGCCACCCTCAAATCCGGTGAACGGGTGGTGGTCAAGATTCAGCGCCCGAAGATCCGTACCCGGCTTGCCGCCGACGTGCGCATCATCGGGCGACTCGCGCGCTTGATCGTCAAAACCGATCTGGGGCGGGCCACCAACGCCATAGAGGTGGTCGAGGACTTTGAGCAGAACCTCAACGAAGAGCTGGATTTCGCGGCCGAGGGGCACGCGATGGAACAGTGGATCGCCAGTCTTGCCGATACCGAATACGGCGACAAGGTGCGCGTCCCCAAGGTGTTTTGGGAGTACACCACCGAGCGGGTGCTCACGATGGAGTATGTCCAAGGCATCCGCATCGACAACATCACCGAGCTGGCCGCGGCAGGCTTCGACGGCGTCGCGTTGGTCAAGGCGATCGTCTATTCACTGTTCGAAACGGGCTTTCACAAGGGCCTCTTCCACGGAGATCTGCATGCCGGCAATTTGTTGGTGGACTCCGACGGCCGGATTGTGTTCCTCGACTTCGGCATCGTCGGGCGCATCGACGATCGCAGCCGCAAGATCTTCACCGAGATCATGGTCGATCTGTTCGTGAAGAACGACCACGCGGCCGTGGCCAGAGGCATCTACAAGCTGGGCGCGATCGGCGACCGGGGCAAGGTAGCCGATTCGACGACTGCCGCCAAGACAATCTCCAACTTCACGAGCCCGCTGCAGCAGTCCAAACTCTCGGCCATTGAGTACGGCCAGTTGGGCAAGCAGTTGGCCGTGCTGGCCAAGGAATATGACGTGCGGCTGCCCCGCGAGCTGGTGCTGATCTCCAAACAGCTGCTCTATGTCGAGCGCTACATGAAGCTACTGGCCCCCGACTGGGCACTACTCGCCGATCCGTCGTTCATCGGGTACTTCGGCAACATGGTCATTGCGGCCGAGCAGTCGCGCCTGGAGGAAGCGGCGGCGCGGCAGCCGGTGCGCGGCAGCTGAACTCTAGTCGGAAAGGCTCAGCTTTCCGGGGTCTATTGTGCGCAGAGCCGAGTCGAGCGGTGCACCCACCGCGGGCGACTCGACGATGTTCAACAACATCGCCTTGGCCCGGGCCCAGCGTTGGTCGCGAACCTCCTGCGGCGCCGTCATGCTGTTGACCAGAATTCCCCGCACGGCATCCATCGCCGTCAGTGTGATGTTGCGAATGACACGCAGCTCTTCATCGGTCTGGCTCACCGATTGCCCCAGGGTGGAAAATTGCTGCATCACAATGAATTCGAACTGATCCATCTGCGCAGATAGTTCTGCATCGGTGCGGGCAGCGATCCAGAGTTCCATGGTCGCGATGAACATCGACCCCTGGTGCATGCGCCAGAGCGCATCGAGGCAGCGGCTGATGAAGTCGGCATCGCTGTCGCGGTCCAGCGCGATGAGTTCGGAAAGGATCTCCTGCCCCTGCCTGAACGCCAAGTGTCGCACTGATTCTCCGAGAAGCTCGGATTTCGATTGGAAGTGGTGCACCAACGCGCCCCGCGTGACACCGGCACGTTGCGCGACGCGGGTAGTCGTGGTCCCCGCGTATCCATACTTGACCAGGCAGTCCACCGTGGCATCGAGCAGCCGGCCACGCATGGCCGCGCTGCGTTCCTCCTGGGTCCGCCGCTCGGCACGCTGGGGACGCGTGCTTGAGCGTGCTGGGCTACCGGCGGTACGTGTCATTCTCCGAGCCCGTCCGTGTCGTTCTTGCTGTGCTTGATTTCTTCGCGGGCCTGTTGATACTCCGCTATCAAGGTGCCGAAGTAGGTGAGGATCTCCGGATCGCCCACCGGCTGCCAGTCGGGCGCAAGCAGTTTGGTGTAGCGCTCGACATAGAGCAGCTGCTTGCCGACCAGGATGAACTCCTTGGGAAGGATGGCGTCATGTTCGCGCCCCAGGGCGGTGAGCTGGCGGCCGATGGTCCCGTAGGAGATCTTGCCCAACGAGGTACCCATGGGGCGGGTGACCTTCCGAAGTGACTCAGCGACCCTGGCCGGGTCCGCATGGGCATCGATCGCCCCGAGTTTGATCAGCGTGCGCGCCGCCGCCTCGTCATCGGGTTCGAGGATGAGTGCGCCGATCAGCTCACGCAGTGTCTTGCGCGTCCGCTGATCGAGGCGGCCAACAATCCCGAAGTCCAAGAACACGATTCGTCCGTGCGGATCCACCATCAGGTTCCCCGCGTGCAGATCGCCATGGAACGTGCCGGCGGTGAACGCGGAATCGAACAGTGTGAGCATCAGGGTCTTCACCACTTCGGGACCGTCGAACCCCGCCGCACGAATCGCGTCCGCATCATCAATCCTGATGCCCTCGACATATTCCATGGTGAGCACCTTGTCGGTGCAGAGATCCGAATAGATTTCGGGGACACGCACCTTCGACGCATACCTGGAGCCCGCGAGCCCAGCGGTCCAATCTCGCATGGCCCGAGCCTCCAGGCTGAAATCCAGCTCCTCGGCGAGGTTCGACTCAAAGTCCCGCATCACCTCGTAGATGTTCGACATCCGGCCCATCTCGGTCAGTTCGAGACCCCGGGCGATCTGTTTGAGAATCTGCAGGTCGGCCGCGAGGCGGGTGCGGATCGCGGGGCGCTGTATCTTCACGACAACCGCGGTGCCGTCCCTCAATGTCGCCCTGTGCACCTGGGCAATCGACGCCGACGCGAACGGGACCTCGTCGAATGAGCCGAACACATTCTCCGGCGACGCGCCGAGCTCGTTGGTCAACATGGAGCGAATCGTCTGAGGGTCGGCGGGTGGCACTTGATCGAGCAGCGATCGGAACTCCGCCGAGAGGTCCTCGGGGAACATCCCCGGTGACGAGGCGATGAGCTGGCCGAATTTGACGTAGGCGGGCCCGAGTTCGGCAAATGACCTGCGCATCTCCTTGGCCACCACTTGGCGCAGGTCGCGCTCCGTCGGTCGCTGACTCAGTATTCGCGATCCCGCCTTGAGGAGCTGGCCGGCCGTCGCCGCCAATCGATCGAACTGAACCTCGGCGGAGACCGGATCCAGTTTCCGGGGCCGCCGGGACTCATCGGACGTATCGCTCACCGCGACTCCCTCCCGTCCTCACCGGTGGTACGTCGGTGAGACATTACCGACAAACTGGTATGTATGTTAATCGAATGCCCGGGAGCGGCCGGGAATGATCAGCGCGGTAACGGCGAGCCGTGCGCGAAGGGGTCAGCGCAGGGCGCGTTCAATCTGAGCGATCCGGTCATCGGCGAAATCCAGCACGATCTTCGTCGGATACAACGCGACCCTGAGCACCCGGATGAGTGGATTGACGACATCGATGAGGGTTTCGAGGCTGGTCATCGTGTTGGCCAGGGTCGATGTCGTCTCCGCCAGGTTGTTCAGCGTGAGGTTCAGCGAGTCCAGGGAATCGTCCAACCGTTCCAGGCTCGAGTCCAGGTGATCCAGCATCGAACCGACCCTGTCGGTCAGGTCGTGTACCTCGACGGCCATCGATTCGATATGCCCGACTGTCCCGTCGATATTGAGTGCGACGTTGGCCAGCTTGCGGATCTTGCGGGTCGGCGCGGGCCGATTCCCGTTGCTGGTATAGACCTCCGCCATTGGAGTCACCTTTCCGTTGCGCCCAGCCTAGGCGACGGGCACACCAGCGCCCACCGGCTACCCGCACCAGCGGGCATTTGATGCACTTTTGTGACTGGCCTCACATAGCGCAAGCGCTCGGCCTAAGCGACCGATACCCGCGCTGACGCGTGTGAACCCGCCCGCCGGCCAAAGAACGAGGCTTCGCCGAGCCTGGTTCCGCTGCTGTAGCCCTTACCGTCCTGAGCAATGTTCGACGCGCTGGCACCCGCGGCATACAGGCCCGGAATCGCCTGCCCGGATTCGGTGAGCACCCGACCGTCAGCGTCGGTCCGCAGGCCACCGAGTGTGAAACCGGCGTACATCGCTTTGCCGAGGGTGAGATCGAATGCACCCCAGGGACCAGTTCCCTGCGCGGCAAGGTATTTCGGGTGTTTATGGAAGTCTGGATCCTCACCCTTGGCGGCGTACTCGTTGTAGCGTTGCAGCGTCTTGTCCAGATTTCCGACCGGGATACCCAGGGCCGCTTCCATTTCCGCGACGGTCTCCCAGCCATCAATGAAGGGAGTCAGCGGCAGTGTCGGCCGGTCCATGTGCTCGGAGTCGACAATCAGGTACGCGGCACTATCCACCTGATCCATCACAAATCCAGAGGTCCGGGAATGGTAGGAATCCTCGGAGACGAACCGCTCCCCGTTCTTGTTCACGATGATCCCGGTCAGCAGTCCCGACGGCGGATATACGGGAGCTGTCACGAAAATCTGATTCATGTTGCGGGTCGCACCTCCCGCGGACACCCCGAGCCTGATGCCCAGCCCGTCGTCGTAGGTGCTGCCCAGCACGAACGGCTTCTCGGCGAGCTTGGGGGTGTATTCGGCCACCATGGCGGGGTTCATCACAAATCCACCGGCCGCGATGATCACCGATGTGGCGCGTATCGCACCGGTTTCGGTGAAGTGTTTCCATGTCACACCCACCACCGCACCCCCCTCGTCGAGAATGAGCGCGGTCGCGCCGGTCTCGTATCGGATCGGTATACCGAGATCGGCGGCGCGTTGCGCGAGTAGTTCCACGACCATGCCCGCACCGCCGGTGTCGCCGGGCTTGGGCACCTTGTGCCCCCGGGGCGCCGGGATGGCTTCGTCGCGGTACGGCCACACCAGCTCGTTCCCGGTGAACATCAGTCCTTCGGTATTGGGCTGAATGACGGCCTTCTCCGGATAGAAGCTGCGCTCGAATTGAAAGCCCAGTGCCTCAAGCCAATTGAAATGTTCGACGCTACCGTCGCAGTACAGGCGGATCTTCTCTGGATCCGGATCGGGAGACACCGCCATCAGGTACTTGTACATCTCGTCGGCGCTGTCCGCATGCCCAGTGGCTTGCTGAACAGCGGTGCCGCCGCCGAGGTAAAAGTGCCCACCCGCCATCGCGGTGGTGCCGCCCGCGGAGGCGGCACGTTCGAGCGCCAAAACCTGCGCGCCCGCCTCAGCGGCCGCGACAGCGGCGCATCCGCCGCCCATCCCAAAGCCGATGACCAGTACGTCGACCTCGTCGGACCATTCGGTGATGTCTTGGACCGCTACGGTTTCCGGAATCGCTGCACTCATGCCTGCTCATTCTTGATGTAGTCGTAGAACGCCCGGATCTCGGGCGGGACGAAGACCAGTTCCATGTACGGCAGGGCGGCCGCCGGTGCCGACAGATAGGCAAATCGCATACCGCCGGGCATCACGCCGTCCTGCACCACCTCCATACCCTGGGAGGTGGCGTGATCGAGCGCCGCGTCGAGATCGGGCGGCTCGACACACACGTGATGCAGACCCGCGGAATTGCGCTCGAGAAACTCGGTGTAGATGCTCGTCCCGCTGACCGGGAGAATCAGCTCGAGCTGCATGTCGTCGAGATAGCTCAGCGCGATGGTCGCCGTGAAATCGGCCGGTGCGCCCCGGTACGTACACGTCTCGGGGCCGAAGTGCACATCTGGAATTCGCGTCCATTTCTTGACCCCGAACACGGCGCTGAGCATGGCTTCCGTGGCATCGAGATCATCAGTCACCCAAGCAATTTGGGTGACGCGTCCAAATCCAGATACATCCGGCGGCATTGCCGATGTGGTCATGGGCCGATAGTAGCGTCCGCTGTGGCGGGGGCCACTTCAGCCCGCCGTATAGGCCGCCGTGGTGCGATCCGCCATCTCGCGGGCCTGCGCGGGATCCATGCCCGAGGCGACGGCCGCCGCGAACCACAGCTCGCTGGAACCTGCCATGAAGGCCCGGCCCTCGGCGCCGGCCGCCCACGCCGCCCCCTCCTCGGGGGTGATGCGATCATTGGGCGCGGCGAGATAGCCTGCCAGACCCAGCAGACCGGAATCCCAACCGACCCCGACGGCACCCGGACCGAACTGCAACCAGTGCTCGTCGTCGTCGCTGATATCGGAGATGTGCTCAAGGGTGAAAGTGGCCCGGCTCTCTGGGTCTTCCGGTTCCGGGGTGATTGTCACCTCGATCCAGCTGACGGCACCCATCGCTTCCCAGCTCGCCATGAAGGAGCGTGGCGGGTCGCAGCTCAGCACTGTTCCAGATGCATTGCCCTGTAATGAATAATGCCCCCCAGCGCGCAGGTCTCCGGTGATTGGCAAGAACCAGCGGGCAATACGTTCGGCATTGGTGCAGGCCTCCCACAAGTCGCCGGCCTCGGTGTCATAGGTCTGACTGACGGTCACCACACGCGCCTGGCGAGCCTGGAATGTCTTGGTGCCCACGCTGCGGCGCACGGAATTGAGTTGGTGCTGAACATCGATCACGAGGTGCTCTCCTTGGTGTTTCGGTGCGGTGTGGGTGCGCGGCGCTGCCGCTTGCCGCGGGCGATCTCGGTGGCCAGTGCGTCCAGGCGCGGCGCCCAGTTGCGGCGGAAGGTCTCCAGCCATTGGTCGACCTCGCGCATAGGCGTGGTGTCGACGCGGTACATCCGTCGCGCCCCCTCGTTACGCACGATCGCAAAACCGTTGTCGCGCAATACCTTCAGATGCTGCGACACGGCCGGCTGGCTGATCGCGAACTCCGATCGGATGATTTCGGTGACGGCACCGGAGGACATCTCCCCCGCGTGGATCAGCTCCAGGATGCGCCGGCGCACCGGGTCTCCGAGTATGTCGAAGGCGTGCACGCCACCTATGTTAAAAGGGACTACTTATATAAGTCAAGGCTTAATTACTATCCCAGGTCAGCGGATCCAACCGCAGGTAGAACGCCAACCGTTCGGGATCGGTAGGCGCTCCGTACCGGTTCAGGAACCGCTCGCGGGCGGCGGCCGTGACCCAGCCGTCCCCGGGCCAGGTCTCGCGGGCATTGGCAAAGAGCAAGGCCAGATCGGCGTGCCGGTCGGCCAACCCGAGCCGGCCGAGATCGATGAAACCCGCCACCGAGAAGTCTCCGGGCGCGATGACGATATTCGGCAAGCACAAGTCCCCATGACACACCACTAGGTCTCCGGCCTCCTGGGCCAGCCGCTGAGGCAGTTCTGCCACAACACGGCAGAGCAGCTCGGTCGCGGGCCTCGCCCGGTCTTCGTCCGACAGGAAATCCGGGTTCACGGCGTCGCGGGCCACGACATCGCGGGCCAACGTTGCCATGGCGGCCAGGTCCCGCGAAAACGGACAGCCCGCTGTCGGCAGCGCGTGCAGGTCCCGCACCGCTGCGGCGATGGCAGACCATGCCCTGCCCAAATCCTCGGAGTCGAGCTGGTCGGCGGGTACGCCCGGTACCGCCGAGGTGATCAGCAGCGGACCGTCCGGCGTGGTCGCCCATTCGAGCACCGATGGGCCCGGGATACGTTGAGCACTAAGCCATTCGATGCGGTCCCGCTCGCCCGCAAGATCGGCGCCGCCTTTTTTCGCATAGCGAGAACCGTCGGGCGAGCGGTACACGCAGGCACCGGACTCCCCCGTCACGATCGGCTCCCAAGCCGACAGATCGATCAAACGCCCGTCCACGCCTCGTCGAGCCGATGTGCGACGTCGATCGTGCGCGCCGCCATGGCCTTCGGGTTGTCGACCTCATGGGCCACATAGTTGGCGATGAACCGGCTGATCAGCTGGTCGACACCAGCCAGAATGCGGAGCAGTTCGCCCCGGATGGTGTTGGAGGAAACATCGACAGTGATATCCGACGGGCCCGGGGGCGCGACATCGATGACCAGCTGCAGCGGTGCGGCGGCGCGGGCAGTGGCCTTGAGCGCGATGTTGCCGGCCACCTTGAACCGGCTTTTGTCGAGCTTGAGATCGATCAACAGGTCGATGGCCAGCGGCACCTGGATGTCGAACGTGATGGTCTCGCCATCGTTCCGGGTGACGATCGGGTCCAGGATCTGGACTTTTGCCGTCACCTTCGCGATCTTGCCGGGGCCCTGCGCCATGGGGCCGACTTCGAATGGTTCGCCGGCGATCGATGCGACGGCCGCCCGCACCCGAGCTTCACTGACGGCTATCTCGAAGAACGCCCTGCCGAATTCCTCGTAGGTGAGGTACTGGTGGTCAACCGGCTCGCTGTCCATAGTGAGAGATACGGTCTCACGGAAGCGCCTCCAAGTGTGAACCCCCAGCTCGTGGCGTGTCTAGCCGCGCCGCTTCACCATCTCGGCGATCCAGATGGGCGCGAACTGCGACGTGCAGTTCGGTGGTGTCGGGTAATCCTTGAGCACCTCCAGGCGCTGCCCGACGTCGATTGCGCGCGCTCGATGCTCAGGGTGCTCGATCCCGGTCTGGGCCAACGTGTGGTTCATGGCCCACTGCAAGCGATCCGGGGCCCGCTTCATGTCTTTCTCGATGATGTCGAGGAGGCCTGCGAGGTCTAGACCGTCGGGCTTCTTCGCGGCGCGGTCGGTGGTCAGTGCCCAGCCTGCGCTCGCGACCACTGGGTCCGGATCGTCGAACCAGGACAGGCCCAGTTTCTCGGCGTGTGGGTTCTTCTTGACGACGTAGCTGACGAGCCAGTCGTGCATCTTCGGAAAGTGCGCCTGACGCACCATTGCGTCGAGATCGTGTTGTTCGAATGCCTTCGGGCGGCAGATCAGCGTGGCCAGCAGGCGGGCGGAGGTGTCTCCGGTGGCCCACAGTTCACAGGCGAGGCCATGCTGGGTCTTGAGTCGTTTGGCGACCGCACGCAGCTGGGTGAGGTTGACCCCGTGATCGTCTCCGTGTCGTTCGTTGATCGCGCGGATTCTCGGATCCTCAAGCGAGGCCAGCTCGGCCAGTATATCGGTCGCCGTCGTCATCTCAGCCTCCGTCCGTTGCGCCCGCCTACAGGGTGCCGGAGGGATGACGGTCAGAAGAGCTCGTTTGCGTAGCTGTCATCGACGAGATCGTGAATGCCGCCCGCGAGTTGGCCCAATTTGTCGGCCATCTTGGCGGCGTTTTCGGCAATGGTAAGCGTGTAGAAATCCCCGCCCAGGGTCACGGCCTCGGCGAGCCCGCGCTGATCACCCTCCCAGAGTTTCGCGCGGATGACCGCCTTACCGCACTGGCCGAACACCTCGCGGATGCGCACAATTGTCGCGAGCACCGCGGGTTTACCATCCGCGCTGAGCATGGCGAGTAATTCGGGATCGTCGGTGACGAAGGCATCACCGTTCACCCTGATCACCTCGCGCAAGCCGGGAACGAAGAACACCAACCCCACTGCGGGATTGCGGGTGATGTTCTCGAAGCTGTCCGCGAGTTTGTTCCCCGGTCGATCGGGAATCGCCAAAGTCCGGGCATCGAGAATGCGCACCGAGCCCGGTGGGTCGCCCTTGGGACTGGTGTCCAACAGGCCATCGGCGCCTACGGTTGCCATACAGAAAAACGGGCTGTGTGCAATAAATCGGGCCGCGAACTCCCTCAGCTCGGTGTCCTTCTTATCGGCGATGAACCGGGCCGGAAATCCGATCACCTCCCGTACGCGGTCCATGGTGATCGGTGAGTAGCGGTCCGCCGCGGTCTCCGGCGGATGCGGTGGGGACGTATCAGTAGGTGTCGCACTCACGTGAATTCTCCTTACAGATCGAGCACCAGTCGCGGTGTCAGCGCCCGTGATACGCAGATGTACATGCGATCCCCCGCCGCCCGGTCCTCCTCGGACAAAATGTCATCACGATGATCGGGCACCCCCTCAAGCACGGCCGTCTCGCACGAGCCACATACACCCGCGCGGCACGATGCGGAGACCTGGATGCCGGCCTGTTCGACCGCCGCGAGGATGCTCTGTCCCGGCGGCACCGCGATCGTTTGGCGCGACGCCGCACAGGTGACGTCGACCGGTTTGTCCTCAGCGGGCGCGCACGGTATGGGCTTGAACCGCTCGACATGAAGTGTGTCCGCCGGCCAATGCGAAACTGCCGCAGTGAGATCTGATATCAGTTCGGTTGGTCCGCAGGCATAGATCTGCAATCCGGGACGGACGTCGGTGGTGAGTTCCCGCAAAGGAATCCTGCCCACTTCGTCTGCCGGATAGAGATGCACCCGCGGCCCGTACTGTCGGAGTTCCTCAAGGAATGCCATCGATGCCGCCGTGTGGCCCCCGTAGTACAGGGTCCAGTCCGCACCCCAGTCCTGGGCTTGACGGATCATCGGAAGGATGGGGGTGATTCCGATTCCGGCTGCGATGAACAGATAGCCGTCCGCCCGGTGCAGACCGAAGTTGTTGCGCGGTCCTTTGATCCTCAGCTGTTGACCGGGCCGCAGGAAGGCGTGCACGTACTCCGAGCCGCCGCGACTCGTTCGTTCGCGCCGAACTCCTACCTGGTAGACGGATCGGTCGTCGACTGGTCCGCACAGCGAGTATTGACGTTCGATGCCGGTCGGCAGAACTAGGTCGACATGTGCGCCTGGTTCCCAGGCCGGTAGCGGTTCGTTGCACGCGGAGCTGAGCTGCAGGGACACCACACCATCGGCCTCCCACCGAAGCTGCCGAACGGCGACCTTCAGTGTGGCACCGGTATCATTCATGCTTGTCAGCCCATCTGTTAACAACGTTAATTCTCCTTCAAACATACTGATAACATCGATAACATGTCAATGCGCGCAGACGAAACAACCAGGCGTGGCGCCACCCTGCAATTGGAAGCAGTCGTGACCCAGGCGCTCGCGCTGGTCAACGAGGGCGGGCTGGAGGCCCTGACGATGAGGCGGCTCGCTACCGACCTCGACGCGCATCTCCCGACGCTCTATCGACTGTTCGGCAATAAGGACGCGCTCATCGATGAGATGGCCGAGTCGATCCTGGCCCAGGCGTCAGCCAATGCCCAAGCCGGGCGGGGCAATTGGGATGACAAGCTGGTAGATCTCGCCCGGTCCTTGCGGTCCGCCCTGCTCGGCCAGCGCGACGGAGCGCGAATCGTCGGCGGAAACTATGCCGCCAAACGGCACAATTTGACCTTTGTCGACCTGCTGGTGGCGCATGCGTCCAAATCCGGGCTAGCGCCAGAATCTGCGCTGTGGGCCGCCAGTTCGGTCTTCTGCTTTGTGTTGGGCGAGGCACTCGAACAGCAGGGCGCTACTGGGGAGGAGCTCGACGCCGTCAGGGGCATCGCGCATCCTGAGCTGTATCCGCATCTTGCCGCCAGTCCGGTGGAGCGGCTCTTCGAATTCGAGGAAAGATTCGATTTCGGTCTTGGCCTGCTCGTCGGCGGGATGCGTCGACTTCTGGAGGCAGTGCCGTCGCCTGGATAGACCACATTGTCACATTGGTCGGACCGACAGGATTTGAACCTGCGACCACTTGACCCCCAGTACAGATACGAAGGCGCTATCACTGGTCAGGGAGGTTTTCACAACGTTCACCTGTGTGCGCCGATCTGGCGATTGTGTGAGGGTGCGCATGCCGTGCGGTCCCCACCGCCTTCAGGTACGCGAGTTTATTCAGGCCGGATGGGGATCTACTACGGACAGAGATTCCCCGCACCGGCTGTTCCACACCGGCCTCGGGCGGCGTTCATAGAGGGATGCACCGCTGTCGTTGGCGTTGCGTTTAGGGCAAGCCCCAACTTTGGCCGCTTGTCGGCGCACACGTGCTGACGTGAAATCGGATGCTGATACCGACAGTCGCGATGCATACGCCAAATAGATTGGAGTGCAGTAATCTTGGTCCGGGCGCCCCACCCCGCTGGGAGGCGCCCGGGCCAAGAAGTATGCGCTTTGGCGCTCTTGTCGCGTGTACTAGGGGCAGGTGACTTCGATTTCGAAGGGCTTCTCAATCGGTTGCATGGGGTTGGCTGTGTCCACGCCGGTTGCCGTGCCGGTCACGGTGTATTTCTTGCCATCTTTTGTTGCGGTTGCCTTTCCACCTGGAGCCCCGTCCGCAAAGCCCAGGGTCACACCGTCGATGTTGCCCAGGCCTACCGAGGTCACCTTGGGCGAATCGCCGTCGGATAGCACCACGGCGATTGCCTGCATCCCGGCGCCCATTCCGATATTGACTTGCCCGGCTGCAGTGGAGCACGCGATAGCGCCTTCGACCTTTTTCTCTTTGCCGTCCACGACCACTTTGGCGCTGCTATTCATCGCTGCGGCACCACCTTCGGCGCTGACCGTGGTCTTTTCCGCTGAAGAGGGCGCCGATTCATTCCCATCACCCGAACACCCAGCCAAGCCCAAAGCGATGATCGCCCCTGCTCCTATGACAACCACACTGCCGGTGCGCTGCATTGCGTTCTCCTTCACGATGTTTCGGCGCCCAGCCAGACGGTCACACGTTAAAGCTGGGCGCGCACAATCAATCTCGAAACTGCACCGTAGCCGATCACCCGATAGGAATGGCTAAGCCTTGGCGAATTCTTAGACCGCCATTGGCTTCTCGCTACGCTCGGGTGCCGAGGGCCGTTGCGCTTGTTGACCGGCTATCCCGCGTGGAGTAATTCTCAGCAACACAAATATTAAGTATGGTTCTTAGTATTGACTTATGTGGCCTTAATCTGCGTCGGGCCCGGATGGGATGGTGTTCGGTTTTGAACGCGACTTCGCGCAAGGTTCCAAACACCGGTACGCCGTTGCCGCGTGCGCTCGATGGAGCCGCGGTGTGTCCGTATGCTCAGTTCGATGAATTGCGCTGAGGGTGCCGTGACGGTTCCGGTGACCGCTCGCACTGAGTATGTGACCAGACGTCATCGATGGTCGGCTCTTGCTGCGGGGGCGGTTTTAGCGTCCGGGCTGATTGCGCTGACGGGGCTCAATTATGCCGGCGCGTCGGGGGCGTTAACCGGGTCGGTAGTGGCCGTCCTTATCACTGTCGGGTTGGCTGCGGTGGCCTATGGGCGTCTCGGTGCACCGGGGGCGGTCCAGCTCACCGTTGACCGGGACACCGTTCATTTCGGCGACGAGACTCACGGGGTTGTCAGCTACCAGCTCGCATCGCTGGTTGCGATGAGCCAAGACGGTCCAGCCAGCGAAACGTTGGTGGACATGGATATCCGGCGCCTGATGGTGCGAGGCCAGAAGTATTTGACGCTGACCTTCGCCACGGACGGCGGAGACGATGAGTGGCGGGTCGCAGTTGTCGGATCAGATCCCGCGGTCACGCACATAGTCAGTCGTATCCACGCCGCACTGTCTGAGTCGCCGCCTGGAGACGTCCCGTCTGATTTCGGTTCGGGTGCGCGGATTGCTGATGCCGGTACCGATGAGGCGGCTAAACGGTTGTGGGAGTATGCCTGTCAGCGTCACGACGATATTCTCGGCGCGTACGGCGCCTACGAATTGGACCCGGCGAGCTTGTTGCGTTACCCGGCTATCACCGATGTGACCGCCGAACCTACCCAGATGTTCCACGTCGCCCTCGATCGGGCACAGGCATTGCGCACCGAGGCCTACCCCGGTAACCGGAGCCTGGCCGACGCCTACGGGCAGGCTGTAGTGGCATTACGCCGAGCCTGGATCGCATGTGAATCGTATGGCAAGAAGGTTGGGACCTCTTACCTCGAACCGGCCGACCGAACCGAAATGGGCACGGCAGTAAAGCTTTACAACCACGCTATATCGGGCGCGACGCCCGCAGAACAAGCCGCCTATTACGGCCGTGTCCGAGACATCATCACCAAACTCGTCGAGCGGGGTGTTCTGCATCCACCCAAAGTGCAATTGGCGCAACTAGAAGCTGTGACTCGCCGGGCCATCGAGGCGGCACAGCCGACCTAAGATCACCAGTCAGCGGGACCCAGGGGCCAGGAATCGGCCATCTAGCGAATACGTCCCCGTCGCCGCGTCGACACCGGCGAGCTCCACGCGGATCGCCAACCGGAACGGGTCGATCACCTGGTCGCCTACCCAGATGTCGACGGCCTCGCGTTCATAGGGCTCAAGGGCCCCGCGCTGCATCGCCTGTGCCCGAACAGATTCGAAGACCTCCGCAGAAACATCGTCGAAGGCAAATGGTTGCGATGCTGAACGGTAGGATTTATCGGTGACCTTCGGGATTTCTCCTGGCACCAGGACAATCTGGCCGGATCGATCACCGGTTACAAACTCCAGCACCACACCACCAGTGTTCTGGACCTCACTTGGCCGCGCGATGGGGGTGGCCCGGTGGCTGCCCCGGATCTCGAAGTCGGTCAACACTCGATCTGATGCGGTGATTCCCGCCAGTCTCAGGGCATCCCGAGCCCTCTGGAACGAGACAGCGAAATCTGCCGGATCGAAGATCTCACCCACGGTGCCATTCGGAAGTGCGTTGATGCTTCTGCGGCCGAATGAGCCGGTCAGGATCACCGGCGCGCCCGGGCCTGATCGCTTAATCTCCAGTGTCCCCAGGGCGCTCAACCGTTGAGCCGAATCGGCTTGATGGGCCATCTTCTCGATGAGTGCGCTCAAATCGGTCGATGCGATCTCGCCGGCAGTGAAGGTGCTGTCCTTGCGTAGAACCTGCGGTGAGGCTGTGGTGAACGCATCTCCATTGTTATTGATATAGACAATGCTCACCGCGCCGTTCGTGGGGTCCAGTATCGTGCCATAGTCCGAGCCGCTGCCGGTGAAGCGTAGATCGAGCAGATTGTTGGTGGCGGCAGGACCGAATTGTTCGGTGATGGCCCGGATCATGCCGTCTCGGCGAGCATTGAGTTCCATGCTCTTCGACTTGGAGTCATTGTTCACACTCGGCGTCGGCGCTGCAGGCGTGGTCAATGAAATGTGCCAGGCATCGCCGACACCGAAGAGCACGGCCATTGCCACCAGGATAGACAGCGCCGGAGAGATCAACGCCCACGTCCGGCGGCGATCGTTGAAGCTTGGCGTGCCCGGTACTTGCCGTGAAGGCAACCTATCCGGTGCCAGTGCGGTGACCGGACTGGCAGCCAGAGACTTGAAGTCCTCGCCTGACATCGACGCTATCCACCGCCCCTGATACTCGGTGTCATGCGGTGGACTGATCGTCGCCACCATCAAAGTCGGTTGCAGATCGCCGTCACCAACACTGCTGCGGGTTAGTGCCTCGATTCGGGTCGGCACTCCATCCGAAGCTGCCGCAAGACGAAACCTCTCATACTCGGAAGCACGGGAGACCCGCAGCACAACCGCGAGCCCCACCGTCACAAGTGGTATCCCCACAATCAACGCCACCGGCCAAGGGTTATAGGAGCCGAGTCCAATACCAATCCCGATGACGGCACCAGCCGCACCGACCCAGCCAACACGTCGCGTCGCGCGATTCATCAAACCCCCTGCCGACGACGGTCTCCTGATGCTAGTAGCGCGCCTCAAGAAGATCCATGTGGCTTGAATTGTCGGCAGTGCGTGATTCCACTGCGCGGCAGCGTGCGCGGGCCAAGATGAGAGGATCGAATTTCCGGTAGTGCCATACTCGTACAGCGGAGGTGCCTGCCCGTGTCCGATACACGATTGGCCGCGCTCACGGCGCGTGTCGAGTACACCGATCCAATGATGCGAGCCCGTACGGCGATCGTCGGCGGTCTCGTCTTGCTGGGGCCGACCCTGCTGGTCGTCCTCAAAGTGCTCGACGCTGCGCCTGCGGCGATCATTTCTGCCTGTAGTGCCGCGCTCACGCTGGCCTATGTACTGCGGTTCTTCGGACCAGCCGCCAGCCGCCGGGCGTCGGTGCGGCTGGGCATCATCGATGACCATGTGGTGATCGGCGACGAGGTCATCGGCCACCAGGATCTCGTGCGCCCGCTGGCAGAGGTCGTATCCGTCGAGATCAGCGACGCGCTGGCCGACCGCACCCTGATACATCCCGACGCCGGGGTGTATCAAGTCATGGGCTCGGAGTACCTCACGATCGGGTTCCAGTCCCGCGATGTCGGCTCATCGACCTCGGTGCAGACGGTTAAGGTGGCGGCAAACGCGTCTGATCCAGTGGCGGAGACCATCATCGAAGCGCTGCGTGACGCCGCGCCCACCGACGTGAAGCCGGCGACCGAATCGGTGCTGTCCCCTGCCGCAGCCTCACCGGCAGCCGACGAGCGGCTGTGGGGCGTCGCCCGCCAGATTCACGATTCGGTGCTCACCGAATACGGCCGCTACGAACTCGACCCGGCGCTGTTCCTGCGCTACCCGGGTGTCACCGACGTGACCCGCGGACCGGTGATGGACTTCCAGATTGCCCTGGCCGAGGCGCAGGCGCTGCGCACCGATGCCTATCCTGGCGATCCTGCCCTTGCCGGCCGTTACCGTGCCGCGGCCGACACCCTGCGTCGGGCCTGGGTGCGCTGCGAAGCCGATGGCAAATCAGCTGCACTCGATGATCTTCCGGCGGCGGCTCGCGCCGACCTCACCACCGCAGGCAAGCTGCTGGCCCACGCCGAGGGCACCACGCACGGTGCTGAGAAGGCTGCCTACCTGCGACGTGTGCAAGACACCGTGGCCCGGTTGACCGACCGTGGCGTCCTGCACCCACCGCTGCAAGTCCTAGCAGCGATCGAGGCCGCCGCCCGTCGGGCGCTGGAGCCCTGACCGTCAGCTTTCCGCGCCGAGGTACTGACCTGTGCGCAGCTCGTAAAGCAAGCTGTCCTCGGAGTCTGCATGGCTGTATTCCACCCGCGCCACCGGCCATGACGGGTTCGGGCGCGACCGGGTAAAGATCGTCAACGACAGCTCCCGCCGATCGACGTCGTCGACACCCAAACGGCGGGCGGCGTCATCGAGTATGGCGCGCAGCCGCATCGGGTCGATGTCCTGGACGGCGAACGGCGTCGGCATGGAGTCGGCGGCGCCGATAACGCCCTCGACGGGGAATTTGCCCGCATACACATCGATCTTGCGTTTCTCCTCGCCGATGTTGGCTTCGACGTCGAATGTCCCGTATTGCGTCGAGGAGGTATAGAAGCGGAAGTGACTGAGCATCGCTTCTGCCCCTGGCGGCCACTGAGTGGCAACCACTTTCACGACTTGACGCATCGTCTCGCCGACATCAATGACATCCCACCACGGCGCGACGGTGCCGTCGGGAAGCACCTCAACGACGACACCGCTCTCCATATTCAACCGCAGGCGCAGCGCACGTCCCGCGTCAGCATCGAGGCGCCGCAACTCGATTGATCGCACCTCATCGGCGCCCTTCGGAAACATCGCCGAGGTCCGCGCGACGACATCGCGGATGTTGAGCGTCGCGAAATCCTGGTCGGTGAAGATGTTTCTGGTGCGCGCGTCGTCGCGGGTGTCGACCTCCGGCTCGCTCTGTCCGAACGTCTTGGTGTAGCGATGATGGACATAACGATCACCCCCGCGATGCGCGTCAACGGTCCAGCCTTCTGTGTCCGAGGACACGAGCAGCAGCGTCGACAGCGCGCCGGGATCGACGGCCCGGACGTGGGCCAACGCCGTTTCGAACAGATCGACGACCGTAGCACCGTCTTTACTCTCATCGACCAACGGCACTGCGGTGGTGACGGATCGGGGCAGCGACAGTGCGAACACATGCTCCGGGACAGTGGTCAACACCGTGAGCGCAACAGCCAGGGCAACGGCCCCCGAGAGCGCTGCCTGCGTCGGCGGCCGACCGGAAAAACTAGGTGAGACCGTATCGCCGGGCGCAGGTACGTCTCGGGCAGGTATGCGGACCTCTTGCCCCGAGGCCGCGCGACGCACCTGCTCATCGGACATCGGTAGGCGCAGCATCACATCCCGTGCCACATCCCCAGGCACCGTGACGGTCCCCGTGAGCAGAGCTTCGTCGTCACCACCGAGCGGATCGGCACTGCGATCGATCGCCATAGCCCGGAACGGGACGTCAGCGATGCCTGTGCCCCCTCCCCGCTCTGGTGGGCGGATCGCTACGGCAATACCGGCCACGACCAAGGGGATCGCGATCAGCAGCCAGGCCAGGGTGCTGAAAGCTGCGATTCCGATTCCAGCCCCGAGCAGAACGCCGGCCAGACCGCCACGCAGAAATGAACGAGGAAACATCCGCCCGAGGATATCTGCACTGCAGATCGCGAACCATTACCGCACCGTTCCCACAGACCCCCTATTTGAAGCAATGGACCCCCTTCTGCCGCCATCGCCGACACTCGGCCATCCCATCTCCGACCCTGTCGATCGAAGATGGTGCCGTCCAGAGAGGGGAACCCCTGACTATCGGACAAGTGCGGTCCAACAGCCGGCAACGAACAAACTGGTCCCCACCGGAAACCCGGCGAGGGCACCAAAACCGCCTCCTACCTGGTCGGGCTGACAGGATTTGAACCTGCGACCACTTGACCCCCAGTCAAGTGCGCTACCAAGCTGCGCCACAGCCCGCCGCTGCGATGAGCAGCAGACGGAAGCCTACCGCAGGTCTGGCCATTTTCTGAATTCGGTTTACCCCTGGCCGCCCCTAATCCCCGAAAACACTTGTGTCACATGTGAATCATTCAAAACATTTGGCGCCCTCGTGTCGGAGTGGCGCGGTATCATTCGAACATGAGTTCGATAGCGGATAGCGATGCGGCAGAGGTCCTCGCCGGGCTCTGTGGGGCTGTCGACGCACTGTCGGAACTCGACACGAGCGCGCTGACGCGTCATGACCGACTCACGATTCTGCGTGACGTGGAGACGCTGCTGCGGCGCATCCCGACGGCAACCCACGGGATTGTCAATGAGCTTGTCGCCGGACATGTTCCGGGACAGTTCGGGGGCGCGAGCCTGGGCGATGTACTCGCCGATACCTTGCGTATCACCCGGGCCGACGCACGTCGGCGCATCCGGGATGCCGCCGAGCTGGCGCCGACCGTCGCACTGACCGGTACCTCCATCGAACCGGTACTGGTCGCCACAGCCGCCGCGCAGCGTGCGGGCACCGCCGGAGGCGACCACATCGCCGTCATTCGCCGGTTCTGGGACCGTGTCCCCCGCGCCGTCGACGCCCAGACCCGGATGACCGCGGAAAGACAGCTCGCCGGACTCACGCAGACATTGCGGCCCGACGAGCTCGGCAAGGCAGCCGAGCGCCTGCTGGCCCATCTCGATCCCGATGGCAGTCTCACCAGCGATACCGACCGGGCTCGCCGGCGCGGGTTCCGGATGGGTCGCCAGGGCGCGGACCTCATGACACCTGGTGCGTTCGATCTCGATCCAGAGTTACGTTCCTACCTCGACGCGATCTTCGCCAAATACGCCGCACCCGGCGTATGCCATCCCGACGATGAAAACCCCTGTGTGGACGGTGATCCAGATTCAGACGCGGCCCGGCACGATGTTCGATCGGTCGCGCAGCGCCAGCACGACGCACTCAAGGCCGTCTGCCGGTCGATCTTGTGCTCCGGCGAACTCGGCCATCACCGTGGGCTGCCGGTAACCACCATTGTCACCACCACATTGCGGGAATTGGAGTCCGGCGCGGGTCACGCGGCGACGGGTGGGGGCTCGCTCTTACCCATGCCGGACCTGATTCGGATGGCCAGTCACGCCCACCACTATCTGGCGGTCTTCGACGATGACGGCCGCGCGCTCTACCTTGGTCGTGCGAAGCGGATCGCCACCGCAGATCAGCGAATTGTGTTGACCGCCAAGGAGCGTGGCTGCACCTACCCCGGCTGCGATCAACCGGCATATCACTGCCAGGCACATCACATGGATGAATGGGCGGTCGGCGGCAACACCGACATAGAGGCCCTCACGCTGGGCTGCGAGCGGCATCACAAACTCCTCGGAACCGACCACCAGTGCTGGCAGACCATCCGCGGCCCGGACGGGCGTACCTGGTGGATCCCGCCCGCGCATGTCGACCCATATCGCACCCCGCGTAGCAATTGGTTCCACCACCCGGACGGCTACCTGCGGGAGTAAACGACATCGGCCCCGGCGGGGGTAACCCGACGGGGCCGATGAGGCAGTACTGCTTGCTTATGCCGGTGTGATTACTCCGGGATGGTCAGCACCTGACCCGGCTGAATCAGATCGGGGTTGGCGATGCCGCTGGCGTCGGCGATCTTCTGGTACTGGTTGCCGTCGCCGTAGAAGCGCTCAGCGATGGCCCAGAGGGTGTCACCGGACTCGACGGTGTAGGTGCGCGGCTCCGGCGCGGGAGCCGGCTCCTCCACGGCCGCGGGAGCGACCTCGACGGACTCAGCTGCCGGAGCAACCGGGGTGTCGGTCTGGGTGCCCGAGGACCACACGGAGTCCGCGCCCGAGTACAGCACCAGGTTGCGGTCGTCCTGCAGAACCAGCTTCACGTCGGAACGGCCCTCGGTGTTGCTGCTCCACAGCGCGCCGCCGCCGTTGTCGTACACGACGAAGTTGCCGTCGCTCTGCACCTCTGCACGGCCGGCGGAGTGTCCGCTGGTGTCCGAGGCCCATACCGGGCTGCCGCCCTCGGTCAGCACGAGGTTGCCGTCATCCTGCAAAGTCAGGGTGTACGCGCCGTTGTTCGAGGTGAGGCTCTGTCCCGAGTCCAGCTTCTGGCCCTGGGTGAGTGTGTCCGCCACTGTGTTGCGCCTTTCAGTAGGTGGTTTTGATACCGCCGCAGGATGGTAGACGGTGAAACCAGCCTAGGTCGGCAAACGGAAAAAGTGGGCGATTCGGATCGGGTAGATCCCAACGCGAGCGCGAATATTCGGTAAACGGAACCTGAGAAGGCAATGTGCATACAGACTTTTAGCTTGTGCCCGTTGCCATCTCGCGATGAGTTAGCGCTTGGCGCTTCGCTTTTCACGAACCCGAACGTTTATCCGGATAGGGGTCCCGTCAAAGCCGAAGCTCTCGCGCAACCTGCGTTCCAGGAATCGTCGGTACCCCGCCTCAAGGAAACCGGTGGTAAACAACACAAAAGTGGGCGGCCGCGAGGTGGCCTGAGTGGCGAACAACACCCGCGGCTGTTTCCCGCCGCGCACCGGAGGCGGCGTAGCGGCAACTACTTCCTTGACCCAAGTATTCAGCTGACCGGTGGAGATTCGCTTGTCCCAGGAATCCAGCGCAGACTCCAGCGCCGGAACCAGCTTCTGGACGGCCCGTCCGCTTTTAGCTGAGATGTTCACGCGTTGTGCCCAATTGAGCTGCGCAAGCTGAAGGTCTACTTCACGTTCAAGGAGGTCGCGACGGTCCTCATCGACCAGATCCCACTTGTTGAACGCGAGCACCAAGGCACGTCCGGATTCGATCACCATCGACAGCACCCGCTGGTCCTGTTCGGTGATGGGCTGCGACGCGTCCAGCAGGACGATGGCAACCTCGGCCGCCTCGATGGCGCCGTGGGTGCGCAGCGACGCGTAGTACTCGTGTCCCGAGGCCTGCCCCACCTTCCGGCGCAAACCGGCAGTATCGACGAAACGCCAAGTCTTGCCGCCGAGTTCGATCAGCGTATCCACCGGGTCGACGGTGGTGCCCGCGGTGTCATGAACCACCGCCCGCTGATCACCCGAAAGCCGGTTCAGCAGGGAACTCTTGCCCACGTTCGGTTTTCCTACGAGCGCCACCCGTCGCGGGCCGCCCTCCCCCGACCCGCGCGCGGAGATCTCGGGCAGATCGGCGACCACGCGGTCGAGCAGATCCGCCACGCCGCGGCCGTGCATGGCACTGATCGACATCGGCTCGCCCAATCCCAGCGACCAGAGCACCGCGGCGTCGGCCTCCGCGCGGTCACTGTCAACCTTGTTGGCCGCCAGGAAGACCGGCTTCCCGGATCTACGCAGCAGCTTGGCCGCCTCTTCGTCGGTAGATGTGGCACCCACCGTGGCATCCACGACAAGGATGATCAGGTCGGCGGTGGCCATGGCGTGGCGCGCCTGTTCCGCGACGAGCTGTTGCAAGCCGGTCGCGTCGGCCTCCCAGCCGCCGGTGTCCTGGACCGTGAAACGTCTGTCGAGCCACTCGGCGGGATACGAGACGCGGTCACGGGTCACCCCGGGAATGTCTTGGACGACGGCTTCACGCCGGCCGATGATCCGGTTCACCAATGTCGACTTGCCGACATTGGGCCGGCCCACCACCGCAACCACCGCCGGCGGGACACTCGGCTCGTCGAGCCTCTCATCTCCATCGAATTCGGTGAGCTCCCACTCACTTTCGTCTTCCCACGTGCCATCGGTCATCGTGATGCCCCTGCCCTAGTGCGCACCAGGTCCAGCAGGTGGGCCACGACCTGTTCCTGTGTCATATCGCTGGTATCGACCTCTACTGCATCCTCGGCCGGGCGCAGCGGCGAGACGGCCCGGGTGGAATCCAGGTGGTCACGGCGCTGCACATCGGCAAGCACCTTTTCATATTCGTCGTCGCCACCACCGGAGACGTTCTGCGCGTTGCGGCGCTGCGCCCGCGCCTGTGCCGATGCGGTGAGATAGATCTTCACGTCGGCATCCGGCAGCACCACGGTCCCGATATCACGGCCCTCCACCACCACGGCGCCACTGGACTCGGCCAGCTCGCGCTGCTGCCGCACCAGTCGTTCGCGGACGGCCGGTACCGCGGACACGGCGGAGACCGCGCCGGTCACCTCATTACCCCGGATTGGGACCGAAACATCTTCACCCGCAAGCAGAGCCGTCTGCGCATCGGGATCCGAACTCACGGACATGGGCACCTGATCGGTGGCCGCGGAGATGGCCGCGGGGTCGGTGAGGTCTACACCGGCACGCAGCACCCAGAGCGTCACGATCCGGTACATCGCACCGGTATCGAGATATGAGGCCCCCAGCTGACGAGCCAATTCTTTTGCGACGGAGGACTTTCCGGTACCGGATGGGCCATCTACGGCAACCACCAGGCGCGTCACAGTCCTACCGCCTTGTACAGCGAGCCGATCTCATCGCGGCCCAGGGCACGTAGGCTCCCGGGGCGCTGATTGCCCAGCGTCACATCGCCGATCTTGGTGCGCACCAATTCCACCACCGGGTGCCCGGCAGCGTCCATCATGCGTCGCACAATGCGATTGCGGCCCTCATGCAGCGTCAGCTGCACCATGCTCTGGCCGTCCGTGGTGCCCAGGAACCTGAACTCGTCCACCTTGGCTGGGCCGTCGGCGAGCTCGACGCCGTCCCGTAACTGCCGACCCAAGCCACGCGGGATAGTGCCGGCGACGGTCGCGATGTACGTCTTAGGCACCTCGTAAGACGGGTGCATGAGCCGGTGGGTCAGCTCTCCGTCGTTGGTGAGCAGGATCAGCCCGACGGTGTCCGCATCCAGACGGCCGACATTGCGCACACCCTGGTTACCCCGGACCCGCTCCTCGATCAGCTTGCCGATGCAGGGGCGGCCACGGTCGTCCGACATGGTCGACAGCATGCCGAAAGGCTTGTTGAGAGCCAGATACACCAGATCGGTGTTCATGATCACACGCGCACCGTCAACGCGAACCACGTTGACAGCCGGGTCGATTCGTCTGCCCTGCTCGGTGACAATCTCGCCGTCTACCTCGACGCGACCGTCGTAAATCATCCTTTCGGCAACCCGGCGTGACGCAATACCCGCTTGCGACAACACCTTCTGGAGCCGAATGCCTTCTTCGCTCATGGTCTCAGTCCTGATCAACTGTAAAAGCGGGAGCATCACCAGAACCAGCACCGCCATCGGCTGTCCGGTTGAGCCGCGCGAACCGCGGCTCGTCGCCGAGGTTTTCGGATAGGTCGTCGATCACATCGATATCGGGAAGCAGCGGTGCGATATCGGGAAGGTCGGACAGCGACGTCAGCCCGAGCCGCTCGAGGAACAGCTCGGTGGTGCGGAACATCACCGCACCGGATTCGTCGTCGGTGCCCGCCTCGGCGATCAGGCCCCGCATCAGCAAGGTCCGCATGACGGCATCGACGTTCACACCGCGGACAGCGCTGACACGCGATCTCGTCACCGGCTGCCGGTAGGCCACCACCGCGAGGGTCTCCAGCGCGGCCCGGGTCAGCTTGGAGCGTGCGCCATCGAGCAGCAGCTTCTCCACGTAGGGGGCGTACTGGGCGCGGGTGTACATGCGCCAGCCGTCGGCGGTCTCACGCAGATCGATGCCACTGCTGCGATCGGTCAAGATCTCCGAAATCCGTTGCAGCGCTTCGGCTACACGGTCCAATGGCTGAGCGACGACCGAAGCGACGGCCGCCGCGCTGATCGGGGTGTCCACGACCAGCAGCAACGCCTCGAGGGTGCTGATGAGTTCATCCTCGGCCATCGGAACGAATTCGTCGTCGCCCGTTTCGTCCTCCAGGGACTCTTCGGGGGCGGCTTCCGCTGAGGCGTCGGGCTCGGCGGACTCCTCCGTGCCCTCGACAGCGGTCGTCTGCTCGCTCATGTGTAGTCCACTGCCTTTTCTAGATCATCCTGCGCCGGGCGCTCACCGGTCCATGAAACTTGGAGCGGTCCAAGCGGTTCGGATTGCTCGAATAATACCGCCTTGGAGCGGTACAGCTCGAGCACGCCCAGGAAGCGGGCCACGATCTCGATCGGCGCCGTGCATTCGGCCACCAGCTCGGTGAAGGTCATCCATTGCCCGGCTCCGCGCTCGGCCAGCAGCTCGACCATCCGTTTGGCATGCTCTGGCACCGATACGCGCGGAATGTGCAGGTGGCTCAGCCCCACCGTGGGAACCGGCCGCGGCGTGAAGGCACCGGCGGCGAGCTGGGCGAACTGGTCCCCGTCGAGCCCCAGGTGAACCGGCGGGAGCAGGTCGCTGAAGCGCTCCTCCAGCGAGACCGCACGCGGGTATGAGCGCAGCGCGGCAGCCTCTAGTTCGGCGAACATCTCTGCCACATGCTTGAAGGCCCGGTACTGCAACAGCCGCGCGAACAATAGGTCGCGGATTTCCAGCAGTGCCAGGTCATCGTCGTTATCCACCTGACCGGAAGGCAGCAACCGCGCCGCCTTCAGGTCCAGCAATGTGGCCGCCACCACCAGGAAGGCCGTCACCTCGTCCAGGCTGTAGGTATCGCCCAGCGACTTGGTGTACGCGATGAATTCGTCGGTCACCTGGTGCAACGCCACTTCGGTGACATCAAGCCGATGCTGCGAAATGAGTTGTAGCAGTAGGTCGAACGGCCCCTCGAAGTTCGTGAGCCGAATCCGGAAGCCATGTGCGTCCGTGGTCTCCGGTGCCGCGGTGGCGGCATCGGGCGCCGCGGGTTCCGCGGCGGTCTCGACGACGTCCGGTTCCTGGTCCAAACCGACCGTCACGATTCGAACCGGTCGATTACCTCGCGAGCCAACGAGATGTACGCCTGGGCACCCGAAGACTTCGGTGCCCACGTGGTGATCGGCTCCCCCGCCACGCTGGTCTCCGGGAAGCGGACGGTGCGAGTGATGACGGTGTGGAAGACCTGGTCGCCGAACACCTCGATGACCCGGGCCATCACCTCACGCGCGTGCAGGGTCCGGGCATCGAACATGGTGATGACGATTCCGGACACCGCCAGTTTCGGGTTGAGCCGGTCGCGCACCTTGGCCACGGTGTCGGTGAGCAGGGCCAGCCCGCGCAGCGAGAAGAACGCACATTCCATCGGGATGACGACGCCCTCGGAGCAGGCCAGCGCGTTCACCGTCAACAGTCCCAGCGACGGCTGGCAGTCGATGAGCACGTAGTCGTAGCGATCGAGCACAGGGTGCAGCGCCCGCGCCAGTGAATGCTCGCGCCCCACCTCGTTGACCAGCTGAATCTCGGCGGCGGAGAGGTCGATATTGCTCGGGATCAGGTCCAGTCCCTCGACGCGCGTGCGCATCAGCACGTCGTCCACCGACACCCTGGGCTCCACCAGCAGGTTGTGCACAGTGGTTTCCAGCTCGTGGTGGGCGATGCCCAGACCGGCCGATAGCGCACCTTGTGGATCGAGGTCGACGAGCAGCACCCGGCGGCCGTATCCGGCCAGCGCGGCGCCCAGATTGATGGTCGACGTGGTCTTCCCCACGCCGCCCTTCTGGTTGCACATCGCGATCACCTTGGCCGGCCCGTGACTGGTCAGCGGCTTGGGCTCGGGGATGTCTTTCGGGGGGCGGCCGGTGAGATCAAGGTCGCCTTCGTCGGCGGGGAAGTCAGAGTCGAGACTGCCGTCCGTCACGTCACCTCCCGGTCATCTATTCGGCCCTCTTCACGCACGCTGGTGGTAGCTCCCGCATGCGGGGGCCTCATCGAAGGCATTCGGGCAAGTCTAGTGGGGTTGCGGCCTTCGGTAGCGGCAACCCGCGCATGTGGCGACTGCTAACGGGCACGGGGATGCGCACCTGCCCATACTTCGCGCAGCGCACTGACCGTGACCAACGTGTAGATCTGGGTCGTTGTCACCGACGCATGGCCGAGTAACTCCTGGACAACACGAACGTCGGCGCCGCCCTCCAGCAGATGTGTCGCAAAGGAATGTCGCAGGGTGTGCGGGGAAACCGCCGCGCTGATCTTGGCCCGTTCGGCGGCGTCGGCCAGTACCTGCCATGCGCTCTGGCGGGAAAGCCGTCCGCCCCGGGAGTTCAGAAACAGGGCGGGGACGCCGCCGCGTCCCCGGCGTGCCAGATCGGGACGGCCACGCACCAGGTATGCCTGCAGCGCCTCTACGGCAGGCCGACCCACCGGCACCAGGCGCTGCTTGCCGCCCTTGCCCCACAGCAGCACCGAACGAGCCTGCACATCCACATCGTCGACGTCCAGCCCCACGGCCTCGGAGATGCGTGCTCCGGTCGAGTACAGCAGCTCCAGCAGTGCACGGTTGCGCAGATCCAGTGGTCCGTCCGAGCCGCCGCCACCCGCGGCATTCAGCAGTGCTTCCACCTGTTCGACCGTCAGGCTCTTCGGCAGCCGGCGGTTGGGGGTCGGCGGTTTCACCGCACGGGCGACATCCGTGGGCGCCAGCCCCTCGATGGCGGCAAACCGGTGCAGCCCTCGCACGGCGATCAATGCGCGGGCCGCCGAGGACGCGGACAGCTCGGGCACTCCGTTCGCCGGATCGCCCCGGCGCAGCGTGACCACGAAATCGCTGACATCGGTTTCGCAGACCTCGGCCAACCGGTCGATCTTGCGGTCGGCGAGATGCTGCTGGTAGCGGCGCAGGTCCCGACGGTAGGAGCTCAGCGTATTGGCGGCGACGCCGCGTTCCACGTCGAGATGATCCAGGTAGGACTGGATCTCGCCGTCAAGGAGCCCGACCGCGGCCGTCACGTTGCGGCCTTGCGTTCCGCGAAGGCCGTGGGCCGGTCCGGCCAGGGCGCGTCCACCGGCCGGGTGTGGTGACCCCCGAGTGCGACACGCGTGGCCAGAATGCCCGCCACCGCAATGGCATTGACCACCTCGCCGGCCATCACCATCGACACCGCTTCGGATAGCGGCACCCAGTGCACCGTCATATCGGCCTCTTCGTCGTGGCTCTCTCCCCGGCCCGGGTGTGACAGCCCGGTGGCCAGGAATACCCGGACCACCTCATCGGTGAATCCGGGCGAGGCAGCGGCATCCACCAGCACCCGCCAGGTCCCGGCCTCGATACCCGCTTCCTCCAGCAGCTCGCGTGCCGCGGCCCGCTGGCTGTCCTCCCCCGCGATATCGAGTAGCCCGGCGGGCAGCTCCCACAGGCGGTGCCCCAGCGGGTGCCGATACTGGTACACCAGCGCAACCCGGCCAGCCTCATCCACGGCCGCCACCGCCACCGCGCCATAGTGTTCGACAACCTCACGAGTGGCGCTCCCGCCTCCGGGCATCGCCACCCGATCGCGGCGCAGCGCCAGGATGCCGCCCATGTAGACGGGCTCGGACTCCAGGGTGACGAACTCGTGCCGTTCGCGCTCTCCCGAAGTCCCGTCACTCACTGTCGGGGTCCAGCGGAAGACGCTCGGCCGCTTTGTACTCCATGGCAGCGCGAATGAACGCGCTGAACAGCGGATGCGGACGGGTGGGACGGCTCTTGAGCTCAGGGTGCGCCTGAGTGGCCACCGCGAACGGGTGAACCTCCCGCGGGTACTCCACGAATTCCACCAGATGCCCGTCGGGCGACGTCCCAGAGAACCGCAGGCCGCTCTCGGCGATCTTGTCGCGGTAGGGGTTGTTCACCTCGTAACGATGCCGGTGCCGTTCGGACACCTCGGTGGTGCCGTACGCCTCGGCGACGATGGAATCAGGCTCCAGGACAGCGGGATAGGCGCCCAGGCGCATCGTTCCGCCCAGGTCGGCCTCACCGGCGACAGCCCGCACCTGGTCCGCCATGGTGGCGATCACCGGGCTCGGGGTGTCGGGATCGAACTCGGCGGAGTTGGCGTCGGCAAGCCCCGCCGACCGCGCCGCCTCGATAACCATGCACTGCAAGCCAAGACACAGCCCGAGTATCGGCACCCGCCGCTTGCGGGCATAGCGGATGGCGCCGAGTTTGCCCTCGATACCCCGGATGCCGAAGCCGCCGGGAATCAGCACACCGTCGACATCTCCGAGTGCCGCCTGCGCCCCACTCTCGGTTTCGCAGTCATCCGACGGCACCCACTTGATGTCAACCTTCGTATGGTGCCGGAATCCGCCAGCGCGCAGCGCCTCGGTGACCGACAGATAGGCATCGGGTAGGTCAATATACTTGCCCACCAAGGCGATTCGTACCGATTCACTGGGCTCGTGGACCCGCTGCAGCAGATCGCCCCACTCGGTCCAGTCCACGTCGCGGAAGGGCAGGTTGAGCCGGCGCACCACGTATGCGTCGAGTTCCTCACGATGCAACACCTTGGGGATGTCGTAGATGGATGGCGCGTCGGGCGTGGAGATGACACCGTCGACGTCCACGTCACACATGAGGGCGATCTTGTTCTTGAGCGGCTCGGGCACATCCCGGTCACAGCGCAGGATCAGTGCATCCGGAGTGATACCGATGCTGCGCAGCGCGGCGACGGAGTGCTGCGTCGGCTTGGTCTTGAGCTCGCCGGACGGCTTCAGGTACGGCACCAGCGAGACGTGCAGGAAGAAGACGTTGTCACGGCCGACGTCATGGCGGATCTGCCGCGCGGCCTCCAGGAACGGCTGCGATTCGATGTCGCCGACGGTGCCGCCGATCTCGGTGATGACGATGTCGGGCCGCTGCCCGTTTTCGTTAGGCTCGGCCATCGCCAGGATGCGGCTCTTGATCTCGTCGGTGATATGCGGAATCACCTGTACGGTGTCACCCAGGTACTCGCCACGCCGTTCCTTGGCGATGACCGACGAATACACCTGCCCGGTAGTCACATTCGCCGACCCAGACAGATCACGGTCCAAGAAGCGCTCGTAGTGCCCGACGTCCAGATCGGTCTCCGCGCCGTCCTCGGTGACGAAGACCTCGCCGTGCTGGAACGGGTTCATGGTGCCCGGGTCCACGTTGAGATACGGGTCGAGCTTCTGCATGGTCACTTGCAGGCCGCGTGAGGTGAGAAGTTGCCCAAGGCTGGACGCGGTCAAACCCTTACCCAGCGAGGAGGCAACTCCACCGCTCACAAAAAGATGCTTGGTAGCGGTTTGCGGATGCTTACGTAGACCTGCCAAGTTGGCTCCCGTGACGACTGCGCAGGGCAATTCTTCAAAGCTCGGGGCCCTGCTGACCCACGGAACCTCACCCTAACAAATACGCCGACAACCGGCGCCGAACACGCCGCGGGATGTGGGCTAGATCCCCTCGCTAGGGGACGGTGATGGAGGTAGCTCCGGGGCCAAGCCCGTAGCGTCCCGAGTGCCCGTCGGACTGTTCGCGCAGCGCCAACACGGTGGTGATGCGGCCGGAGGCCATTTCGATGTCGTCAACCGTGCTGGCCGCCGAGGCCAGGGAGCTGTCGGCCCGCGTGACCGAGATCGCCGCGATGCCGTTGGCCGAACCGCTGCGTCCGGTCAGTACGGTGCCGGATCCGCGACGATCGAGCGCGGCGGCGAATCGCGCCACGGTAGAGCCCTTGTTCCCGGCATCGTCGGGCAGACCACCGCCGGTGACGACGACGGCGAGGTTCCCCGGCGCCACCTGTCCGTCGGTGTAGGTGATGAATCCGCTTTGACGCAACGCCGATAGCGCCGTGTTGCGTTGTTCGTCGGTGACCGGCGGTGCGGGATCCCTCGGGATTTGCAGGACGATGCCAACCAAGTCGCCCGCCTGCGATCCCTGGTCCACGGCATCGGTGCGCAGTTGCGTGCCCGCGGGCAGGATCGACGAGTTGACGATGGTGCGCAACCGCTCGCCCTGATTGGCGTCGGTGAACTGATCGGTCAATCCGATCCGGCCCGATACCGAGCCGCCCGCAGTGGAGATCAACTGAGCGATGCCGTCCACGTCGGAGCGATCGGCCTCTGGGGTGGTGATCAGCACGACCTTGCGATCGGCGAGTGCGTCCTTAACCATGCGCGGAGCCATAGTGGCATCGAAATTGCTTGCCGCGTTGAGTTTTTCATTCAACGCGTTCTTGTCTTGATTCAGATCCTCGATCTGCCGCTGCTGGCTGCGTTTGTCCTCACGCAGGCCTGACAGCAGCGTGTCGTTGAGCAGTCCGGAACCGAGTATGACGCCCACCGCGAGGGCAAGAAACACCGCGGCAAGGGATATGGCGTGCTGGCGCAGGGTGATCACGAGTGCCTCAGCTGACCAGGTTCTGCACCCACACCGTCATCCTGTTCCAGTAGGCGAGCAGCCATTCGGCTGCGCTGTCGCCCGCGCTGGTGACCCACAGCATTGTGATCACTGCCACCAGCACCGCCAGGATCAGTAGCGCGATTGCCCCACCGGAGAATCGGTTGCGGTACAGGGTCGCAACGGCTTTGGCATCGACCAACTTGGCGCCGACCTTGAGCCGGGTCAGGAAGGTGGAGGGGTTGGACTGCTGACGTTCACGGTCGAAGAACTCCTCGATGGAGGCCGTGTGCCCCACCGTGACGATCAGCGATGCCCCGTGGTGGTCCGCCAGCAGCAGCGCCAGATCCGCGGCGGAACCGGCGGCCGGGAAGGTCACCGCCCCGACGCCCAGATCCTGGATACGCTCCAGACCGGCGGCGTGTCCGTCGGCGTCGGCGGGCAGGACAACCTGCGCACCGGATTTCAGGACGTCGTTACTCATCAGCAATGGGTCACCCACCACGATGAGCGGCCGGTACCCGGCCTTGCGGAGGGTGTCCGCACCTGTGCCTACACCGATGAGAACCGGCTGGTACTCCTTGATGAACGGCTTGAGGTTTTTCAGATCGTGCGCGGCACCCACACCATCGGATACGACGACTACGTGGCGATTGCGCAGATCGATGTCCACGTCCGGAATGCCGATGCCGTCGATGAGCAGCGGACTCTCACTGCGGATGAACTCGATGGTGTTCCCGGAGAAGGCTTCCAGGTGGGCCACCAGGCCGGTTTTGGCTTCGGTCATCAGATCGTGCACGTCGGCGTCGGTGCGCGGAGTGCCGGCGATGAGCCGGCGGTCACCGTTGTAGATGCCGCCGTTGTGCACCCGGACCGTGGAGCCGTCCTTGACCTTTTTGAAGACCTCGGGGCCGATGCTGTCGATCAGGGTGATGCCGTTGGCGACCAGCACCTCCGGCCCCAGATTCGGGTAGCGGCCCGAGATCGAGGGTGAGGCATTCACCACCGCGCTGACACGCGCATCGACCAGGGCGTCCGCGGTGATGCGGTCCAGATCGAGGATGTCGATGACGGCGATATCACCCGGGTTGAGGCGCTGCAGCAGCCGGTTGATGTCCCTGTCGGTACGCACTGTTCCGACGATGCCGGGCCGGGAGCTGCTGCTTCGAGTGAGCATCGTGGTCAAGTTCATAGGGGTGATCATGACGCCGAGCCCCGCCGAGCCTGTGGAGGCGCGCCGTAACACCTGTCACATTAGTCACTCCAGCACCCCTAGTTTCAGGCAGCGAACAGCACGTATTCGCAGGTAGTAGGGGGTTGCGCGGGTGAGGGCTAGGTGCGCTCGGCGCGGGCGGCGTCGAGAAGCTCGCGGGCATGCGCCCGGCCGGTGTCGGAGTCCCCGAGCCCGGCAAGCATCCGGGCAAGTTCGGCGACCCGGTCCTCGTCGTCCAGACGGCGGACCCCGCTGCCCTTGCTGTTCACGCGGTCGACGGTCAGGTGGATATCGGCGAAGGCCGCCACCTGCGGCAGATGGGTGACCACGATGACCTGATGGGTGTGCGCCAGCTTGGCCAAGCGCCGCCCGATCTGCACCGCCGCGCGGCCACCGACACCGGCGTCGACCTCGTCGAACACCATGGTGGTCCCCGCGGTCGAGGCGGCGAGCACCACCTCGAGCGCTAACATCACGCGGGAAAGCTCGCCCCCGGAGGCGCTCTTGGCCAGCGGCAACATCGGGTTGTCCCGGTGCGCGGCGAATCCGAATTCGACGGCATCGGTGCCCGAGGATCCGGCGTGAACGGTCTGCCCGGATGGCAGCGTCAAGGGCGCAGAATCGTCGGACCGGGCCGCTATCGGCTCCACACCGATGGAGAATGCGGCGCGGTCCATCGCCAGACCGGCCAGCTCGGCGGTGACCGCCTTACTCAAAGCCTTCGCAGCCTTGGCACGCGCCTTGCTCAGACCTGTTGCCGCGGTAGCCAATTCCGCGCCGAGCCGATCCACGCGCGCAGCGATCGCGTTGAGTGTTTCTTCGGAGGTATCGACCTCGGCCAGCCGGGTGCGCGCCTCCTTGGCCCATGCGATGACCCCGTTCAGATCGGCGGCATACTTGCGGGTCAGCGTGCGCAGCTGCCCCTGGCGAGCCAGTTTCTCTTCGAGAGTGCTTGCGTCACTCGGTAATTCGTCGGTGAAGGCGGTCAGCTCGCGAGACACGTCGCTGACCACCGCGAGTGCCTCGGCCAGCTGCGGCGCCAGGGCCCGCAAGGTGGCGTCATCGGTGGCTTCCACCAGGGCCTTGGCCCTGGCGATGCGATCGATCGCCGAATGGGAATCGTGCGCGTCGCCGTCGGCATCCGCACCTGCCAGTGCCTCACGTGCCGAGGCCGCTGCGTCCCGCAGCGCGTCGAGTTCGGACAGCCGGTGAATATCGGCCGTGAGTTGGTCGTCCTCCCCCGGCTTGGGGTCGACGGTATCGATCTCATTCAGTGCGAACCCAAGCCGATCCGCTTCCTGCGCAAGCTCACGCACCCGATTGGTGCGATCGATCAGATCGCGCCGCGCGGCGAGCCATTCCTCGCGCAGTTTGCGGTAGGTGGTCAGCAGCGCCTCGATGCTGTCGCTCGCGAATTTGTCCAGCGCGGCGAGCTGCTGCTCCGGGCGCATCAGTCGCAGCTGGTCGTTCTGGCCGTGCACCGTGAGTAATCCCGCGGTGAAGCTGGCCAGGGATTTGGCAGGCACGCTGCGCCCACCCAGATATGCCCGTGAGCGGCCATCGGAGGTCACCGATCGTGCGGCGATCACACTGCCGTCGTCGTCACGTTGCGCCCCCGAGGAATCCAGCACCTCGGTGACCTCCGCGGGCTCGGCACCCAACGGATCGGCGGTGAGAAATCTGCCCTCCACCACCGCACGGTCGGCGCCCGCCCGGACCCGGTTGGCGTCGGCGCGCGCCCCTCCGAGCAGGTGCAAACTGGTGACCACCATGGTCTTTCCTGCACCGGTCTCGCCGGTCAGCACGGTAAGGCCACTGTCGAACTCCGCGGTGGCGGCGGGAATGGCACCAAGGGACTCGATGCGAATCTCGGTGAGCACGATTACCTTCCCCGCCAGCCCTTGACGGGCAACTGGAACTTGCGCACCACCCGGTCCGCGAACGGCTTGCTGTCCAGGCGGGCCCACAGCACCGGCTGGTGGCCACGGACAACCTCGACCCGCCCGCCCGGTGGCACCCTGATCTCGCGTCGCCCATCGCAGAAGAGCAGTGCGTCATGCCCATCGGCCTCGATCTCGACCGCGACGGTGGCAGCCGGACTGGTCACCATGGGCCGGGCGAACAAGGCGTGAGCGTTGTTGGGCACCACCAAGATTGCATCCAGATCGGGCCATACCACCGGACCACCGGCGGAGAACGCATAGGCAGTGGAACCCGTGGGTGTGGAGATGAGCACGCCGTCGCATCCGAAGGCCGATACCGGCCGGGCATCCACCTCCAGCACCACACCGAGCACCCCCAGCCGGGGACCCTTTTCGATGCTGACCTCGTTGAGTGCCCAGCCCCGCTCTGCCACTTCGTCGCCAATACGGACCAGGACGTCCAATGTCATCCGGGTCTCGACGCGGTAAGTGCCTTCCACAACGTGGGTGAGCACCGAATCGATGGCTTCGGCCTCGACTTCGGCGAGAAAACCGATGCGGCCCAAATTGACTCCGAGCACAGGTGCGGTGGCGCTGCGCGCCAGTTCCGCCGCCCGCAGAAAGGTACCGTCGCCACCCAGGACCAGCACCAGTTCACAGCCGGTCGCCGCGTCCTGATCGGCGTCGACGACTTCGACATCGACACCCAGGGAACGGAACTCGGACGGATCCAGGTGCACCGGTCCGCGATCGATAGCCTCGGCAGACAGCACCCGCAGCGCTATACCGTTCTCCCCCAATGTCTTGGCGACACGGCGAGCGGTCTCTGTCACCTCGTCGCGGCCGGTGTGTGCGACAAGCAGAATTTTGCGTTCGTTCACTGAGGTCCCCTAGACACGGCTTCGGCAACTGCCGCTTCGACATCCACATCCGAATCTGTCCTGCGCAGCCACAAGAAGTATTCGACGTTGCCCGACGGCCCGGGTAGCGGACTCGCCGTAACACCCGCGGTGAACCAACCCTGCGACCGAGCGCGCCGAGCGACGGACACCACGGCATCGGCGCGCAGCTGCGGGTCGCGCACCACGCCGCCCGCGCCGACGAGCTCCTTGCCCACCTCGAACTGGGGCTTGACCATGGGCAGGATGTCAGCGTCGGGCCCGGCGCAGGCGATGAGGGCATCGAGCACCAGCGCGAGCGAAATGAACGACAGGTCACTGACGATGAGCTGTGCGGTTCCACCGATCAACGCGGGTGTCAGGGTGCGCACATTCGTCCGGTCGAGGACGGTGACACGGTCGTCGGACTGCAGCGACCAGGCCAGCTGGCCGTATCCGACATCGGCCGCCACCACCTCCCGCGCGCCTGATCGCAGTAACACCTCGGTGAACCCGCCCGTGGAGGCCCCGGCGTCCAGGCACCGCTTGCCCTCGACAGAGAGCCCCTGCGGACCGAAGACCTCCAGAGCGCCGAGAAGCTTATGTGCGCCACGCGAGACCCACCGGTCCCCGGCCTCTCCTTGCACGACAAGAGAAGCCGTCGCAGGAACCGCGGTAGCAGCTTTCACCGCAGGGATGCCGTCGATGCGTACCCGGCCCGCCTCGATCAGTTCAGCCGCCTGCTGACGAGAACGGGCCAGCCCGCGCCGCACCAACTCGGCGTCGACCCTGGCATGCCGGGCCATGGCTATCCCTGCTCCGCAGATTCCAGTGCTCGGACCAACACGTCGTGGGCCTGCTCCAAGACCTGGGCCTGGTTCTCCAGGTCCAGATCTGACTCCGTGTCACCCGCGCCGGCGGGCGAGTCCAGCTGGCCGAGCAGCGCCTGCACCCTGGATCTGACCTCATCGGGGTCCGGTCCGGCGGTCTGGCGTGCGACATCGTTCGGGGTGGTCATCGCGCTCAAGGCTAGTGGATCGACCCGAGGCGGCCGGGCCGACGACACACTATCCGGCAGAAAGCTGCTGTACGGCGCGTTCCGCCAGGTCACCGGTGGCCACGATGGGTCTAGCATCCGGTGCCGGGCCCGTCGCCCACACCGCGGCAGCCACCGCCTGTGCCAGCGACACGGACGACCCGGTGGGATCGCCTGCCGTCACCGACACCTCATCGGAAGACACCGAAACCTGCCACGAGGGCTTCGGCTCGATTCGCACATCGGCCTGCGGCAGGTGCAGTGCACTCAAGTCCGCTCCCAAGAAGGTGGGGCGGTGTGCGATATCCGCCCAGATCGCATCGATCGCGCTGTTCACCCCGGTAAGCACCATGAGACTGGGCAGACCGGCGCCATTGGCCCCGGAGATGTCGGTGTCCAGGCGGTCGCCGACAACGAGCGGCCGGGCAAAGCTGCCGCGCGCCAACGCGTCCTCGATGAGCGCACGCCCCGGTTTGCCCGCGACCACCGGATCGGCATCGGTCGCTGTGCGCAATGCGGCGACCATCGATCCGTTTCCGGGCAGCAGGCCCCGTTCGGTCGGCAGGGTCGCATCGACGTTGGCCGCCACCCAGTAGGCGCCCGCGCGGATGGCGAGCGCGGCCTCGGCAAGGGTGGTCCAGCCGGTATCCGGTGAATGCCCCTGCACGACGGCGCGAGGCGCCTCATCGAAGCTGCGTACCGGGGTGAGCCCGACGGCGGCCACTTCCGCGGCCAGCGCCTCGGTGCCGACCACCAGGACCGCGTCCCCACGGTTGAGCTCTTCGGCGAGCAGCCGAGCCGCGCTTTGCGCGCTCGTGACCACGTCACCCGCGGCGGCCGTGAAGCCAAGCGCGGCGAGGTGATCGGCTACCTCGGGTGCCGAGCGGCTTGCGTTGTTGGTGACGTACAGCTGGCGCGCTCCGCTGGCGGCCGCCAGTGACTCGATGGCGTTCGCAGTCGGCTCGGCGCCCCGGAATACGGTTCCGTCGAGGTCCAGCAGCAGACAGTCGTATGAGGTGGCAAGTGTGTCAGGCAAGTTCGGCGGCCCGATCCTCGGCGTCGGTGTGACCTTCGACATCGGCATCGGCGGCATGCAGGAACCATTGCACCGCTTCGGCTTTGCGGTCCAGGGCCAACAGAATGTCCGCATACGCGTAGAACAAGCGGGCCGCGATCTCGCCCACCCGGGACGGATCGGGCGCCGGAGTGGACAGCACCGCCAAGGCCTGATCCAGCTGGCCCATATCGGCACGTGCCCCCGCGACGACGATGCGCAGCTCGTCGGCGGCATCGCCGGTGAGTGCCTTGGCCTCGTCCCCGCGAGCGAGTTCGATCGCGCGCTCCGGGCGGCCCACGCCGCGCTCACAATCGGCGATCAGCGCCAGCAGCGGCGACTTGCTGCCCATCCGGCGGGCCGCGCGCAGTTCGGACAGCGCCTGCGCCCAGTCCCCGCAGTGATAGGCGGCAATGCCGACCGCCTCACGCACAGCGGCGATACGCGCGGCGCGGCTTTTGGCGGCCTTGGCGTGTTCCAGGGCGGCCTGCGGATCCTCGTCGAGCAAGTTGCCTGCGGTCACCAGGTGCCTGGCCACCGTCTCGGCGGTGTTCTTGTCCAAGGTTCGTAGCTCGGCACGAACGTCCGGAGCCAGCTGCTTGGCTTCCACCTCGTCGGGGATGTGCGGGCCGAAGTTTCGTGGAGCCGGGCGATCCTCGGTGCGCCGGGGCCGCGGTGACTGATTTCGCTGCGGCCGATCCCCGCCCCGCTCGTCAGACCGCTGAGGGCGCTCGTCTGACCGGCGTGGGCGTGCCGCACCGCTCCCGCGATCGTCGCGGCGCGCGCCTGCATCGCGCGCGGGCCGACCCGGGCCTTGCCTTCTGGGCCCTTGCTGCCTGGGTCCTCGCTGGCTGGCGTCTTGCCCCATGGGCGTGTCCTCCTTCTACCAGCGCGAGTATGCCGGTAGCGGACCCTCTGCAGGAAATTCGGTGGCGATCCATGTGACCGGTTCCGCACACTGGACGGCATGAGCCATGTGCAGCTCGATGCCATCGGCTACCACCTTCCCGACGGCAGAGCACTACTTCACGATGTCAGCCTGCGGGTCGGCGAGGGCAGCAAGACCGCCCTGATAGGCCCCAACGGGACCGGTAAGACGACACTGCTGCGGATTATCGCTGGCGATGCCGATCCACACGACGGAGCCGTCACCCGCGGTGGGCAGCTTGGAGTGATGCGGCAGTTCATCGGTTCGGTTCGTGATGATTCGACGGTCCGCGATCTGCTGCTGTCGGTAGCACCCGATCGCATCAGGCGGGCCGCCGAGCATCTCGACCGCGCGGAGCTGGCACTCATGGAGTGCGACAGTGAGCAGGACCAGATCAAGTACGCACAGGCGCTGGCGGACTGGGCCGACGTTGGCGGCTACGAATTCGAGACTCAGTGCGACGTACACACCACAGCCGCGCTCGGAATTCCGTATGAGCTGGCCAGATTTCGCGGCGTCAACACACTTTCCGGCGGTCAGCAGAAGCGATTGGTTCTGGAATCGCTGCTGGGCGGGCCCCACCAGGTCTTGCTGCTGGATGAACCCGACAACTATCTGGATGTCCCGGCCAAACGTTGGCTCGAGGAGCGGCTCGTGGAGTCGCCCAAGACCATCCTGTTCGTCAGTCACGACCGCGAGCTGATCAATCGCGCGGCCGGGCAGATTGCCACCCTGGAACCCACCCGGGCCGGATCGACGCTATGGGTGCATCCGGGTTCGTTCACGACGTACCACCAGGCACGCGCGGACCGGAATGCCAAACTCGCGGAACTACGACGCCGGTGGGACGAACAGCGGGCGGCGCTTCGCGACCTGGTGTTGATGTACCGGCAGAAGGCGGCCTACAACTCCGATATGGCTAGCCGCCTGCAGGCCGCCGAGACGCGGCTGCGCCGCTTCGATGAGGCCGGGCCGCCGGAGGCAGTTCCATTGCGGCAGAACGTTCGCATGCGGCTCGCCGGCGGACGCACCGCCAAGCGTGCCGTGATCGCGGACAACCTCGAATTAACCGGCTTGACAAGACCTTTCGATACCGAGCTGTGGTACGGCGATCGGGTTGCGGTGTTGGGTGGAAACGGAACCGGCAAGTCGCATTTCCTGCGCCTACTGGCCTGCGGCGGCACCGACCCGGAACTGGACCAGCTGCCGGTCGGCGACATGATTCCCGAGCCGGTAAATCACGATGGGCGGCTTCGGTTGGGCGCGCGGGTGCGTCCTGGCTGGTTCGCACAGACACATCATCACGCGGGGCTGATGGATCGGACGCTGCTGGACATCCTGCATCACGGGGACGAAAGGCGCGCCGGGCACGGGCGTGAGCAGGCTTCGCGAATCCTGGATCGCTACGGGCTCGCGCCCTCGGCAGAGCAGACATTCGGCTCGCTGTCCGGCGGGCAGCAGGGCCGCTTCCAGATCCTGCTGCTGGAGTTGATGGGCTCGACCCTGCTGCTGCTCGATGAGCCCACCGACAACCTGGATCTGCATTCCGCCGAAGCGCTGGAGGACGCCCTGGCAGCCTTCGACGGAACGGTCATCGCCGTCACCCACGATCGGTGGTTCGCCCGAACTTTCACCCGTTTCCTCATCTTCGGCGAGGACGGCAAGGTAAGGGAATCCGTTGAACCCCAATGGGTATAACGGAGCGATCGGCTAGCGGAGCCGCTGCACCCCGGCGATATTGCGCTTGCCGCGGCGCAGCACCAGCCAACCTCCGGTGAGGTAGTCGCCATCGCCCGGGGTCCAATCCTCAGCGTCCACCCGGGTGTTGTTGACGTATACGCCGCCCTCCTTGACGGTGCGGCGCGCAGCACCCTTGCTTTCCGAAAGTCCGCTGCTCACCAGGAGATCCACGATGGTGTCGGGTTCGCCGTCGGCGATCCGCGCCGGTTCGCCATTACCCGCTTCGGTAAGAGCCGCGGTCAGGGTGCCCTCGTCAAGCCGGTCCAAATCGCCGCGGCCGAACAGCGCACCGCTGGCGTGTTCGACCGCCAGCGTGGCGCTTTCGCCATGCACGAGCGTGGTGACCTCGGCTGCCAACCGGCGCTGGGCGGCACGCTCGTGCGCGCGTTCCGTGGTCGCCGCCTCCAGTTCGCCGATCTCTTCGGCAGACAGGAACGTGAACCAGCGCAGGTACCGGACGACGTCAGCGTCGGCGGTGTTGATGAAGTACTGGTACCAGGCGTACGGGCTCGTCATCTCGGGATCGAGCCACAGATTGCCGCCGCCGGTGGACTTGCCGAACTTGGTGCCGTCGGCCGCCGTCACCAGCGGAACGGTCAAGGCATGCACCGACGCACCGTCCTGCTGACGAGCAAGCCGAACTCCGGCAACGATGTTGCCCCACTGATCCGATCCGCCGATCTGCAATGAGCAGCCGTACTTGCGGTGCAACTGCACGTAGTCGTTGGCCTGCAGCAGCATGTACGAGAATTCGGTGTAGGAGATGCCGTCGCCTTCCAGGCGCCGGCGGATGGTGTCACGGTCGAGCATCACGTTGACCGAGAAGTGTTTACCCAGATCGCGCAGAAACTCTAGGGCGGTCAGCTGACCGGTCCATTCAAGATTGTTCGCGACGATCGCTCCGGTTGGGGTGTCGTTGAATTCGACGAATCGCTCCAGCTGCCCACGTATCCGGTCGGCCCATTCTGCGACCACGTCTGTTCCGTGCAGGTTTCGTTCGGAGGTGTCGCGGGGGTCCCCGATGAGGCCGGTGGCTCCCCCGGCCAGCACGATGGGCCGGTGGCCAGCCCGCTGGAATCGACTCAGGGTGAGCAACGGCACCAGGTGCCCGGCGTGCAGACTCGCGGCAGTGGGGTCAAACCCTCCATACACACTGATCGGGCCCTTCGCGATATCGGCCGCGAGCGCGTCGCGGTCGGTCGTTTGCGCGATGAGGCCGCGCCACGTCAGCTCGTCAAGGATGGATGAGCCGCTTACACGAAGATCATGAGTCGGGGAAGCCACGCGGACAATCATCCCCTATGGGGTCTAACGCGGCGGATACCGCTCATCCCAGTCTGGTCCCGGCGGCCCGACGAGGTCGTCGGCGATCGTCGTGATGACCTCGCGCAGCTCGAGCTCGTCGAGCCAATCCTGGGGCAGACTTTCTGTCCCGCACATCGCCCCCAAGATGTTCCCGGCGATGGCTCCGGTCGAATCGGAATCGCCGGAATGATTCACCGACAGCCGGATACCGTCCTTGAAGTCGTGCGCCGCCAGCGCCGCATAGACGCCGATGGCCAGGGCCTCCTCCCCGACCCAGCCACCGCCGAGCCGCGCCGCAATCTGTTCGGGCGTCAGGCGGGTGTCGGCCAGCTCGACGGCACGGCGCAGCGCCCGATATGTCTCCTCGTGATCCGGTTCCGCACGTAGCAGTGCGCTCGCCGTTTCGACCGCCACCGGTATCGTCTTGCCGGCACAGACTTCCGCGATGATCACGGAAAGCGCTGCCGCGCTGAGGTACCCGGTGGGGTGCGAATGCGTCAACGCGCCGATGTCGGCAGACATCACGAAGATGCTGGCGGGGTCTGCGCCCGCAAAGCCGACCGGTGCGGCGCGCATCACCGCGCCGCACCCCTTGGAATTGTTCAGCCGTTGTGTGCGCGAATCGCGTTCCCGCGCAGCCGAGCTGGTGTGTTCCAGTGCCGACAGACAAGTGTGGCCGGGTGCGCGCAGAGAATGCAGTTCGGGGACGGCGACCAGCCACCCGTCGATGACGTCGGCCGGTGGGTGGCCACCCTGAGTATGCAGCCATCGCAGATAGGCACGGTGTGCGATCTCAGCCGGCTCATGATCGTGTATGCGGCGCGCGCGGATCACGGCCTCGGCGGTGAACAGCGTCATTTGGGTGTCGTCGGTGATGAGCATCGGCTGCCCGGCGGGCGGTTCGGCAATACCGTGACGGCCGAACTGCAGCCGGATCTGCTCGATGCTGTCGAACTCGACGAATCCTCCGAGGGCATCGCCGAGGGCGCCGCCGAGCAGTGTTGCGCGTACGCGCGAATCAGGCATACAACCCAGTATCGGGTTGAGGTGCACGGGGACTGCGCCGATAGGCCGACACCTCGGGATACCCGGGCAGCCAGAATCGCCACGGCCGGTCTGCCGCCACGCTGACACCCACCCGCGGGCCCGACAGCGCCGTGCGCTGTCGGTTCAATGTCACTCGCACCGGGCTGCACGGGGAGAAAACGTCGAGACCACCGTCCTCGAGCGTGATCGCGAGCGCCGCCCCGAGGTTCCCGGGTCCGCGCGCCAACCCGGCGTCGTCGCGCGCGGTGGGGCGCCGCTGCCAACACAACGGGGCCCCGTCAACAATCGCCGCGGCGCGCATCAGAACACCGCCGGCCACGCCGTCTGGGCCGCACACCACATTGGCGCACATGTGAATTCCATGGCTTTGATACACATATAGATGGCCGGCGGGGCCGAACATCACCCGGTTGCGTTTCGTGGGCCCGCGAAATGAATGTGCGGCGGGATCGGGCCACGGCCCGTCAGGCACTCCGCCGTAGGCTTCCACCTCGACGATCACGGCAGACACGCCCCGCGATTCGATGGTGGCGCCAAGCAGGCGCCGCGCGGCCTTCACCGGGTGGGTGTTGAGGATTTCGGCACTCACTCCCCGATTGTGCTTGACGCCTCCCGGCTTGCGTCTCCCCGCGCGGCGAGACCCCTGACAAGTCGCGCCGGTCAGTAACGTGATGCCGATGAGTTCGAAACGGCCCGGCCGCCGTCCGGGCACCAGCAGCGCTCGCGACGACATCCTCGCGAGTGCCCGAAAGCTGTTTTCTCTCAATGGGATCGACAAGACCTCGATACGGGCTATCGCCAGCGACGCGGGTGTCGACCCCGCACTTGTTCACCACTACTTCGGCACCAAGCTCGATCTGTTCCGCGAGGTGGTGCAGCTGCCGGTGGATCCCAGTGTGGTGTTGCAGCCGCTGCGTGACGTTCCTGTCGACGAGTTGGGAGTGACGATTCCGCGGCTCATCATCGCGCTCTGGGACTCCGAGCTCGGCGCCAACATGCTGGCGGTGTTCCGATCCGCCTTGACTGGGGCCGATGACGGATTGGTGCGCGTGTTTTTCCGGGAAGTCCTGGTCAACATCATCGCCGAACGCGTCGACAGTCCCCCCGGTAGCGGTGTGCTGCGTGCTGAATTCGCGATCACACAGATGGCCGGCATCTTGGTGGGCCGTTACATCATGGCGATCGAACCGCTGGCCTCACTCACGGCCGAGCAAATCGCCCTGACCGTGGGACCCAATATTCAGCGATACCTGACCGGTGCGCTGCCAAGCATCACGCCGTGAAGCGCTGGTGCTCTTCGTCGGACACCTCGCGGGCCTCGTCCGGCAGCAATACCGGGATTGAGTTCTCGATCCGATAGGCCCTGCGCAGGCGGGGGTTGTAAAGGATGCCGTCGGTATCGCTTCCGACGAGCAGGAGCGTCCCACGATCGACCGGGCAGACCAGGATGTCTAGGAGTGCGGCGTCAAGAGGCATGTCGGTGATCAGCCCAGCGGGATGTTCTGGTTGAAAATTTCCTGGCCACCGCCACCGCTGACACCGATACCCGGCCCCGGGTTGACGTTGGGAGGCCCACCGTTCGGATTGTTGGTTCCGTTGGTTCCACTGATGCCGATGTGGACGGGCTGCTGCGGCTTCTGGGCGGCCTTGAGGAACTGCGTCTGGGTTGCGATGACCGACTTCAACGTGTTGATCAGCGGCATCTGGCTGGGACGTTTGTCCAGCGCGGCCTTGAGCGCGTCGTTTTGTGCCGAACTGACCTGGGCGCCCTTTGCACGCAGCTGCAGCGAGGTGCGGACCAGATTGGAAACCTGACCACCGCTGGTGCCCGTCGAGTACTCGTGCGCGATGTCATCCAGGACGTCTGCGCGGGCGGTGCCGGCACCGGGTCCGAGCACCAGGGCGGCGGACAGACCGGCCGTGGCCAGTGCGGTGCCAGCGAGGGCACGTAGGCGTGTCGGCATGACGAGTTCCTTCCGGTTTCGCAGACGTCAGCCTAACAACCCGCCGTCACATCAGCAGCGGAAGCCAACACCTGCGGCGCGCTGACCTCGGAACGGACTACAGCACGGCACCCCGCAACGCCTCATACGTCGCGGCAGTGAGCCGGTGGTAGGCGCCCGATTCCGGGTCAAGATGCCAGGTCTGACGTCCCGGCTTCGGTAACCCTGAAGCGCGCAGGTGGGTGGTCGACGGGCGGTAGGAGGCACTCAACGGCAGATTGGGTACGACCTTGATGATGTCCGGCCGTTCGGAAATCGCGACAGCGGCGAATGCCTCCGCCAGGTCCGCCGGCGACAGCGCCTCGCCGGGGCGCAACACCACGGCCGTCACCGCGACCGTCGTCTCGCCCGTTTCCACCGGATATGTCGCCACCAGATCGATGGCACCCAAGGCGCCCAACGCGTTGCTGGTGGCTTCCGCATAGACCACGCCGTGCGCGGTGCGAATCGCGGTGCCGCGACCGTCCAGCATCCAGAAGTCGCCATCTTCATCGCGACGGAACAGGAACTCGGAGGAAACCCAGGTGTCGCCGGGCGCGAACACGCCACGCCGCACCGCGGCCGTGGGGTCCACGTCGCCCGGCGGCCTGGCCAGCAGCAGGCCGACCTCTCCGGGTTCGGCGATCTGCACGAAGCCGTCTTCACCCTCGATGATCACGTCCTCGACGGGGTCATATGCGGCCAGCCGAACCTTGCCCCCGCCGGGTAGCGGGCGACCCTTGCTTCCGACCTTGGTGCCCGAGACGTTGGCCAGCACCGCTTCTCCGTCGGTTGTCGCGAAGAACTCGACGACATGCGCCGGGTCGAACTTCTCGGTGACCCGCCGCCATAGGCCCGCGGGCATGCCGGATCCGATGAACAGTCGGACGGGATGATGCGCGCCGAGAGCCAGCGCCGGATCGTCGATGACCTCATGCATCATCGCCCAGGTGTAGGAGACCACGCTGACGCCGTACTGGTGGATCTCTTGGACAAATCGATCCGGATCCAGGCCGCGCGACAAGGCAATTCGAGCACCGCCGGCCACCGAACCGCCAATGCTCACCAACAGGCCGGACTGATGATGCATGGGCGTCAGGCAGTACACGGTGTCATTGGAGCTGAGTGCGGCGGCCGACGCGGTACCGAAGGCGGACAGCGCCCACCGGTGGTTGGTGATCTGCTTGGGCAGCAGCTTGGAGCCGGCGCCACTGAACATCACGAAAGCCAGGTCGCGAGCCTGGCCGGGGTCGGACCGGTACCAGCCGGGCAGCTCTACCGCGTCGGGATCGATCTTTTCCATGTCGATGGTCGAGCCGTCGTCGGGAATCGACAGATCGCGAGACTCACCACCGCCGAGCACCAGCACGTGTACCGGAAGATCCTGCGCGGCAGGAAGGTTCGGCGGGTCCGTGAGCAGTTCGGAGATCTCCCCCAGCTTGACTGCCACCTCGAGGTCGGCGTCCGGGGGCAGCAGGACGGCGACGGCACCCAGCCGCGACAGCGCGGCGATGGCGACCAGGGCGCTGGGACGGGTCTCCATCAGAATGCCCACCCGCACCCCTTGCCGGACCCCCACCTCGATGAGCCCCTTGACCACGTTGTTGATGCGGCGATCCACCGCCTCGTAGGTATGCACCCTGCCGTCGAACAGGAAGCACTCGCCATGCGGCGTGCGCCGGGCCTGTTCGGTCATCAAGCGGCCCATGGAGATTCGGGTGTGATCGTGAATCTGCCCCAGTCGGGTTAATCGCGGAAGCGTACGAACCGCCTCGACGGCAATGGATTTCACCGACTTGTTGGCAGCCGCCGCGGCAGCCCCCGCGGTGCGGGCGGCGGTGATAGCCACCTCGGTTGTGGTGCTCAGGCCGTGCGCGACACGGGAAGCCAGCGGAACACCACCGCGATCGAGCTGACCGGCCTCATGCTCGTACATGAGGTCCACCGACGGCGGCTTGGCGGCCTCACCTTCGCGCCATTGCACCCATTGACTGACCGTCGGCCAGGTCTGGGCGACGGCGGTCGAGCCGACCACAAGACCGAAATGGCCGGCGCGGATGAGGTACTCGTAGACATCGGCCTTGGGGGCGGCGCGCAGGATGCCGCGTACCGAGGCCGGCTGGCCGATGTCGTCGACCTCGCCCACGACCGCCAGAACCGGGCAGGTGATGTCGCTGAGGGTGACGACGCGATCGTTGACCGTGAAACCACCGGTGGTCATGCGGTTGTGCACCACAAACTGGCGCAGTAGCTCGGCAATAGCGGGGCCGGACCACGCGATCCACCCCTCGTTAGCCAGGAACTTGCGCTGCTGCTCGCGCGGAAGCAGCGCGTCGCGGTCGTGCAGTTGCCGCAGGAAATCGAGGCGTCCCTTGATGGTCTTGACCGGGTCCAGCATCTGGAATCCGATCCGCGCGGACCACGCGGGTATCGAGAATCGGCTGAAGACATGATCGGCCATGAACTCGGCGATGTCGGCCGAAAGCCCGGCGGGCATACCCATGGGCATGGCGGCGTTGGCGTCTACCGGCGAGCCGAACGTGATGATGCTCGCGATGGTCCGCGATTTGCGCAGTGCCGCAGTCTGATAGCAGAACATGCCGCCCTGCGAGTAGCCCGCCAGATGGATCTGGCGGCCGGTGATGCGATGCACGGTCTCGATGGCGTCACTGACGGCGACGACGTGATCGGACAGTGTGCGTTCCATGCCCCCCGCCATCCGGTCGGGGCTGCCGAAGTCGATGACCCACGGGTCGATGCCGGCCCGGTGCAGGATGCCCACCGCACCGCCGTCCTGGGTGACATCCCACATGTCGGCGGCCATCATCATCGGATGCACCATGAGCACGACGGGCCCGGCATCCTCCGTCCCCGCACCCGGCGCGAAGTAGCGGCGCAGCCGGTACATGGGCACGCTCTCGACAATTTGGTGCGACGAGGCTGTGCTCCCGGTTTCCAGTCCCCCCAGCCGTAAGACCTCCAACCCGTTTTGCGCGGTGGCGGCCAGGCGTGCGACGGGCTTGGTCAAGGAGGAAATGTTGAAGGCCACTGCTGCTCCTTAGATACCGGTCGTCCACCATATTGCCCAGGTGAGGGCCTGCACATCCTGTCACAATGGGCGGATCGGGCAGACCAAATCCCTCTCACCCGGATCGGAGGCGGCAGCCTCACCTGAACCTCTACGATGACGCGGTGGGGAATCTGTTGCTGCGGCCACTACGCCTCTGGGTGATGTATCTGCCTCAGCTGGCTGCGTGTTATCTGCTGGGCCTGCTGGGCCGAAACATTGCGATCGAGTTAGCGGCGCAGTTCGGCTGGAAGAACTATCTGTGGGCGGACCTGCTCATGCCTTTCGCCGGTCTGGCCCGGCTCGGCTCTATCGTCGCCATGTTCCTGGTCCTGCGGTCCGCAATTCCCTCACTGGCCGCCACGCCGAGAGCGTCGTTGAAGAATCTCGATCTGTTCGCAAATGTCGTGCTGCCCTTCTTCGCCATCTACCTGGCCTGGCAGATGTTTGCCGATGACTGGATCGCCTTCGAGAGAAAAGTCGGACTTCACCGAGAGGCCGCGTACGTGCCTGGCCAAGGCAGTGACCTCGATCCATCAAATCTGCCGGTTAGCAACATTGTTTGGTACCTGATCGTGGGCGCCTTTGTGCTCAGATTCCTTCTGAAGGTCAAGCCGATTAAGGAACGCCTGCCCGCATGGTTTGTGCTGATACAGGTCTATTTGGACGCGCTGTGGGTCTTTCTCGTGCTGACGTTTTCTGCGAGCAAGGGGTTGACCTTCTTCCTGAAGCCGGCTTCGTGGTTCAAGGAGCGGCGAGTTGTGGTCTGGGCGGAGACGACGCGAGCGGAGCTCTTCTCCCACTTCCGTCCGCTGGAAATAGTGTGGAACATATTGACCGATGCGTTGAGTACCGCTTTCAGTGGCGCGGGCGTTCCGCTGATCTGGCTGGCCATCGCCGGAATCATCTACGGCTCGTCGAATCAGACGAGTTGGCGCGGCGTGCTGCGGACGGTCGTCGGCGCTCAAGGCGACCTGGTGGCGGACCGGCTGGCACCTACCGCGGATCGTGTGCAAAGCCGCCTGTCCGGCGTATCCGAGGGCGCGCGCAGCAAAACCCGCGAACTTGCCATGTCGCAGTTCGGAAAATTCCGGCCCATAGTCGATTCGGCGCGCTTGGTGTTACATGGCGGCTTTGTGGTGATTGCGACATACGTGCTGTTGTACTTGTGTTTGTCGTGGCTGGATATGGCCGATAGTTTTTATCGGCCCCAGATGCAGATCGGCGGATACCTGACCCGTGGGTTCGCATGGCTACTGGGCCCGCACCCCGACTATTTCTGGACGGGAGTCGGGCCGATCCTGGCCGCGCTCTCCGGCATACTCGTTGCGACACTAAGGGTCTGCTTGATCGCGTCGGTATTCGCGCATTGCGTGGAACGTACCGAGGACCAACTGAAACCTGCGCCCGTCGCTGCTTCAGATGACGTGCTCGACTACCCGGACCCGCACAATCAAAGCCAACTGGCGCCGCCAGGGCCTAGTCAGGGATATTCAGCCTGACCGAGATCCGGTCGCCATCCATGATCTCGACGGCGGTGGCCTGTGTCTGCTCGGGCAGAACGAACGCGAACTGTAGGGAACCGGGTTTGGAGCACATATCCGACGTGCCATCCGGGAATGGGATTCCGCTGTAGCTTTCGGCCAGCCACGCGTGAGTGCCGTCGGTTATTCGTGCCCGGCAGTACACCGCCGGCGCCGGGCCAGACCGCTTGATGGTGACCACGGAGATCTCGGTGCCCTTGGGAATGGCGGATGCGAACGAGCGTGGCCATTTGCCAAGATGACGGATAGCGCCCAACTCCCACGTTTGGCCGTCGATCACTTGCGACTGGCCCGCGGGCACGGTGTGCGCAGGCGTCACGCTGGCCCGGTATGTTTCCCACGGAGCCCGAAACGACAAAAATCCGATTGCGGCAATGGTGACCGCAGCCACCACCGCGGCCACCACATTTCGGAACCACAACTGCGAGAGTAGGTTTCGCGCTCGAGAACGGCGATGCTTGGGGCCGGGGATCTCGTAATTTTCTGTCACGATGCACCTGCCTTGTTGGCGGGCAACGCGATAACCGCTGCGCGTGGGGCATGCTGTGCATCGATGGGAATATCGATCAGCAACGCCGAATCCCATTTGGTCGGTTCGGGTATCGGTTTGGGTTCCTGGTAAATGATGCCAAGCTGCGCGTGTGAGGATCGGTCAACTGAATCAGTAGGCACCTCAAACACGTACACACCCGTGAGCGGAATGAGCGGACTCAAGAGCGCGGCGTCCAATGTCGAGTAACGAAGTCGGTCATCCGGCAAGAAAACCTTGCCGTCGAGGACGAGCCGCGCAGACGCACCATGGGCATCGATCAACGAGGTGACCGTCGCCTTCACCACTATCCACTGCCCTCGTGCCTGCAAATTGCGCGCCTTCGGCATAGCCCCGGTGTGCTTGACCACCGGCGCTATGCCAGCTTTCGTGACAGTTACCGAGAACAGTCGTCCGCTCACCACGGTGCCCGCTGAACCACGCACCTCGAATGGCGCGGCGACATCGGTGGCGTACGGAAGCCGCCGCCAGACAAACACGGAAGCCGCAAGCGTCGCGATCACCACGCAGATGATCACCGCTATCCGCAATGGTGCTGATTCAATACGCGGCCTAGACCATTTCATCGGGTTCATTGTGGAGCCTCTACAGGGACAAGAACTGTCGCGTAATCGTCGGTGTCACGCCAGCTGGCTCCGTAGATCACATAGCCTGCCGCTGCGTATTTACGAAAGGGCACTTTTACTTCGACGTTTGCCCCCGGCTTCACCGCAGTCGCAGGAATGTTCCAAATCACCACTGCGTCCTCGGTCAGCCCAGGCTGCAATACGTACAGCGGTGTCTGGTCATGGAGTCGGAAACTTGTTGGTTTTCCCTTGCTCATCATTTCCGGGTCCCAGACATCGGGCACCTCGGGTAACGAGAACATGGCCGAGACACTGCCGGGCATCGAGCCCTTGTTCGTGACCTCGGCGATCACACCCAGATAGACGCGCCCCGGCTTCGCCTTTACCAGCACGCGGCCGTCGCCAACGACTTCTGGCACGACTCTGGCCTTCTTCACCACGATAACGAATTGATTGTTGTCGAACGGCTGTCCCACGTCGAAGGTCTTCGGCGTTTTATCTACGGTGTCCAGACCGCCAAAACCCGCGGTGGCAAGAATCGCCGCCACGGCCACGACATGCCACATCTGGACAAACTCAAGGTCGTGCCACCAGGACCGGACCCAGGTGGTCAGCCGGCCGACGACCCCCTGCGACGCGGGAGGCTGCTGGCCTTCGGCGGTGGGCGTGGCGGGCGCGGCGGGCGCAAATGATCCCTCCGCACCGGGGCGGCGCCATACCGCGTTCGGGTCGTCCGGCGTCTCTCCCCCCGGACCGGGGCCCGACAATGTCGGGTCCGGCTCACCGTCCATGGCTGGATATTAGCCTGGATGGCGGCCGTTCTGACCGCGAAGCACGTTCAGACGGGCCAGCACCAGTTCACGCTGCTCCGCTACCCGCTCTGGGGCGGTGCCACCGCGTGCATCGCGCGAGGCGACAGAGCCGGCCGTGGTGAGCACGGCGCGTACATCTCCGGTCAGTTCCGGATGAATGGCTGCGAACTCCTCGTCGGTAAGGTCCTCCAGTCCGACACCACGTGCCTCGGCCACCCGAACCGCCTCCCCCGCCGCCTCATGCGCGACGCGGAACGGAATGCCTTGTCGCACCATCCATTCCGCTAGATCGGTGGCCAGCGTGAATCCGGCGGGCGCGAGCTGCGCCATCCGTTCGGTGTGGAACCGCAGCGTAGCGACCAGCCCCGCCATCGCGGGTAGCAGCAGCTCCAACTGGGACACCGAATCGAACAGGGGCTCCTTGTCCTCCTGCAGGTCCCGGTTGTACGCCAACGGTTGCGCTTTCAAAGTGGCGAGCAAGCCGGTGAGATTACCGATCAACCTCCCCGTCTTGCCGCGCGCCAGCTCGGCGATATCGGGGTTCTTCTTCTGCGGCATGATCGAACTGCCGGTAGACCACGAGTCGTCGAGAGTGACGTACCCGAATTCGGTGGTGCCCCACAAAATGATGTCTTCGGACAGCCGCGACAAATCGATGCCGATCATTGCGAAAACAAAGCCGGCCTCGGCAGCGAAATCGCGTGATGACGTCGCATCGATCGAATTGTCCGCGGCCGCGGTGAAACCCAGATCCAGCGCGATGGCATCGGGGTCCAGGCCCAACGAGGAACCCGCCAGCGCCCCGGCGCCGTAGGGCGAGACGGCGGTGCGCCGGTCCCAGTCCACGAGCCGGTCGACGTCGCGCAGCAGCGGCTGCGCGTGCGCGAGCAGATGATGCGCAAGCAGCACCGGTTGGGCGGCCTGCAAATGAGTCTTGCCCGGCATGATCGCATCCGGATGTGCCCCGGCCTGATCCGCCAATGCCTGCACGACGTCGAGCACGGCCTCGGAGATGCGTCCGGCCGCGTCGCGCAGCCACATCCGAAACAGTGTTGCCACCTGATCGTTTCGGGATCGGCCGGCACGGAGACGGCCGCCGATGTCAGGGCCCACCCGTTCGATCAGCCCGCGTTCGAGGGCACCGTGTACGTCCTCGTCGGTATCGGCTGGGACGAACGCGCCCGACGCGACATCCCGACCCAGCTGCTCTAAGCCCTCGACCAGGGCACCGAGTTGTTCTTCGGTGAGCAGGCCCGCCTTGCGGAGCACTCGGGCATGGGCAACCGACGCCTGAATGTCGTAAGGCGCCAGCACCCAATCGAAATGAGTGGATTTGCTCAGTGCCGCCAGCGCCGGGGCTGGGCCGCCGGCGAACCGGCCGCCCCACAGCGAGCCTTCGTTGGTGCTCACTTGCCCGAGAGGTCCCTCTGCGCGGAGATCTTGGAGGACAGACCGTGAATATGCACGAAGCCCTTGGCGCTGGACTGATCGAAGCTGTCGCCCTCGTCGTAGGTCGCCAGGTTGAAGTCGTACAGGGATTCAGGACTGCGGCGGCCATTGACGGCGATGTTGCCGCCGTGCAGCACCAGCCGGATGTCGCCGGACACATGCTGCTGGGTATCGGCGACAAAGGCCTCCAGTGAACGCTTCAGCGGCGAGTACCAGAGCCCGTCGTACACCAGCTCGGCCCACTTCTGGTCCGTGCGTCGCTTGTAGCGGCCGAGTTCGCGCTCCAGGGTGACGTGTTCGAGCTCCTCGTGTGCGGTGATCAGAACCATCGCACCCGGCGCCTCATAGATTTCACGGCTCTTGATGCCGACCAGCCGGTCTTCGACCACGTCCAGGCGACCCACGCCCTGTGCACCCGCCCGGCGGTTGAGCTCGACGATGGCCTCCAACACGCTGACCGGGTGGCCGTCGATGGCAGTTGGTACACCCTTGTCGAAGGTGACGATCAGCTCGTCGGGTGCGCCCCAGTTCAGGGTCGGGTCTTCGGTGTAGTCGTACACATCTTTGGTCGGCGCGTTCCAAAGGTCTTCCAGGAAGCCGGTTTCCACCGCGCGTCCCCATACGTTCTGATCGATCGAGAACGGCGACTTCTTCGTCACGTTGATCGGAATCTCGTTCTCTGCCGCGAACGCGATCGCCTTCTCGCGGGTCCACGCGTAGTCACGCACCGGCGCCAGTACTTCCAAATCTGGTGCTAGCGAGGCAAAGCCAACCTCGAAGCGCACCTGATCGTTGCCCTTGCCGGTGCAGCCGTGAGCGACGATCCCGCCACCGTGCTCGCGTGCCGCGGCAACCAGGTGCTTGACGATCAGCGGACGGCTGATCGCGGACACCAGCGGGTACCGATCCATGTACAGCGCGTTGGATTGGATCGTGGGTAGGCAGTATTCCTCGGCGAATTCGTCGCGTGCGTCCACCACAACGGCCTCAACCGCGCCGCAGTCCAGGGCGCGCTGGCGCACCACTTCCATGTCCTCGCCGCCCTGGCCCAGATCGATGGCGACGGCGACGACCTCACGGCCGGTCTCCTTGCCGATCCAGCTGATCGCCACGGAAGTATCGAGACCGCCCGAGTAGGCGAGGATTACGCGGTCAGAGTGTTCTACGGGCATTCCTACTTCTTCTTTCTAGTTTCTAGGCAAGCTGTTCGAACTGTGCGGCGAGCTGGGCTCCGGTCAAGGGTTCGCGGGCGATCACCGCAATGGTGTCATCCCCCGCAATGGTCCCGACAACGTCGGGTAATGCGGCGCGGTCGATTGCGCTGGCGAGATAGTGCGCGGCACCGGGCGGCGTGCGCAGTACCGCGAGATTACCGCTGGCGTCGGTGGACACCAGCAACTCCCCCAGCAACCGGGAGAGCCGATCGGTGCCGCCGGACACCCCACGAACTGGACTGCCGTCCTCGGGTACCACGTAGACACCCACCCCACCATCGGCCGCGCGGAGCTTGACGGCTCCGAGCTCGTCCAGATCCCTCGACAGGGTGGCTTGGGTGGTATCGATGCCCTCGGCGGCCAACAACGCGGCCAATTCGCTCTGGCTGCGCACCGACTGGGTGGACAGCAGCGCGATGATGCGCGCTTGCCGCCCGGCTCGGGTATCGGCCGCGTGCGAGGCAGTCATCGTCGGTTCTCCAGTAACCACACCAGCAGCGCCTTCTGGGCGTGCAGACGGTTTTCGGCCTCGTCCCACACCGCGCTGCGCGGGCCGTCTATCACCCCGTCCGTGATTTCATGACCGCGGTGAGCGGGAAGGCAGTGCAGGACAACGGCTTCGGAATCCGCCAGGGCAAGCAGGTCCTCGTTCACCTGGAACGCCCGGAACGGCCGTACCCTGTCGAGCCCATCGTTCTCCTGCCCCATCGAGGTCCAGGCATCGGTGACCAGCACATCGGCCCCGGCCACGGCGGAGCGCGGGTCGGCGGTGACCGACACCGAAGCACCCGTAGTCGCGGCCACCTTCTCGGCCTCGGCCACGTACTTGGCGTGTGGCGCAAACCCGTTGGGCGCGGCGATGGTCACGTGGATACCGGCTGTCACCCCACCGAGCATCAACGAGTGGGCCATATTGTTGGCGCCATCACCCAGGTACGTCAGACGAAGCCCATCCAGCGAGCCCTTGCGCTCGGCCAGCGTCTGCAGATCAGCGAGTACCTGGCACGGATGAAAATCGTCGGAGAGGGCATTGACAATGGGTACGGAGGCACCACTTGCCATGGCGGTCAAGCGCTCCTGCGCGTAGGTACGCCACACGATGGCTTCCACGTAGCGCGACAGCACCTGCCCGGTGTCCTCCAGGGTCTCTTCGCGCCCGAGCTGAGTCGTGCGGCTATCGACGACCACCGCGTGCCCGCCCAACTGCGCGATACCCATTTCGAACGAGAATCGGGTTCGCGTGGAGTTTTTCTCGAAGATGACGGCTACCCCATGCGGCCCCTCCAGCGGGCGCCGCGAGAACGGCGCCTTCTTGAGTTCGGCTGCCAACGTGAGGACTTCGGCCTGTTCGGCAGGTGAGAGGTCGTCGTCCCTCAAAAAATGGCGAAGTGACTTCGACTGAATCATGCCTGCTCCTGTTCTGCGGCGGTGTCGAGGATTCCCGGCAGCGCGGTGACAAATTCCCCGATTTGTTCATCGGTGATGATCAGCGGTGGCGCCAGCCGCAGCACATCGGGTGCGGCGGCGTTGACGAGGAACCCGGCCTCGCGCGCGGCCGTCTCGGCGGCCTTGGCGCGCTGCTCCGTCAAGACGATGCCGAGAAGCAGTCCCGCACCGCGCACCCGATCGACCAACGGATGGTTGAGTTCTTCAACGGAATGACTCAATGACTTGCCCGCCGCGGCGGCATGGTCGACAAGGTCCTGTTCGTCGAGCACGCGCAGCACCGCCAATGCCGCTGCCGCGCAGACCGGATTGCCGCCGAACGTGCTGCCGTGCATGCCAGGGGTGAGTAAGTCGGCTGCCGCGCCGGTGGCGATGCATGCCCCGATGGGGAGCCCTCCGCCCAGGCCCTTGGCCAGGGTGACGACATCAGGGGTGATACCGGCCTGCTGATGCGCGAAGAACGTTCCGGTGCGGCCGATTCCGGTCTGGACCTCGTCGAGCACCAGGAGCGCGCCGTGGCGTGCGGTGATCTCGCGCACCCCCGCCAGGTAGCCCTCCGGTGGCACGACCACGCCGCCCTCACCCATGATCGGCTCCAGGAACACGGCGGCCGTGTCACCGTCGACAGCAGCCTCTATGGCGGCGAGATCGCCGTACGGCACATGGAGCACACCCGCCGGTAGCGGTTCGAATGGTGCCTGTTTGGCCGGCTGGCCGGTGAGCGCCAGCGATCCCATGGTCCGGCCGTGGAAAGCCCCTTCGGCCGCTACGACTTTGGTGCGACCGGTAAGACGGGTCAGTTTGAAGGCGGCCTCGTTGGCCTCGGTGCCGGAGTTGCAGAGAAAGACCCTGCCGGGCACCCCCAGCCGGGCGACCAGCGCCTCGGAGAGTTCGATGGCCGGCCCTGTCGCGTACAGATTCGACGTGTGGCCCAGGGTGGAGAGCTGTTGGGTGACGGCGTCGATGACTGATTGGTTGCGGTGCCCCAGCACATTGACCGCGATACCGCCCAATAGATCCAGATACCGCTTGCCGTCAACGTCGGTAACCACGGCGCCCTCGCCCTCGGCGAGAACAATCGGCGGTGTGCCGTAGTTGTTCATCATGACGTGCTCCCAGCGCTGCTGTGCCCGGGAGGTGCTGTCTGGTGCTTCGGTCACGACTTACTCCTGATGATTGTCCCGACGCCCTCGTCGGTGAACAGTTCGACCAGCACGCAATGCTCGACACGCCCGTCGATGATGTGGGCGCTGGGCACCCCACCGTCGACGGCCCGCAAGCAAGCCTCGATCTTCGGGATCATCCCCGATTCCAGCTTCGGTAGCAGCAACCGCAGATCTTCGGCCGCGATCTCCGTGACCAAGGACTCTCGGTCCGGCCAGTCTGTGTACAGGCCTTCGATGTCGGTGAGCATCAGGAGACGTTCGGCGCCAAGGGCTTCCGCGAGCGCACCGGCTGCTGTATCGGCGTTCAGGTTATGTACCACGCCGTCCGCATCCGGCGCCACCGTCGAGACCACCGGGATACGGCCGGCGTCGATCAGGTCGAGAATAGCCTCGGGACTCACCTGTGCGACATCACCGACCAATCCGATATCGGTCTCGACTCCATCCACCGTCGCGGTGCGCCGGACGGCCGTGAACAGCTGCGCGTCCTCACCCGTGATCCCGACCGCATACGGTCCGTGGCTGTTGATCAATCCGACCAACTCGCGGCCAACCTGGCCGAATAGCACCATGCGCGCGATATCGAGCACCTCCGGCGTGGTGACGCGGAACCCACCCTTGAATTCACCGTCGACACCGAGTTTTTTCAGCATCGCGCTGATCTGCGGGCCTCCGCCGTGCACGACGACCGGGTGGATACCACAGTTGCGCAGAAACACCATGTCTTCGGCGAAGGCGTTCTTCAGCGCGTCGTCGGTCATCGCGTTACCGCCGTACTTGATGACGACGATGGTGCCGTGCAGCTTCTTGAGCCACGGGAGCGCGCCCGCCAGCACAGCGGCCTTTTTCGTGGCCTTCTTGGTTGCCTTCACGAGCTGTACGCCGAGTTCTCTTCGACATAGGCGTGCGACAGATCGGTGGTGCGGATGGTTGCCGACCGGTCTCCGGCACCAAGGTCGATGAGTACCTCGACCTCGGGCCCCGACAGGTCGATCTGGCGGGCACTCGGCAGCCCGGTGCAGTTGGCACACACAAGATTTCCGTTGAACGACACCGTGACTCGATCTGGATCGAGCTCTACCGGCGCCATGCCGACCGCGGCCAACACCCGCCCCCAGTTGGGGTCGGAGCCGAACAGGGCCGTTTTCACCAGGCTGTCGCGAGCGACAACCCGCGCGGTGGCCACCGCGTCGTCCTCACTGAGAGCACCGGTGACAGTGATCAAGATCCGCTTGGTGACGCCCTCGGCGTCGGCCTGTAGTTGCGCGGCGAGATCGTCACACACCTGGAACACCGCCTCGGCGAATTCCGCCGCGTCGGGCGTGATCTCGCTGGCCCCGGAAGCCAACAGAAGTACGGTGTCGTTAGTGGAGCAACTGCCGTCGACATCGAGCCGGTCGAAGGTGCGTGCGGTCGCCAAGCGGAGCGTGGAATCAAGTTGTTCGGCCGGCACCGCCGCATCGGTCGTGATGACCACCAGCATGGTGGCAAGGGACGGGGCAAGCATGCCCGCCCCCTTGCCCATGGCGCCCACCGTCCAACCGTCCTTGTGATGCAGCGCAACCTCTTTGGGCACGGTATCGGTGGTCATGATGGCGTGCGCGGCGTCGGTTCCACCGCCCAGTCCCCCGGCCAGTTCGTGCACGATCTCCTGTACCCCGGCCAGCACCTTGTCCATCGGCAGTCGATCACCGATCAAGCCGGTGGAGCACACCGCGACCTCAATGGCACCGGTCTGCGTTCCCCAGTCGCTCAGCGTCTTGGCGACCTCTTCGGCGGTGGCATGGCTGTCCTGGAATCCTTGCGGTCCGGTGCAGGCGTTGGCCCCACCCGAGTTGAGAATCACGGCACGCAGGCGGCCCGTCGTGAGTACCTGCTGTGACCACAGCACCGGGGCGGCCTTGACCTTGTTGCGGGTGAAGACGCCCGCCGCGGCGTAGTCGGGGCCCTCGTTGAATATCAGCGCAAGGTCCGGTTTTCCGGAAGCCTTGATACCAGCGCTGATTCCGGCGGCCTTGAAGCCCGCGGGTGCGGTGACGCCTTGCGTGCGCACGAGCCGTGAGATCACAGTTTCGTTGGTCACGGCGCCACTCCCACGATGGACAGCCCGTCGGCCTCGGGCCAGCCGAGGGCGAGGTTCATGGACTGGATTGCGGCACCCGCGGTGCCCTTGACCAGGTTGTCGATAGCGGCGACGGCAACCAGCACACCGGCATCGGGGTCGACCGCGAGTCCGATGTGTACCGCGTTGCTCCCCACCACCGCCTTCGTGGTGGGCAAGTGCCCCTCGGGCAGCACGTGAATGAACTCTTCGGTCCGATAAGCGTCCTCGTAAGCGTCGCGTATCTCCGACAGGGAGGCCGTGGTCGGCGCCGTACAGGTGGCGAGAATGCCGCGGGGCATCGGGATGAGAACCGGCGTGAACGACACGCTCACCGGACCACCCGACGGATGCTTGAGCCCCTGAGCGATTTCAGGGGTATGCCGGTGGGCGCCGGCGATGTTGTACGCGCGAGCCGACCCCATCACCTCGGAGGCAAGTAGCTCGGCCTTGGGGGCGCGGCCCGCACCGGTGGTGCCGCTCACCGCCACCACCGTGACCGATGGCTCCACCAAACCGGCGGTCACCGCGGGCGACAGGGCCAGCAGTGCCGCAGTCGGGTAACAGCCCGGCACCGCGACGCGCTTGGTGCCATGCAGCGCATCCCGGCCGCCCGGAAGCTCAGGCAGCCCGTACGGCCAGCTTCCCGCGTACTTTGACCCGTAGTAACGCTCCCATGCCGCGGCATCGGTCAGCCGGAAATCGGCACCACAGTCGATGATGAGGGTCTGCGGGCCCAGTTCCTCGGCGATCTTTGCCGAAGATCCATGCGGTAACGCCAGGAAAACCACGTCATGCCCCCGCAACAGCGTGGAATCGGTGGGCTGTAGTTTGTGGTCAGCGAGCGGCGTCAGATTCGGGTGGTGCTCGATGAGGCTGCTGCCGGCGTTCGAACCGGCGGTCAGCACTCCGATACGCAGACGGCCCGCGGTGTACGCCGGATGTGCCAGCAGCAGGCGCAGGATTTCCCCGCCTGCATATCCGCTGGCACCCGCGACCGCGACCGAGAACCCAGTAGTCATGAGACCAATTCTGTATCATTATGCACAAGAGCGCAAATATATTCGGCAAGCCTTCGGCCACCGCCGATCAACCTCAACTTGAGCTAAACGGTGTAATGCGCGGTGCCCACAGTTACGGTGAGGTAGCTGGCGCAGATCGCCGGCAGTCGAGAACGAACGAGAACGAGTACGAGAAGGGAGCCTTCCATGTCGGATCGTGCCGATCGTCAGCGCCAGGAGCAGCACCGCGAGCAGGCTGACCAGCGCCGAGGACAGTAAGACCTGCTAAGCGCGTTGGGCCGCCCCCACGCGCTCAGCCGCAGAAGCCACCGCCGCCACCCGCGCGGCGGTGGCTTCGTCTTCTGTGAGAGTTCGGTCCGCCGCCCGGAAGCGCAGCCGGAAGTTCAGAGATTTGTTGCCCTCGCCAACCTGCGGTCCGGTGTAGACCTCCACCAGCCGCACATCCTCGATCAGCTCCCCCGCGCCATCACGCAGCGCTTCGGTGACGGCATCGGCCGGGACCGTCTCGGTAACCACGAGCGACACGTCTTGGTGTACCGCCGGGAAGGGCGAAATCCTCGGTGCCGGAAGCGGATTGGCAACAGGAAGCGCGTCAAGGCTGAGCTCCAGGGCGCAGGTCCGCTTCGGCAGGCCGAGACGCTCGATTACCGCGGGATGCAGCTCTCCGGTATGCCCGACAATCTGGCCGTCGACCACGATCTCGGCACAACGCCCCGGATGCCACGGCAGTTCCTCACCTGCGCGCAGCGCTATGTCGACGTAGGCAGCACGCCCGATGACCCGGGCCGCCTCCAGCGCGTCGGTGACATCGGCCGTGCGACCACGTCCCCACGGCCCGCTCGGCTCGCGCGCACCGGCCAGCACCAGCGCCACGTGGACCGGTTGTGCGGGTAGCGATTCGAGCAGCGCATGGAGCTCGGCCTCCGAAGGTCGACCGCTCACGTCGAGCAATGGAATCGCCCGGGTGGTCTCCGTCGGCCGCACCACCTGGCCGATGGTAAAGAGTGCAACGTCGGCATTTCCTCGGGAAATGTTGCGCGACAGTGCTTCCAGCACGCCCGGCAACAGGGTGCTGGCGAGCTCCGGGCGATCCGATTCCAGTGGATTGAGCACCTTCGTGGTGTGACGGCGCGGGTCGTTGTCATCTAGACCCCACGCGTCGAACACGCCGGCAGGCAGGAACGGCATCGGCAAGATCTCTGTGTAACCGTTCAGTGCCAACGACTTCCCTACCGCACGACGACGGCGCTGCACCGGCGTGAGACCTCCGCCTTGCGGTGCCGCGGGCAGTATGGAGGGAATATCGCTGAGACCTTCAAGGCGGAGCACTTCCTCGACCAGATCGGCGCCTTCGGTGATGTCCGGGCGCCAGCTCGGCGGGGTCACTCGCAGTGTGCCGCCCTCGACGACCACTCCGGCGCCGATTTGGCGCAGCCGTCGTTCCACCACGCCGTCCGCATAATCGACCCCGGCGATCCGCGCCGGAAGATCGGCGGCCATAACAATCTCTGGCCGGGCTTCGCTGTCAGCACGCCAGTCCGTGAGTTCGGCAGGTGCGGTCCCGCCGGCGATATCGCACAGCAGAGATGCGCAGCGATCAAGCGCGGCAACGGATATTGCAGGATCCACGGAGCGCTCATAGCGACGCCCCGCCTCGCTGTGCAGATGAAGCCGGCGTTGCGTGCGCAGCACGGCCGCCGGATCCCACACCGCGGCTTCCAGCAGCACATCGGTGGAATCCTCCCGCATCTCGGTGCTGCCGGCGCCCATCACGCCGCCGATGGCGGTGACACCCGCATCGTCGGCAATAAGCACGTCGCCGGGTTCGAGTCTGCGCTCCAGATCGTCCAGCGTGACCACCGTTTCGCCGGGTGTTGCGAACCGTACTCGGAAATCGCCACGGACACGCGTCTTGTCGTGCGCATGCATGGGGTGCCCGATCTCGAGCATCACGTAGTTGGTCGCGTCTACCGCGGGCGAGATTGCCCGGATCCCACAAAGCATCAGTCGCCGCTGTAACCACCAGGGCGAGACCGCGGCCGGATCGATGCCGACCACAGGCCGCAGCCCGAAGCGCTTCACTCCGGTCCCGGCGTCGATATGTACGGGTAACGACGCCCCTTCCGCCGGAAGAGGCTGTACTGCAGCGGGGTCTACGAAGTTCAGGTCGTATGCGCAGGCCAGATCGCGAGCCAGCCCGCGCACAGACAGACAGTAACCCCGATCGGGCGTGATGGACAGATCGTAAATGGCATCATCCAGTCCCACCACCGCGATGGCATCGGCTCCGGGCGCCGCGGTTTCCGGTGGCAGCACCAAGATGCCCGGCGATCCTGACGATTCGATGCCCAGGCCGAGCTCGCTCGTAGAGCAGATCATGCCATCGGACGTATGCCCGTATGTCTTTCGCGTCGCGATTGTGAAGTCACCCGGCAGCGTGACGCCCGGAAGTGCCACTACAACTAGATCATCGACCGCGAAATTAGAAGCACCACACACGATTTCACGAGGCTCGGCCTCGCCAACGTCAACCAGGCAGAAGCGGATCGGCTTCTTGAACTCGGTGAGTTCGGTGATCTGAGCAACTCGTCCCACCACGAGAGGCCCTGTCACCGGCCCGGGGATCACGACCTCTTCGACCTCATGGCCAATGCGAATCAGGGTTTCTTCGATATCGGCCGCAGTGGCGGTGAACTCCGGGGCACCGACCCGCAACACCTCAAGCAGCCAGCTGTAAGGAACTCGCATCAGGCACTCACTCCGAACGGCAAGCTGAAGCGGACGTCGCCCTCGATCATGTCGCGCATATCGGGAAGCCCATTGCGGAACTGCAGGGTGCGCTCCAATCCCATGCCGAACGCGAAACCACTGTACTCGCCGGGGTCAATACCGCTGGCCCGTAAAACATTCGGATTCACCATGCCGCAACCGCCCCATTCGACCCAGCCCGCACCACCCTTCTTGTTCTCAAACCAGACGTCGACCTCCGCGGAGGGCTCGGTGAATGGGAAGTAGTGCGGCCGCATCCGTGTGTGCGCCTGCGCCCCGAACATCGCCCGGGCAAACGCGTCAAGGGTGCCCTTGAGATTGGCCAAGGTCAGTCCCCGATCCACGGCGAGCCCTTCCACCTGATGGAAAGCGGGCAGGTGGGTGGCGTCGATCTCGTCGGTACGGAAGGCGCGTCCCAGCGAGATCACGTAGACCGGCAGTTCACGTGCCAACAGCGTGCGGACTTGTACCGGCGAGGTATGTGTACGCAAGACCTGCCGCGAGTCTTCCGGCGCGATGTAGAAGGTGTCCTGCGTGCTGCGCGCCGGGTGGTCGGGCAGAAAATTCAGGGCATCGAAGTTGAAATGCTCGGTTTCGACCTCGGGGCCGTCCGCCACTTCCCATCCCATCGCGATGAAGGTGTCGGCGATGTTCTCCGACAAGATCGTGATGGGGTGGCGGGCCCCCAGGGGCTGCCTAGTCGAGGGCAATGTCACGTCGATGCGTTCCGCGACGAGTACCGCGGCGTCGCGTTCGGCACGCAGCGTCTCCAGCCTGTCGTCATAGGCCTGCTGCGCCTGCGTGCGAGCCGCGTTGACGAGCTTGCCGGCCTCGGCCCGCTGGTCCTTCGGGAGCGAACCCAGCGCCTGACGAGCCTGCGCCAGCGGCGACTTTTCTCCGAGATGGTCGATCTTCGCCTGCGCGAGGCCATCCAGATTGTCGGCGGTATCAAAGGCAGCGCGAGCAGCATCAACGGCAGTTGTCAAAAGTTCCGCTGAAGACTCCGCCGAAGGGTGCTGGGTGTGATCGGCCACGGATGCCGATCATAGGGTAAGCCGGTTAGCCACCTTCCCGTCATGTCAGTCGGGACGTTCGGGACGTCAGGGCACAGCCATCCGGTGAGCGCGTGTCTGGCCGGCAATCAATCCGATCATGACTGCGCCGCCCGGTGACGATCATGCGTTCACTGCCAGGAGCCGTGGTGGCAAACCGCGTCGTCCATGACCATCACCGTGCTGGTCGGCCCGGTATGCCTAAATACCCGCGGAGGGCCGGCCAGACGATAATGTCCGATTTCCGCTAGCGCCGACCCCAGCGGCCGGGCATGCTCAAGTCATGGAGCTTGACGCGGAGGCCTGCTACCGGGCCGTTCAATCCCGCGACACACGATTCGACGGGCAGTTCTTCACCGCCGTACACACCACCGGAATCTACTGTCGGCCATCCTGTCCCGCCATCACGCCGAAACGACAGAACGTTTCCTTCCACCCCACCGCCGCCTCGGCGCAGGCGGCGGGATACCGGGCCTGCCGGCGCTGCCTTCCCGACGCAGCACCGGGATCGCCATTGTGGAATATCAAGTCCGATTTGGCCGTCCGCGCGATGCGACTTATCGGGGACGGCCTGGTCGAGCGCGACGGTGTAGACGGGCTGTCCCGGGCACTCGGATACTCGAGTCGCCAGCTGAACAGGGTCCTGCTGGCCGAGCTCGGGGCGAGCCCACTGGCACTTGCCCGCGCCAATCGGGCCACCACGGCGCGTGTGCTGATTCAGCGCACTGATCTGCCGATGTCCGATATCGCCTTTGCCGCAGGATTTTCCAGTATTCGCCAATTCAACGACACGATTGCCGCAGTCTTCGCGACCACACCCTCCAAGCTACGGACCGAGCTTCCCCGCAAGGAATGTCCCGCGCCGGAACCCATTCCCGGCGCCGTCAGCCTCAAACTTCCTCTACGGCAGCCACACAACATCGCATGGTCAACGTGGCTGTTGGAGCATCATTGCGCGCGAGGCGTAGAGGATTTTTCCGACGGCCGGTATACGCGGGCGTTGCGGATGCCGCATGGGCCGGTGATCGCGACGTTGACGGTCAGCGCCGACCAGGTGCGGGCCGACTTGCAGCTCACGGACATGCGCGACTTGGCCCCCGCGGTGGCACGCCTGCGCCACCTGCTGGATCTGGACGCCGACCCGTCGGCTGTCGACGAAGCCCTACTGTCACACCGCGTCCTTGCCCCGCTGGTGACCGAGGCCCCGGGGATCAGGGTTCCAGGGACCGTCGACGGTGCAGAGCTATTGTTGCGCACCATGATCGGCCAGCAGATCTCCGTGGCGGCGGCCAATACGGCGACTGCGTCCCTGGTGGCGGCCCTGGGCGAGGAAGTTACCGACGCCACGGGACGAGTGACCCATCTTTTTCCGACCGCCGAAACCGTTGCTGCCGCAGCCCAGGAGGTCATGGCCGGGCCAGCGGCACGGATCGCAGCGATCGCCGGAGCCGCCGACAGGCTCGCAACAGGAAAATTGGAGTTGCATCATGGCATGACTGGCACCGATCTACGTCGGCAGTTGTTGGATATCAAGGGGATTGGCCCATGGACCGCAGACTACGTGGTCATGCGCCAACTGGCCGACCCCGACGTGCTGCTGGAACACGATCTTGTGCTGCGGCGCGGCGCCACCGCCGCAGGTGTCGACATGGCAACCGCCCGTGCTAGTTCGCCATGGCGCTCTTATGTCTCCATGCACCTGTGGCGCAAGGGAATCGCCGCGCTACCGCGGCAACTCACTCGCAAACCGAAGGGAAAATCGTGACCGATCATGCGACTCTCACCACCCCGGTGGGCCCATTTACCGCCATCGTGGATGATACGGGCGCCGTCTTGGCCTCGGGGTGGACCGACTCACCTGAACTGCTCCGCGCACTGATTCACCCATCCCTGCGCCCCAAGACCCTGACGCCCAAACGCGATCTGGGAAAGGTCACCGAGGCGATTGCCGACTATCACGCCGGCGACCTGACTTGTATCGACTCGATCCCTGTAGTTCAGCGTTCCGGGGCGTTCCTCATGCATGCGTGGGATGTGCTGCGAACTGTAGATCCACAGGCACCCATCACCTACAGCGAGTTCGCCGACCGCGCCGGGCGGCCCGCCGCCATCCGCGCCGCCGCAAGTGCCTGCGCACGGAACGCGGCGGCATTGTTTGTGCCATGCCACCGTGTTTTTCGGATCGGTGGCGCGCTGGGGGGCTTCCGCTATGGGCTCCCGATCAAGCGATGGCTACTTGACCATGAGGCCGCCGCCGTTCGCTGACCCAATGCGTGATCAGCACCGCAGCGAGCCCAGCCGGCAGGGCCACAGCCAGCGTTTGACCGTCCTCAGAGAACAGCATCAACGCGAAAAGACAACCACAAGCCAAGAGCGACAGCCGAAGAGCAGACCAATGAGGCGCGTACGATGGTGCCAGCCGCGCACCCAGCATCCCGAGTAACAGTGCCGTCAGGTGACCGACTTCGGTGAAGGTCTGGTTACATACAATGGCGACGAGCCCGATCGTGATCCATCCCCACCCCCACGAGGTCCGCCATCGCGGTGGGATCGAAAAGGTGAGCGCTCCCAATACGGCGGCCGTCCCATAGCTCATCCCGACATCGCTGGCGCGCGCGATGGATACGGGAGCCCAATGAAGCCAGACCGCAAAGGCAAGCCCCAGCCCGACGATGAGGGTGGCCCCGATGTGGCCCAATACGAATGTCAGCGCCAATCGTCCACTACGCCACTGCAGTTCCGCCAGCGCAAGAATGCTCGTCAAGCCCGGAAGCCACAGGTAGATCGGACCGGCGTCAGTCACGAATGCGCTGCCGATGAGGGTGCCCAGATGCCCTTGGTGGAGATTATGCAGGTTGGTACTCGCGTGGGCGACGACCCGGTCTTGCATCCGTGGGCCCTCTATGACCAGCACCACGGCGACAGCGACCAGGGCCACCGCGTAGCCGATCGTCACGCGTAGGCGAACCAGCGCGGCCCATACTCTCCGCATGACCCATGATCGCACCCACTAGACGCGACCGTCATCTCCCGGAGCTGGCAGTTGTCTGCGAGTTTCGAGCAGGTACATCTTCATATTTTCGGGTACTCCGGCCGGTCGGCTGGAGAACAGCGGACGCCGCACCGGAGTGGGCGTGAGTCCCATGTGGTCAAGAAACGCCAGCGGCACCTTGGCCAATGCCGGCTGAGAGATGGCGAGCCCGCCTTTCGCGGCACTCTCCATCACCCGCGCCGCGATGTTCACATCCACACCGAGCCAATCGGAGCCGATACGCTGGGGCGTACCCGCATGGATGCCGATCCGCATAACCGGCGTATATCCCTGGATCTCAACGTTTTTCAGCGCGTCTCGGGCAGGAATGATGGCACGTAGCGCGGTTACCGGATCATCGAAAACCGCCATGATGCCATCGCCCATGCGCTTGACTACCTGGCCCCCCGCGCTGAGCAGCGGAGGCTCGGACACGGACGCGACACGGCGCAGCAGCTTGAGAGTCGCTTCGTCACCAGCCTCAAGCGCCCATCCGGAAAAGCCGACAAGATCGGTGAAGACCAAGGTGACCTCACGGTTGGCCGGCTGCTTGCTCACCTTCTCGGTGAAGGCCTGCCAAATCTGCAATGCGCCGAAACCAAACTCACGGACCGCGGTGTCCCTGTCCGTCACCAATCGATCGGCGGCGCGCGCGACTGCGCTCGCACCGCCAAAACCACTGGTGGACAACGGGTCACCGAAATAGGGGTCACCGGGCAGAGAGCGCCGCGCACGGCGCAGCGCCGCCACTACCGCGGGATCGCGATCCATCTTGCGGAACCAACTGCCCGCCGTGCGCGACGCACGCGCGAAGTGACGGGAGGCAGACTCCGTCGACGGGACCTCATCCGCCGTCGTGTCAATGCCGTCCGTCACCTGGGCGGAATCATGCCGCACAGGTCCACGGGTACGGCCTCGCCTGCGCTTACGGATCCCAGAGTCGAACTCACCGTCCGGTTCGGCATCGAGGCCTGACGGCTCGACATCCACGTGATCAGCCTATGTGCTGCGGTGGGTGGCGGCAATCTTGCGGTTACCCATGTCGCCGACATGACGAGCGTTTCCATCGCGCCAGGTCGTCGTCCGTTATGGCTGGTAACGGCGCGGCGAACGCTCACCCGCGCGCGCAAATCCCGCCGCCGATTCCGGCGACATGTCCTTGCGACGGCCGCCCCTCCCCGCAACGTCCGTGACAGGCGTCGCATGGCCCCAGCCTGGCCCCCATCTTCGCAGACACTCAGCGCTGCAAAACAAGGCGGAGACTCGGCCCCAGAGAGCGCCGGAAAGGTTAGGGCCCGCATTCGCTGACACGTCCCACGCGGGCGTCCGATCTAGTCATTGCCCCCTCCCCGACACGACGTGGAGAGCGTCACCAAAATCGATGGCTCATCGACGCTCGGATTACCGTACGCAACCCAGCTGTTAATTAGCCCGCGCATGCCGTTCAGGCAGGTCGCACCCGTGCGTAACACCCGTTTACGCAGCTTTTACAGGGCTTTACTATGGCGTGGGCCACATTTTTCTGTGTTCCATTTCTGTCGTCTGACAGACGAAAACTACTCGTCCGGAGAACGGGTTTACCCTACCGTGGACGGTTTGACACATACCGTTCACCAGTCGATTGACCCAGCATAAGAACATATTTGGACAGCCTGCCCTTTGTTATTTGCCAGCGTCCAGCAACATGACATCAACTCACATCGAAAGAAAGTCGAAAGTGAGCGGAATCGTCTCCGGCGGCAATTTCTGTGAAAAACCTGTGAAAAGTGACCAGCGGCGGCGATTCCGTCGGCGTATCTTTCCGTCAGCTCACATCACGAACTGATCACACCGATACGCAATCGATGACGCCGCAAGCTCTCAACTTCAGGTACTGGTTCACCACCGTTCATATCCACAAGGGTCATATCCACAAGGGGAAACGAGGCATCCACATGGCCGTACGCAAACGAGTTGGCGCCGTCATGGCGCTGGTCACTGCGATCTGTACCTTCGCAACGGCGCCGGCGCACGCTGATCCGGTCGCCATGGCGCCCCAGACGTACACAAAGGTCACTCGTGACGGCTGGACTCTGGTGATCCGGATCGACCACGAGACCATCAACTCGGTGCCCAACCTGGCCGAGGCGTCCAACTCACGCGAGGCGTTCGTCACCTTCGACGCGACAGCGGTCGCCACGGGCGGATCGGCCCCGATCACCGACAGTCTTTTCATCGCCGGGTATCAACTGGGTTGCCAGACAGACGTTTCCAGCGGTCTGCAGATTGGTGGCACGGGTGGTCTCGCGGGTTCCGTTGGCTATAGCGGCGGGCCGTCGGTTGGTGGTTCCGGTGGACTTGCCGGTTTCGTCCAGACGATCCTGCAGCCGGGTGTGATCACGGACCTGCCGCTGGCGAACATGGCCCTCAGCGATGGCGGCAAGGCCATGCTGGACGTGGACAATCTGCACATCAAGGCGGATGCTTGCGGTGGCGATGTCACGATCCGCTCGTATGTCTATCTGCGAATCTCGACCGCTTCTGCGCATACTGAGTTCGCCATCTACGGCGACCCGATGAAGATCTAAGGAGGAGTCCCTGTGCCGAAGAAGAAAATTGCCGCCACCGCGGCCGGTGTGGCCGGAGCCCTCGCCTTGGCGGGATTCGCCGCACCGACAGCAGCAGCCGACCCGCCGGGCATTCCCTTTGTGCCCGGCGTGCCGGCTCCCCTACCGGCCACCCCGGGTAGCTACACGTACATCTACAACAACTTCCCGGCGGTGGCACCCGCCACGGTCGATGCCCGGGGAGTCAAGATCGCGGCCAATGCAGACCCGGCGGCCGGTGCCGCCGGTCTGCCGGGCAGCAAACTGGGCAACGCCGCGCACCCCGCGAACGTGCTGACCTCGTCGAGCACGCGATACGGCATCCAGGGCGGCGTCAACCCCGCGGCCCCGGCCAGCACCACCGGGGTGCAGTTCGCCGCAGGCAATGAGAATCCCGCGTTGGAAGATCCGCATGGTCAGCCACCGCAGAGCATCGCTCCGATCGAGGCCGCCGCTCCGACGGTGATGCCGGGTGCGCCCACACCTCCTGTGCTGGAATCGCCGGACGGCCAACCTCCCAAGGCCGAAGAGGCACCAGCCGGCGGCTAGAGCTCGACCGGGCGAGAGGGATTCGGCCCCGTTCGCTTGTACACCCCCGCGGTGGCTGATAGCTTCGTGCGACAACAAGGGGGCGGGGATGAATCCTGGATTGAACGTAAATCCTGAAGAGCTCAAGAAGCTTGCGGAACAGCTACATGGCACGGTGACAGAATTCAACTCTACTGCTGGTCACCTCACTCAGCTTGCTCAGGAACTCGCGCAATCACTACAGGGCGAAGGCGGTAAGGCAGCGCATGCCGCGATGGGCGAGTTCACCTCTGCACTATCTGAGCTGGCCATCGAGGAACAGCACATTGCCGAGAAGGTCAGTGATTTCGCAAGCACCTTCGCCAGCAGTGAGGGCCTGAGAGCCACCTCGATCACTCAGACGCTGGATCGGTAGGCGGGGCCTCATGGCCGATTTGGTCTACGACTACGCGAAAATAAGCGCACTAGTTGGTGATTGGCAAGCCTCGATAGCGAGACTGCAGCAGTTGCTCGATGAACAGAGGGCTGAGGTGAACAAACTCGCTGAAAGCTGGACGGGCGCAACCGGTGATGCGTTCCGTCGCGAACAAAAGATTTGGCAACAGACAGCGGACACCCTTTTGGCTGCGGCGAAGAAGCTCGGCGGACTGATTAGCGCAGCCGCTGAGGCGATGGCGAAGACCGAGGCCGGGGTAGCGAATAACCCCCAATTCAGTGGGTCCGACTAGGTCTCCGGCGCAGGGAGAATCCGCAGCTAGACCTACGGTCAGATAGAGCGAGTGACGGGACTCGAACCCGTGTGAACGGCTTTGCAGGCCGGTGCCTAGCCTCTCAGCCACACCCGCGTCGAGCACCGATAATGCCGAACCACGGTGCGCGACACGAGTGTTGGACTCAGAGTGATCCCAGCGGCGCTAACCGCTGAGTCGCGAGTAGTCGGCCCCGGTGAGTTCCACCGACTTCTGCCACAACTGCGCCGCCAGCTTGGGGTCACGTGCTTCCTTGCTCCGGGGTGCTCGCGCTACCGGTCCCCTGGCGCCGGTCAACTGGGTGGGGCCCAGATAGTCGTCGGGCTGGACATCCGGCATCGACGCCGCGTACAGCTCGGACTCCGCACCTTGGCGCTCGTCCTGCAGCACTAGGCCCATGCCGAAGTAGAAGGCCTTATGCAGCCCCGGGAGTTTCGGAATCATGGAGTCGAACAGGTTGGTGGCCGCCACTCCGGGGTGCACATTCACCGACACCAGCGAGGATCCGGCGGCCGCGGCCTTTCGAGCCAACTCCGAGCCGAACAGCATGCACGCGAGCTTCGAGGCGCGATAGGCGGTCATCCGGTTGTACCGACGCTGAGTGAAGTTCAGGTCGTCGACCTTCAGGTTATTGCGTCCCTGCGCGTGCGCGACGCTGCCCAGCGAAATCACCCGGGGCGCGTCGGCGGCCAGTAGCGACGGCAGCAGCGCGTCGGTCAGCACGAAGTGGCCGAGATGGTTCACGCCGATCTGCATCTCGAATCCTTCGGCGGTGCGCTGCAACGGGATCGCCATGACACCCGCGTTGTTCAGCAGCACGTCGATGGTCGGCGCCTGGGTGCGGATGGCGTCCGCGGCCGATCGCACCGATGCCAGACTGGTGAGGTCCAATTCAACGAGCGCGTGGTCAGCATTCGGACCCAGGGCACGCACCTTGTCCAGGGCCGCGCGCCCGGTCTGCTGGTTGCGGCAGGCAAGCACGACGCGGGCGCCGGCACGTGCGAGCGCCTCCGCGGCAACCAGACCCAGACCGTTATTCGCACCGGTGATGACGTGTGTCTTGCCAGTCTGGTCGGGAACATCCGATTCACGAAAGTGCCTGATCTGCAGAGGTGCGGGCATGAGGTTCCTCGATCCATCGAAGTTACTAGTACTCGCCGTTACGGCTTTGTCGGATAGTACTGGAGGCTATTGACGGCGATGCATCCGCGCCGTGGCGTACAGACAAATGGAGGCGGCGCTGGCCAGGTTGAGGCTCTCAGCTCCCCCACGCATCGGGATGTTGATCCGATGCGTGGCCAAGGCTGCGGTCGCCCCGTCGAGCCCATGGGCCTCGTTTCCGAAGAACCAAGCGCAGGGGCCCGCAAGGACCGCGTCCGCCTCATCGAGGGAAAGGTCACCGTCGAGAGTGGTGGCCAATAGAGCCACCCCCGTCTGCGCAAGATCGGCGGCGATCGCCCCGACGTCCCCTTCGGGCACCACCGGAATGTTGAAAATGCTTCCCGCCGAAGCACGCAAGCTTTTGCCGTTGAAGGGGTCGACGCTATTGCCCGCCAGTACGACGGCATCGGCACCCATCGCGTCCGCGACCCGGATGAGGGTGCCCGCGTTGCCAGGTTCCGAGATATCCACGGCGACAATGACAAATCGGGGCGATCGCGCGGTGACTTGAGACCAGGTGGATACGACAGTGCGGCACTGGGCGACCAGGCCCACCGGAGTCACGGTGTCGGACAACGCTTTAGCAGCGCGCTCGGTGACCCGGCGTACGGGCGCTTCGGCCAACAGATCGACAAATCGCTCTATCGCGGCATCCGTCGCAAAAATCCGCTCAACCGCACCGGAACGCAGTGCGGCCTCGACGAGGTTGGGGCCTTCTGCCAGAAAAAGACCGGCCCGCCGACGGGCGGCGGGCCGGTGCAGTTTGACCGCGTCGATCACTGTCTGTGACCGCTCAGTCAGTGCCGTTGAGTCAGCCGGAATGCTCAGGCGGCTTCCCCGGCCGGAGCGTTAACATCCTCAGGCAGCGCGGCCTTGGCGACCTCGACCAGCGCGGTGAACGCAGCGGCATCGCTGACTGCCAGCTCGGCGAGGTTCTTACGGTCGACCTCGACGCCGGCAATTTTCAGCCCCTGGATGAAGCGGTTGTAGGTGATGTCGTTGGCGCGGGCCGCGGCATTGATGCGCGCGATCCACAGCTTGCGGAACTCACCCTTACGGGCGCGACGATCCCGGTAGGCGTAGGTCAGCGAGTGCAGCTGCTGCTCCTTGGCCTTCCGGTACAGGCGCGACCGCTGACCGCGGTAGCCCTTGGAGGCCTTCAGGATTGTCCGGCGCTTCTTCTGGGCATTGACAGCCCTTTTCACGCGTGCCATAAATTTGTTCCTTCTAGTGATGCAGAGTGGTGCTGTGGTGTTGGGGTGGTCGTGGTGGGCTGCTAGCCGGTCAGCATCTTCTTGACGCGCTTGGCGTCGTTCTCCGCAACCACGGCGCGGCCGTCGAGACGGCGGGTGCGAGAGGTGGGCTTGTGCTCCAGCAAGTGGCGACGGTTCGCCTTCTGGCGCACGATCTTTCCGCTACCGGTGGTGCGGAAGCGCTTCGACGCACCGCTGTGGGTCTTGGCCTTGGGCATCTTGGTGTTCCCTGTTCCTTTGTTTTCCGTACTAGGTCTGTTCGGTGGGCGCTTGCTCGGCCGGCGCGGCCGCCGAAGCCGTCGCCGGTCCTGCAGGAGCCTCCGCCTGCTGTGCCGCCTTGGCCCGGGTCTTCGCGCCCCGGTGCGGCGCCAGCACCATCGTCATGTTGCGGCCGTCCTGCTTCGCGGATGTCTCCACGAAGCCGTAGTCGGCGACGTCCGCGCCGAGCCGCTGCAGCAGCCGGTATCCCAGTTCGGGCCGGGACTGCTCACGTCCGCGGAACATGATCGTGACCTTGACCTTGGATCCGGCTTCCAAGAAGCGGACCACGTGGCCCTTCTTGGTTTCGTAGTCGTGATCGTCGATCTTGGGCCGAAGCTTCTGTTCCTTGACGACGGTCTGTTGCTGATTCTTGCGAGACTCACGCGCTTTCTGGGCCGTCTCGTACTTGAACTTGCCGTAGTCCATGATCTTGCAGACCGGCGGTCTGGCATCTGGGGCTACCTCGACAAGGTCGAGATCGGCGTCGGCTGCGACGCGGAGCGCATCTTCGATCCGCACGATGCCGACCTGCTCGCCTTTCGGGCCGATCAGGCGGACTTCGGGTACGCGGATACGTTCATTGATGCGGGTCTCAGTGCTGATGTGGCCTCCCTGGCTCGTCCTCTACCTGTCGTGACCGAAGCTCGGTTCGACGGGGACAAAAGCGGGCCCATCAGCAAGAAAGCCCTGCACATGGCAGGGCCCGAAGCCGACCGGTCACGACGAGATACGCCGTTCTGCGTAGCGCAGAACACCCACCAAAGGTGGCTGGACCGGACCGCTGTACCTTATGGCCAGCGGTGGGAGCGGGACTCCACTTGATGTCCCCGACAGAGTCGGGAACGGTCGCACGTGACAGTCTAGCAGCCGTGACCGATGACCTTGACCATGATCAGTACGACCGGGATCAGTACGACCAGTCCCCGGCCGAGAGTGTCCGCGAGCTTGCCGACATCCCTGCGATCGAGGTGATAACCAAGGCCATCGTCATGCTGATGAGCTCCAGTGCCGAAAAACTGGGGCTGTCCTCCGCCGATCCCGACGAGAGCCCGCACCGTGACCTGGATGAAGCACGCCGGCTGATCACCGCACTCGCGGGCTTGGTGGCCGCCTCAGTCGAGTACCTGGGACCGCATGCCGCACCGATTCGGGACGGGTTACAGAGTCTGCAGAAGGCTTTCCGCGAGGCCAGCGCAGTGCCGGACGAGCCCGGGCAGGGCCCCGGCGAGAAGTACCTGCGTTAAAACGCCGGGAACTCAAACTCGCAGGGAACGCCAAGGCATGCCACTTATTCTCGCAAGGTGACATCCATCAAACCGGCAGTTGAACCACCCGCCCCGGATCATCCCGCTGTCACGGCGCTCCCGGGAATCGGTGCACGCCCGGCAGCGCGACCACCCGTAACCTCACGGTGGCGCTGGGTCCCGGCGTTCTTCGGCTGGTTTGTCGGCATCCAGGCGATCCTGAACTTCCTGTCGAGCATCTCGCCATTCATTCGGATGGTGACGAAGCTGCCTCGCGAGTTCGTCGACGAATACCTGTTCGGTTGGCCCGACGGCAGCCTGTCCTGGGCTTTTGTACTGTCGCTACTGGCCGCCGCCCTGGCGGTGCGCAAGAGCATCGCCTGGTGGGTGCTCTTGATCGACCTACTGGGACGGTCAGCACTAAACGTGGGCGGCTTCATAGAGCATCGTGACACCACCGAGCTGATCGGTCTCGTCGTGCACGGCGCGTTCATCCTGTTGCTGCTGCTCGCGCGTAAGGAGTTCTACGCCAAGGTACGCCGCGGTGCGACGGTCAAGGCGGCGCTGGTGCTGATCGCGGGGATGGCCGCCGGAACAGTCCTGGCATGGGGCCTGCTGGAACTCTTCCCCCGCACGCTTGTCCCCGGTGATCGTTTCTGGTGGGCACTCAATCGGGTGGCCGGCTTTTCGATCGCCTCACACCGCGATTTCGATGGTCTGCCCCCTCACTTCCTGAACTGGCTCTTCGGGTTATTCGGCGCGCTGGCCCTGATCGCCGCGGCCATCGTGTTGTTCCGCTCGCAACGAGCCGTCAACGCGCTGACCGGTGATGACGAATCTCTAATCCGCGGGCTCCTGGAGCGCTATGGGCAGGACGACTCCCTGGGTTATTTCGCGACGAGACGCGACAAGGCCGTCATCTTCGCGCCCAATGGCCGAGCGGCCGTGACATATCGGGTGGAAGTTGGCGTCTGCCTGGTCAGTGCCGATCCCATTGGGGACAAATCGGCTTGGGGCCAAGCCATTTCCGCATGGCTGCAGGTATGCGACGCTTACGGCTGGGCGCCGGCGGTCATGGGCGCCAGCGCCGAAGGTGCGCTGGCGTATCGCGAACATGGGCTCAACGCACTGGAACTCGGCGACGAGGCCATCTTGTACCCGCGCTCATTCTCGATTTCGGGTCCGCATATGGCCGCGGTCCGGCAGGCGGTCAACCGCGCACGACGTTCGGGACTATCGGTGCGCATCCGCCGCCATCGCGAACTGAGCGCCGAAGAGACGAAACAGATCATCGTCAATGCCGACCTGTGGCGTGATGGCAATACCGAGCGCGGCTTCTCGATGGCACTGGGACGGTTGGGGGATTCCACCGATGGCGACTGCCTGTTGGTTGAGGCGATCGATTCCACGGGCGATCCCGTCGCCATGCTGTCTCTCGTACCGTGGGGCACCAACGGGGTGTCCCTCGAACTCATGCGCCGCTCGCGTCAATCACCCAACGGCACTATCGAATTCATGGTCACGGAGCTGCTCACACGCGCAGAGGGTATGGGGATCACCCGCGTTTCCCTCAACTTTGTGATGTTTCGCTCGGTCTACGCCGACGGCTCCCGAATCGGAGCGGGCCCGGTACTTCGACTGTGGCGCTCGGTGCTGATGTTCGCCTCACGGTTCTGGCAGTTCGAGCAGTTATATCGCTCCAATGTGAAGTATCAGCCGGAATGGGTGCCCCGGTTCGCCTGCTACGAAGACGCCCGGCTCATCCCCCGCATCGGCATCGCGTCGGTGATCGCCGAAGGCTTCCTGGTGCTGCCCTTCGGCAACCGCGACAAGCCGAGGCACACCGGCCAGTACAGCGCGGTTCCACAGGCCATCGTGGCCACGGGCCTGCTGCATCACGATGGCAGCACACCCGAGCTACTGCCCCAGACAGCACCTCAACAGCGCGTACCGGAGCAGGTCAAGGTTCGACTGGGCAAGCTGGCCGCCTTACAGGAGAAGGGAATCGACGCATACCCGGTGGGATCGCCACCGTCCCATACCGTGGCCGAGGCGCTTGCCGCACCCGACGGTAGCGAAGTGGTCATCAGCGGGCGATTGTTGCGAATCCGCGACTACGGCGGTGTGTTGTTCGCACAGCTACGGGATTGGTCCGCGGAGGTGCAGCTGCTTATCGACGATCCGCGGCTGCACGAAGAGTTCACCGCCGCCGTCGATCTGGGTGATCTGGTCGAGGCCAGCGGCGTCATGGGTCAATCGAACAACGGCACCCGATCGGTCCTGGTGGAGTCGTGGCGGATCATCGGCAAATGCCTGCACCCGCTCCCCGACAAGCGCAAGGGCCTTACCGACCCCGAAGCCAGGGTGCGTGCACGATACCTCGACCTGGCGATCAACCCCGAGGCTCGCCAGCAGATCGCGGCCCGTAGCGCGATCATCACATCGCTGCGCAATACCCTTTTGGCTCAAGGTTTCCTAGAGGTGGAAACACCGATTCTGCAGCAGGTGCACGGCGGAGCCAACGCGCGTCCCTTCCTGACACACATCAACGCGTACAACTTGGATCTGTATCTGCGTATCGCGCCGGAGCTGTACCTCAAGCGGCTCTGCGTCGGTGGCGTGGAGAAGGTCTTCGAATTGGGGCGGGCCTTCCGCAACGAGGGCGTGGACTTCAGCCATAATCCCGAATTCACCCTGCTCGAGGCCTATCAGGCGCACGCCGACTATGTGACCTGGGCCCAGACCACGCAGCGGCTCATCCAGAACGCCGCGAAAGCCGCCCACGGCGCCGAAGTGGTGATGCGGCCCGGAGCCGACGGGAGGCTGGCGCCGGTGGACATCGGTGGCGAATGGCCGATCGTTCCCGTGCATGAGGCGGTCTCTCGCGCGCTGGGTGAAGAGGTCAACGCTGCGACGGAAGTGCCGACATTGCAAAGGTTCTGCCAGTCCGCGGAGGTGCAGTTCAATCCGCGCTGGGATGCCGGTCACCTGGTCCTGGAACTCTACGAACGGCTGGTGGAGAAACACACGACCTCACCCACGTTCTATAGCGATTTCCCGGTCTCGGTGTCGCCGCTTACCCGCCCGCACCGCAGCATCGCCGGGCTCGCCGAGCGGTGGGATCTGGTCGCGTGGGGTGTCGAGCTCGGCACCGCCTATACCGAGTTGACCGACCCGGTGGAACAGCGCCGACGCCTGTATGAGCAATCACTGCTGGCGGCCGGCGGAGACGCCGAAGCGATGGAACTCGACGAGGATTTCCTGCGCGCGATGGAGTACGCAATGGCGCCAACCGGAGGGATGGGCATGGGAGTGGACCGGGTGGTCATGCTGATCACCGGGCGCAGCATCCGCGAAACACTGCCCTTCCCGCTGGCCAAGCCCCGCTAGCCCGGGACGCACTGAGTAGTCTGAAGTTGTTGGCGTTCCGTATCCGGACTCGTCGGACAGCTGACAGATAATTCACAGAAACCTAGGTCATCATGAGTGCCGTGTCCGGTCATGACATCTCCCTGTTACATGGAAACTTTCCTGTCTCCATGCAGGTCATCACCGGCTTTGCGCTCGTCATTGCCATCGGGCTGCGGACCCGCCGGTGGTTTCGGCGCTGGGTCCCCGTTGCGGTAGGTATCGGTGTCGCGCTGGCCGGGTGGGCCTACTGGTATATCCAGTCCGAGGGGTGGGCGGACAGAGGCAACCCGGCTCCGCTGATGTTGTGGGTATGGATCGCGCTCACGGGCGTGGCCGCCACCGTCTTGGTGGTGGGGTGGCGCACGGCACGCTGGTGGCGCCGCGCGGTCGCGCTCACCGCGGTTCCACTCACCATCCTCTCCGGTTCGCTCATGCTGAACCAATGGGTCGGTTACGTCCGGAGTATCCAATCCGGCTGGGCGCAGTTAACCGCTGGCCCGCTGCCCAACCAGGCCGATATGGCCACCGTGACCGCCGCACGCGAGGAGCGTCGCGGGCCCACGATGACCAAGGGCAAGCTCGTCCCGGTCGACATCCCGGCGGACGCCAGCGGCTTCCGGCATCGCAAGGAGATCGTCTACCTGCCGCCAGCCTGGTTCGACTCCACGCGCACCGAATTGCCGACCATCATGATGATCGGCGGCGAGTTCAATACCCCGAGCGACTGGATCCGCAGTGGGAATGCCGTCGAGGTGGCCGATGCCTTCGCCAGCCAGCACGGCGGAAATGCTCCCGTCATGGTGTTCGTGGACGCCGGTGGTTCGTTCAACAACGACACCGAATGCGTGAATGGGCCACGCGGCAACTCGGCCGATCACCTGACGAACGATGTTGTCCCGTTCATGATTTCACGCTTCGGAGTCAGCCCTCGCCCGCAGAATTGGGGTGTGGTGGGCTGGTCGATGGGCGGCACCTGCGCGGTGACGCTCGCAGCCAAACATCCCGAGTTGTTCAGCGCTTTCGAAGACATCGCCGGCGATATGTCGCCCAATACCGGCAACAAGGCACAGACAATCGCCCGCCTGTTCGGGGGCGACGCCGGAGCATGGGAGCAGTTCGACCCAGCAACCGTGATGACCCGCCACGGACGATATGCCAATACCGCAGGCTGGTTCGACGTCAACGGGCTGCATCGAGCCGGCTCCGGGGCGATCACCAGTACCGGCGCTTCCCCGGGCACTGCGGCGAACGTGCCACTCAGCGATCAGGACCGTGCTGCGCACAAACTCTGCGAGGTGGCCACGGCACAAGGGATCGCATGCACGGTGCAGCACAAACCCGGTGAGCACAAGTGGCCGTTCGCACAGACCGCGTTCACGTCGGCGCTTCCATGGATGGCAGGCCGGATCGGCACGCCGACGGTCCCTGATATGCCGCTGCCGCGCTAGCCCCTGCGGGGGTACCGTCGACCGGTATGTCCGATACTCCTGATCCGGGATACACCGACAGCGGTGTACCGACGTTCGAGTCGGTGCGCGAAAAGATCGAATCTCGGTCCGGTACGGCCGCCGGTTCCGCCGAGCTGGACGCCGAGAGTGCAGAAGGCCGCGCTGTCGAGGCACAGTTCGAAGCGAAAAACAGGACGGCCGCACAGCGGCTTGCGGAAATCCGTGAGTCTATGCGCGAGGACTAACCCGCGGCTGCCCGACGGGCAATCGCCTGCTCACGGATGAGACTGCGCCGCACCTTGCCCGAGTCCTCCCGCAGCGGGTCGGCGACAAACTCGATGGTGCGCGGAACCTTGTACCGGACAATCTGGTCCAGCAGATAGTCGCGCAACTGATCCTCGGTCACGTTGGGTTCGGCGTGTACAACGGCATGCACGCTCTGCCCGAGGTCATCATCGGGTAGACCCACGACAACGCTGTCGATCACACCCGGGTAGCCGTTCATCACCGATTCCACTTCCGCGGGAAACACATTCGCCCCGCCCGTGACGATCAAGTCGGTACGGCGATCACTCATGTACAGGTAGCCGTCATCGTCCAGCCAGCCGAGATCGCCGATCGATTCCCAGGTGCCGAACCGCTTGATCTCGGCACCCAGGTACTTGTACGGGGTGGGCATTCCTTCCCACGGGCGCATGAAGATCTCCCCCACCTCGCCCGCGGGAAGCGGGTTTCCGTTCTCGTCGAGGATGGCGAGTTCACCGAGTGCCGGCTTACCGACGGAACCACGGTGCGCCAGCCATTCCTGTCCGGTGATGATGGTTCCGCCGATGGCCTCGGTGCCGGCATACAGCTCCCAGATGACCTCGGGGCCCAGCAGGTCAATCCACGCTTGCTTCAACCACACCGGGCAGGGAGCCGCCATATGCCACAGGACCCGAATAGTAGACAGATCGAACCGTCCGGGATGCTGACGGAGTTCACGCAGCATGCGCGACATCATGGTGGGTACCACTTGCAGCCAGGTGACCTTGTGGGTACCGATCAGCTCAAGCGCCTCCAGTGCGTCGAACTTCGGTTGTACCACCAGATGATGTCCAAGGAGCAGGCCATATGACGAAAACATCAGCGGGGCATTGTGATACAGCGGGCCGGCGACCAGTTGAGCGTCGGCGTGCTGCATACCCATAATCTCGCCGGCTGCCGTTCCGGTGATGACCGCGGGGGTAGGCGCGACGATGATCTTGGGCCGGCCGGTGCTGCCACCGGAGGTGGGTGCCTTCCAGGCCGGAGATACCACCTCGGGCACGGGACCGGCAAGGTAGTCCTCGGCACCGGGCTCGAATCCCGCTGGTACACAAACCCGATCAGGATGGTCGGCCGGGTCTACCCCGACCACGAGCGTCGAGCCGGCCAGTTCGACGATGGCGCGGCGTTCGGCAAGGGGCAGCCGCCACGACACCGGCTGCGGCGTCGCACCCAGTTTCCACACCGCGATCTGGGCAGCGAAGAACTCCACCGAGTTGGGCAACCCGATGGTGACGAGGTCACCCTGTCGCACACCGAGACGCTGGTACGCATGCGCCAACGCGGTGGCACGCCGCTCCAGTTCTGCCCGGGTAACCGAATCGGTACCGCATGTGACAGCCGGGGCGTCCGGTTCTGCATCTGCCAAGTTGGCGAGGATGCGAACGAACGGTTCACCAACAGCGGCGTCAGTCATGACTGCCACCCTAGACCGGAGTGACAACCTTCCTGGTCCGCGCTTTGGCCGGTGTCTTCCCGGTACTCTTGGCGGGCGCCTTCGCAGGCGCCTTACCGTTTCGCACGGGCCTGGGCAGCAAGTCCACCAGGAACTCGCCGGTGTAGCTGCCCGCCGTCTGTGCGACGGATTCGGGTGTGCCCTCGGCCACCACGGTGCCACCACCGGAGCCGCCTTCGGGGCCCATGTCGATGATCCAGTCAGACGTCTTGATGACATCGAGGTTGTGCTCGATGACGATGACGGTGTTGCCCTTATCCACCAGGCCGTTGATCACCGTGAGTAGCTTGCGAATGTCTTCGAAGTGCAAGCCGGTGGTGGGCTCGTCCAGGATGTAGATGGTCTTGCCCGTTGAGCGCTTCTGCAGCTCAGCGGCCAGCTTGACGCGCTGAGCCTCTCCACCGGAGAGGGTCGGGGCCGGCTGCCCCAGCCGCACATAGCCGAGACCGACCTCGACCAGAGTCTTCAGATAACGGTGGATCGAGGTGATGGGCTCGAAGAACTCTGCGGCCTCTTCGATGGGCATGTCGAGCACCTGGGCGATGGTCTTGCCCTTGTAGTGCACCTCGAGCGTTTCCCGGTTGTAGCGTGCGCCGTGGCACACCTCGCAGGGCACGTAAACATCCGGCAGGAAGTTCATCTCGATCTTGATGGTGCCGTCGCCCGTGCACGCTTCGCAGCGGCCACCCTTGACGTTGAAGGAGAACCGGCCCGGCTGATAACCCCGCACCTTGGCCTCTGTGGTCGCCGCGAAGAGCGTGCGGATCTTGTCGAAAACTCCGGTATAGGTGGCCGGATTCGAGCGGGGTGTGCGCCCGATAGGCGACTGATCCACCCGCACCAGTTTGTCCACCTTGTCCAGGCCCGTCACCCGGGTGTGCCTGCCCGGCACCTGGCGCGCCCCGTTGAGCTTGTTGGCCAGCACAGTGGCGAGGATGTCGTTGACCAGAGTCGACTTCCCTGAACCTGATACGCCGGTAACAGAGGTCAACACCCCTAGCGGGAAGGAGACATCAATGTCTTTGAGGTTGTGTTCACGCGCTCCGACCACCGTGACCTGACGTTTCGGGTCTATCACGCGGCGTATCAGCGGCAGCGGAATGCTCTCGGCGCCAGAGAGATACGAACCGGTGACCGAGTTCTTGTTTTTCAACAGCTCCGCATAGGTGCCGCTGTGCACCACCTGGCCGCCGTGCTCCCCCGCCGCTGGACCGATGTCCACCACCCAGTCGGCATGTTTGATGGTGTCCTCATCATGTTCGACGACTATCAGCGTATTACCCAGATCCCTTAGCCGGGTGAGGGTTTCGATGAGGCGACGATTGTCCCGCTGATGCAGTCCGATCGAGGGTTCATCGAGAACATAGAGGACGCCGACCAGACCCGAACCGATCTGAGTCGCCAGCCGAATACGCTGCGCCTCACCGCCGGACAATGTGCCTGCCGCGCGCGACAACGACAGGTACTGCAGGCCGACGTCCAGCAGGAATCCCAGCCGGAATTGGACCTCCTTGAGTACCTGACCCGCGATGGCCTGCTCACGGTGCCCGAGGGTCAAGGCGCCCAGGAACTGCGCGCAGTCGGCGATGGATAGGTCGCAGACCTCTGCGATCGACTTGGTGCCATGCTTCCCCGCCGTCAATGTGACGGAGAGAATCTCAGGCTTGAGGCGGGTGCCCTCACATACGGGGCACGGGATATCCCGCATGAAGCCCTCGTAACGTTCCTTCGCCCATTCCGACTCGGTTTGTTCCATGCGACGTTGCAGAAAGGCAAGCACGCCTTCGAATTCCGCGTAGTACGAACGAGTGCGCCCGTACCGGTTCTTGTACCTCACGTGGACCTGCTCGGAGGAGCCGTCCAGAATTGCCTTCTTGGCGGCCGCGGGCAGTTTCTTCCACGGGGTATCCACATCGAATCCGAGAGCATCACCGAGTCCGGCCATGAGCCGGACGAAGTAGTCGGCGTTCTGCCCCATCGACCAGGGTGCGATCGCGCCCTCGGCCAGTGTCATGTCCGGGTCCGGGACCACCAGGTCGGGATCGACCTCCTTCTTGATCCCCAAGCCGGCGCATTCGGGACATGCACCATAGGGAGAGTTGAACGAAAACGACCGCGGTTCAAGATCATCCACAGCGAGCGGGTGGCCGTTGGGGCAGGCGAGTTTCTCGGAGAACCTACGCTCTCGCTGGGGAGAATCTTCATCCGCATCCACGAACTCCAGTACCACGATGCCGTCGGCGAGGTGTAGCGCGGTCTCCACCGAGTCGGTAAGGCGCTGCTTGGAGCTCGCCTTGACCGACAGGCGGTCGATGACCACCTCGATATCGTGCTTCTCCTGCTTTTTCAGCTTGGGCGGATCGGTGAGCGAGTGCACTACACCGTCCACGCGAATTCTGCTGTAGCCCTGCGAGTTCAGCTGCTCGAACAGGTCAACGAACTCGCCCTTGCGCGTGCGCACCACCGGAGCGAGTACCTGGAACCGCAGGCCCTCTTCCATATCCAGCACCTGATCCACGATCTGCTGGGGTGTCTGCTTGGCGATCTTCTCGCCGCATACCGGGCAATGCGGCGTTCCGGCGCGTGCGTACAGCAGACGCAGATAGTCGTAAACCTCGGTGATGGTGCCCACGGTCGACCGCGGGTTCCGGTTGGTCGACTTCTGGTCGATCGAGACCGCCGGGGAAAGCCCCTCAATGAAATCGACATCGGGTTTATCCATCTGCCCCAGGAACTGCCGGGCGTAGGCAGAAAGTGACTCGACATACCGACGTTGGCCCTCGGCGAAAATGGTGTCGAATGCCAGGCTCGATTTGCCGGATCCCGAGAGACCCGTGAAGACGATGAGACTGTCGCGGGGTAGGTCAAGGTCGATACCGCGCAGGTTGTGCTCACGCGCGCCCCGCACGATCAGACGGTCGGCCACCGGTCTCCTTTCACACTGCCCTATGCAGGTGTTTTCGCGTCGCTCAGTCCCTGCTGCCCCATGCGTAAACCAGGCCGACTGAGTCGTCCACTCCATGCTAGGACGAGGTACCGACAACCCTCGCGCCACTGTCGGCCACTACGGTTGCAGCATGACCTCCATCACTATCGATGACGACTACTCCGGCCACGTCGAGCCGGGTTCGGGGGTGGCACGTCGCTCCGTGGACGGCGCGACCATCATCAAGGCCTCGGTGGGGCCGATGGACAACAACGCATACATCGTCACGTGCACCAAGACCGGCAAATCGCTGCTGATCGACGCCGCCAACGATGCCGAACGACTGGCGACCCTGGTGGACGAGAGCGCACCGAATATCGAACTCATCGTGACCACCCATCAGCATTTCGACCACTGGCAGGCCCTCGAAGCGATCGTCGGCAAGACTCAATCACCGAGCGCCGCACACGATCTGGACGCCGGGCCACTCCCCGTCCGGCCCGACACGCTACTGGCCGGTGGCGACAGCCTCGACATCGGGGACCTGCACTTCGACGTGATCCACCTGCGTGGACACACCCCGGGCTCGGTGGCACTGGCGTTCACAGCCGCCGGTGTGACCCACCTGTTCACGGGGGATTCGCTGTTCCCCGGGGGTCCAGGGCGTACGACGAACCCGGAAGAATTCACGTCGCTGATGGACGACCTCGAAGGCCGCGTATTCGGCCGCTACCCGGACGATACCGTTGTTTACCCTGGCCACGGCGACGATACAACGCTAGGCAGCGAACGTCCGCACCTCGCCGAATGGCGTAAACGCGGCTGGTAGAACGGGCAGAGAACAGCGCTGTTCTGCATCCCGCTTCTTCACCAAGAGACATGCTCCAACGGGAAGCTCACCGAGGTTCTCAATGGGAACTCAACCTCAACGAACGTATCGCCAACCCCGGTCTGCAGAAGTTGGCCTACGGAAGGTTCCCGTTGACAAGATTCTTCGGGTTGCTCTTCATCATCCGAATCAATCCCTGGTAGTCGACCTCAAGGCTGGCCGTTGAACTGTCCAGCGGCGCAACTTCAACCGGACCTGAGCTCGTTGACGCGAGAACAGTGGATCGGTAGCCGTCCGGCGTGATCATCCACACGAACATGCGCACGTTCAGAACTCTGCCGGCAAGACGCCCGTAATTCTGCACGGTGATCCGGACATGCAGGGGGTCGAAATCTGCTCCGCACATACCCGTCAGTCTTGCCGTCGAGCTAACAGTCAGGCTGGCTCCGGCGGACTCGAAGGCCTGGCGCGCCACGGCTTCCGACGCTTGAGCAGTTCGCCAGGACAGGAATGCCGCCGCGGCGGAGCTGATGGGGGCCGCCAGTGCAATCACTGAAACGGCTATCGTGAGGGGAACTTTCCAGCGTTCGACCCGCTGCACCCATCTCGGCACAGTCACGGGATTGCGTGCATCGTCGCTCGAATGCGTATCCACCGACCGGAGCATAGAGCGATCGGTCAGGGTCGCTCTATGCTCACCGCGACCGACCGCAACGCAAGCGAGGTTGTTCAACGGCGCGAACGGGCTGGTCGCGAACGGGCTGGTGATGTCGGCCCGTTCGCGCGCTTACCCAGTTCTAGGTGGTGTGCACGATCAGCACGTCGCACTTGGAGCGGCGCGCGACATCCGAGGGCACCGAACCCAGCAGGCGTCCGGCGATGGTGTTCAGGCCGACGTTGCCCACGACCAGCAGGTCCGCCTTGGAATTGACCACCAGGTCGAGCAGCGCATCCACCGGCGCTCCTTCGATCGAGCGCTCCTCGACACTGCCCGCTCCCGCTGCGGTAGCGCGCTCGCGTGCGGTACGCAGGATGTCGTAGACGGGTGCCTTGCCGGTGACCTTGTACGCGTCGTCCTTGAGCACATCTGCCGAATGGGGGTTGTTCTCCGGGAAGTACGCGGTCGCGACGATCAGCTTGGCGCCGGCGGCGCCCGCGATGGCTCCAGCGCGGTCGACCGCCCGGTACGACGAATCCGATCCGTCAGTACCGACAACGACAGTGCTGTATGCACTCATGAAAGGTCCTCCAGTTCCGTTTGACCAGGCCAGATGAGATTAGCCGGGAAGGGGCCCGGCCATGCGTCATTTGGCCGATTGTGTCGGGCTATAAGGGTGATTTTCCCTCGTCGGATCGCCGGACAGGTATGGCGCGCGCCTCAATCTGGTTATGAGGACGATCACGCGCCGTTCGCGTAGAGCTTGACTACTTGATGCAGAAACGCGCGGCCGTCATAGAGGGATTTCACCTGGATTCGTTCATCCAGACCGTGCGCGTGCGTCTCCCCCGGCTGGGCGAATATGCCGCTGAGTCCGTACACAGGAGTACGGCCGAAGTAGATCGCGTCTGTCGCGCCGGTGGACATGGTGGGCACCAGGGGCACACCCGGCCACATCGCACCGGCCACGGCCTTGATGGGGTCCACGATCTGCGGAGTCAACGGCGGGACGCTCGCAACATTGGCGCGGAAGGGTGCGGCGGGCTTCACCGTGATCTTGGGGTCGTTGACGGCCTTGACGATGGCGTCCTGGGCTCCCTGCTGCACCGAGCCTGGCCCGGGCAGTATTCGGCAGTTCACATTGGCGGTAGCACGTTGCGGCAACGCGTTGTTGGCATGTCCGCCTTCAATTTTCGTCGGCACACAGGTGGTACGCAACATCGCGTTGTAGAGGGGATTTCTCGAAAGTACCGCTACGGCGGCCGGATCTTGCGGATTGGCAACGATTGTCGACATGGCCTGGCCCACCTCACCCGGCCGCAGCGGGGCCTGAGCCTTGAAGTAGGCCCGGGTGATGTCGTTGAGCTGGACGGGGAACGGCGTGGCGGCAAGACGGTTCAGGGCCGCCCCGAGGGCCTGTATCGCGTTGAACGATCCGGGCTGGCTGCTGTGTCCACCCTCGTCGGTCACCTCGAGGGTGAAGTCCTGATAGATCTTCTGACCTGCCTGGATTTCCAGCAGAACGGGTTTGTTGTCCTCATTCAGATCGCCACCGGCACCCTCGTTGATGACGAATTCGGCGTCAACGAGCTCGGGCCGATTCTGATGGAGCCACTCGGCACCGTTGATCTGGCCGCCGCCCTCTTCACCGCAGGTCAGTGCGACGCGAATCGGGCGTTTCGGGACAAAATTCTCCGTGCGGTACCGCATCAGGCTGTCCACAAAGATTGCGGCCATCGCCTTGTCATCCTCGGCTCCGCGCGCATAGAAATACCCATTCTCCTCGGCGAGCGTGAACGGATCGCGCTTCCAGTCCTCGCGTTTGGCCTCGACGACGTCGATATGCGCCAGGAGCAGAATCGGTTTGGCGGCAGCATCGGAGCCACCCAGAGTCGCCACCAGCCCGCCGTCCTTGGGGTGATCCGGCGGGCTGAAAAACACCAGGTCCTTGTCCGCGTATCCGGCGCCCTTGAGGCGCGCGGCCATCTTCTGCGCGGCCTCGGTGCAACTCCCCTGCGACGCCGTTGTGTTGGTTTCGACCAATTCCCGGTACAGATCTCGAAACGCGCCGCGATCGTCGTTGACGGCGGGGACTGTGGTCGCCGGAGAACCCTGGTTCTGCGTTGTTCCGCAGGACGCGAGGGCGAGCACGGCGACGGCGAGAGTGAGAATCCGGTGCATGGTGTCGTTCATACACCTGTGACGCCTAGCTGGGGATGCGAACCGCCTGTTGCCCGGCCCGATCCGTCATCTCCGATGCGGAGCCCGCGCGAAACACCCTGACAGACACCACTACACCGCACAGCACCATCACGGCGAACCCCACGAACAACAGCTGTGCGCCGTGTCTGGCCGATCCGCCGAGGTTGACGAACACACCGGCCAGTCCGGCGCCAAGAGCTCCGGAGATCAGCTGTACGGTGCTGATGGCCGCGGCGCCGGTCCCGCTTTCCGAACCGTCGTCAGACACCGACATCGCTGCGGCCGCCAGATGCGGCCAGGCCATCCCGATACCCGCACCCGTGACGACGAAGCCGAGTGCCCAGCACCCGATCTCGAGGACGGTGGCGCCGTCACGCTGTAGTACTCCGGCCAGAAACAGCCCAGCCGCCACCACGGCCGGGGCGACGGACACCACCCGGGAGACCGTCCGCACTTGGGCCGACGCGCTGATCATTTCGCCGACAGTCCATCCGAATGCCAAGGTGGCGCCCAAGAATCCGGCAGCGACAGGGCTCAGATGTCCGAGCCGCTGCCCGAAGAAGGGAATGTACGTCTCGGCCATCGAGGCCACCGCCAGCACCGCGATCGTCAAGTAGATCCACTTCAGCGGATTGCGCGCGAATACCGCCTTCGGCAGTACCGATGCCCGGGAGCGACGATCGAGCGCGACGAAGAGGATCACGAGAACGACGGCGGCGGCGAGCAACGTGGCCATGAAGGGCAACGTCGATTGGAGCCCCGCTGCCGCTACCAGGCTCGCCGCCGCCGTGAGCACGAGCAACGACCAGACCGGAACCTGGTTCCCGGCACGCGCGGCGTTCGGCTTTTGCGCGCGCGTCAACACGTAGGGCACCATCGCGGCAATCCCCACGGTGATGACCGCCAGCATCCCGAATGCCCACCGCCAGAGCCCCCATTGGGCGAAAAGACCGCCGGCCGCGGGACCGACAAAGGTTCCAACACCCCACATCGCCGAGGTGAGTGCCGATGCCCGAGTCCATAGGCCCTGTGGCAGCGCCAAATTGATGACGGCATAAGCAAGCCCAGCCAGCAGTCCTCCCGCCGCGCCCTGTACGGCTCGTCCGGCGAGCAAGACGTGCATCCCGGGAGCGACCGCGCAGACCAGGGTGCCAACCGCGAAGGCCCCGAAGGCCAGAAGGTACGCGCCGCGTGGGCCGGCCCACCCCAGCAGGGGGCTCACCACTGTGGCGGCACTCACCGAGGCGATCAGGTACACCGTTGTCACCCAGGCATAGAAGCGCTCGCCGCCGATCTCCACAACTGCGCTTGGTAACAGACTGGTGGTGAGGTAGACATTCGTGGCGTATAGCGCCACGCCGCCAGCCAGGACGGTGACGATTCCGAGCTGGCGCCCGTCCAACAGATCTCGCCAACCACCGGCGCCCAACTCGCGAACCATGCCGATACCGTATGAGCTAAAGTTCACTTGAGATCAACGCTGGGCGGCGAACATCTCTTCATAGAGGAGGCCTCATGAAGGGCAAGACCGAGCTGCTGCCGATCGGCGAGGTGGCCAGGCGTAGCGGAATCGCAGTGTCCGCCGTCCGCTACTACGCCGATATCGGACTGGTTCCGGCCGAACGCACCTCCGGGAACGTGCGGGTCTTCCGCCGCCACGCCCTACGGCGCATCTCGTTGATCCGGGTGGCAACAGGGTTCGGTATCCCGCTATCGGAAGTCGCTGAGGTGCTGTCGACCCTGCCGGACTATCGCGCCCCCAGCACCCGCGATTGGCAGCGCATCTCCCGCCGCTGGCACGCACACCTAGAAGCGCGCAAGAACGCCATCGCCGATATGCAGGAGAAGCTCACGGGATGCATCGGTTGCGGCTGCCTGTCGATGACGAAATGCGCCCTGTTCAACCCTGCGGACATCCTGGCCGACGACGGCTCGACCGGCGCACTGTTGCTTGCCGATCTCGGCTGACTACTTCAGGCCCGCGGCATCCATGCCGCGCAATTCCTTTTTGAGATCGGCGATCTCGTCGCGGAACCGGGCCGCCAACTCAAACTGCAGATCGCGTGCCGCCGTCATCATCTGCTCGGTCATGTCCTTGATCAGATCGGCCAGCTCCGCGCGCGGCATAGTCTTGGTGTCACGACCTTCGAAGACCCCGGCGCTGACCGCGCGACCGGGCTCGCCTTGAGCCCGCCGACCCCGGCTGGAGTTTCGGCCGGATCCACCGACCGCCACTTCCTCGGTGTCCTCGGCCTCCCGGTACACCTGGTCCAGGATGTCGGCGATCTTCTTGCGCAAAGGTTGTGGGTCGATTCCATTGGCCTGGTTATAGGCGATCTGCTTGGCACGTCGACGATCCGTCTCGTCGATCGCCTCCTTCATGGAGTCGGTCATGGTGTCGGCATACATGTGCACCTCGCCGGAGACGTTGCGCGCGGCACGACCGATGGTCTGGATCAGGCTTCGACTGGACCGCAGGAAGCCTTCCTTGTCGGCGTCCAGAATCGCAACCAACGACACTTCGGGCAGGTCAAGGCCTTCCCGTAGCAGGTTGATACCCACCAGGACGTCGTACTCGCCAAGCCTGAGCTGGCGCAACAGCTCGACTCGCCGCAGCGTGTCCACCTCGGAGTGCAGATAACGCACCCGAATACCCATTTCCAGAAGGTAGTCGGTGAGGTCCTCCGCCATCTTTTTCGTCAATGTGGTCACCAGCACACGTTCGTCGGCCTCGGTGCGCTGCCGGATCGATGCGATGAGATCGTCGATCTGCCCCTTGGTGGGTTTGACCACCACCTTGGGATCCACCAGCCCGGTCGGCCGGATGACCTGTTCCACGAACTCGCCACCCGCCGCACTGCGCTCATAGTTTCCGGGGGTTGCGGACAGATACACCGTCTGGCCGATACGGTCGGCGAACTCTTCCCAGGTGAGTGGACGATTGTCGACGGCGGACGGGAGCCGGAAACCGAAGTCCACCAGGTTCCGTTTACGCGACATGTCGCCCTCATACATGGCACCGATCTGCGGAACAGTCACGTGAGATTCGTCGATGACCAGCAGGAAGTCATCCGGGAAGTAGTCCAGCAAGGTGGCCGGCGGCGTACCGGCACCGCGTCCGTCGATATGCCGCGAATAGTTTTCGATACCCGAGCAGAAGCCGACATTGCGCATCATCTCGATGTCGTAGTTGGTGCGCATCCGCAGGCGCTGCGCCTCCAACAGCTTGCCTTGCCCTTCCAATTCGGACAGACGCTCCTCGAGCTCCTGCTCGATACCCTCCAGCGCCTTCCCCATTCGCTCCGGCCCGGCCACGTAATGCGTGGCGGGAAAAATTCTCAGCGAATTAGTCTGCCGCACAACATCTCCCGTGAGCGGATGCAGATAATAGAGTGCCTCTACCTCGTCACCGAAGAATTCGATGCGAACGGCCAGCTCTTCGTAGGACGGGATGATCTCGACGGTGTCGCCGCGTACCCGGAAGGTGCCCCGGGTGAAGGCCATGTCATTGCGGTTGTACTGCATGTCGACCAGCAGCCGCAGCAGCGCATCGCGAGGCACCTCCAGCCCCACGTCCAACTGCACCGAACGATCCAGGTACGACTGCGGAGTACCCAATCCGTAGATGCATGAGACCGAGGCCACTACCACGACATCCCGGCGGGACAGCAAGTTGGATGTCGCCGAGTGCCGCAGACGCTCCACGTCATCGTTGATGGAGCTGTCTTTTTCGATGTAGGTATCGGTTTGCGCGATATACGCTTCCGGCTGGTAGTAGTCGTAATACGAAACGAAATACTCGACGGCATTGTGCGGCAACATTTCCCGGAGCTCGTTGGCCAACTGTGCCGCGAGGGTCTTGTTGGGTGCCATGACGAGCGTCGGCCGCTGCAAGCGTTCGATGAGCCAGGCCGTCGTGGCCGACTTACCGGTACCGGTGGCACCGAGGAGTACCACGTCCTTCTCCCCCGCGCGGACCCTGCGTTCGAGCTCGGCGATAGCACCGGGCTGGTCGCCAGCGGGTTCATACTGACTGACGACCTCGAACCGCCCCTCGGTACGCAAGATATCGGTGACCGGGCGATACTCGGAATGCGCAACGATGGGGTGTTCTGTTGCGAAAGCCATGGCCCCAGGGTAAGCCGAGGGTCTGACATCCCTCCAATACCAGCGAGGAAGGCGGCAGAAAACCACCGTGCACCCGCCGAAACACGAGATCTTCGACCTGGCGGCACTGACCAACACCGACCCGAAGGGAATCGTTCGGTCGGTGGATCAGTACCAGGTACGGCCGTGGGGACTGTACATGGCGCGGCCGACACCCGGGCGCGCGCAGTTTCACTATGTGGAGTCCTGGCTGGTTCCGGCACTAGGACTGCGCGCAAATATCTTTCATTTCAACCCGGGCCACGAGCGCGATCAGGACTACTACCTGGATATCGGGGAGTTCGTCGCCGGGCCATCGCGGTGGGTAGCCACCGACCACTATCTTGACCTGGTGGTGCGTGGCGGACGCGAAACCGAATTGGCTGATGTCGACGAGCTTCTCGAAGCACACCAAGCGGGACTGTTAACCACCGCCACAGCAGAACTCGCCATTCGCCGGGCGGTTGCGGCCATCGACGGACTTGCCAAGCACGGGCATGACCTGAACGCTTGGCTCGCCGATGCCGGGATGCCGTTGACCTGGCGCGACAGATGTGGAGATGCTCATGCCTGAGTCCATTCGCTGGGGAATCGTCGGACCCGGTCGTATCGCCGGCAATGTGGCCCGCGATTTCCCCCTCACGCCCCGAGCCGAGCTGGCAGCCGTGGCCTCGCGATCCCTGCCGCGTGCCCAGGACTTTGCGGGAGCGCACCAGATTCCCCGGGCCTACGGTTCATATCGGGAGCTCCTCGCCGACCCAGACATCGACGCGGTGTACATCGCAACTCCGCATCCCCAGCATCGCCAAACCGCTATCGCCGCACTCACCGCCGGCAAGGCCATCCTGGTCGAGAAGACCTTCACCGCGACCGTTTCCGGCGCACAGGAGGTTATCGACATCGCAAGGGCCCGTGGCGTTTTCGCGATGGAGGCAATGTGGACACGGTTCCAGCCCGCGATCGTCGCCGCGAAAGACCTTGTCGACGACGGCGCCATCGGCGAGGTTCGCCAGGTGCAGGCAGACCTCGGCGTCGACCGGCCGTTCGACCGCGAGGATCGATTGTTCAATCCCGCACTCGGCGGCGGTGCCCTTCTCGACCTCGGCGTATATGTGGTGTCGCTGGCGCAGTACTTCCTCGGAGATCCGGCGGCAGTCGTGGCCCACGGCTCGTTGTTTCCCACCGGGGTGGATGCCGAGGCGGGATTGCTGCTGCGCTACGACGACGGCCGCACCGCGACGCTGTCGTGCTCGCTCCTGCACCACACGCCGGGCCAGGCTCGCATCTTCGGCACCGAGGGCTGGATCGACATCCTTCCCCGCTTCCACCACCCACGTGAAATCGTATTGCACCGCAAGGGAGCCGCCCCGGAACCCATGGTGCGTCCGCCCGTCGGTGGCGGCTACAGCCATGAACTCGCGGAAGTCACCGAGTGTCTGCTCAACGGCAGGGCACAAAGCTCAGTGATGCCGCTGGCGGACACCCTGGCAGTCCAGCGGGTGCTCAACACAGCCTGCGAACAACTCGGAGTTGACCACACCGAAGACCCCGCTGACCTGGACTAATCACGTTGCCGCGGCCTGGCGGGCCCCGGTAGGATTCGCGGTATGCGCCCCCTCACCAGAGGGCTTGGCACTGTCGGAGTGGCGGCGGTATCCCTCGCCGTTCTGGCAGCACCAGCCTCCGCAGCCGAGCTACACAACATCAGTTACATCGCTCGTGTCGATGGACTTGGCCGCGGTATCTCCGTGACATTCAAAACCGATCCGGTGGATCGACGCACCGAGCAACCTCGTCTCGGACCCGGTGAGAGCTGGGAAGTCAACCTGGTGATGGAAGACCCGCAGCAAGCCGGGATGACTGTCCGGGTGCTGCCGCCCTATGGCGTCGGATTGCACTGCGAGATACAGGTCGACGATGTGGTGGTCGACTCTCAGGATCTGACTGTGCCCCCGGCGCTCGGGATCTTCAACGGCCCTGTCAATGACACCGTCACCTGCGGTCATTTCAACTCGTAATCACGAGTCAAATCAGTCACTTCCGTACCCCGGACCTGCACGAGAACCGCTACAATAGCGCCATGCGCCTGAACTCTATTCGTGCTTATTTTCGTGGTCCCGCCCGCAGCGCGGGAATTGCGATAGTCACCGCGGGAATTGCCGCGAGCACATTTCCCGCCATTGCCTCCGCAGATTCCACCGATGATTACCCGGTTCCCCGGCGAATGCTGAAGACCACGTGTACTGCCGAGCAGTATCTGGCCGCGGTTCGCGATTACGACCCGATCTATTACACGCGGTACATGATCGACAAGAACAACAAGCCGCAGCAAGTGCAGGACGCGACGATCGATCGTATTCACCAATTCTTCGCCAAGGATTATGCGGGGCGTCGGGAAGAGTCTGAGGTCTTCGCGGTGAACTACCCGCCCGAGGCTCTGACATCCCAGTGGCCCAACTGGGGCAAGATCTTCTTCAACAACAAGGGTGTCGTTGCCAAGGGCACCGAGAATTGCAGCAAGTACCCTTCCGACATGTCAGTCTGGGACGGTCCCTAAACACACAAGCGCGCAGAAAAAGCCCCGAGGTCATCACACCGCGGGGCTTTTTCTTATACCTGTTCTTATGCCTGCCAATTGTCCGGATTCCCGTAGACGAGTTCGGCCCCCATGCTCATGGCATGGGGGCCGAACTGCACCAACCGTTTAGACCGGCGGGCGGGGGAACTCGGTGGTCACCGCGTCATCGTGTGCGGGCCCCGGGCTCGGGCCGACCGGTACAGGAGCCGGGGGTGGTGGCGTCTGCGACTCAACGGGCACCGGGGGCGGCGGCGGGTCCGTCGCGTACTTGCTCACCTTCATGGGCCACCAGAACCACCGGCCCATGAGGGCGGCAATCGCCGGCGTCATGAACGCCCGGATGATGAAGGTGTCGAAGAGCAGACCCAGGCAGATGGCCGATCCGGATTGTCCAATCGCGATGAGATCACTGGTGATCATCGAACCCATGGTGAACGCGAACACCAGACCAGCCTGGGTAGCCACGCTTCCCGATCCGCCCACACCGCGCAGGATTGCGGTATTCAGACCACCATGCAGCTCCTCTTTGAACCTGGACACCAGGAGCAGGTTGTAGTCCGACCCGACCGCCAACAAGATGATGACGGTGAACGGCAGCACAAACCAGTGCAACTGTAGGCCGAGGATGTGCTCCCACAGCAGCACCGATAGACCGAACGACGCACCCAGTGATACTGCGATGGTGCCGACGATCGTGAACGCGGCCACGATGCTTCGTGTGATGACCAGCATGATCACGAAGATCAGGCACAGCGACGCGATGACCGCGATCATCAGGTCGTACTTCACCATCTCACCGATGTCGTGATAGGTGGGCGCGGTACCACCGAGGTAGAGCTTGGACTCATCCAGCGGTGTGCCCTTGATGGCTTCCTTGGCGGCCTTGAGTTCGACCTCCGTATTGGCCAACGACTCGTTGCTGGCGTAGTCACCCTCGTGCGTGATGATGAACTGCGCGGCCTTACCGTCGGGCGACATCATCAGCTTGACGCCCTTCTTGAAGTCTTCGTTATCGAAGGCCTCCGGCGGCAGATAGAAGAAGTCGTCGTTCTTCGCCTCATCGAACGCCTGACCCATCACCGTTGCGGTGTCGGTCATGCGATCCATCTGGCCGATCATGCCGTTCATCGTGCTGTACATGGTCAACATGGTGTTTCGCATGTTCTTGGTGATGGCGATCATGGGTGGCAGCTGCTCGACCACCTGTGGCATCAGCTTGTCCATGTTGGTGACGTCGTCCAGCAGCCCGCGCATGCTTTCGGTGAGCTTGTCGATGCCGTCGAGGGCATCGAACAGCGAACGCATGGACCAGCACATCGGGATATCGAAGCAGTGCTTCTCCCAATACAGGTAATTTCGCAATGGGCGATAGAAATCATCGAAATTCGCCATATTGTCGCGCATTTCATCGGCAACATGAATCATGTCCGGCGTCGTAACAGTCGCCATATGGTGCGTTACGCCCGTCAATTCCTTCATGAGGCTGTACATGCGTTCCATGATCGCGATCATCGAACCCATATCGTCGGTCATCTTCAACATGTCCGACATGCTGTTCTTGAGGTAATTCATGTTCTCGGTCATGGACACCGATTGCATGCTGACCTGGAACGGCACCGAACTGTGGTCGATCGGCGCACCCATGGGGCGCGTCATGCTCTGCACCTTGTTGATGCCCTCGACACGGAAGACGTTCTTCGCGATGCGGTCCAGCACCAGCATGTTCGCCGGAGTCCGCAGATCCTTGTCCGCCTCGACAATCAGGATGTCCGGGTTCATTCTCGCCTTCGAGAAGTGCCGGTCCGAGGCCTGGAATCCCTGGATCGAGGGCAGACTTGCCGGGATGTAGTACCGGTCGTTGTAGTTGACCGTGTACGACGGAAGAATGCCCAGGCCCAGCAGCGCAATGATCATGGTGACGGCCAGGATCGGCCCCGGCCAGCGCACGATGGCGGTGCCGACCTTGCGCCAGGTCCGGTTCTTGATGGTCCGCTTGGACTCCAGCAGCCCGAACTTCGTCGCGACGAGCAGCACCGCAGGCCCGATGGTCAGCGACGCGGCCACCACGACCAGCATGCCGATGGCGCACGGCACACCCAGAGACTCGAAGTACGGCAGGCGGGTGAACTTCAGGCAGAACGTAGCCCCGGCAATGGTCAGGCCGGATCCCAGGATCACGTGCGAAACACTGTGATACGTCAGGTAGAAGGACTCGAGACGCTCCTTACCCTCCGCTCTTAGCTCTTGATATCGCCCGATCAAGAAGATCGCGTAGTCAGTACCGGCGGCGATGGCCAACGAGGTCAGCAGGTTCACCGCGAATGTCGACAAACCGATGATCTCGGCATTGCCCAAGATCGCGACCACACCGCGGGCGGCGCCCAGTTCCACGAAGACCATGAACAGGATGAGCAGCACCGTCGTAATCGAGCGGTAGATGAACAACAGCATGATCGTGATGACGATGAAGGTGATACCCGTCATCTTGAGCATGCTCTTGTCGCCGGCGTCGTTCATGTCCATGGTCAGCGCGGCCTGGCCGGTGACGAAGACCTTCAGGCCGTCCGGATAGGTACCGTTCTTCTTGCTCTCGTCGATGAGCTTGGCAACGTTGTCCTGAACCGCGGTGACGGACTCCTTGCCTTCCGTCGTGCCTTGATCCCCACGGAGATTCAGCTGGACGTAGGCGGCTTTCTCGTCGACGCTCTGGGCGCCACCGGCCGTGATCCGGTCACCCCAGAAGTCCTGGGCATACTCCACATGTTTGGTGTCGGCCCGCAGCCGCTTGACCAGCTCGCGATAGAAGGTATGCGCCTTGTCGTTCATGTCCGTGGAGAACTTGGTGTCGTTCTCCAGCAGAACCATGACCATGCTGTCGTCCTTGAACTGCTGGAACAGTTCACCCTGACGTTTGATGGCTTGGTAGGACGGGGCGTCCTTGGATGCCAGCGAGACCGAGTGCTCTTTACCGACCTCTTCGAGCTGCGGCACCACAACGTTGACGATGACCGTCAGCACCAGCCAGGCGAGAATGATCGGGACAGAGAATGTGTGGATGAATCGCGCGATGCGCGAAGGCTTTTGAGCGGCGCCGTGCGTAGGAGCGCTGTGTGTACTCATGCAGATTTCACCATGCAGAAGACTTGGGCGTTGTGGTTGGACGCGTTTTGTTCGTCCTTGACTTCACCGTTGGACAGGATGCGGCAGCCAATTTCGTCGCTATCCCCCATCGCGACGACATTGGCAAAAACAGAAGTCATGGTCGTCGTGATGGTCAGCTTCCACGGCAATGTGGTGAACACAGCACGTTGCGGCTGGGCCTTGTCGTCCAGATAGTTCACCTCACCCTTTGTCCCTGCGGGACCGAAGATTTCGTAGACGATGTCCTTGGGGATGATGTTCTTGGAATCATCCTTGATGCCGACCGCCTGATTGATGTTGGTGGAGCCGAATACCCCGTGGAGCCGATAGACGCCGAATGCGGCGGCCGCGACCACCAACACCACGACTAGCGGGATCCATACCCGCGTCAAGACCTTGAAAATCGTCCGTTCCCCTTCACCCGTGTGGCCCAGGGGGCCAACAACTCGACTCTGCTTATCGCGTCCGGCTACACAGCAGCGCGATTCGCGCGCAAATATCTACCAGCCAGTACGACACCGTGTTGTTTTTGCGGAGTTAGTCAGCACGCGGGGCGTCCGTCCACTTCGCCGGTTCATCCCACGTGGCTCCGCTCATGCCGATTTCTTAGTAATTCGTAAGGGATACTACATACGGTTGTCAGGGAACTGTACATGTGTCGTCACTCACAACGTGCCCGTTCACCGCCCTAAGCACCCGCAATAGCCTAGTTAGCTACAAGCAGATGTCAACAACCGATGACACAGATCTATTCCGCGTTTCTTTTCCTACATGTAACGAAAGCGCCTGCTTGCACATCGACATTGGTGACTGATCTCAGAATCGCACCAGCTACCGGACCCACAGGGTGTTTGCCATCGCTAATTCTCAATGGTGCGATGCCGCCTGGCCGCGGCCCGGGAAATGGCCCAAGACACGCACCGGCGCCGAGGCGTGAAAACGTGATCGACAACCGGGCGCCGCGGCAGACGTGTCGTTCGTCACCACTAGCGGCGAGTTCTCACATATCACCGCCCGCGCGCATGCGGCATGTCGCCAGCTACCCAGACAGCAAACAATTTCCGGCGACTGTTCAGTGCGCCGGTGCAGGAATTCTCATGCTGACCGAGGAGAGAACACCTCGGATATTACGAAGTGATCTTGAATGGTGTCGTGATTACCCTAGGCCGACGTGCCGGCAGATAATCCGCCGCCGACACCACGCGGATCGGAGCTGCTAGACCGAAGGGCGGGGAAACTCCGTCGTGATCGGGTCATCGCCGTGGCCCGGGCCCACCGGAACCGGTGGCGGTGTGGGATCTGCGGCCACCGTCGTCCTGGGCGGTGGTAGCGGGCGCGTGCGCACATTCAGGGGCCACCAGAACCAGCGACCGAGCAAGGTGGCGACGGCCGGCGTCATGAAGGATCGCACGATGAGGGTGTCGAAGAGCAGACCCAATGCGATCGTGGTACCGACCTGTCCGATGATGCGCAGATCACTGACCACCATGACCGCCATGGTGAAAGCGAAGACCAGCCCCGCCGAGGTCACCACGCTACCGGTGCCGCCCATCGAGCGGATGATGCCGGTCTTCAGACCGCCATGCAGTTCCTCTTTGAGTCGCGAGACCAACAACAGGTTGTAGTCGGAGCCGACGGCCAGTAGCACGATGATCGCCATCTGCATGACGAGCCAGTGCAATTCGATGCCCAGGATGTACTGCCAGATAATGACGGATAGACCAAACGAGGCGCCCAGTGAGAGCGCGACCGTACCCACGATGACCAGCGAGGCCACGAAGCTTCGCGTGATCAACAGCATGATCAGGAAGATCAAGCACAACGCGGAGATGCCCGCGATCATCAGGTCGTACTTGGCGCCGTCCGACATGTCTTTGAAGACCGCCGCGGTGCCACCCAATTCGATCTTGGCATCCTCAAGCGGTGTACCTTTCACTGCTTCGATCGCGGCCTGCTTGATCGGCTCGACGTGAGAAAGGCCTTCGGGCGTCGCGGGATCGCCCCGATGCGAGATGATCATCCGGACCGCCTTGCCGTCCGGTGACAGGAATGACTTCATCCCTCGTTTGAAATCCGCGTTGTCGAAGATCTCCGGTGGTAGGTAGAACGAGTCATCGTTCTTCGCGGCGTCGAACGCCTTACCCATGGCGGTCGAGTTCTGGCTCATCTCGTCCATTTGGTTGTAGAAGCCAGACATGGTGCTGTGCTGGGTCAGCATCATCCGCTGCATGTCTTCCATGATCGGAATCATCGCCGACATGTCCGACACCATCTTGGGCATCAGTGTGTCCATCCGCTCCATGTTGACGACCATGCCGTCCATGGTTTCGGTCATTTCGTCGATCTTGTCGAGAGTGTCGAAGATCGAGCGCATGGCCCAACACATCGGGATGTCGAAGCAGTGCTTCTCCCAATACAAGTAGTTGCGAATGGGCCGGAACCAGTCGTCGAAATTCGAGATGCTGTCTCGCATCTCGTGGATGGTGCCCTGCAGGGTATGCATGTCACCGACGAGCGAGTGGGTGATGCCCGCCATGGTGGTCATGTTGGCCAGGGTCCGCTTCATGATGACGACGTTTTCGCCCATCTTGTCGGCCTGGACCTTCATATCGGCCATACGGTCCTTCATCAGCTTCATGTTCTGCAGCTGACCGACGCTTTGCATGCTGATAAGGAATGGGATGGAACTGTGCTCGATCGGGGTGCCCTGTGGGCGGGTAATCGCTTGCACGCGTGCGATTCCCGGCACCCGGAACACGGCCTTAGCGATCTTGTCGATCACCAGGAAGTCCGCCGAATTGCGCATATCGTGATCGGACTCGATCAGTAGCATTTCCGGGTTCATCCGGGCCTGCGAGAAGTGCCGATCGGCGGCCTGGAACCCCGCGTTGGCGGGGATGTCCTTAGGGATGTACTTCTTGTCGTCGTAGCTCGTCCGGTAGCCGGGCAGCGCCGCGAGGCCGATGATCGCGATCGCCATGGCGGCCGCCAGAACCGGGCCCGGCCAACGCACGATCGTCGTCCCGATCTTGCGCCAGCTGCGAATCCGCATGGCGCGCTTGGGTTCGAACAATCCGAAGCGGCTGCCGATAGTGATGAGAGCAGGCCCCAGGGTCAGTGACACCAGCACGCCCACGAGCAGGCCCACGGAGCAGGGCACGCCCAGGGTCTGGAAGTACGGCATGCGGGTGAAGCTCAGGCAGTACATGGCGCCCGCGATGGTCATACCCGATCCCAGGATGACGTGTGCGGTGCCATGGAACATCTCGTAGTAGGCGGCTTCCTTGTCCGCGCCCATGGCCCGGGCTTCCTGATAACGGCCTATGAGGAAGATCGCGTAGTCGGTTCCCGCGGCAATAGAAAGCATCACCAACAGGTTCACCGCGAATGTCGACAGTCCGATGATTTCGGTGTTGCCGAGGAAGGCGATCACGCCACGCGCCGCGCTGAGCTGGATACCCACCAGCATGAACACCATGATCACGGTGAAGATCGACCGATAGAAGAACAGCAGCATCACGACGATGACCAGGAAAGTCAGCCCGGTGATCAGCTGTAGGCTGCCATCGCCGGCGTGGTTCATGTCGGTCTGCAGCGCGCCGGGGCCGGTGACGTATACGGTGAGCCCGTCCGGCAGCTTGTTGCCGTCCTTGGTCCAGTCCGCCTCGAGCTGTTTGACGATGTTTCGGGCGGCCTCGGTGGATTCGTTGGACAGTGTCTCGCCCATGTTTCCCGCGAGGTTCACCTGAACGTAGGTGGCCTTGCCGTCGGTGCTCTGCGCACCGGCCTCGGTCAGCGGATCACCCCAGAAATCCTGAACATGCTGAACGTGTTTGGTGTCGGCACGGAGACGCGCCACCATCTCGTCGTAGAACTTGTGGGAGCCCGGGCCCAGTCGTTCCTGCCCTTCGAGCACGATCATGACCACGCTGTCGGAGTCAGACTCCTTGAACATCTTGCCCATGTGCTTCATCGCCTGCATCGACGGCGCACTCTGCGGGCTCAGTGAGACCGTATGTTCCTTACCCACCTGCTCTAGCTGCGGAACAAAGGTATTCAGGGCAAAGACGATGGCCAGCCAGCCGATGACGATGGGGATCGACAGGCGGCGGATCCATTTGGCCAAGAAGGTGGGTTCGGCCGCCGAACGTCCTGCGTGCGACCCGCTCATGCGGACTTCACAAAGCAGTAGACGTAGGCGCTCACCTCGTTGGTATACCTTTCATCTTTTTTCTCGTCATTGGCCGTGATGCGGCAACCCAGCCCGTCGGCATTGCGCGTCTGGGCCAAGATGTTGCCCGTCATCGACGGCGCGGTGGTGATGATCTCGATCGACCACGGCAGGACCGCCCCGTTGATCTGATGCGGTTCGCCCTCTTTGTCGATGTAGTTGATGTCCGCAATGGTGCCGGGCGGGCCGAAGATCTCGTAGAGGACATGCTTGGGCTTGGAGTTGTTTTTGTCGTCGGTCATGCTGCCGGCGTAGGTGGGCAGCTGATGCGAACCGAAGATGCCGCGAATCCGCCATACCGCGAAGCCCGCGATGACCAGGACCAGGACCATGACCACCGGGATCCAAGCCCGCTTCAGAACGCTGAGAATCGTAAAACCCCTTCACCCGTTGGCGTTTCGCAAGCCGGTACCGCGTGCTTGCTCGAACCTGGCTCAACTACCGATCGGATTCCGCACCATCCACCCCGCGCGAAAGGGCGGCACAGCAATCGCTGCGTGCTGGTTGCTTCGAGCCCGCACTGCCCGGGCGAGGGCGCCCAGACGTTTCTCGAAGTAAACCATGCCTAAGGTCGGAACAGTTGGCTCCCTTCCAGCGCGTTTCATCAGGATCTTTAACGCATATGACGTGCGTAACGCACGCTACCGGGTGGTTCGTTGGCTCGCAAATCACACGCCGTGCGTTATCCTCGGCAAGTGGCGCAACTGACATTCCAACGCGCCCGGACTGACGAAAAGAAGCGTCAGCGGGCAGCGGCAATCGTGGAAGCTGCGCGGTCGCTGGCTGTGGAATCAGGCGTCACCTCGGTGACGTTGACGGCTGTCGCCAATCGCGCCGGAGTGCACTACTCCGCGGTCCGGCGCTACTTCAGTTCGCATAAAGAAGTGTTGTTGCATCTGGCTGCCGAGGGCTGGACCCGATGGTCGGCCACGGTGTGCGCGGCGCTTGCCGAACCCGGCCCCGGGTCCCCCGCCCGAGTGGCCGAGTCTCTGGTCCACGGCCTGGTCGACGACCCCCTGTTTTGCGATCTGCTAGCCAACCAGCACCTTCACCTGGAGCATGAGGTCGACGTCGAACGAGTCGCCGAGGTCAAGCAAATCAGCAACGTGGCCGTCATGTCGATCGCCGAGTCGATCGAACGCACCCTTCCAGAAATCGGCCGCAAAGGCTCGCTGGACATCCTCGTCGCCGGGTTCTCGCTGGCCGCAATGCTGTGGCAGATTGCGCATCCTCCCGAGGGCCTGGAGCACGACTACCGCAGCGAACCCGGTGTCCCACCGGACTGGAGCCTCGATTTCGAACCCGCGCTGACCAGGCTGTTAACGGCCACCTGCATCGGCATCGTCGAGCAGAAGCACTGAAACGGAAAAGCTAAGGCGTCCATTGGGATGCATTGGCCCAATCCAGTGCCCGCGTGTACGCCTGGGCGAACCAAGGCTCCTTGGCATCCACGTAGGCGCCGGGATCGCCGCCGGCCGCAGCCGCCGCCCGCTCAGCCGCCTGCTTGATCGAAAGATACTCGGCGCACGCCCGGTGGTCGGACCGCAGCCAATCCCGGAAAATCAGCGCGAATCGCTGCCCCGGCCCGCCGTCCACTCTCACGTGCACCAGAACGGCGCGTCCCGGATCGGCTGCGGCATGGATGCGCTTACCCCAATGGGCGGTGTCAGAGTCATGTGGGTCATCTGTGGTGATACCCGGGATCGACGGCAACCCGATGCCCGCTAAGGGATCCGCCAGCGTGTCGGCCACGGCAAGTGACTCCACCGTCACCTGGATATCGATGACGTCCTTGGCATCCAGACCAGGTACTGCCGTGGAGCCGATATGGTCGATCCGCAGCGCCCGCGAGCCACAAGCCACCGCAAGTCGATTGATGACGCGCTGCGCCTGCACCGGCCACGTCGGATCCGCAGGCATCAGCTCGGGCCGCCACGGCGCGCGTTGCCGCATGCGCAGATTATGTGCGTAGGGCAGCAGCCGGGAAGCCCACAGATCACGCACCGCGTGCGCAAGCACCTCGGTATCGCCAGAGTTGTCCAGCCACACATCCGCGATCGCGCGGCGCTGCTCATCGGAGGCCTGCGCGGCGACGCGCGAGCGGGCGTCCTGCTCATTCATCCCACGATGAGTGACAAGCCGTGTCACCCGAGTTTCGATGTCCGCGTGAACGACCAGAACCAGGTGATAAAACGGCGCGAGTGAGTTTTCGGTGAGCAGCGGAATATCTTCCACCACAACAGCTTCCTCACCCGCAGCCGCAATCAGTTCAGCCCGGCGCGCCCCCACCAACGGATGCACTATCCCATTGAGAGTGGCGCGGTGCTCATCGTCCTGGAATGCGATGGCCGCCAATGCCGGACGATCCAGGGCACCGTCGGCACGCAGTATCGTTTCTCCAAAGGCCTCCACGAGCGCCGCCAGCCCAGGCGTTCCGGGTTCCACCACCTCGCGTGCGATCACATCGCTGTCCACGATGAAAGCCCCGCACCCGGCGAGGGTCCGCGAGACGGTGGACTTCCCCGCACCGATTCCACCGGTTAGGCCGATACGCAACATGCCCGCAGTCTGTCACAGGGTCAGCGCCGCCTGATCACCAGCACCGACGAATCCACCTGCGGTGGATGATGGAAAGCGCTTCGCGGCAATGTGATTCCGGCCCGTAGCGTCCAATGGCGAACAGGTGCTCGCTTCGCATGTTTGTGCACAGCCCCGCGCTGCAGCACCAGGTCGGCAGCCAGCAGCCGGGATTCCGGCGTCAAGAGGCTCCGGATCAGTGCGCTGGTGACTTGGTAGGGCGGGCTCGCCACCACCCGAAATGGACGTCGCGGCCACCGGAAGGCGAGTAGGTCCGCTTCCGCTACCCGGACATCTTCCTCGGCAAACCGTGAACGAAGGTGTCGAGCCCGCCCCGGATGCAGCTCGACGGCTAGCACCCTGGCGCCAGCGGCAACCAGATGTGCCGTCAGCGCGCCGTGTCCTGCGCCCAGATCCACAACGAACTCCCCTGAGCGAACACCGGATTCGGCGACGATCCGCGCCGCCCAGTCATCAGTGAGCGGATACCAGCCCCACTGGCGTCGCGACCGTTGGCCGGACACGACGCAGCACCATCATGAATATGCCCATGCTCCAAAGATATCGGGGCATGCAACTGGTTTCGATAGATCACGAAGAAGGCCCCGGTCGCCATGACCGGGGCCTTCTTTCGTCAGAACGTGCGCTTAGGCGTTGCCTGCCAGCTTCTCGCGCAGTGCGGCGAGCTGCTCGTCGTTGGCGAGCGAGCCGCCCTGCGAAGCAGAATCGTCGGATCGCGAGGAGCTGCTCGTGGACGCTGCCGCGGCCTCTGCCTCGGCAGCTGCCGCCGACTTCTCCATCTGCACGGTGTGCATCTTGTGACGGCGCTCGGCCTCGGCGTACCGGGCTTCCCACTCCTCACGCTGCTTGTCGAAGCCCTCGAGCCATTCGTTGGTCTCGGCGTCGAAGCCCTCCGGGAAGATGTAGTTCCCGGCCTCGTCGTAGCTGTCGGCCATGCCGTACTTCGAGGGGTCGAACTCCTCGGTGTAATCCTCGTTGGCCTGCTTGAGGCTCAGCGAGATCCGGCGACGCTCCAGGTCGATGTCGATGACCTTGACCATCGCGTCGTCGCCGACACCCACAACCTGGTCCGGCACCTCAACGTGGCGCTCCGAGAGCTCGGAGATGTGCACCAGGCCCTCGATGCCCTCCTCGACACGGACGAACGCACCGAACGGCACCAGCTTGGTGACCTTACCCGGCACAATCTGGCCAATGGCATGCGTGCGGGCGAAGTGGCGCCACGGGTCTTCCTGAGTGGCCTTGAGCGACAACGAGACCCGCTCACGGTCCATGTCGACGTCGAGAACCTCGACGGTGACCTCGTCGCCCACCTGAACAACCTCGGACGGGTGATCGATGTGCTTCCAGGACAGCTCGGACACGTGAACCAGGCCGTCAACCCCTCCGAGATCGACGAACGCGCCGAAGTTGACGATCGAGGACACGACACCCTTGCGGATGGCACCCTTGGTGAGCTGGTTGAGGAATTCAGAGCGAACTTCGCTCTGGGTCTGCTCGAGCCACGCGCGACGCGAGAGCACCACGTTGTTGCGGTTGCGGTCCAGCTCGATGATCTTGGCCTCGATCTCCTTGCCGATATACGGCTGCAGATCGCGGACGCGACGCATCTCGACCAGCGACGCGGGCAGGAAGCCGCGCAGACCGATGTCCAGGATCAGGCCGCCCTTGACGACCTCGATGACGGTGCCCTTGACGGCCTCGTCCTTCTCCTTGAGCTCCTCGATCGTGCCCCAGGCCCGCTCGTACTGAGCGCGCTTCTTGGACAGGATCAGGCGGCCTTCTTTGTCTTCCTTGGTGAGAACCAGGGCCTCGACCTCGTCGCCCACGGAAACGACCTCGTTGGGGTCGACATCGTGCTTGATCGAGAGCTCGCGGGACGGGATGACACCTTCGGTCTTGTAACCGATGTCAAGAAGAACTTCGTCGCGGTCAACCTTGACGATGGTCCCTTCGACGATGTCGCCATCGTTGAAGTACTTGATCGTCTTGTCGATAGCGGCGAGAAAATCCTCGGCCGAGCCGATGTCGTTGACGGCTACTTGCGGCGAGGTGACGGTGGGACTTGGCATGTGTGGGGTTGCTCCGGACAGGTTGTGTAGTAGGGACAGTGCTGGGTGCAGCTAGCCTCAGCTGCGGACGCGCTTCTACCTCCGCACGTGCGGCAGAGATGTGCTTCACCTTACTAGACCGCGCTCCACCAGCACAAACCCGGCCGCCCCGAGGGGCGGCGTCAATGGGGCGCTACCGCACGCGCCCGGGAGGTCGCAGCTACTCTTCGGTGGTGTCCTACGCGCCGGCGCCCACACCCCTTCCACCGATGCCCGGATTTGGGCAGCGGATCAAGCAGGTAGGTGCGCCGATCGGCGTCATCATCGCTCTTGCGCTGGTGACGGGATTGATCATTACGGGCCTGCTGCTGTCCAATCCCGTTGGGGCGATGATCGGCCTGGTCCTCTCCAGCGTCGCCATCGGGATCGTGGTTCTGTGCTATCTCTGGCTGGATCGCTGGGAACCGGAGCCCTCCCGGCTCCTTGTGCTGGCATTCGTCTGGGGCGCATCGCTTGCCGTCGTCGTGTCGATCGTCCTTGAGATGGCCTTCGGCTCGGTCTACGACCCGGACGGCAGCACGTCCTTCGCCTCGATCGCCATCCGTGCACCGTTCATCGAAGAGGCCGCCAAGGGCGCCTTCCTACTGCTGATGCTGACCGGCCGGCGCCGCCACGAGCTGAATTCACTGACCGACTGCCTGGTGTACGCGGGTATCACCGCGGCGGGATTCGCGTGGCTCGAAGACATCGCCTATATCGGCAGCGGCAACACCGTGGGAGAGTCCGTGCTGACCGCGATCGTCCGGCTCGGACTGGGCCCGTTCGCGCATTCGCTCTTCACAAGCATGACGGGGGTCGGCGTGTATTACGCCCTGCGGCGACGTGACGCCACGGGCAAGTTCTTCCGCATCCTGGCCGGATACCTGGCGGCGGTGGTCATGCACGGTTTGTGGAATGGCTCGTCGTTCCTCGGGCTCAAGGGCTATCTAGCCGTGTACGTGCTCTGGATGGTGCCGATGTTCGTACTGATGATCGTGGTCGGCGTACGCAGCCGGCGTAGGGAACAGCACGTGGTCGCCGGGAAACTGCCCGGGATGGTGGCAGCCGGGTTGATCACTCCCAATGAGGCGACCTGGCTGGGATCGCTCAAGGAACGCAAACACGCCATCGCCGCTGCCAGACGAATCGGCGGGGCCCCCGGCGGGGCCGCCGTGAAAAACTTCGCGGCCCAGGTCGTTGAGCTCGCCTTCGTGCGGGATCGCATCGAACGGGGCTCCCGGGATCCACGGGACGTCGCGATGCAGACCGAGGAGGCATACGCGGTCATGGCCGCCCGCGCGGCCGCGCCGATCTTGCAAGCACTCGCGGGCTATCGGGCTTCCCTCTCGGGGTAGCGTGATGGGCCAGATGTTGTCTCATCAATGACGATCAGGAGCATCATGTCGGACATGCCGAGAGATGAATTAGTAGACGTTCTCATCGTCGGCGCCGGGATATCCGGTATCAATGCCGCTATCCGATTGAGCGGCGCCGGCCGCAGCTTTCACATCGTCGAGCGCCGCGAGCGCATCGGCGGGACCTGGGACCTGTTCCGCTACCCCGGAATCCGCTCCGACAGCGATATCTATACGCTCAGTTTCGGGTACCACCCCTGGCATGAACGCAACACCATCGCCGATGGCGCGGACATTCGCGACTATCTGGAGCACGCGGCCAGCGACTACGACATCGACGGGCATATCACCTTCTCGGCCAAGGTCACCAGCGCTGATTTCGGGACCGATACCGACATCTGGTCGGTGCGCGTCGACACCCCGGCCGGCCCGACGACTTACCGCGCCAAGTTCCTGTACCTGTGCACCGGCTACTACAACTACGACGACGGCTACACCCCGGAATTCCCGGGGGTGGAGAAGTTCGCCGGGCGATTGATCCATCCCCAACATTGGCCAGATGACCTGGATTGCTCCGGCAAGGAGATCACTGTCATCGGCAGCGGCGCGACCGCGATCACCCTGGTGCCGTCGTTGGCGCGCGCCGGGGCCAAGGTGAATATGCTGCAGCGTTCCCCCAGCTATATCTACCCGATCGCCCGAGTTGACGCGGTTGTCGATGTGATGCGAAAAGTCTTTCCACTCAGCATTGTTCAGCATTTCGCACGCATCTGGCTGGGCGGATTCAACTGGATCATGTATCAGGTATGCCGCAAGGCACCCGGCTTCGCGAAGTGGTTCCTCAGACGGCGCATCACCAAACTGCTCCCTGCGGGCTACCCGGTCGACGTGCATTTCGCACCCCGCTACAACCCGTGGGATCAACGCGTATGCGCGGATACCGACGGCGACCTCTTCGAGGCCATCAGCAATGGAGGGGTCCGGATGGTCACCGACACCATCGACACCTTCACGTCCGCGGGAATCCGGTTGGGCTCGGGCCAGGAGTTGCCTGCCGATGTGATCATCACTGCCACAGGGCTGAATCTGCAGATCTTCGGCGGCATCGCGCTGAGCGTGGACGGCTCCCCTGTGGACGCGCCGAATCGGTTCATCTACAAGGGCTATCTGATCGAGGGAGTACCGAACGCCGCCTGGAGCGTCGGATACACCAATGCGTCATGGACACTGCGTGCCGACTTGAGCGCGCGTGCCGTGGTGCGACTTCTCGACTACATGGATCGACACGGTTACACCCACGCCTATCCGGACCGGCACGGCGAGGAACTCGAGGCCCGGCCCTTCTTCAACCTGTCGTCGGGGTACGTGACCCGCGGTGACGCACACATGCCCCGCTCGGGAGTTTCGGGGCCATGGGCAATCCGGCACAATTACGTACTGGATTTCCTTGCGTTCCATCGTGATCGGATTGACGAAAACATGCAGTTCGGCATCGCGAAGTCCAAGGCCGTGTCTTCGGCGGCTTAGTTCCTGGGCGAGAACTGCGGATCATCTAGGTGCGCGAGGTACTCGAGCACCCGCAGGAATGCACCGCGATCGGCGGAAGATACCCCGGCCAGGATCCGATTCTCGTTGTCCTGTATCGCTTTCTGCACTGCCGTAACGGTCTTACGTCCGGCAGGGGTCAGCGACAACAGGTTGCTTCTGCGATCGCTGGGATCGGGCTGCCGGTTGATCAGCTTCCGTTCCTGCAAATCGTCCAACACCGCGATAATGCGGGTGCGGTCGGCGCCGATGGCATCGGCGAGACTGGCCTGACTGCTGGCCTCATTGTCCCGCAAGGCCGTTAGTACTGCGTACGCCCACATCGACACGCCATGGGCCTCCAAAAGCGGTAACTCCGCGCGCATGAAAGACCGGCCGAGCGGCACCAGTAACGCTGCGATGTCCGGCCTACCGTCGAGGTTCTGTTGCGCCACGAGATCAGAATAAACCAAGCCCGATGATCATATTCATCGATAAATGATACGCCCGAACACATGATATGCGGGCTACCGGGCGCCGCCTCCTGCCCGCCACCGGGCGACATCGACATCCCTTCTTTGGCCATACCGAATTATTGCCACCGACTATCACTTGCCTACCGACTACAAGTCGGTTATTTTTAGGAAAGCTGCTTCACCAACTTGGCCCAGCCACACCGAAGGGAGCGCCCTGCTCATGAGTGATCTCAAGCCGAAGGTTCTTGTCATTGGCGCATCGGGGGCGCTGGGCAGGGCCGTCTGCGACGTGTTCAGTGCACGACACTGGAATGTACTGCGGGGCTTACGAACTCCCGATGGCCAACCCGATTCCGTCTATGTAGACCTTGAGGATGAACAGTCGGTCGCCGAGGCCATGGCTGGCGTGGACATCGTGGTGAACACGGTGCCGCTCAACTACACGGCCGAAAGAATCGCATTGACCACCGGCGCCAAGCTGCTCAGCCTCGCCATCACCGAGATGTCCGCACAACAGGGATTGAGGAACCAATACCTGAGGGCCTCGGGGACCGTTGTCTTGAATGCCGGTCTCGCACCAGGTGTGACGAATCTCGTAGTCAACGACCTGGTTTCGCATGACCGGTATTGGAAGGGACGCATCACGATCGCGGTCCCCCTGCCATGGAATGGATATCGGGGCGCCGAAGGGATTCGGCTGGTGCACGCGAACTTCACCACATCAGGAAGACACGGAGCTTACTCGGGATCCCATGATGCGGTGGTCATTTCGTTCCCCGAGCCGATCGGTGACACGGAGTGCATCGGTTGGTCCGAACGAAACGACGGCTGGGTGCAGCGGCTGGCCGCCGGACGTATGGTTCGTGCGTACTGCTACATCGACAACCGGCGGCTCAACTCCTGGATTGTGCGTCTGAACAAGCGGGACATCTTGGGTCGACTTCCACTGTGGCCGTTCCTGAGGTTTCAGCGCAGGTTCGACGCACCCACGGAAGAGCCCGTTTCCATTTGGGTCTCGTTAAAAACACCCGAGTTTGAGCACTCCAGGATCATCACGTGCACCGGGTGGTATCTCAGTTCAGCCAAGGCGGCCGAGGTGATGGCCGCGCAGCTGCTCAATAGCGAGCATCTCGCGGGCCGCGACTGCCTGGACTCGAACGAGGCATTCACCCTCGCCGAACTTGCCGGCCCACTGCAAGAATGCGGCGTCGTGGTGCATAACCACCTTCCCGAGATCGGGATTCACCGCGCAGTACCGGCGTACGCGGGCCGTCCGGCCGCCGGCTGGGCCCCCGGTCTGGGTGAGCGCGATCGCTGGAGCGGCACCGACACCCCTCGTTAGACGCCTTATGAGAGTTGACCGTCGGCCGAAGGCCTGGCCGTACTCGCACGGCCGTGGTTCACCTCCAGCGCGGATTGCGCGGCATCGAGGACCTGGGAGAAAGCACGGCCGAACAGTCTTGGCAATATCGCTCTCGTTGTTTGTGCCGCAAAGACCGGCAGCCGAAGCTCGGCACTCGACGACCACATGAGATCCGTGCCCTGGGCGGTTGGTGTCAGAACTACGGCACCACCTTCATGTCGCACCGGTGGCATGCATTTGATAACCCGATAGCTGAACGAATAGGGCGGGTCGAAGCGCGTGATCTCTTCGTGCACAACCGCAAAGGGGAAGGTGAATCTGCGTATCGCGCCGGCTCCGTATGCCGCGGCGCTTCCGGAGCGGATCAGTTTTGCCGCCAAGAACAGCGGTGAGTCGGTGTAGTTTCCGGCATTGCTGATCCAGTCGAAGACATCGGCAATCGGTGCGGCGATGCTGCGTCGTACCTCGATGGTTTCCACGGGACGCCGCTAGCTCTTACGCCGCCCGCGGGTGGCCGCAGGCGGTTTACGCAATCCGGCGAACATGCACAACATTACTGTCTCCACCTCTTGTGCCGCTTCGGCGTAATCGGCGGAATTGGCGATCAATAGGGACGATTCACACAGCACACGGAAAATCAGTTGGGACGCCTTTTCGATCGACAGGTCCCTCAATTCGCCGTTCTCTTCGGCCTCGGTAAGCAGGGTCCGGATGAGAGGCAGAGCCAGCTCGCCTTCCAGTGCCTGGGTGCGTTCGGCACCCAGCACGCCCATGACTTGGCGTACGAGCACTCGGGGCTCGCGATTGTCGGTATACCCCTTGATCACCGCACTGGCCGCAGCTTCGATCCGATTCCACGATCCGGCAGGTACATCGATGAGAACCTTGACAACGTTCTCGATGACCCCTTTGGTGGCATCGCGGTAAACATCGATGAATATCTCTTGCTTGTCTTTGAAATGGTGGTAGATGGCACCCTTACTCACCTGGGCCGCCTCGGCGATGTCGTCCACCGAGGTGTCATCGAATCCGCGCTCGACGAACAGCATTCTGGCGGCCTCGACGATGGCCGAGCGTGTCAGCGCGGCATACCGCTCGCGGCGACCCGGCTTGGATTCGCTCATAGACCTCGATACTACTCTCTGAACACCATTTTGTAATCGACTCCCGGTATCTAGAAGCGGGTTGGCTACCGCACTCATGAAGCCGAGGCGCCGCGTGCCGCCCTACGCGGGCGTGGTGTCAGTTCGCCTCCACAGTTCGGGCACGTATTCACGATATTGTGACAATGCGGGCAAAACGTGCATTCGTAACTGCAAATCCACGCGGCCGCGGCATGATTCAGCGGCGTTCCACATTTCTCACACCCCGGCTTCATCTCCAACATGTCAACGCCCCACCTCTGTGGAGGACTCTTGCCGACCCGCCGAGTGCCAGTGTCTGTAAAGCAGCGGCAGCAGCCGGTCTGCATCCTCATCGGGAAAGTACAGTCGGCCGTCCGGTACGGTTTCGACGGTTACTGGGCCACCGAAAAGTTCGGCGAGTCGCTGCCCGTACCTGAGTGGAAAAAAGTAGTCGCCCAGACCCCAGGCGATCAGCGTCGGTTTGGTGAATGTCACCAGGCCGGCACGTGCGGCTTCAAGGTCTCGGGTATGCATCGCCCGCAACATCTTTGACAGAAAACGGGATGACTCTGCGGTTCCAAACACGGGCTGTCCGTATGACTCCACGATGCTATCCGGCAGGCGGCCGGGCTTACGGTACCCGGCACCTAACAGCGCTCTGAGCACTTTGCGGCGCGCAAACAGACGTGGGCCGATCAGGGCCATCAGCGGTGGCCGGGCCAGTGCCACTACCGGTTTGAACAGTTTGGGAGGCACATGGCCTTCGGTGTCACAGTTGGTCAGCGCCAGGGTTCTGATTCGGTCCGGTTGACGGGCAACCATGATTTGCGCAACCGCTCCCCCGGTGTCGTTGGCTACCAGGTCGAACTCGTCAATCCCAATGCTGTCCAAAAATTCCGCGATAAGTTGGGCTAGCCCCGACAGTGTGACGTCGATGTCATCCGCCGGAACGGGCGAGTGCCCGTGACCGGGCAGATCCAGTGCGATGCAGCGCCGTCCCGTGGCCGCGACGGCGGTCACGACATCGCGCCAGAGCAGACTGTTGGTGAGGACCCCGTGAACGAATACCGTCGGTGAACCGGCACCGATGTCGAGATAGCTGATGCGGCCACGTTCGATATCCACGCTGCGGCGGTGCTTCTCGAGTCCCAAGCTCATCGCTCCCCCGTTTCCCGATACTGGACGGTAGATCTGTTGGTGCGCCGCCACTCCCATATCCCGAGCGTGGCCAGGGCGGCACTGGTCAGGCACAGCAGTACGGCCTCGGCGGGCCCCAGAAATCGGGCGTTGGCCATGTCCATGTCGACAATGTGGAAGTAGCCGTGCAGGCCGTTCCAGATCGCGGCCAGAATAAGGGTTGGCGCCCGCCACATCGGTAGCCTCCAGCCCAACAGCAGGCCGGTGCCAAAGGTGATGGAACACACCGCGTAATCGTGGATCAGGTGGGGGTTGTACTCACCGAAGTTGGCGATCGTGCTGCCGAACGACTTGGGATCGGTGGCACCCCAGATACCCAGGACCACGAACACGAAACCGAAAACCGCCATGGCAGGTCCGAGAGCGTCACGGCTGTGCTCTGCAGCCGGGGACCGCGTCATGCGACACCACCAGACGTATCAAGCCTGTACATCTCCGTCATCGGTGAGCCGCCGAGTCCAGCGGATTGGTGTTGATCGGGATTGCCATACCAACCTTCCATAGCACTGCTGCCCGTGATGCTTTGCGCTGCAACGACTCATACTTCATCGCGTCGCTGAACGCCCGGGCGAAGCCGGTGCGCGGGTGCCGGCCCGCGACCAGGCGCGTATAGCTCGACGGCACCTGTGATGCCCGAGTGCCTGCCACATCGAGGTGGGCGGCTTCGTGCAGCAGGTACGTTTCGATCTCGGCGCCCGAGCCGACGGGTACGTGCACATCCATGTGAGCGGCAATCACTTCGGCGACATTGGCGGCGAGGGCGTCATCGGCATTGTTCCGCGCAAGCCACGCTTTGGCAAGGTCTGCGCCCTCGACCGCAAAGCAAGCGTACGGGCGCTGATCACGAAACTGGCGAGTGAGTGCGATGTCGTGGAACAGGCTCGAAATGTAAAGCAGTTCCGGGTCGTATCGATGGCCTTCCAACTGGGCGAAAAAATCCCCGAAGTACCAGCAGCGCAGGCAGTGGTTGTACAAGCTCGTGGTGTAATGCTCCGCCACAAACCGTTCGGCGTCCCGCGCCAACGCGGAATCCGGCGGAGCGCTTTCGCGTGCCAGCGCGCTGGAATCGACCCGTCGTAGCCGCGCCCGGAGGGTGCCGGGAAGGGATTTCATCTGGGCGGCCACCGCGGCGCGCGCGAAGCGCATCTGCTCGGGGCGACTGAGGCTGCCAGGTTGTGCGCTCGTGGTTGTCATGATGTGGCCTTCCGGAGGGGAGTAAACGGATTTAGCAGACATGTGTTTGGGGCAGGCATGCGTTTCGTTTAGAGGGCATTGGTCAGGCGCAGCAGGTGCCATACGGAAGACAGGCGCGGACCATTGGCGAACGCGAGATATTCCGGTTCGATGACGTGAGGTGCCCATTTACGTTTGAATGCTTCCTGTGTTTTGGCCGGGTAGATCTTGTCGCCCTTCTCGGCAAGCTGGCGCACCATCCAGCGCACCATGCCGCTGGATCCGTCGGGACATTGCTGGCCGATGCTCGCGAAGGGCGTCAGGCCCAGATGTAGCCATCCGGCACCTTCACTGCGGAACTGCTCGATAGCCGCTAGATTGATCATCTCGATGGTGCCCACCGAGGCATCTGGGTGGCGACGGGTCAGGTCGTACAGCCAGCCGGGTCTGGCTCCGTATGCGGGCGAATACGAGATGTAGCCCGTGACGTGCCCGTCGCGTTCGGCGATGAACAGCCGCTTGCGGTCGCTGCCGCGGCCGGCCCGCTGCCCGACCATGAAGTCGAGTTTTTTGACGTGCCATCCTTTGGCACGCAGCCAGGTACGATCGATCTCCTCCAATTCTCTTGGCGCGTTGGCAATATCGATTTCCCGCACGACAGTGCCTTCACGACCGGCGCGCGAGACGTTTTGACGGACCTTGGCCAGCGGCTTGCCCTTTTTCGTGAAATCGGCCAGGCGGACCGAGTAGGAGCTGCCGAATTGGTCTACGGTGAAGCCGCGGGACGCGAACAATGCCGTGTCGTCTTCTCGCACTTGCACTGCGACCATATTGCGACCCGCGACCACTTCTTCGAGGAACCGGTCGAGTAGGGGTCCACGTTCAGGTTCGGCGGCGAATGGGCCCCCGAGCACGAACACCGTTCGGCCGCGGCGGCGGTAGGCAACAATTCCGGCGATATCCGGGGTGGTGAAGTGGCTGGTGTCGTCGTTACAGGCAATAAAGGCGCTGGGGTGGTCGGCATATGAGGCGATGGCGACGACAGGGTCGCCGATGTTGGCGGTTTTCTCAGGCACGGCTATCACTTCCCTTTTTGCAGGCATTTATCGGTTGAGCGCGGGCTCTTGCGGGGGTTTCGATATCACCGCCGGCAGCTGTCGGCGGGGTGTCAGTGTGCGTTTGAGGACCGGGCCCGCAATCGCGGTCGTGGCGATGGTGGTGACGACGAGTGCGGTGAACACCTCGGGGCTGAACACCCCGCATCGCACCCCGACCATGGCAATCACGATCTGGATGACGCCACGGGTGTTCAGTCCTGCGCCCACCGCTACGGACTCGGGCCAGCTGAATCCGCTGATTCTGGCGCCCATGCCCGCACCCAGGAATTTCGAGAGAACCGCCACCACACATATGGAGGCGGTCAGCGCCAGCACCGGTCCGGAAAGCAGCCTTCCCAGGTCCAGTTGCAGCCCGATGGTCGCGAAGAAGATCGGTCCGAAGAACGCAACAGCCATGGCGTGCAGCGGTTTATGCACTCGGCTTCCGGCCGGTGTCGCCGCGATGACCAGGATGCCCGCGAAGAAGGCTCCGATGACGGGTTCAAAACCCAGCAGTTGTCCGGCGGTGGCGCACACGATGATAGTGGCCACGGTGACGGTGGTGGATGTTGGGGCACTCCATCGAGAGCATCGGCGCGCCAACCGATTTCGTAGCGCAGGGCGGGTAAGTGCGGTGAGTGCGACCACCGCGACGATGGCTGCGACAGCCATTTTCAGCACGGCAACGCCTCCAGTTCCGGAGTCGGACGCCATGCCGGTGACTGCCGACAGCAGCAGCCATCCGGCGACATCATCGACAATCGCGGCAGCCAGGATCACCTGAGCGATCTCGTGCGATGCCAAGCCCAGGTCCATCAGGATCCGGGCAATAACCGGTATCGCGGAGACCGCGACCGCCGTGCCCAAGAACAACGCGAACACGGTGCGATCGACGGCAGCCGGACGCAACGGCTCGGGAACCAGATATCCGACGGCCATGCCCCCGGCCAGCGGTACGGCGAGCCCGAGCACGCTGATCGTGGCGATACCGGCCAGCCGTTGTTTGAGCTTATCGACGTCGACGTGCATGCCCGCGACGCCGACCAACAACACCACCGCCAGCAGGCACAGTCCGGAGATTATTTCCGAGCCGGTCCCGGCGGAGGGAAACAGCGCATCTTTGGTTTCGGGGAACAACCTGCCGAACACTGTGGGGCCCAGGAGAACACCTGCGGCGATCTCGCCGACCATTTTGGGTAGTCCGATCTTGCCGGCGACGGCACCGCACGCCAGGGCCGCCACCAGCAAGATGACCAGGTCTGCAAAGAAGATCAGGGATACGTCCTTGGACAAGGCCGCCGCGGCGGTCACCGCTGTGTTACTCACGACCGGGGCTACTTCCAGTCGCTGTTTCTTGAGGTCACCATGTCCCGTATGGCGTGGTTCGCGTCGCGGACGCCGGATTTGACGGTACCGCCGTAGAACTTGGCGGCTTCTTTGATAACGGGGCCAAACCCGGATTTGAAGTACTGTCCGCGAACATGTTCGGGGCTTTGGTACTTACCCCAGGTGAGAATTCGGGTCATCGAGAACAGGGTGAAAGCCCCCGACGGGCATTGGTCTGCGGGATCTAGGGTGTTCCAGAAACCCGGGATCAATTCACTCTCGCGCAGCGCCGCATAGATCTGCTGCTGAGCCTGGGCCGCATCGATCAGCCCCGCATCGTATTCGTCGATGGCGGCCAACGCCCGATGGAACATCTCGGAGATGACTTTGTTGTCGATACCCTGGATACCGCGATACGGCGCGCATTCCAGCACCCCGAACGCCGATCGATTGTGCGACCTGTCGAAGTCGAATGAAGCCTCCATCTGCCCGTTGACCCCGTATAGGGTTCCGATGGTCCAGACCCGGAACCAGGCGTTCCACAGCTCGAAACTGTCGAAGCTGGTGTACGACGCGGAGACCAGCTTGTCGTAGTAATCGAATGAAAGTTTCGTCCATTCCTGCACGTACGAGAACCGCTCGGTACTGAAGCAGTTGTTGCGCACGGCGTCGATCAAGCGGTGTCCCAACGCGTTAAGGATCATGACGGTGACCGCCAGACCGCTCGAGAACAGCGGGTCGATGAAGTCCGAGGCGTGTGGCAACAGGCACCACCTGTCGCCGACCACCTGCTTGGACGCGAACTGGCTGCGCCGCGAGGCGGTGTACGGCCGTACCGCACTGGCGCCTGCCATCTGCGCGGCGAAATCCGGGAACCTGCCGACGTGCTTCCAAAATTCCGCTTCGGGCGATAGTTCGGACTGAACCGGGTAGCGGTCCAGATCCACATTGATTCCGACGCTGCACAGCCTGCTCGTCGATCCCAGGTAGTTGTCGAAGGGGATCACCCATGCCCAGCCGCCTTCAAACAAATGGTGCAGTGTCCCTTGACTGAACGGGCTCACCGCTCCTTGACGCGCCTGTGCCTCTACTACCTCGTCGAATGGCCGCACTCCGGTGAAATGGCTGAAGATGGTGCGTGATTTCGTCCGGTAGGGCGGGTCAATTCGCAGGTCCAACTTCTCACCAAGGATGCTGCGCATTCCCCCGGCATCAACCAGATAACCGGCGGTGAACTCTCCTTCTCCTTCGGTCTCGATGGTGACCCCATCGGCGCCGAATGCCACATCGGTCACCGGTGTGTGAGTGAGACCTTTGGCACCGTATGACAAGGCTACTTGGTACATGTAGGCGTCGACGTCTTGGCGGAAGAAGTGGGAGTCCGGGCCGATCGGAGGTCCCCAGGTGGGGTATTGGGTGTATTCAGTGGGCTTGGACCGCAACCCTTCCCGGTGATAGACGAAGCTGAAGTTGCGCTTGACTCCGGAGCCCGCACTGACTTTCTTCGACAAGGTCCCGTGTGCCGACAGGTCACCGATCTCCGGGACGTCGTAGCGCAGCGCGAGGTTGCGAAGCCCCATGATGGTTTCCGGGACCGTTGATTCGCCGATCGCGAACCGTGGGTGCCCACTGGCTTCAACCATGAGCACCCGCACCCCGTGGCGCGCCAAAATGGCTGCCAGGGTCGAGCCGCCGATCCCGCCTCCCACGATGATCACGTCATGATTACGGGCCAGTTCTTGCGTCGTCATTTGTCCGCCTCCGCCAATGTTGTCGTGCCCCTTGATGTCTGTCGCCCCGCGGTTGGTCGTGCGACCTGCGGCGGGTTGCTGGTTTTGGCGTCCAGCGCATCGGCGGCATCAAGGGCCTTCAAATAGGCACCGGTGGCCACGTTGCGTAGGAGTGTGGTCGGCACACGTTGAGCGCCGGAGCGGAACCAAGGGATATTGGCAGGCAACGGCTCCCCCACCAAGGTCTTAGCGAAACGCCAGCCCGTATCTACAGAGGTGGAAAATCCATGACCACACCAACTTCCGGCGAACCAGAGGCCATCCATTCCAGGTACTGGACCGACCACGGGGTTGCGATCAAAAGAACTGGCGGTGATGCCTGACCAGGCGGCGTCAATCTCGACATCGGCCAGAACCGGGAATCGCTCGGTCAGTTCCCGACGGACACGCTGCTGGATTACCCTGGATCGCTTGATGTCTCGGGAAGGAATTCGCGAGGGCACAAACGCCGGTCCGCCGCCGAACACCACCCGCTTGTCCGCGGACATCCGATAATAGTTGAAGAAGGTCCGTTGGTCGATGATCGCGCCGCGACCCGACCAGCCCAGTTCGGCGAGTTGCCCCTCGGTCAACGGCGCCGTGGCCAAGAGATGGGTGCGCAGTGGGATAACCGATGATTTCAGTGGGTTCAGAGTGCCTGAATAGCCGTCGGTGGCCAAGAAGGCGTGCCGGGCCCGCACCTGAGCGCGAGCGGTGAATACACACACCCCGGTGGCGTCGGCCTCGATACTGATCACGGGGCTGTGTTCGTACACCGGGGCACCGCGACGGCGCAGGATGTCGGCCATGCCGGTGACCAACCGGTACGGGTCCACGACCATGGCATCGCGGTACGCAAATCCCGCCTTGTAGCCGGCGCCGGCCCATTGGACGACTTCTTGGGAGCTCAGCCAGGGCACCTCGCGGCCCAGTTCGGCGAGATTTTCCAAATGAGTGACCATGCGGGCCAGCGAGCGGTCGGTCAGGGCGACAAGGGTGTGCGGCTCATCGCGGGCGTCACAGTCGATGTTCTCCTTGGCCACCAGATCCCGCAGCAGTCCCACTCCGTGAAAGGTGGCGTCGAACGAGGCGATGGCGGCGTCATCGCCGTACTTCCGCCGGAACGCGGCCATCGGCATGCTCAAGCCGGGTGAAACGATCCCTGTGCTGCGGCCGGTGGCGCCGGCACCGACATGTTTGGCCTCCAGCACCGCCACCGACAGTTCCGGACGCAATTCAGTGACGAAGTAGGCGGCCGCGAGCCCGGCCAGCCCGGCCCCGATCACGAGCACGTCGACGTCGTGGCGGCCGTCGGTGATCGGGGCAGCGCTTTCCGGACTACCTGGCCACCAAATGGGAGCCGTTTCGGCAAGATGCCCGATTTCTGTTCCGTTCATTAGTCCCTCTCTTGGTGTTCGGTGACAGGCAGGAAGCTGCTGTCATGCCAGACCAGCGGTGCGCCCTTGGTGCCCTCGTGGGTATGGATCACGTGCCCAATCAGCAGCGTGCGGTCCCCGTACCCACACGTGTCGACGACCTCGCAGACTGTCCAGGTTTCGGCCTCCGTCAACACCGGCGCCCCGTAGGTGTGCGCAAATCCGTGCGCGCGAAACCTCGGCGTATTCGACGTGGCGAACTCAGTGGCCAACCCGCGCTGGTGTGCTTGCAGCACATGCACGGCGAACCTGCCGGATTCTGCTGCGGCCCGCAAGGTTTGCGACTCGTGAGCTAGGCATACCGACAGCAACGGCGGTTCGGCGGACACCGCGGAAACCGCGGAGACGGTCAGTCCCAGGGGGCCGAGTTCTTCGCTCATCGCCGAGACGATGCTCACGGTCGATGACAGAGTGCGGTAGAAGCTCAGGGTTCGGGTCCGGTCCACGCCGACGCGAGTGTCGCGCAGGCGCCGGTACTCATCCAGCGATGTCGGCATATCCCGGCGCTTTCGTGGCATGCGCAGACGCTTGGTTCAGTTTCTGCTCGAACTCTTGAAACTCCGGTATCACCTTGGGCTCGAAAGGAATCGAGAACTGTTTCATGAAATTGCCAAACAGTGCCCGGTCCCCGCATAGGTGCAGCGGGATGACCAGCAGCGCCCATTCCCATCCGATGAAGTAGGCCCACAGCGCCACCACCACCGACTGGGTCAAGAAACTGTGCATGGTGTTGTAGAGCACGTAGTAGTACTTCGGTAGGGGCTCGCGCTTCTTGGTGAAGTGAGCAATGACACCGGGTATGTAGCCAACCAGGTCGATGTAACTGAACAGCAGGATCGCCGGCAGCCACCGCACCTCGGAGATGTTCCAGATCAGCAGGGCCCCTGAGACTGTCATGCCGACGAAGTATTCGGCGCGCAATAGGCCGAATGTGGTCTTCGTTTCGAAACGGTTGATGTGGTCCATATCGTTTTTCCCCTAGTTCTTTCGTGGGAGGTTGAGGTTCAGTGCACGGCAACGGCTTCTGCGGCCAGGGCTCGACTCTCCTCGATGACTGGTGTCACATCCGCGATGGTGCGGGACATGATGGTGAAAATGCTTTCTTTCAGCACACGTTCGGCGATCGGTTCGAGAACCCCTGCCAGGCTGGGGATCCCGAAGTCGAATGTGACCTCGAAACTGACCCGAGACCCGGTCGGGCTGGGCTCGACCAGCCATCGGCCGCGGAATATCTCAAAGTCACCCGAGAGCTGCTCGAACGCGATGCTGCGGTCGGCGGGGTTGTGATAATCGACCTCCGTCCAGCGCAGTGGACCGTTGCGGAAGATCACCTCCCAGTCGCTGTAGGTGGTTTCCGGCACCAGAGCACTCGGGTCGTCCTGGCGTACGGTGATCGAGGAGATGTCTTCGACGTATTGGGGGTACTCCTCGAACTGGGCGATGGCGCGGTAGGCCTCATCGGGGTGGGAGCTGGAATCGACGATCAGTTGCGCAGTACGCATAAAGGGGTCCTTCCTACTTCTGTGTGCTTATGTGTGATCAGCCGGGCAGTGCTGCCTTGGCACGGATAGCCACCTGCTCAATCGCGTTGAGGTAGCCCTGGACGAGGAATTCGACGTCGTCGTCGGTGATGACGGCCGGCGGTGTCAACCGCAGGACGTGATCCGAATTCAGTGAGTGGTTGACGATGATGTTGTTGCTGATGAGCTCGATCAGCAGGTCTCCCACGATCGAGGCGTCTGTGAACTCAATGCCGATCAGCAGCCCACGACCGCGTACCTGTACCTGATCCGGGCCGAACCACTGCGCACTTGCCGAGCTGATCCTGTCCAAAAGGATCTGCCCGAGCTCCGCGGCCCGCTCAACCAATCTCTCCTCGGCGATCACGCGCAACGCTCCGCTGACCGCCGCCATACCCAGTGGGCTGGTTGAGAATGTCGAGGTGTGCAGATAGGGGTCACGGTCGAGTTGACGGAAACACTCGGTGGTGGTGATGGCCGCCGAGACAGGCATTACGCCACCGCCGAGCATCTTGCCGGACAACAAGATATCCGGAATTACACGCTCCCGGTCCACACCCCACCACTGCCCCAATCTCCCGAGTCCGGTTTGGATTTCGTCGGCGATCAGCAGCGCTCCGTACTCGTCGCACACCGCACGCAGACCCGCCAGATATCCGTCGGGAGGGATGATGACGCCGGCCTCGCCCTGTACCGGTTCTACAATCACGCACGCGCGCGCCGTACTCATCGCGAGTTCGGTACGTAGCGCCGCGAGGTCTCCGTACGGCACATGGCTCACACCGGGTAACAGTGGCCGGAACGGCGCCTGGAACACTTCCCGGGCCGTTAAGGACAGTGCGCCCAATGTCTTTCCGTGGTAGCCGCCCGTCATCGAGATAAATCGCCGGCACCCGTTGAGGCGGGCGAGCTTCATGGCGGCCTCCGTGGCCTCGGCCCCCGAACATGCGAAATGAATCCGGTCAAGGCCCTTGGGCGTTACGGCGGCCAGGGCTGCGGCCGCCTCGGCGGCGGCGGGTTCATAGAACATGCGGGAGGCCACCGGGTGCTGGTCCAGCTGCCTACGAATGTGGTCGACGACAACCGGGTGTCGATAGCCGGCGAGGGCGACGCCGTAGCCACCGGCGTTGAGGAAACGGGTGCCTTCGGCCGTGGTGAGCCACGCTCCGTCGGAAGATGTTTCGATGTGGCCACCGAAGATGTCGCCCAGGGTGGCCCGGCCACCGCTGAGATGCGTTTTGTATATCCGTGCAATATGCGCGGCACTCGGCGCCTGCGGGCTTGCTGTCACTGACATGACAATGTCCTCTCCCCTACCTAGTCCAGGCGCAACGGTTCGCCGATGGCCGCACGGGCCAGCGCGTCGGCCAGCGACAGCCGTGAGGGCGGATGAAAGGGCGCGCAGTGGCAGACACTGGAGAGGTACGCGGTGTCATTCGACGTGATAAAGCCGATTCCGCCGAGGGCTTCCACCGACAAAGCCGCGGCATCACGGATGGCGTCCTGAGCGCCGTACCGGGCGTGAAGTGCCCCCACCAGGGAACGATGGTTCACCGCTTCGTGTTGCAGATGCATAGCGATTCTCTCCAGCAACAAAGTGGCCGTCTCCAGCCGCACCGATAGCTCTGACAACACGGTCGGCGAGGTGCGGCGCCGCTGGAATACTCGCTCGGCGAGCGCGGTTGCCGCGCCCAGGTAGCAGCTTGTGATCAGCAGTTCGAACCACACGAATCCGATCGTCTGCAAAAGATCCAGGGCACCGCCGTCGTTATTCGCCGGCACGGTCAATTGGTCGTCGACGAACACGTCGGTTAGACGCACTTCATCGCTTTCGGCACCGGCCAGGATGTCCGTGCCCCAGAACGGATGGACGGTGACGCCTTCGGTTTGGGCGGGGATAAGGGCGAAGATGGTTTCCGGTTGACCACCGTCCTGCGCCGGTAAGGCCATGCTCATCGACAGAAAGTCCATGGATGCCGAAAGGCTGCAGGGCTTTTTGGAACCATTGACGATCACCCCGCCGTCTGTGCGCCGTGCCGTGACCGTGGGCGAGATCACGCTTTGTCCCGGGCTGCCCTCGGCGAACGCCGAGGAGACCAGCATCCGCTGGGATGCGATCGCCTCCAGCATCGCCCATTCAAATCCGCTGGCCTGCAAACTTTCCGCCAAGGTGAACAATGTCGCCACCGAGAAGTGATGCATCGCGGTCGCCACCGCCAGCGACGGAGACTTTGTGGCGATGGCCCGCATCACCGCCACCGTCTGCAAGGGACTGGCCCCCACTCCCGAATGCGCTGCGGGGATGACCAAGGCAGGCCCATTGAACTTGCGGAAGATCTCGATTCCGCGGTTACCCGGGGACTCCAACTCGTGCAACGGATCGTCAGACAGGGCATCAAGGATTCCCGGCAACAGGTTCTCGGTGATTTCGTATGCAGCACCCGTAGTTTCGAGAATCATGCCTGCTCCTTGTAGTGCCGCGGCGGATGCGGGACATACGAGACGGACACACCCTGGATATGAGAGGTCCGCAGCGCCGGATAGTTGGCTTCTCCGAATGCCCCACCGGTCAGGGCGGTGCCACCATGTGTGGGTAGCGGCGCGCCGAAGGCGATATGAGACTCGTTCACCTTGATGATGCCGCTGTTGGTGACATTGGCCACATAGGTATCGATAACCGTTGCGCTACTTGACCATAACGAATTTCGCAGGCCATAGAGGTTTGTGTTCACGAAATCAATGACAGTCGAGAGAGCCAGGTCACCGTCGCTAGTGTCCGGCACCACGATCGGCAGCAGCGGAAAGAAGGTCTCGTGTTCGACAGCCTTTACGCGTCGCGAGTTTTTCAAACCGTCAACGCGGATTACGGTGGGCTGCAGAAACATTCCGGCCTCGGACGGCGAGCCGTCGACATGTACGCTGCCGCCGCCGGCCAGCAGTTGAGCCCCGTTGTCCAGGGCGTCGCCGAGCGCACTGTGGAACTTGTCATGGCGAAGCACCGGCGACAGGAGTACGCCGTCTTCGTCGGGATATCCAATGCGGATACTCGCAGCCTTCGCGATGACTAGGGCGACAAGCTCCTCTGCGATATCAGGGTGTGCAACAACAAGATTTGGGATCATGCAGAGCTGCCCGGAACCGAAAAACGCTTCGAGAAGCGCATCGGAGGCATAGTCGAGATTGGCATCTGACCACACCACGACGACATCGTTGCCGGCCAGCTCGAGGATCGGCTTCTTGCCGGCAGCCACACATTGGCGCTCGATTTCAAGCCCCGGTTCGACCGCACCGAAGTACATGATGTCGTTGACCAGCGGGCTATCCAGCCACTGCTCGAAGGTGGGCGCCGGCTCAGAGCAGACCACGTTGATCGTTCCCACGGGCGCACCGATCTCTTCGAGGACCGGCGCAATGATCTCGATCATGCTGTAGAAGACACCCAACGGCACGGACCGGGGCGCGCGGATTACCACCGCGTTGCCTGCCATCACACTGGTGGCCGCGAGCATTGCGCTGGACATCGGAGCGTTGGCCGGTGGGTTGATGCACACCACACCATCGGCGCAACGGCGCACGATGCGCCGCGAGTCACCGTCGAATGTCTCGTACCACAGCTGACTGCGGTAGAAGTCTCTGGACTGTGCGGTCGTGGTGGCCAACCAGCCCGAGACTTCCCACTTCACCAACTCCCGCGGATGGCCCTCGTAAAGCGCCATCTGCTCAATCTGCTCGCGATGACCGAGGATCCGCGCACCCAGGTGCGCCAGGAAGTCATCCACCCGCACCTGCAGTGGAGCTCCGCGCCACACCTTGGCGGCCCGTGTCGCGGCCGCCAAGGCGGCCTGCATATGCCTGTCTGTTCCAACGGCGACTCGGCCGACGATGCCGGCCATGTCCTCGCCGTATTGCTGCTCACCGGAATCCAGGCGTCGCTTCAGCGTCAATGTAGCAAATGAGTCCTGAAGTACTGCACGTGGGTCAGCAACATAAATCCACCGGTCTTCAGTTACTTGTTCACCGCCGATATAGCTCCCGTAGGAGACCAGTGTGGCCGCGGGCGCGGTGTCGCTGATCGTCATATGTGCCCCTCTATTCATGGTTCTCTTCCGACCTTCGCCAGGACAGTGCCAGAGCCCTCTGAAACGATGCTGACTTGTCTCTGAAATCGGGTATATCGGCACTACAGATGCAGTGCAGCTACTTGTTGATGATTTTTTGCCAGCATCCTCACCGTGTGGCCTCGAGGTGACATGGGTTTCGTTTACGGCTAAGCTCAATACGCAAACAAGACCATGGGTTTAACCAAACCTGGTAGCTGTAGGGGGCCTTATCGATGCACGCCAAAATCGATCTGTTGGGACCCGTTCAGGTAAGGGTCGCCGACCGAATCTGCATCCCATCAGGGGTAAGACTTCAATGTGCGTTGGCACTGCTTGCCATTCGTCCGAGAGAAGTCATACAACGCGATGAATTGATTGAAGAACTCGGACTTAATGAGACTACTAAAGACACAATCAACGCATTGCACGCTCATGTACGCCGTTTGAGACAATGGCTTGATAACGAAGGCGCCACTTCAAATATCCTGCAAACAGCGGGCCGCTCCGGTTATTTTCTCGATATCCACCGCCGAGATGTGGACGCGCATCTATTTATCGACGCCGTAAATGAAGCAGTCGCCCTACAAAACAAAGTGCCCTCGATTGCGGTGGCGATGCTGGAGAACGCGCTGGCCCAGTGGCGGGGCGCACCCCTGACCGCCATGTCCGAGAGTGTTCGTGCGCAGGGGTTCTTGCGTGAGCTCAATTCTCACAAGGAGCTCGCTCAGGAAGTCTTGCTCGACTGCTATCTAGCGTTGCAGCGCTATCAGAAGGCCGCGGTCGTCGCACACCAGTTCACCCTGGAGATGCCTTACAACGAGAAGATTTGGGAGAGCCACATCGTGGCGCTGCGCATGCTCGGCCGGCACGCCGAAGCGGCGCACATCTTTCGCCAGGTGCAAAAACTTCTGTACGACGAGCTCAGGGTGGCGCCCTCCAAGTCCTTGCGCAGCGCGCTGACCGACACCCGCTGGGCGACGGCCTGAGCAGGCTGTAACCGGTGTCTGTTTCAAGCCGTCTTAGAACCGGTTAGCGCACCGGGTCAGGCTCGGGCGCCGCGGTCATTGCGGGTTCGGCAGGAATCTCCTGCTCCTCGACCAGACCCCAGCGCTGGTGCCACCGCGCGAGAGGGCCCGGAGCCCACCAGTTCAATCGCCCCATCAGCTGCATAAACGCCGGAACCAGCAGTGGGCGAACCAAGAACGCGTCCACTGCCACACCGACAGCCAGCCCAACCCCCAGGCCGCGCATGAACGCCACCTGGCCAGCGCTGATCGCGGTGAACACCACGATCATCACGGTGGCTGCGGCCGTGACGATCCGGCCCGTGCGAATGAGCCCGAACGCCACCGCCTGCTTGTTGCGGTTCGGGGTGTTGTCAGGCAAGGCCAGCCATGCTTCGCGAATCCGCGAGAGAACGAATATTTCGTAGTCAATGGCCAATGCGTACGCGATACAGGCGAGTAGCGGCGGAATGAACGCGGTGAAATGTCCGGTAGCCACGGTACCGAGGCCTCCCAGGTGACCGTCTTGGAAGATCCACACCAAGGCACCGAAGGCGACACACAACGACAACAGGTTCATCACCAGCGCCTTGATGGGCAAGATCACACTTCCGGTCATCAGGAAGATCAAGACGAATGTCACCACCGCGATGGCCGCCATGACCAGCGGCAGCCGATCGGTGATCCCGCCGATGTTGTCCAGATTCCGTTGGGCCAGGCTGTCAACCAACACCGGCCCGGGGGCGGGCACGCTCTTGAGGGTCTCGAGCTGCCGCTTGCCGGGGTCACTGAACGGGTCGGTATCCGTGCTCAGGGAGATGTAGGCGCTGGCACCCTCGATCCCCGACCGGCCGGCGTCGCCGGGGCCCACGCGATGGCCATCGGCAAACGTTGCGCCCGGGGCACTGACGGACTGGACCCCGCTGATGTGGGAGATCTTCATTGCGTAGTCGTCAACAGATTCTCGTGACGAAGCATTTTCTCTGATCACAATTCGTGTATCGGCTGTGAAATTCTGACTGAATTCAGTGCGCACAATATCGCCCGCCAAACGCGCAGTCTGCGATGCCGGCAGAACACGATCATCGGGATACGCGATCTTTATGCCGAGGACCGGCAGGCCCAGCAGCAGAAGGATAGCTCCAACAATTATTACGACAACAACGGGGCGATTAGTAGAGAACGCGGCGATACGAGCCCATGCACGATCACTGGCCGTCGGTGAACCGATCTTCCTGGCTTTGAACAGCTTGCCGACAACGCTTCTGATATCGAATCTCTCCAGCTTGTCGCCAAGAATAACTAGCAAAGCTGGTGCTAGGAATAAAGCGCCTATGAGAGATAGGAGTACGCTCAGTAAGCTGGCATAAGCAAGCGACTTCAGCAAATACTGAGGAAAGACCAGCATGACTGCGACCGTACAGGCCATCGTCAACGCCGAGTACAGGACAGTTCGCCCGGCAGTAAGCATCGTGACATGGAGGGCCCGCGCGGGCGTGGCGCCCGCGACCTGTTCTTCGCGGTACCTGCTCACAATGAACAGGGTGTAGTCGATAGCAAGCGCCAAGCTGAGTGCGGTAGCTACGTTAACACCGAAAATAGATACATTTGTGGCTAAATTTAGGGCACTAAGTGCGGCCGTTGTGCCCGCGATCGCGAACACGGAAACAGCCAACGGGAGCAGTGCGGCGACAAGACTGCCGAAAATCCACACCAAGGCAAGGAACGTCACGGGGAATGCGATGACTTCCATGACGATGAGGTCCTCGCGCGACTGCCGATTTCCAGCGTCATAAGTCAGGGCTTGTCCGCCGCCCTGAATAGAGACGCCGTTGCGATCTCCTATCAAGGGATCAGCCAGATTGCGTGCGCGCGCAGGAGCATCCGTGTCGTCACCTTCAAGACGGGCCGCTACCAGCCCCGTCTTGCCATCGTTGGACAGCAGCGGATTCGCGGTGCCCACGGGTATAGCTCCCCACCAGGTGACCTGTCTGATGTAAGGAGATTCGTTCAGCGCGTCAAGCACCCTGCGCCCCGCCGCCAGGGCTGCGGTGTCGGTGGCCCCGCTTTGGGAAGTCACGGTGAAGTAGATCGGATTGCCGCCCACTCCGAACTTGTCCTGCAGCATCTGTTGCGCCCGCATTGACTCCGAATTCGGGACGTCGTAGCCGCCGGCAGGCAGCTGCTGACTGGCCGGCAGACCGTAGAGACCCGCACAAATGGCAAACAGGGCTGCCGCGCAAACCAGCAGTGCTGGATATTTTTGCACCACTCCAGCAACTGTTACGAGAAGCCCTTTTTTGTTCCTGCCGTCCACCATTGGCTGCATACTCGGGACGTTAACACACTCAGAGTCGGTTAACATAGAGTAGTAGGTAAACAATTCTCGCCCTGTGACGTACCCTAGTAGCAAGAGCAAACGCGAGTGTCGGCAACGATGCGGAAGCTACGCCTTAGCAAACAGCACACGAGCCAACATCGGATTGGCAGTAGTGAGCTGCACTCTTCCGCAGTGAAGGTTAAATTTGTTGCGTTACAAATCAATTAGGATTCCCAGGCTCGTCGTTCCGCTGCGCAACATGACACTTTTATGATCTACTGACCGCATGACCGAGACCTCACAGCAAGCACGTATCCTGACTCTGCTCGCCACGTTCCAAGCCATAGACGCGGCGCTGTGTGTGCAACCCATCGACTACGTCACCAAATGCCTGGATACCGTGCGGTTTCCGCAGCAAGGGCGCTGGGTGTTTCCTGTGGTCAAGGGGGCCTCGGCAGCCGGGCTTCTCCTGGGCACACGAGTGCCGGCGCTCGCGAAGCTAACGCTTGTGATGCTGACCTTCTACTTCTCACTTGCGGTCGGCGCCCACGTCAAAGCTCGGGATCTGAGTTTCAACGCCCTCGCCGCAAGCTCCTTGCTCGCCGTCTATGCCGCGCTGTCAGTCCACACGTCGCGCCCCACGCTGACCGCGGCGCAGCGGTCATCACGCCGCAGCGACGCGCTTGAAGGCGCAGTGTCCCAAGGCGTTTAGAGGCCGTCCGGACACTGTAGGCAGATAGCGGTCACCTGTAGCCATGGCCGCCACAGCTGAGTCAGCTTGATACGACAGCCCCTGAGCCGCGGTTCCAGGTGTCCTCGAGAGTCCGGGGCTTGCATGCCTGAAATGCGCCGACACCTAGGACGGTGATCGCCACCAGTAGCAGACCGAACGGCGCGTACCAACCGCCGCTCACATCATGCAACACGCCGAACAGCAAGGGACCCAGGCATGCAACGGCATAACCGACTCCCTGCGTAAAACCGGATAGTGCCGCGGAACCGGCTGGGGTGCGGGTACGCAGGTTTACCAGCGTGAGCCCTAACGGGAAGGTAGAGGGCCCGAATCCAAGCGCGACCACCCACACGGCGGTCCCGTGCATTGGCAGCCACAACAATCCGGCAAAACCGATGAGGAAGCACACCAGGCAGGCCACCACCAATGGGAAGGGGTTGCGCATGCGCGCGGCCAACGGCGGGATAGCAAGCGTGCCAACGAATCCCACAGCCGAGAAGAGCGCGACCATCACCCCGCCCAATTTGGCGCTGCCACCCGCGGAGGCCAGGATCGCCGGGATCCAAGTGAACATCGAATACGTCACCAGCGACGTCATACCGAACATGCCGGCCATGCCCCACGCCAGCGGCGAGCGCCAAACCTGTCCAACGGCAGCAGAATCCGCGTGCGGTTCGGCGCTGTGGTCCTCAACGTCATGGCCTCGGCGGGCGATCACGACACCGATCCACGGCAGCAGGGCCGCCACCGGAACCAGCACCCAAGCCACCAGGGAGAATCGCCATCCGTAGGCGTCGGCCAGCGGCACCGCCGTCAACGCGGGAACCGTCGTGCCGATCTGCAGCACCGTCAGGTAGGCAGCGCTCATCAGCGCGACCCGATGCGAGAAGTAACGCTTGACCAGCGGCGGGATGACCACGTTGCCGATACCCATACCCAGCAGGGCCAAACAGGACAACACCAACAGTCCGCCGGTGGAGTTCATCGCGGTCCGCGCCGCCATCCCGATGACGGTGGCCACCACCGCGGCCAACGTCGTGCGTTCCAGTCCGAACCGCTCCGTGAGCGCCGGCGTCACCAACCCTGCGATGGCGAACATGGCCGTAGGCAGCATCCCGAACACACCGATCACGGCGGAACCGAACCCGATCTCATGCGAGATCTGGGTCAACAGCGGGCTCAACGAGGTAACCGCCGAACGCAGGCAGAGCGCGAACAGCAGGATAGCGGCCAGCACCATCAGACGCCCACGCCGCAATGCGGCGGCCGAGATCATGTGGGTTTCGTCGCGCAGGGTCGCGGTCACCGTTCATCCTCCTCAAATACAGCCCGGCAAATCATAGGATGAATGGATGAATGCGTTCAAGCTGATTTCCGACGCACGCTACGATGAGCCGTCATGCAGCCGGTCCGTCGCCAAACATTGATTGGCCAGGTCACCGAGCAACTCCGGGAGGAGATTGTGTCGGGACGCTGGGCTATCGGGGCACGCATCCCTACCGAACCGGAATTGTGCGAGCTCACTGGAACTTCCCGCAACACCATTAGAGAAGCGGTCCAGGCCCTGGTCCACGCGGGCATGCTCGAACGACGCCAGGGCTCGGGCACCTACGTGCTCTCCCTGGGTGGCAGCTCGGCCATCGCCGACTACTTCGCCGCCGCCAACAACCGCGACCTGATCGAATTGCGGCAGACCCTCGAAGTGACCGCGGCCGGGCTGGCCGCCCAGCGGCGTGACGAAGATGACATCGAGCAGCTGCGCGCACTGTTGGTACGCCGCAACGAACTTTGGGCGCCACACCATGTCGAGCCGCACAACGTCGAGGAAGCCATCTCCACCGACATCGCGGTACACCGGGCCGTGGTAGCCGCCAGTCACAACGCCCTCTACCTGGAACTTTACGACTCGCTGCTGGGACTGATGGACCACTACATGCGCGGTAACCCCATCGGCGCGGAATGTTCATTCGAACACGAGCACACCAGGCTCGTCGAGAGCGTCATCGCCGGCGATATCGGGGGTGCCACATCCGCCACGGAGCAGCTCTTCGCCGAGCTGAGGCTGAGCCGCGATCAGCCCGGGCGGAACTTTCCCCACCATCCACACGACTAGCTGAACGTGAAGATCGTCATCCCGGCAGCAGTCGCGCTGTCATTGCTCGCCGGTTGTTCGGCGCATGAGTCCACCCCCGCCGAGCAGGCAGCGACGGTAACCATCACCGACCAGTGGGCCAAGTCCGCCCCAGACGGCTCGATGACCTCTGTATTCGGCACCGTGCACAACAACGGTTCCACCGAGGCGCGCATCGTCTCGGCCACCTCGCCTGCCGCGAAATCCGTGGAGCTTCATGAGGTGACCGCAGGCGGTTTGATGCGTCCCAAGGAAGGTGGGGTCGTCATTCCGGCCCACGGCGAACATAAGCTCTCACCCGGGGGCGACCACGTCATGCTTATGGGACTGACCACTCCCCTGCGCCCGGGCCAGGACGTCGTCATCACCCTGGCCTTCCAGGATGGCTCGACCACGCCGATGACCGCCCAGATCCGCGACTTCGCAGGCGGCAACGAGAACTACCAGCCCTGACCATGTCGTCTCGTTCTCTGTCCCGACGGGGGCTCATTGTCGGCGGCGGCGCAGCGGCCGCCCTCACCGCGGGCGCCGGGTTGTCGGCCTGGTCCGCTCAGTCGCACGCGGCACGACCGAGCGCAGAACGCCAGGTCGAACCGTTCTACGGGGACCACCAAGCCGGGATCGCCACCGCACCGCAGGCGCACGCGATGTTCTTGGCCCTCGATCTGCTGTCCGCCGCCGACGCAGACATGGGAACGGCACGCGAGAACCTGAGATCCATACTGCGTCTCTGGACTACCGATGCCGCCCGGCTGACCCAGGGCATTCCGGCCCTGGCCGATACCGAGCCCGAGCTGGCAACGACCACGGCACGATTGACGGTTTCCGCGGGACTGGGCCCATCGGTCTTCGCCAAGACCGGCCTGGCCGACCGGTGCCCCGCCTCGGCGCGGGACTTCCCCGCGTTCTCCACCGACCGACTGGATAAGCGTTGGTGCGGAGGGGATCTCCTGCTCCAGATATGCGCCGATAGTCCACTGCTGGTGGCACATGCCGCCCGGGTGCTCCTTAAGAACGTGCGCTCGCTGGCCTCCGAGCGATGGCGCCAGACTGGATTCCGCACACCGCGCCCCGAAGACCCCTCCGGGGGCACGATGCGCAATCTCATGGGGCAGGTCGACGGCACCGTAAACCCCACGGCGCCAGAGCTGGACAGCCTGCTGTGGCACCAAGGCGAGGACCACGAGTGGCTCAAGGGCGGCACGCTTCTGGTTCTCCGCCGGATCACGATGAATCTGGACGGGTGGGACCAGCTGGATCGCAAGCTCCGGGATCTGGTGATGGGCAGGCGGTCGGACAATGGTGCGCCGCTCTCCGGCGAGAAGGAATCCGACGAACCCGACTTGACGATGACCCGGGGCGGCATCCCCGTTATCCCCGCGACTTCACATGTCGCCCTTGCGCGCCACCGCAATCCACACGAAAGATTTCTGCGCCGTCCCTACAACTTCGATGACGCACCCCTTCCGGGCACATCCTCGAACGCAGGATTGATCTTTGCGGCCTACCAACGCGATATCGCCAGCCAATTCGTACCCGTGCAACAACGCTTGGCCGAAAAAGACGAGTTCAACCAATGGAACACCGCAGTCGGTTCTGCCGTGTTCGTCATGCCACCAGGCACCACGGAGGACGGCTATCTAGGCCGGTCACTGCTGGGCTAGCTGTTCTGACCCGAGAGGTTACGGCAAGAAACCCCTTGCAAGTTAGGGTTACCTAAGTTTCAATGGTGAAGTGAGCTTGATGTCGAGACCCGCGATTGCGGAACCCACGGTGAACATCGGCGAGGCAGCCGCGCTGTACGACGTGGCGCCGTCCACACTGCGGTGGTGGGAGAAACAGGGCGTTCTCAGTTCGCCAGCGCAGCACAGCGGCCGCCGCACATATACCGAACGGGATCTACGATGCATCGGTATCGCCTACCTGTGCTGCATCACCGGAATGATGCCGCTACGGCAGGCCGCCATCGTGACATCGCATTCGGCACAACCGGATACCTGGCGCAGCGCGGTGACCGGACAGGTGGCCGAGATATCGGCCCGGATCGAACGACTACATCGTGCACGCGACTATCTGAACCACTTGCTGTGCTGCCAGAACGAGGACATCGTCGATTGCCCGTACCTTGACGGCGAGCTACGTCTGCGGACCCCTCGCGGCCGGGCGCCCGGCGCCAACCTGATATCCGCGGCACGTAGCGCTGGTTACGAATCCACGCCTGCGCGTGACGAAACGGCGGCTGGCCAGCCTGGACGTTGCGGCTTCTGCGGAGGGCAATTGAGCAGCCACGCCAAGGGCCGTCCACAGCGCTACTGCTCCCCCGCCTGTAAACAGCGCGCCTACCGGCACAGACACGGTATGAAATGACGTGTGACCCCGCCCGCGCCTGAATCACCGGACCCGCTTCCGCAGATCGCCCGGGCTCGCTCCATCCTGTTCTCCGCGCCACCCGCGGGACGGCGCTGGAGCATCGGGCTACGCGCTGCGGCCGCCGTCGCCATACCCGGGACGCTGGTGGTTGCTGCCGGCTACCCGAATGCCGCGCTCTACGTCACCTATGGGGCGTTCGCGGTCCTGTACGGCGAGGGCCGCCCCTACCGGGTGCGCGCCGCCGTGGTGGCGACCGCCGGTATCGCCCTGATGCTCGTCACCGCAGTCGGCGTGGTCGTGGGTAGCTGCGCACCAGGTGGTGTGACCAACAAGGCTGCGACCATTCTGACCCTGGCGGCCATCGCGATACCGGCGGTCTACACCGTCGACGCACTTCGGCTCGGGCCGCCGGGCGCACTGTTCTTCGTACTGGTATGTGGCGGTGCGCTCGGGGCTACCGAGTGGGGCGTGGCTCCGGTGCGGATTCTGGTCTGCGCCAGCCTCGGCGCGGGCGCGGCCGTACTTGTTTCGATGACCGGTGCCGTCATCGACCGTCAGAAACCCGAGCGCGTCGCGACCCACCGCGCCGTCGAAGCCGTAGACGTCTATGCGCGGCCGGGCAACGCCACGGTCGACGCCAGGCATGCCGCGGGCGCCGCAATCTCTTCGGCATGGACGGCCCTGCACGACGCCGGACTCTCCTCCCGGTCCGATTCTCCGTTGGTCACCACGATGCTGGACACGCACCGCAGGTTCACCGAAATCTCCGTCGGCAACAAGATGGTGCTCGACCACCTCATTCCCGGAGACCACGTTCTTGTCGTGCGGCCGAGTATTTGGTACCGGCTACGCCGGTCGGTACGGTTTCGTTCGCACGCGACGATCACCGCCGGGCGGGCCGGTATCGCCTGCCTCGGAGCAGGAGTCCTCAGTGCGGCCGTCGGCCTGACGCGACCCCAATGGGCCATTCTGAGCGCCCTGGTGATCGTCCACATGGGACCCGATCGGCTGCATGGAACCGTGCGCGGGCTGCACCGGTTCGCAGGGACCGTGGTCGGACTCGCACTCTTCGCGGTGTTGTATCAGCTGTCGCTCACCGGGTACGCACTGATCGCGGCCATCGCGACCCTGCAGTTCTGCACCGAGCTGTTCCTGCCGCGCAACTACGCGGTCGCCGTGACCTTCGTGACTCCGATCGCACTGCTGTCGGCAGGTGTGGTCACCCTGCACGGATCGGTCACGTCGATCGTGCGTGACAGGCTGGCCGAGACGCTGATCGGCGTGGCGGTGGCCATGGCCTCGATCTATCTGGTGGCACCGCATGCACATCGCCGCACCTTCGCATTTACCGAGGCCCGGATCCGCAGGGCGGCCCTGGGGCTGGTGGCCGCAGCCCGGATTCAGGCCGCCCACGACGCGGCCTACGCGCACGCCCGAGACCTCTCTTTCGAGCTCGAGGGAGCAATCCGGGCCGGAGTGGACAGCGCTCACGACGAACCGGAATGGACACAGGCGCACTGGCCCGCACACGCCGCACTCATTCATCACGGCTACGACCTGGTGGCCGCCTGCTGGGCCACACCGCCGGGACAGATGCTTGCCGACCCCGATCGCTGGGAACGTCGTTTCCGCGGCGAGGCCTGATGCGGCGGTCGGCCATCTCGACGCATATGCGTCAAGATCCCGTCAAGTTCTCATAGTCCCGCAATAATGTGACGAGGGTCACATCACGTGGATACCCTCGGCAAACGCTACCGGTTGGCCCCGTTTGCCGACACCGGTCCTGGCCATTCGGGTGTCGATGTGGTTACGGTCGAACGGTACGAAACCCGAGTTGATACGAAACACGTTGTCGTGATGGTGATTTTTAGTGGTCGATACTGAACTACAGACTGAAAAACGTTGTACCCCCGTGTGGTCGATTAGCCACCCGACACAGTGGGACGCTCGCCACATGTGGCGCATCGCCCGCGATTCCGGCGTGCTGGATCTCAATTCTTCCTACGCATACCTGCTGTGGTGCACCGATTTTCCTTCCACGTCGGCGGTCGCCCGGGTGGACGGTGAACCCATTGGATTCATCGCCGGATACCTACGCCCTTCCGGTTCACTGATGATCTGGCAGGTGGGCGTAGATGAGGCGTACCGTGGATTTGGACTTGCCGCCAGCATGCTGGGCTGGCTCGCAGACTCCCTCGCCACCTTGCAGGGCGAGCCCTTGGTTATGGAAACCACTGTCACACAGTCAAATACCGCTTCGCGTGCGTTATTCGCCGGATTTGCCCGCCGGCGGGACATGAGGCTCACCGAATCTCCCGGATTCGGCGAGGATCTATTTCCCGACGCACACGAGGCCGAGCCGCTACTTCGGCTCATTCCACTGAAACCACATCAAGCGCCCAGAGAAAGTGCCTAAAAACATTAGGCCGAAAGGGGATACAGAAATGACCGCCACCATGCCCGCGCAGGAAGCCGGGCTACCCAAGGTCATCAACGAGCGCGAATCCGAGGTTCGGAGTTATTGCCGCACCTGGCCCACCACCTTCGCCTCCGCCTCCGGATCCTGGCTCACCGATACCAGCGGTGAGCGCTACCTAGATTTCTTCGCCGGTGCCGGCGCACTCAACTACGGGCACAACAATCCGGTACTGAAGACCGCTCTCATCGACTACCTGACCACCGATGGCGTGGTGCATGGCCTGGACATGGCCACCGTCGCTAAGCAACAGTTCCTCGAGGAATTCGAACGGACCATCCTGCTGCCCCGCGGCATGGACTACAAGGTGCAGTTCCCCGGCCCCACCGGGACCAATGCCGTCGAGTCCGCACTCAAGCTGGCGCGGAACATCACCGGGCGCGAGTCGATCATCAGCTTTACCAACGCATTCCACGGGATGACGCTGGGGTCGCTCGCGGTAACCGGCAATTCGATGAAGCGTGCCGGTGCCGGAGTGCCGCTCGTGCATTCGACGCCCATGCCCTACGACAACTACTTCGGAGGCGTTACCGAGGACTTTCAATGGTTCGAGAAGGTGCTTGACGATGAGGGCGGTGGCCTCAACAAGCCCGCCGCCGTCATCGTCGAGACCGTACAAGGTGAGGGCGGTGTGAATGTGGCGCGCGCGGAATGGCTGCAGGCGCTCGCAGACCTGTGCCGCAAGCGCGAGATCATTCTTATCGTCGATGACGTCCAGATGGGTTGCGGCCGAACGGGTTCATTCTTTTCGTTCGAGGAAGCCGGAATCAAACCCGATATCGTGACGTTGTCGAAGTCCATCAGCGGATATGGCCTGCCCATGGCCCTGACGCTCATCAGGCCAGATCTGGACCAGTGGACTCCCGGCGAGCACAACGGGACGTTCCGCGGCAACAATCCGGCCTTCGTCACCGCGACCGCGACATTGCAAAAGTACTGGCAGGACAACACGTTCAGCGATGACGTGCGACGCAAGGGCGACAGGCTGCATGACGAACTCACTGCGCTGGTCGCCGACGACGACTCGGTGTCGATACGCGGCCGCGGCATGGTGCAGGGCATCGCCTTCGCCGACGCCGAACGAGGACCGCGGGTAAGCCGGGCAGCGTTCGAGCGCGGACTGCTGGTAGAGACCTCCGGCCCCAAGGACGAGGTCGTCAAGCTGCTACCGGCCCTGACCACCACCGATGAGCAACTCGATATCGGTATAGCCACCCTGCGTGAAGCAATCACCGAATCGGCTCAGTAACTCCCACACAGCCCCCGGGCACTCAACGAGAGAAAGGAAGTATCTTGATCGTCCGTACTACCCAACAGATCACGGGTACCGAGCGCGATGTCAGCGGTGATGGCTGGCACAGCAAGAGGATCGTGCTGGCGGATGACGGAGTCGGATTCTCCTTCCACGAAACCACCATCGATGCGGGTACGGTCCACGTCTTCCACTACCAGCACCACATCGAGGCCGTGTGGCTCACCGCGGGCACCGGCACGCTGACGAATCTGGAAAACGGAGACGTGTTCACGCTGGGACCGGGCAGTATGTACCTGCTCGACGGCAATGAACGTCATCAGCTTTCCGCCGATAGCGAGATGCGCATGATGTGCGTGTTCAATCCTCCCGTCACCGGACGGGAGGTCCACGACGAGTCCGGCGCATACCCGGCTGCGCCTGCGCTCTCATGAGCGCCCCCGCGATCACCGATCGCTACCCCAGCCGCCTCGAATCCGAGCAGCCTCCGATCGCCCGCAAGGAACCCGTCGTCTGGGGCGCCACGGGCAGTGGTCCACTCGCGCCACCGGCACTGACCCAGATGTCCGAGCAAGGCTTCCTCATCCGGCCGAGCACCGTCTACGACGCCACCGTCTCCGCGTTGCGTAACGAAATCGACAGGGTGCCTGCACAGATCGGCGATGACGATCCGCGCATCATCCGGGAGGCTGGGTCTCAAGAGGTGCGCTCCATCTTCGAGGCCCACGTGCTCAGCTCGGTAGTGATGGATGTGGCGCGTTCGCCGGGCGTCCTCGATGTAGCCGAGCAACTACTGGGTGGACCCGTATACCTGCATCAGTCTCGCATCAACGCGATGCCGGCCTTCCGCGGGCGCGGCTTCTACTGGCATTCGGACTTCGAGACCTGGCACACCGAAGACGGCCTGCCCCAGATGCGCACGGTGTCCTGCTCGATCGCCCTGACCGTCAATGTCGCATACAACGGGACCCTGCAGGTAATGCCGGGTACGCATCGCACGTTTTACCCGTGCGTGGGGGCAACGCCGCGCGACAATCACCGGAAATCGTTGGTGGAACAAGAGATTGGCGTACCTTCAACCAAGACTCTGGCCGAGGCCGCTGTTACGAGCGGTATCGAGCTATTCCTCGGCCAGCCCGGTGATGCGCTGTGGTTCGACTGCAACCTGATGCATGGGTCTGGATCAAACATCAGCCCCTACCCGCGCTCAAACGTATTCCTGGTGTTCAACTCGGTGGAGAACACGCCACAGAAACCCTTCGCGGGCTACGAGCCGCGGCCGGAATACATCGCGGCGCGAGACTTCACCCCGCTGACTCCCAAATCACCGAGCACGCCCTGATGTCGTCCGCCGGCCCACGCGAGGGTGAAACGGAACCTCCCCCGGTCCCTCGACCGGATTTCCAATCACCCGAGGGCCGGCGGCAACTTCACCGCGCGATCGCGGCATCGGCCATGGGTAATGCCACCGAGTGGTACGACTACGGCGTCTACGCTGCCACCACCACCTTTCTGACGCAGGCATTTTTTCCGACCCTGGGCACGGCGTTCACCATGCTCGGGTATGCGATCTCCTTCCTGTTGCGGCCACTGGGCGGAATGGTTTGGGGGCCACTGGGCGACCGACTGGGACGCAAGAGCGTCATGGCCATCACCATCGTGCTGATGGCCTTGTCCACCACCCTCATCGGCATCTTGCCCAGCTGGGCGACCATCGGGATGGCCGCGCCTGCGCTCTTGATCCTCCTGCGCGTCATACAGGGCTTCTCCACCGGTGGCGAATACGGCGGTGCGGCAACGTTCATGGCCGAGTTCGCGCCCGACAAGAAGCGCGGCAAGTATGGCTCTTTCCTCGAATTCGGCACCCTGGGTGGGTTCGCCGTCGGGGCCGCGTTCGTCCTCGTCCTGGACGCCACCCTCAGCGACGACGCCATGCACACCTGGGGCTGGCGGATACCCTTTCTCGTCGCGCTTCCGATGGGACTGATCGGCTGGTACCTGCGCAGCCGCCTCGACGATCCGCCGTTGTTCAAGGAGATGCAGGAGCAGGAGCCGGAGGGGCGCGAGACGGCCTTTGAGCGGCTCAGGGATCTGGTGCGCGACTACCGGCGGCCCATGGTCGTCATGATGCTCTTGGTCATCGCGCTCAACATCACCAACTACACACTGCTCAGCTATCAGCCCACATACCTCAAGACCAGGCTCGGAATGTCCGAGACTCAAGGCCAGATCGTGATCCTCATCGGCGAAGTCGCCATGATGGCGTTCCTGCCCTTCTGCGGTGCGCTGTCGGACCGCGTAGGGCGTAAACCGATGTGGGCATTCTCGCTGACCGGACTACTGGTGCTGTCACTACCCATGTTCTGGCTCATGGGGCAGGGATTCGGTTGGGCGATAGTTGGTTTCGCTGTCCTGGGATTGCTGTACATACCGCAGCTCTCGACCATCACCGCAACCTTCCCTTGCATGTTCCCGACCCAGGTGCGCTATGCCGGTTTCGCAATCTCGTACAACCTGTCCACGGCGGCATTCGGCGGGACCGCGCCGCTGGTCAATGACCTGGTGGTGGCTAGAACCGGCTGGGACTTGTTTCCCGCCGCCTACCTCATGGTGGCCTGTGTCGTCGGGCTGTGCGCGCTGCCCTTCCTCATCGAAACGGCCGGGGCCTCGATCGCCGGAACCGAGATCCCCTGCAATGAGGCCGCCGTGCCTACCGACACCGTTCGAGCCTGACCTAGCCCCTACCTCTTAGGTTAGGATGGGCTAAGTACTGGCGGGCACGAACAAAGGTCACTTAAACATGGGTAGAGGGTTCCAGGGCGCGATACTGCGCGGGCTCGGGGCGCGTGATCACGTGGCCACCGTAGTTGGCACCGCGCCCGTCGCACCGAACTGCGTACGTATCACGATGTCCGCGCCGACGCTCTTCGAAGACCTTTTACACACCCCGGCTGAATGGCTCCGATTCTGGTTCCCCGATCCCGATGGGGGAACCAGCGAGCATCAACGCGCATACACGATCGTTACCACCGACGAAGATGCGGGCGAATTCAGCATCGACGTCGTGATCCATGAACCGGCCGGCCCCGCCTGCCAGTGGGCCGTAGCCGCACAACCGGGAATGACCATCCCGGTCGTGGCGTTCGGATCCGCGCGCTTTGAGGTGCCCGCGGACCTTCCGTCGGGGTTCCTCCTGATCGGCGACTCCGCGTCTATCCCGGCGATCAACTCGATCGTGGCGGCCCTTCCCGCCGAGGTGGATATCGAGGTATACCTGGAACGTCACAGCCCCGACGATGAGTTGATTCCCTTGACCACTCATCCCCGGCGGCGGCTGCATTGGGTAGATCGGATCGATGAGACCTCACTGGCCGCCGCCATCGAGGGCCGTGACTGGTCCAACTGGTATGGATGGGCAAGCTCCGAGTCAGGATCACTCAAGCACCTACGCAAGCGACTACGCGACGAATTTGGATTCCCCAAGGCGGATGTGCATGCCGCCGCCTACTGGACCTTCGGCCGCGCGATGGGCAGCCGCCGTGGAGACAGCGAGACACCTCAGAAGGCAACACCGAAACCTGTTGTGGTGCCTACTGATACGCAGGTCAAGCCGTCAGCAACTCCCGAAACCACTGCCCCACAGGGACGGTGGCGATCACAGGCCGCCGGCGAGCTACTGGCCCCGGTCAAGAAGCAGATGATCGCGGGCGGTGTCTTACAGGCGATCATCACGATGGTCGAGCTGGCCCCGTTTGTTGTCCTCGTCGAGCTCACGCGCCAGTTGTTGGCCGGCGCGGACGAAGCGCAATTGCGGCATACCGGATTCGTCTTTCTGGTGCTGCTGGTGCTGGGTGCCACACTGGGAATGGCTCTCACGCTGTGGCTCCATGTGGTCGATCTGCGCTTCAGCGCCGACGTCCGGCGGCGACTGCTGGACAAACTGTCCCGAGTTCCGTTGGGGTGGTTCACTCAGCGTGGTTCCGGGTCGGTCAAGAAACTCATCCAAGACGACACCATGTCCCTGCACTACCTGATCACCCACTCGATCCCGGACGCGGTGGCGGCCGTGGTCGGCCCCGTCGCAGTGCTGGTGTATCTGTTTGTCATCGAATGGCGGATGGCCCTCATCCTGCTCATCCCGATACTCGTCTACTTGCTGACGATGATGGCGATGATGTACCAGAGCGGGCCGAAAATCGTCGAAGCCTCGCGTTGGGCAGACCGAATGAGCACCGAGTCGACCGCGTATCTCGAAGGGCAGCCGGTGATCCGGATATTCGGCGGCGCCGCGGCGTCCTCATTCAAGCGCCGTCTCGACGACTACCTCCGATTCCTCAACGACTGGCAGCGGCCGTTCATCGGGAGAAAGACGTTCATGGACCTGGTCACCAGGCCGACCACCTTCCTGTGGCTGATTGCCACCGCGGGTACGTTGTTCGTCGTGTCCGGGGCCATGCAGCCCGTTACGCTGCTGCCGTTCCTCGTGCTCGGTACTACCTTTGGTGCTCGGCTCCTAGGAATCGCCTACGGCCTCGGCAGTATTCGTGGCGGCCTGGAGTCCGCCCGCCATATCGCCGTTGCGCTCGACGAGACCGAACTCGACGTCATCGAAGCGCCCGTGACGGCTGACGCTGTCGCGTCGGTGTCCTTCGAGGGCGTCACATTTGGTTATCGGCCCGGGGTTCCGGTCATCCACGACGTGAGCTTGACGTTGCGGCACGGAACCGTGACAGCTCTGGTGGGACCATCCGGCTCGGGCAAGTCGACACTGGCTTCGTTGTTGGCGCGGTTCCACGATGTGGAACGCGGCGCTATCCGCATCGACGGCACCGACATTCGTACACTGACACCCGACGAGCTGTATGCCAAGGTGGGATTTGTTTTCCAGGATGTGCAGCTGGTGGCCGGTACCGTCCGCGAGAACATCGCGCTGGCATGCCCGGAAGCTACCGACGACGACGTCGAATCAGCAGCCCGTGATGCGCAGATCCATGAGCGGATCCTGCGTCTGCCCAACGGGTATGACACCGTGCTGGATACCGACACTCAGCTCTCCGGCGGCGAAAAGCAACGGCTCACCATTGCCCGCGCGCTGTTGGCCGACACCCCGATCCTGATCCTCGACGAAGCCACCGCATTCGCCGACCCTGAGTCCGAATATCTGGTTCAACAGGCTCTCGGCAGGCTGATTGACAATCGCACGGTGCTGGTTATCGCTCACCGCCTGCACACCATCGCCGACGCCGACCAGATTGTGGTTCTTGATCACGGCCGGGTCGCCGAAACCGGCACCCACACTGATCTACTCGCCAATAACGGCCGGTATCGGCGCTTGTGGGAGGGCCACCGCCACGAGCAGTCGAGCGTCCTTGCTGGAGGAAACCTCTGATGCTTTCTAGCCTGATTCGCTTGATTCCGCCCACGCACCGCGGCCCGCTATACGCCTACTGCGTACTCTCGGTTGTCTCGGTTGCGATACGGGCAGCGAGCTGCCTGCTCTTGGTCCCGCTACTGGGCGCCCTTTTCGGAACAGCCCCCGCTGACGCATTGCCCTGGCTCGGAGTGCTGACTGCGGTCACCGTGGGCGGCTGGATGGTGGACACCGCGCTGGCCCGCCTCGGATATAGCATCGGATTTGCGTTGCTGAACGACTCCCAGCACCAGGTCGCGGACAGACTCACTCATATCCCCCTCGGCTGGTTCTCGGCTGAGCGCACCGCCCTGGCACGACAGGCGATCTCCTCCGGCGGGCCCGAGCTGGTCGGATTCATCGCCAACCTGCTGACCCCGCTAATCGGTGCCGCCCTGTTACCCGCGGCGCTCACCGCCGGACTGTTCTTCATCTCCTGGAAGTTGGGGGTGGCCGCCGCGATCACCCTGCCGCTGCTCCTCGGCGCATTGCTGGCAGGTATCCGCATCGTGCGTTCTGCCGATGAAGCGGACACCCGGGCACATAGCGCACTCACCGAACGCATCCTGGAATTCGCACGCACTCAAGCTGCGTTGCGGGCCAGCCGACGTGTGGCGCCGGCGCGCAGCCAAACCGGTCAAGCCGTCGCTGCCGCACGCGGTACCACTATGCGGCTGCTGCTGTTTCAAATTCCCGGGCAACTGATATTCAGCGTCGTAAGCCAAATCGCGCTGATCCTACTGGTCGGCACCATCACGATGCTGGCGGTGCGCGGTGAAATCGGCGCCCCCCAAGCCGTCGCGCTGATGGTCGTGGTCGTGCGGTTCCTGGAGCCCTTCACCGTCCTGGCGGATCTTGCCGGAGCCGTGGAAAACTCCCGCGCTGTGTTCGAACGCCTCAACACCATCATCACCGCAGAAGCCGCGGACCAACCGGCGCCCGCCCCCGCCTCCGCCCAAACCCCGGCCCCCCGTATCCAATTCCGCGATGTGACCTTCCGCTATCGCGACGCGGGCGAACACGTACTCAGGGGCATCAACTTCACCCTCGAACCGGGCACCACCACCGCCATCATCGGTCCGTCTGGCTCTGGGAAGAGCACCATCTTGTCGCTCATCGCCGGCCTGCAGGAACCGGAGAGTGGCCAAATACTGATCGACGGAACCGATATCGCCGCTCTGGACCCGGCCACCCGTCGCGCACAGGTCAGCATGATCTTCCAACATCCTTACCTCTTCGACGGCCCGATTCGTGACAACATCCTCGTCGGGCACCCCAGCGCGAACGAGCAACAAACCCAACAGGCCATCGCATTGGCCCGTGTCGACGAAATCATCCAACGGCTCCCCCACGCCGACCAAACCCGCGTCGGTGAAGCCGGCACCGCATTGTCGGGAGGAGAGCGTCAGCGCGTCAGCATCGCCCGTGCCCTGCTCAAACCCGCGCCCATACTGCTCATCGACGAAGCCACCAGTGCCCTGGACACCGAGAACGAGACGGCAGTCACCGAGGCCATCGGTAGCGATCCACGCGCTCGCACCAAGGTGATGATCGCGCATCGACTCAGCGCCATCCGCAACGCAGACCACGTCCTGTTCATCGATGACGGCAAGATTGTCGAGGAAGGTTCGATCGCCGAGCTCACCGAATTCGGCGGCCGGTTCGCCGAGTTCTGGCGTCAACAGGAATCCACCTCGGGTTGGCGTATCGCCGCAGCCACCCATTAGGCCGACACGGCCCGCGGCGCTGTCGATCCCGTGGTCGATCCCGTGCTACAGCGCCCCCACAGCGCTGCGGCGAGATCAGTTGCCGCCGTCTAGGTATCCGCCGCGACGAAAGTACTCTTCCCCACTGACTTCGCTTCCGTCAGCACGCCGAATACGTGTAATGACCAATCCACGGTTTGCGGCGCGATGAGCGCCGGGTCCGCACACCACAGCGCCGCCCTGTTCCTGGACCGTCACTCGCCCCGGCGTGCCGCCGTAGCGGGCCTCGGACACACGCGCCTCCAAAACCTCTATCCGCTCCGTATTGTAGAAAGCGAACGCACGAGGATACGGCTCGGACAGCGCACGAACAAACCGTTCCAGATCCTCCGCCGGCCACGCCCAGTCCAGCGCGCTATCCTGCTCAGATCGCTTGTGGCAGAAGGTTCGTTCAGCCTTGTTCTGCGGCCGCCAGGCGGCCGAGCCGGACTCCAGCGCATTCAGCGCCTCCGCCAGCACACGCGGGATCAGTTCCATCCCTCGCAGCACCAACTCGGTGCCGGTATCGGTGGGGCCGATCGGCAGTGAACGCTGTACCAGGATGTCACCCGTATCGAGCCCACTGTCCATTCGATGCACGGTCAGTCCAAACTCGGACTCACCACTGATCAATGCCCATAGCACCGGTGAGAATCCAGTAAATTTCGGCAGCAACGAATCGTGGAAGTTCAAGGTGCCGTATGGCGGTAAATCGTATAGCTCGACCGGCATCCGGTTGTACCAGCTATTGACGACGATGACGTCTGGATCGACACTCCGGACCAGATCGATCGTCTCGGCGTCGACCCTCTTGGTGAAATGCGCAGGTATGCCGTGTTCGCGCGCGAGTTCCTCGACCGGAGCTGCCCAAATCGCTTTGTAGGCATCCTCGCTCATGGGATGAGTGACCGCAAGTACGATCTCATGCCCCAGATCTATCAATGCCTGCAAAGTCCGGTAACCCCATGTTTGATACCCGAAAAACACTACGCGCATATCGTTCCTTTCCATTCTTCGCCGCTGCCCAACACGCCGATTTACGAACCCGACTGATAGCCAGCATTTTTCGATGATTCGATAACAGAGCTCGCCACCCAGACGAGGGGACTATCTGCCTTACGCTTTTAGATGCGCCACCGCCGGCAACATGCCGCGCAGCGCGGGAATCCGCAGGAACAGCGGCTTGATGACATTCAAGGCTCCGTGGACGGCACCGAAACTCTGGACCTCGACGCTGGAAATACCTGTATGCCATCGCCGTAGTAACGGGGCGATGGCGTCCCACTTGATACCCCATGGCGCAGCGGGAAACTCGTAGTTTTCGGTCGGCTTGTAGCCCTTGACCATTTTTTGGGATATGGCAGGCGAAATCGTGTCGAAGACAATTTCCACGCCCGGAAACCGGTCGATGATGGCGACAAGCAAGTGCCGAGCCTGCTCTTCGTGTAAGAACATCAGAAAGCTCTGCGCGGTAATGAGAACCGGGCCGGGGCCCACCTGCTCGAACCATGACACGTCGCAGGCATCCGCAGCAATGTAGCGGCACCGCTCGGTGGGAGCCAGGAACTTTTCCCGCACTGCGATGACCTCGTCAAGGTCAAGGCATATCCACAAAACCGTTCCGTTATCGAGGCGATGGAACTGAGTTTCCAGACCAGCACCCAGCTCGACGATTGTGCCGCTAGGGTTCTCGGCCAGCCACTGACGAACCACGACGTCGAAGATTCGAGATTTCTCACCATGCAAGCCGGTCTGGTCTTTTCCAAACTTGCTTTCATAGGGGTAGTCGATGGATTCGAACAACTCGATACACCGCGGGTCCTTCAGGACGCCATCAGACCGTTGCGCTTCGTTCGCACGGGTGTACAGCGTCCACATTGCTGTCTCCGCTACACCGCTCAGGTCGATCTGTGCCATTTCGTCACTCCTCACATCAGTACTGAAAGAACTATCGGTACAAGTACGACATTCACCCGCACGCCTACCGTGCGCGGCGGCGCCGGCGCGCTTCCTGACGAATCCGGGCACGGCCGCTACCCACGCCGGCGTCAGCCACCGCCACTGGTTCGGGATCGCTCGGATCGCTGGCGAACTCGCGGCTGGACAGGTAGACCGCCAGACTGGACACCGTCGGATACCGGAACAGGTCCACAAGGGCGATCTGGCACCCGAATTCCTCCTGCACCAGCCGCTGCGCCAACGCCAGTAGTACCGAGTTTCCGCCGATATCGAAGAAGCTGTCAGTCACTCCGAAGTGATCGGATCCGAGCACCCGCCGCCAGATCCCGGACACCCGCCGTTCGGTCTCATCACGCGCCGCCACGAACGTGCGGGCCACGCCGGCGGACTGGACCCGGGTGGGCACGATGGCGTCGTACTTGTCGCGGAGCGGCATATCGGCGAACCCCGGTACCGCCTCCGCCAGGTCTGCCACCAGCACCTGACCTGCCGGTGCCACACCGCTCAACCGAGCACGAATCGCGGGCTTGGTGTCATCCAGGCCGACCAACACATGCGGCTCGTCGTGGGCCAGTGCGACCAGCAGCGAGTTCAGCGCCGCGACGCGGCCGACGACGCGGTATCCCCTGGCCCGAGTGCCCTCGACGTGCTCTACCTGGGCCGACATCCCGACGCGGTCCCACATTGTCCACGCAACGCTGTGCGCGGCAATACCACACGTACGGCGCTGATAAAGGGCAAAGGCATCCAGATAGGCGTTCGCGACCGAGTATCCGCCGACGGTGGAACCGCCAAAGAATCCATTGACCGACGAGAAGGAGACAAAGCGAATACCGGGGCGGTGCAAGGCAATAGCATGCAGTGCGCGCGCTCCGCCGACCTTAGCCCTTGCGATATCGGCGAACTCCGCATCAGTCATCGCGGCCAACGATTGTTCGCGATAGATACCGGCCAGATGCCAGATGCCGGCCAGCTGGATGCCCCACGCGTTCTCTGCTGCCGTGACCGCATCCCATACCCGGCCGGTATCGCACACGTCCGCGACCTCGAGGCGAACCGAGGCACCTCCTGCGATATCGCATAATCTTCGATACGCCGCCAACTGCCGTTCATCGGGGTCGCGATGCCCCACGAGCAGCACCCGGCCGTCGAAGCGCTCTATCAGCATCCGCGCCAACTCGTAGGCCAGCCCACCCAATCCCCCGCTGATCAGATGCACAGCGCCGGAAGGAATCTGCGCAGCCAACGTGGCGTCATCAGGCAGCCGTTGCAGCCCCTTCACCCAACGCACGCCGTCCCGATATGCAACCTCGATGTCATTCGTGGCGTAACCCAGTTCACCCACGATGTCATCGGCACCGGCAGCCAGATCGCGGGGGTCCAGATCGATGAAGCGGACTCTCAACCCCGGCATCTCGGCCACTGCGCTACGCAGCAACACCGGAATCGGGGCAAGCTCGGGATCCGCCATGTCCGTATTCGCGACCCGCTCAATGCCCCTACCGACCACATACACTGCCGGTGGCGACTCGTTGAAACGCCCGTTGGTGACACTTCGAACTATGCGCGCCACATCGAGAAGGCTTCCTGCCAACAGTTCTGGATGATTCTTCGCCTTCGCGTCGTCTTCCTGCGGTGCGGCTAGGTATACCACGGTCTGCACTGCGCCCACCCCGGCCGGCCGGTCGGATCTCTCGGCAACATCCGCTACGGCGGCACACACCACGTGTGCACCCTGTGCACGCAACCGATCTGCCAGTAGGGAGCCAAGGGCACCCGAATCACCCAATAGCAGCACCGCGCCGTCAACGGGGACACTGGGCCGCAAACGATCGCGCCGGTGCCATAGCGGCCGGAAGAACCAGTTCGGGATGGTGTCTGTGGGCGCGCCAGACGTACGCACCCTGCGCACGATATCGGCGAACTTGCCCTCAGCGAACTGTTGTCTTAGCAGGTTGCGTTGAATCTTGCCGATGTCCGTTTTCGGGATGCTCTCCGGCGGAACAGGAATGAGCAGATCGGGGTTGGGACCGACCGCCAGCACGCGGGCACGGACATCGGCGAGCACATCCTCTTCCGCCACTGCCGCCTGGGCACTGAACACGATGGCCAGGCCGTCGGTATCGCTGCCCGGCAACCTCACCGCGATCGCTGCCACGTAACTGCTTATCACCAAAGGTGACTCCTCCACCGCCGACTCGATCGCATGGCAGGAGTAGTTCACGCCGTTGACGATGATGATGTCCTTGGCCCGGCCGGTGAGCGTCAGCACACCGGCCCGAATACGGCCAAGATCGCCCGTGTCGAACCAACCGTCGGTAGCGAATGCTTCCGCGGTACGTTCTGGGTCGGCATAGTATCCGCGCGTAACCGTAGGCCCGCTGATCTGCACCCGCCCGATCTGCCCCTCGGGCACAACCGAGCCGTCCATATCGGCCACCCGCAGCCGAGTGCCCGGTATCGGCCCGCCAAGATCAGTGAATTCATCGGTGTCAGCGGTGGTTTCTATCGAAAAGTTCTGGGAGAAGACCACTCCCGATGAGGTTTCCGACATACCCCACGAAGGCCGCATGGCATTGCGTGGCAGGCCGAAGCCCTCCATCATGCGCAGGAATCGTCGTGCGACACGTGGCACAATCGCCTCGCCACCATTGAGAATGAAGCGCAGACGGGTCAGGTCGAACTGCGCGGCGTCTGGCGTCTCGGCGAGTCGATCGGCGATCAGTCCGAATGCGAAATTCGGCGCCCATGTGTTCGTCACCCCGTAACGGTCTGCGATGGTCAACCAGCGCAGTGGATCCGCCAGCACCCACGAGGTGGCCGCATGCACCTGTCGGCAATGCACATATACGTCTTGCAGATGCGACATGACGATGCCGCCTACATGCTCCAGCGGCATCCAATTGAAGGAGATATCTTCTGGACCAAACGCATTGCTTTGCGCGGTCGACGCCGAGCGACTCAGGATATTGCGGTGCGACAGCTGCACCCCCTTAGGCTGTCCCGTACTGCCGGACGTCAACAGGAGCAACGCGACCTCATCGGGATCGGGCTCATGGTGATCGGTGTCCGGTTCGTGTGTCAGCAGATCGCCGATCAGGAGAACTCGCGCGCCCTGGTGCGCTACCGGCTGCGGGATTTCGCCGACAATCAGCGGCTGTTTCAGTGTGTGCCAGGCCGCCGCCACTTTCTCGGTGCCGCCGACCACGTTCGGGGCCACCGGCACCGGCACGATACCGCCAAGGAAACATCCCCAGATCGCGGCGACAAAGTCGTCGTTGCGGGACAGATGAACAATCGCCAGATCTCCCGGAGCCATTCCCACGGCTCGCAGTCCGCCGAGTACCCGCTGCGCGGAATCGAGTACTTCCGCATAGTTCAGTGTGCGCTCAGTACCCGATTCATCGAGGAAGACAAGCTCTGTCGTAGCTGCTTCACGTGCCGCTCGGGTCAGCGCGCCGGGCAGAGATGCAACTACCGGTATCACCGCGGGCCCGCCATGGAGCACGGAGGGCTCCTGGCCGCCGGGCTGCGCCCCGGGAGCCGCCGGTGCTTGCTTGGCCGGTGGATTCGGGTCGCTTACGAGAACGCTTGGCGCCTCGTCTATATCGGGCACGGCCCGCACCATGGTGGCTTCGGGGAGCCGTGCCGACCATTGCTCGACCAGCTCATCGTCAATCACCGGTAAACGGGCCAACGCCGCGCTATCGAGCGCTCCGGCCGGGGTAACCGGTAACGCGGCAACGGGAACGAATGCCCGCGGCACGAGCAGCGGAGGCAGCACGGTTCGCGCGATCTCCGCGAGCCGGCGCGTGCTGGCCGGAGCGGAAGTTGCGACGTAAGCAACCAACTCGGCGGTACCCGAGTTGATCCGCCGCGACAATACCGCGCAATCGTCGACCAATTCGTGATCAATCAGCACGGCTTCGACAGTGGTCAGGTCCGCCCAGCGGTTACCGTCCCAAACGCACCCCCTTACGGTGTGCGCAATCTCCACCGAGGAGTCTCGGCGCATTCGTGCCTGAATTCCCGTAGGCAGCACGCCTTCGCCGGGCCGGCCGATGCACAGCTCACCTAGTACACCAGGTGGCGCCGATCGGCCGTCTGCGGTCAGCACAGCACGTGAGGCCGGAGCGTCGTTCTTTAAATCTATTCTGCCGGAATACAACAACGCGACGAGAAGCTCGGCGAGGCTGCTGTCGAGAAGCCCAACCGCCGCATCCGTGTTCAGCGTCTCGGACTCGCCCATCGCGCGAATACCGGTCGCCGCGGCGTCGGCGACCGTGGCGTCGTCCACGACCGCTGTGGGCGCCAGCTGTCGCAACGAGTGTTCCCGATACGGCGCCGGCAGCGACGCCGGTAGCCACACCAGCCGCCCTGCACCAGCGGACACCGCTGCCACCACCGCAGCCACGAGGTCCGATCCTCGTTCGAACCCAAGCACAACCGTCCCGCCGCGTACACCTGGCATGGCGGCCACCAATTGTGCTGCCGTCTTGCGCAAGTGGGCATGTGTGATCTCCACACCGGCATCGACGATCGCCACCGAGTTTTCGGCATGCCGGAACATCGGTGCCAGGCTCTGCACCACCAGCGCCTCGCCGGCACCGAGGGGCAGGTGGCCTATCGGCAGGTGGGGCGACGCGAGCGCCGCACGCAACAGTGCGGTGTAGTCGTCACGCATCTGCTCTACCGTGGCGGCATCGAATAATTCGGTGCTGTACACGAACTGCACCCCGATGCGATCTCCGAGGGGCCAGAAGTGCATTTCCACATCGGCCCGAGTGGTGCCTGTCGGCACTCCGACGAAGGAAGCCCGCGTTCCGGCGAAGTCGAGGTCGACCGGTGGCGGACTCTGCATCGCGAACAGCACAGCCACCATCGGGTTGCGTCCGGGAAGCCTCGTAGGAGCAACCTCGTCGATGATCTGTTCGAGAGGCAGTTCCTGGTGCTCGTAGGCTCCCAGGGTTACCTCGCGGACGTGGCTTACCAAGGCCGCGAAACCGGCGTTCGGGTCGACCCGGGCACGCAACGGAACGGTGTTCACGAACAACCCGATGAGCGCGGAGACCCGGTGGTCTTCCCGGTTCGCCATCGGGGCGCCCACAACCTGGTCATCAGATCCGCTGTAGCGGTACAACAGTGCGTAGAACGCTGCGAGCAGCGTCGCGAAGATTGTCGCGTCCCTGTCGCGCCCGAATGCGGCAATCACTGCCGTATCCGAAGGCGACAGCGTGAAGTCGACGGTAGCTCCGTGAAACACGTTGCGCGAAGGGCGGTCGCGGTCGAACGGCAGCGCTGGTGCGCTCAAGTCCCCTGCCAACTGCGACCGCCAGTACGCGAGATGACGCTCTCGCGTAGGTGCCGACATGAGCTCGTGCTCTTGCTCGGCCAAGTCGCCGATCTGCAGCTCCAATGACGGCAATGCCGCAGGAATACCCCCGACTTCGGATGCGTAGAGTTCGCGCAGTTCCTTGCATATGACACCGATGGACCAGCCATCGACGATGATGTGGTGCATCGTCAACACCAAAAGGTATTCACCGTCCTGCACGTCGAGCAGATGTGCCCGCAGCAGCGGTCCGCTGCTCAGGTCGAACGGGGTGCACACCAGCTCAAGCACCGCCGTGCGCACCTCGGGACGCGCTATGGGCGGTAACGAGTGCGCCGCGGAGGATTCGATTGCCGTCAACGGAACCGGTACCGCCGAGTCGGCAGCCACCGCCTGCATCACTTCGCCCTCCACCTCGACGAAGGTTGTCCGCAGGATCTCGTGTCGGGAAACCATTCCCGCGAGCGCGCGCTGGAGCGCGTCACGGCGCACCGCTCCGCGGAAATGCAGGACGATCGGGACGTTGTAATAGTGGCTGCCGGGTTCCAGCCGACTCAGGAACCACATGCGCTGCTGCGCGAAGGACGCCCGGAAGAGAATGATCTCCTCACCCGACTCAGGTGCGGGACGGTAGTCGACGGCTGTCACTCGTGCACTCCCTCAAGCAGTATGACGCCGTCCGCGGTACGCCGCGCGGCACGTCCGCGACGTGCGGGCGGTGTGGGCGGAGTTGAAGCGTCTTGTTTCGTCGGCACATTCGTCATGGCTGCGGCGATATCGGCCACGGTTGTAGATTCGAGCAATTGCCGCATGCTTACTTCGATCCCTAGCGCATTGCGTTGTTCGGCGGCAATCTGCATGGCCAGTAACGACTCACCACCGAGTTCGAGGAAGCGGTCGTTTACGCCGATGCGGTCGTAGCCGAAGAAACGCCTCCAGATGGCGGCGATGCGTTCCTCCAGTTCCGAACGGGGTGCGCAGTACTCCGTCGCGAGTGTCGGCCGCTGATTGAATGACGAGTTCGCCGATGCCGATTCCTTCGGCATCGGTACCGATTCCTGCCCCTCGTGTGCCGCTGTGGCCGTCGGACCACACAGTGCTATCGCGGGCACCGCGGGCGCGGTGAGTACCTCGGCCAATCGGTCTGGCGTCACCGCGCTCGCGCCGCAGGCCGAACTGTCGACAAAGGTCCAGTCCGCGACACCGGCCCGGTATCGGACCGCGAGGGTGCCATGGGCGTACGCCTCGGTCATCGCGGCGTCGATGGATTCCGTGCCCGGCCCGGTAAGCATCATGCGTTGCGCCGACGGTTCCGATGCCGCGATCTCCTCGATCGCGGCGACCGCCCGATCGAAGTCCGGATGCAGAGTGCGCACCGGCTCCGGACGTTCGGCGATAATCAGCGCATGGTCACCTGCCGGACCGGAGTCATAGATGGTCGAACCGGCGAATCCGTTGGCGTCAAGCAACGCCGCCCACTGCTGCGGCGCCACCAGCGGTGAATCGGTCCGCATGTCGTCGTCGAAATCGAGCCAACCGGTCAACAGCGGATCGATCAGTGAGTCGCCGCGCCCTTCACACGTGGCTTCCAGTATGAACACCAGGCCGCCGGGGGCGGTGAATGCGGCGGTATTGCGAATAGCGCCAGTCAGGTCCGGTGCCACATGCAACACATTGAACGCCAGGACGACGTCGAACGCATCGAGCGGCACACTCTGTCCGGCCGGATCCGCGACAATATCGAGCGCGGCGAAGCGTACGAAATCCAGCCCCTCCGATTCGGCCTGCTGCTGAGCGGCCACCACAAAGGACCGGCCGATATCGGTGACGTGGTATTCCACCGCGCCGGGCGGCAGGCCGCGCAGCGCATGAATCACCGGCCACGTCAAATAACCTCGGCCCGCACCGATTTCAAGAACGCGCAGCGGTCGCGCCGGGGAGGCGTTCACGGCCAGCCCGGCGAGCGTCCTGCCGATCAAGTCGCGGTATGTAGCGAAATCGCTGTGCACGATGCGTTGTTCGGTAACGGTCCGATACAGACCGTCATCCCCGCCCGGCGTGACGACCTCATTGCCGGCAATCCGCCCACGCAGGACGTCGTCATATCCCCCGACGCATTGGTCGAGTAGCTGGGCCCATGACGCCAGCTCGGGATGGTCGGCGCACCAGCGCCCGAGGTCTGGCACGGCCGTAGGTGCCTCCTTGAGGACCCGCAGCCTGCCGTTCTCGCTGGCAACGATTCCGTCCTCGCTCAAAATGCGGATAAACGCGTCCACCATCTTGTGGTAGTCCGGCACCACTCCCAGTCGGGCAATCAACTCGGCGCGTGAGAACTCGGCTCCTGGTGTCAGGGCTACACCCGCGCTTCGCAAGTGCGCACATACGTGCCGGGTGCACAAGTCGTCCAGCGCATTCGACGCCGATGCCGATCCCTGGACGGCCCCAACCTCAATCGACTCTCCACGCAAGTCTGCAGCGGCGTTCGACCACGCTGCCGCGGTCCCCTGGACGGGCTCGCCGTCCAGGATCCAGCGTCGCCCGTTGCGATAGGCGACCGTCCGATTGACGCCGGGCACGGAGAGTTCCGCAATCAGCGTTCGAACATCAGGCCGGTCCATGTCCACCACATCCACGGTGCGCGCTTCGGCGCTACGCCGTAGCCATTGGGCCGCGCCGAACGCGAGCCATTGGCGGGCATCGAGCTCTTCTGCCCCGGTGACATCGAAGGCGTTGGACAGGCACACGTGCACCGACACCCCTGAACCCGCGACATCCACGGCATCCACCAATTGCGCGTACCGATCGCGGTCAATCCTCGCTGCGTGGGCATCGCCAAGGAAGACCACGTGCTCGTATTCGCCCGAGGCGGGTGCCAGCCCCGGCTCCAGCAGATCGACAGCGGTGCCGATTGTTTCGGCGAACTCGGCGGCGAACTGACGAGCCTCCGTCCCCTCGCCGACCAGAACCAGCCAACGCGCCGTGGGCAACTCCGCAGCGGGAATCACCGGTGTGGTGCTGCGCCACACCGGGACAGTCGCCTCTGGACTGGCGATCGGCTGTATACCGTCGGACGGGGCGATCCAGTATCGCTGCCGCTCGAAGGGATAGCCCGGCAGTTCGACACGTGCCGGACGCCGGCCGCCCGAGAACAGGCTCCAGTCGATGTCGACGCCGTACTCCCATGCCTTTCCCACGGCCGCAAGCAATGCGCGCCGGTCGCTCCGCCGGTCGTCGCGGTGCCGCATCGTGGCGAAAGCCGCGAATGAGGCGTCACCTTGCGGCTGGGCAAGTCTGGTCAAAGTCTGGCCGGGGCCAACCTCCAGCAGGACGGCATCTGGTAAGCCGGCCAGCTCACCGAATCCCGCGGCCAATTGCACCGGCTCACGGCTGTGCCTGATCCAGTAACCCGGATCGATCGCCTCTTCCGGCCGGATCCAGGTACCCGTGACATTCGATAGGTACGGTACTCGCGGCGGGCGCAGCGTAACACCGGCCAAGATATCCGCGAACTCGCCGAGCACGGGGTCCAACTCTGGAGAATGCACGGCCATCGATACCCGCACGCGCTGGAATTGCACGCCACGTATTTCCAATTCCTGTTCCAGTGCCCCAATTTCGGCAGCTGGTCCGGAAACGGTGCACGAGGATGCGTCGGTGATACCGGAAACAACGAGCCGACCGCTCAACAACGGCGTGACATCGGCTGTCGGCAACAGGATGCTCGTCGTGGCACCACCCATTCGGGCGAACAACCGTCCGCGCGCCGAAACCAGCGGCAGGACTTGATCAATATCGATTACGCCGGACAGGCATGCCGCTGTGTATTCGCCGAGGCTGTGCCCGAGCATCGCGTTCGGTGTCAGCCCCCAGGCCGCAAGCTGAGTCGCCAGTGCGTACTCGGTGGCCACCACGGCCGGGAAGACGACATCGAGCCGCTGCTCATCGAGCCCCCCGTCCCCATATAGATGGCTGCGCAGGTCGATATCGCAGTGCTGCACCAGGATCTGAGCGCACTGATCGATCGACGACCGGAAGACCTCCTCGGTTTCGTAAAGTCCACGGCCCATCCCGACGTACTGCGCCCCGCCTCCCGGCAACAACAAAACCAGCGGTACCGCTCCGTCACTAGCGCGGGTCGCCTGCGCAGGAGCCGTCAGCAGCGACACCGCCTGCTTCGCCGACCCACACACCACCGAACGCCGATAGGGCAGTTTTCGGCGGCCCCATTGCAGAGTGTCGGCAACATCTGCTGGATCGACTTCACTATTGCTACGGACATAATCGGCCAGTTGCTTGGCTTGTTGGTCCAGCGCTGACGGGGTGGCGGCCGACAAAACCAGCAAGGACTCGAGGCCGCCATCGGTCCCGGGGGACTCAGCCTCGACGTGATCCGGTGCCTGTTCCAGCACCACGTGCGCGTTGGTGCCGCCGATCCCGAAGGCGCTCACACCAGCGCGGCGCGGTCCGTCTCCCTCGGGCCAGTCCACAGTGTCGGCCGCCACGCGGAACGGACTACCGGCCAGGTCCAGCAGCGGATTCTCGGCGCTGTAGTGCAGATTCGCGGGTATTACGCCATGCTCGATGGACAGCACGGCCTTGATGAGCCCCGCCACCCCGGCTGCGGTGTCGGTATGACCGATATTCGTCTTGGCGGAGCCCAGCATGCAGTAGCCAGTCCGATCAGTGGATTCCCGGAACGCCTTGGTCAGCGCCGCCACTTCGATGGGATCGCCCACCGGCGTACCCGTCCCATGTGCCTCGACCATGCCGATCGAACTCGCCTCTACCCCGGCAACCGCGTGCGCCGCCATGATGACCTCGCTCTGGGCAGTGACACTGGGGGCGGTGAACCCGGTCTTGTGCCGTCCGTCGTTGTTGACCGCGCTTCCCTTGACAACGGCCCGGATTCGGTCGCCATCGGCCAGCGCGTCGGACAGACGCTTGAGCAGCACAACTCCCACGCCGTCACCTGGAAACATGCCTGCCGCGGCGGCATCGAAGGCCCGGCACCGGCCATCAGGAGAGAGCGGCCCGTTAGGTGTGTGTCGATAACCCTTGCCCGGGTGAGGATTCAAGCTCACTCCACCGGCCAAAGCCAGGTCACATCGATAGTCCAGCAGTTCCTGACATGCCAGGTGTACCGCCACGAGCGACGTCGAACATGCCGTGCTGACCGCAATACTCGGACCGGTCAGATTCAGATGGTAGGAGACTCGGCCGGGAAGCGACCCCGGCGAATTGGCGAATCCGGCCGGCAATGCATCTGCCGAAGAAGGACTGACACCCAGATGGGGAAGCACATTGGCGATGAGGTAGCTCGATTGTCCGGAGCCCGCGTATACCCCGACCAGTCCCTCGTAGCGATCCGGGTCGTAGCCGGCCTGCTCGAACACGTGGTAAGCGCACTCGAGGAAGAGCCGATGCTGCGGATCGATCATCGCGGCCTCGGCCGGCGGGTAACCGAAGAATGTGGCGTCGAAGAGTTCGATTCCGTCAATAGCGGCCTCGCGGCGCACCCACCCGGGCGCCGCCGCCAGCCCATCCAAAGATCGTGCTCCTTCTCGTTTTTCCGAAAGTAGCGACCAGTACTTGTCGACGTCATCGGCTCCGGCGAAGCGGCACTGCATCCCGACGATGGCAATATCGGCCAGCCCTGTCTCGGTGGTCGGTGCATCCATCTCCACGGTCACTTAAGTTGTTCTCCCACCTTGCTGTTGATGGCACGGCGCTCTACCAATTCGGCAAGATCGGCGAGGGTCGCGCCCTGGTCCCAGAGTTCGGCTACCGATACCTTGATGTGGCAGCGCTCCCCTATCGCCGTGACGACGCGAGCCGCGATCAGGGAATCACCCCCCAGGTCGAAGAAGTTGTCGTCTGACTCAACACTCGGTACCCCAAGGGCCTCGCACCAGATCTGTTCCACCACAGCCGCATCCGGTACATCGGTCTGGGTGGACGCGGTCACCAACGGCACCTGCACAGCGGGCGCAATGGGTGCCTGCACCGGTTTGTCGAGAACAGAACGCGGCGGACTCATCCACAACCGCTCCCGTTCAAAAGGATAGGTGGGCAAGGGTACCCGTGGCCGTGATGCGCCGAAGTGCTGCCATGCCAGCTCGGCGCCACCCGCCCACAAGCGCCCGGCTGCCGCCAAGGCGACGGTCGCACTGTCGCCGGTCCGATCGCCCAGCATCGAAACAACTTCGGATGCCGGCGTATTCGCGGCAACAATGCCACGCAGGGTATGACCGGGACCGACCTCGACAAGCAGCGCGTCCGGGTACTCGGCACACAGCGTGGTCAGGCCGCGCGCGAACTGCACCGTCTCACGCAGCTGCCGACCCCAGTACTCGGGTTCGGTAGCCTGCGCCCCGGTGATCCAGGTACCCGTCACATTAGATATGAATGGGACCTGCGGCTGTTGTAACCGCATCCGCGCCACGGCGGCCGAGAAACTGCTGACCGCCGGGTCCACCAGCGCGGAGTGGAAGCCCCGATTCACCGGTAGGCGGGTACAACGCACACCCACATTCGCTCCCGTACTCAGGAGTGCCTCGATCCCCTCTTCCCTGCCGGCGACAACGATTTGCTCCGGGCCGTTGACAGCGGCCACCGACACTCCTTCGGGCAGCAGCGCGGAAACGACCTCGAGTGACCCGCCGACCGCGGCCATCGCGCCGGATGGGCACTGCTGGATCAGGTCACCGCGCCGTGCCGCCAGCTGAACTGCCTCCTCGATCGTGAATACTCCGGCAGCGCAGGCGGCGACCAGCTCACCGATGCTGTGGCCGAGCATGGCGACGGGTTGCACACCCCATGCACCGAGGAGCTGGGAAAGCGCGTATCCGACCGTGAACAGCGCGGGCTGTGTCAGGCGAGTCTGCATGAGCGCCGCGTCCGTGGCCTCATCTCCCTCGGCACACAACATCGTGCGCAGATCCACCCCGATCAACGGCTCGAACAGAGTTGCGCACTCATCGATGTGCCTGCGGTACATGGACGACGTCGTGTACAGCTGTTCGCCCATGCCACTGAACTGGCTGCCCTGCCCAGGAAACAGAAACACAACCGGCCGGGGCTTGTCCGCGGCGGTGCCGGTCCGAAATGGAGCATGCCCTGTGCCTTCGAGCACCTGTAGCGCCTCGGGCCTGTCCGCGCATACCGCGGCGAACCGATGGCTGAAAGCTCGCCGCCCCAGACGCAATGTGGCGGCAACAGCTGCCAGATCTTGTTCGGGATGCCGTGCCAGATGGTGCGCCAGATTCTTCCGAGCGGCCTCGAGAGCCGGAGCGGTGCGTGCAGAGAGCACCAGCAGGTGCGCGCCCTCTTGAGACTTGGGAGGCAGCTCGGCACGCGGCGGTTCCTGCAGTACGGCATGGGCATTGGTACCGCCCATGCTGTACGAACTGACACCCGCGCGACGCGGCTTTCCGCCCGGTGCATTCCAGCGCCGCAGCCTCGTCCCCACGTAGAAGGGGCTCTTCGAGAATTCGATCTGCGGGTTGGGCGCCGTGAAGTTGGCGGCGGGCGGATACATCCGGTGCTGAAACGCCAGCAAGACCTTGATAAGGGCGAGGACTCCGGACGCAGGTCCCGTGTGTCCGATATTCGGCTTCAGTGTGCCGAGCCGGCAGGCCTGTGTTCGCGTGTCCCCGGCTTCGCGAAAGGCTTTGTGCAAAGCGGCGATCTCGATCGGGTCGCCCAGGGGCGTACCGGTGCCGTGTGTCTCCACATAATCGACAGTCTGTGCCGGCACCTCGGCTACCGCCAGCGCCTCCGTGATGACCTCAACCTGACCACTGATACTGGGCGCCGCAAAGCCGGCCTTGTTTCCGCCATCGTTGTTGACGGCGGTTCCCCTGATAATTCCCAGTATCGAATCACCGTCCGCGACAGCGTTTGACGCACGTTTGAGCAGGACTATGCCGATGCCGTCACCGACCAACGTGCCGTCGGCGGACGCGTCAAATGCCCGGCACCGACCGGACGTGGAAATGGCTCCGCTCTCGGTAGCCACATATCCGGCAGTCTGCGGAAAGGTGATGGAGGCGCCACCGGCCAGTGCCATGTCAGATTCACCGGTCAAAACACTCTGTACCGCAAGGTGAATGGCAACCAGCGAGGTAGAGCAACCCGTGCCCAACGAGATACTGGGACCGCGCAAATTCAGCTTGTAGGAGACGCGGGGCGCCAGGAAATCGTTCTCGGTAGCCAGCGCGGTCTGCAGATATTCGGTTCCGTTGAGATTTCCGTAATCCGTTGACAGGACTGCCCTGTAGTACGTCGAACCGGCACTGCCTCCGAACACACCGACCGAGCCGTCGTACCGCTGCAGGTCATAACCTGCCGATTCGACGGCTTCCCAAGCGCATTCGAGGAAGAGCCGCTGCTGCGGATCAATTGAGCGCGCCTCGCTAGGAGCATATCCGAAAAACTTGGTATCGAAGTCGGCCACATCGGCCAGAATCGGCCGAACCCGCACCAATCGCGGATCGCGAAGTTCCTCGGGCGTGACACCCGCCGACAGCAGTTCCTCATCAGTGAACCGAGTGAGGGATTCCTCTCCCGCACAAAGATTCGTCCAGAACTCGTCGAGACTGGCGGCACCGGGCACCCGGGCAGCGATTCCGATCACCGCCACGTCGTCGTCCCGAACCTCGTGGACCTCACTGGCTTCCGACTCGCCGTCGAGTTCTGCCCACCACTGGCGCACGGTCTCCAGAACCGCGTCCCGCTCGGCGGCGAGGTAGAAATGTCCGCCAGGAAAGGTCGCCGATCGATAGCCACCTCGTGTCACGTCGGCCCAAAGATCCATATCCGCTGGATCGATCGCTTCATCATCGCCCCACAGCGCGAGAATCGGTGCATCCACTGGAGGTTTCGGCTCTGCCCGGTATTGCTCGACTAGGTGAAAATCTGCCCGCAGACCCGCAACGACCAGATCACGCAGCGCCGTTACATCGAACGCGCTGGCTTCACCCGTGGCGGCGCTCACCTCGCCCGTGGCCGAACGTCCGTACGCGACGAACGCTTCATCATCCATGTCCCGTAATCCGCGGCTACGGACCAGGTGCGGCGCCGTGTACGAGGAGACACATAACCGGAGCTGCCGAAATCTGTCCGCCGTCTCCAACCGCCGCGCGACCTCAAAGGCCACCAGTGCTCCCATGCTGTGGCCGAACAGATAAAGCGGCCGATCGCCCACGGTCAACAACGCCTCAGCCACACCGTCGGCGAGCGCGCCCAGACTCGACGGTAGTTGTTCGGAAATTCGGTCCTCGCGCCCCGGATACTGCACGACATGCACCGAGAAATCCGGATTGGTCAACCACGAGCGGTAGAAGGTCGCTCCACCGCCCGCATGCGGGAACACCACCAACGCGGGATGCCGATCGGGTTCGAAAGCTCCCCCCCGCAGCCATTTGCGCTGAAGTTCCGCCGCTGTTGAAGAGTGCTGCATCACTGGATCTACCGCCTTTGCCGTTGCTGTGATAGACGCTGAGCCCGGGCATCACGCCCACGCTCGGCTCGAGTGCGCGCGGCGACGAGCCCGCCGCCGTCCATTGATTCGGATTCGGTGCCCCCGTCGCGGGCGGCGTTCAGGTACGTGGCGAGCTCCGCGACGGTCGGATGTGCGTACAAATCGAGCAGCGATACAGAAAAACCAAGCTGCTCCGAAAGTTTGGCCTGAACGCGAGCCAGTAACAGCGAATGCCCGCCCATGTCGAAAAAGTTGTCGTCAACGCCGATGCGGGGAACCTTGAGCACCACGCGCCACAGGTCGACCAACACCCGCTCCATGGCGTACCTCGGTTCGAGGTAGGGCACGATCGCTGCGCTCACCTCGATGGGAATTCGCTGTATCGCAGCGCGATCGATCTTGCCCGACGCCAGCTCCGGCAACGTGTCGAGGATGGTTCCGGCCGGCGGCACGAGATGCTCCGGCAATCGTGTCCGTAGCCAGTCACGCAGTTGCAGCCAGGTCAGCGCCGGATCATCGCTGGCACAGTAGCCGACCAATCGGTCGCCTTGCGCCATGACCACGGCGCGACGGACGCAGGGATGCGAGGTAAGCGCATTCTCGATCTCTTCCGGCGCGATCCTGCGACCCCGGATTTTCAACTGATTGTCCACCCGCCCAAGGAACTCGATGGTGCCGTCGGGCAGAAAGCGTGCCTGGTCGCCGGTCCGGTAGATGCGAGCGCCCGGGGTGCCGGACACCGGGTCCGCGACGAACCGCTCAGCGGTGCGCACCGGATCTTCGACGTATCCGCGTGCCAGTTGCACGCCTCCGATATACAACTCACCGGCAACACCGGGCGGCACCGGGTGTAGCAACGTGTCGAGGATGAAGACCTGGCTGTTGCCAATCGGGCTGCCGATGGTCACACCACGTCTGCGTGAACCGGACCGGTAGATCTCGTAGGTACACGCCACGGTCGCTTCGGTGGGCCCGTATCCGTGATACATGGGAACCGCGCAGGCAGAAAGAAACCGCTCAAGCAGCTCGGGGGTCAGCACCTCGCCGCCGGTCCACACCGAAGCCAACGAACGTGTCGCGTCGGCGAACTCGGGCCGATCCAGCATGGGGTCCAGCAGTGAGGGCACCAGATCGATGAACGTCACACCGGTGCGTCCGATCAGATCGAGCAAGTACGCAGGGTCCGACTCTGCCCCTGGCTTGGGCAGCACCACCCTGCCACCGCTGACCAGCGGCAGCAATATCTCGTTGATTCCCATGTCGAATCCCAGTGACGACTTGTGCAGTGCGACATCGCCGGCGCCGAATCCCAGGACATCGGCTTGCCACAACAGTCGGTTACAGATTCCTGCATGTGTCACCATCACCCCCTTCGGAGCGCCCGTGGAACCGGACGTGAAGACCACGTACGCAAGGTCGGACATCTGAGAGCCGAACGAAGGGGCGCGCGCAGCCCTTGCGCTCGGATGATTCTCATCCAGACTCAGCACCGGTATCTCCAGGCTCGGCAGCCGTAGCGCCGGGCCACCATGGGTGAGTACCGCCGCCAGGCGGGCGCTTGCGCAAACCTCGGCTATCCGGCTCGGCGGCCAGGCCGGTTCCAGCGGCACAAACGCGGCACCGGTCTTCAATACGGCAAGCAAGGCCACCGCGAGGTTCGTCGACCGCTCCATATTGATCCCGATAAGACTGTCGTAACCGATGTCGAGGGAACGCAACAACGAGGCCAGCCGTCCGGCATGCTCATCCAGCTGACCGTAGCTAAGGTGCGCGTCCTCGGTCACGACCGCCAGGGCATCCGGATTCTGTCGGACATGCCGCTCAAAAAGTTTGTGCAGTGGTGCACTGACGAGATGGCGGGTGTCGTCGGTGGCATTCCAGTCGTGAACAATGCGCTGGTGTTGACGCTCGGTGAGTAACGGGAAATCACGCACACACTGCCCTGGATTCGACACTCCATGGGCCAACACCGACGCAAGATGCTCCAACACTTGCTGTATGAATTCCGGCGCGTACTTTCCGGTGCGGAAGCTGGCCGCCAGGACTTGCCCGTCGACCAGGTCGATCGCGAGGTCGAACATCGACGTCGCATTGCGAAGTCTCAGATCAGTGGCCGTCGTTCCGGCTAGCTGCAATTGGCTCGTGACCGAGCGAGTCGCCGCGAACATGACCTCGAACAATGGTGAACGGCCGGTCGTTCTTTGCGGTGCAACCCGTTCAATGATCGTCTCGAAGGGGATGTCGCGGTTGTCGCAGGCTTCGAAGAACGCCGTTCGGGCGCGCCCCAGCAGATCCATAAAGGTGGTCTCGCCGTCGACGTTCAGCCGCATCGCCAGGGTATTGGTGAAATTTCCCCACACACCTTCGATTTCGGACGCATCGCGGATCAGTGCCGGTATCCCGATCACCACATCCGTTGCCTCCGTATACCGGTGCAGTACCGCGGCCAGTCCCGCAAGCGCAATCGTGAACGGCGTGGTCTTGTGCTCCTCAGCAAGATCTCGCAGTCCGGCGACAGCGGCATCCGGCAAAGCATGCCGGCACCGACCACTGGTTGTGCCGCGTTGCCCTGAAGACTGCGCCGTAACCGGAAAGCCAACAATGGCCGGCGCTGGGGTAAATCGGTCGACCCAGTACTGCAGCTGACCGTCGAGGTCACCGCGCCTGAGTCGTTGTTGTTCCCACACGGCGTAGTCCGCGTATTCGAGGTCCGGAGCCGTTGGCGCAGAGCCACTCTGGCCCGTCTCGAAGGCGTACTGTCCGGACAGATCAGCGAACAACAGGTCCCAGGTGATCTCGTCCGCGGCGACATGGTGCAGCACCAGAATCAGAAAATGCGTATGGGCTGAGGCCCGCAAAAGCTCCGCTCGCACCGGGTTTTCCAAAGCCAGATCAAAAGGGCGATCAACAATCTCCCGCGTGCGGGTGTGCACCGCATCCTCAAGTCGGCCCGACGCATCGACATCGATGTCCACCACCGAAAGCGTGAAATCTGCAGCGTCCCCGATCAGTTGTATCAGCTCGCCATCAGCGCCATGCCCGCAACGCGTCCGCAAAATGGCGTGCCGTTCGACCAACTTGCCAAGACTCCTACACAACGCGCCGACATCGAGCGGTCCATCAATTCGGAGACCGACCGGCATGTTGTAGGCACCCTCGTCGGGAAAAAGGGTTTGCGCGAACCACATCCGCCGCTGCGTTGAAGATAGGGGGACCACAGCCATGGGCGATCGCGCCTGAACAGTCGTGTTCTGGGCGCCAGCGGCCGAGCCCGTGAGCCCACGTTCGGCCAGTACTGCCCGTAGCAATCGCAAGCGCTCCGCAGCGGCCGCGTTGCCTGCCCGGGACGTCGACATTCTTATGTCTCCTTTGTCCATTGACGCCGCATGATCACAGCGGGTTTGCACGATCGGGTTCGTACAGCGTTGGACGCAGAGCCGAAAGTGCTTCGGGGCAAAGTGGATTCACCCTCATGGCAAGTAGATAAGCCTATCGTTACTTTGGCAAGGCTAGCCTATATCAATCGATTTCGTTAGGGTCAGCTCAATGCGCCGCGCATGCGGGCCGCACGGGAGGCGCACAACGAAGGCCTCGACAATTAGGTAAGCCAATGCTAATTTACCCGAACTGATGAGTTGTTGGGGCAGGCCTTGAAATCACCGAAAGGCTGTGGGTTGAGTAGTCAGGAACGGGCGGTTCGGCCCGAATACGGCACGACCGAGCACGTGAGCTTGCGGGGCTAGCTGGATGTCGGCCCCAATCTGGATGGCATTTCCCCCCGAGGTGCATTCGGCGCTACTCAGCGCGGGACCTGGTCCGGGTCCACTGCTGGCGGCGGCGGCGCAATGGCACGCGCTGTCGTATGAATACTCAATGGCTGCAACAGAACTGACTCAACTACTGGGAGTGACAGCGGCAGGAGTATGGCAAGGATCCAGCGCCACGCAGTACGTGGCCAGTCACACGCCGTACCTGGCCTGGCTTACTCAACAGAGCGCAACGAGTGCCGCCAACGCTGCACTGCACGAGACCAGCGCAGCTGCCTACACCACGGCCCTGGCAGCGATGCCGACATTGCCCGAGTTGGCGACGAACCATACTGTTCATGGCATCTTGGTGGGCACCAACTTCTTTGGGATCAATACGATCCCAATTGCCCTCAACGAAGCCGACTATGTTCGAATGTGGGTGCAGGCCGCTACCACGATGGGTGTCTACCAAGGAGTTTCGAGCACCGCGGTGGCCGCAGCCGCGCCCACCACCACCTCTCCATTAATCATGCCCCCTGGCAGCGAGTTGAGCCGGATGGCCGCCGATATGTCCGGATTCGCCGCACAGGCGCAGGCCACCGAATCCGGCTCGGCGCTGGACAGCAGCAACAGTGTTATTGATCAGCTGTTGAATTTCTTCCGCGACCCGCTGGGCACACTGCGCCAGATCATCGAGGATTTCATCCGAAATCCTGGGGCCGCGCTAGCCACCTGGCTGCCTTTCCTGCTGGTACTCGCATCGATGACGTATGTGCTTTTTGCGCAGGTGTTTTGGCTGTTCTGGGCAGCGTTGCTTTCGGCGCCTCTCTGGTTGCCACTACTGATCTTGGCGGCCTGGCAGTATCTACAACCCCCCGCCGTCGACGCGGCTCCGGCCGACGAAATTCGGCCCGAGCTAGGCAGCACCGTCAATGGCCAGCGAGAGCACATAGAGCCCCTCCCTGCAATCGCATTGGCTCCCACGGCCACACCGGTACCGACCGCAAGTGCGTCGGCCCCCTCGGCCCCGGCACCGGCCCCCGCACCGACTGCCGCTGGCGCCGGGTTTGCGCCATATCTCGTAGGGGCGATACCCGACGAACCACCCGCCATCCAGTTCGGACCGACGCTCAATGAGGGCAACAAGGCCCAGGCGCCGGCCTCCGGGATCTCTGCCGCGGCAGCGGCGGCAGCGTCTGCCCGCTCGCGGGCACGACGTAAACGTGGTGCACGGGTGAAAGACCCAGCCCCGCAATACATGGACATGAACGTGACAGTCGATGCCGACTACGGTGAGCCGCCCGGATCGGCACAGCGCCAAAGCACCGCCTCGGCTCGTGGTGCCGGACATCTCGGATTGGCCGGCACCAGTCCAAAGACCACGGCTACCGCTGCAGGTCTTGTCGCGCGCGGCAGTGCCGGCAGCGACACCGATGTGCCGGAAACCGCCCGGATCGTGCCCATGATCCCCACCACGTGGAGTACAGATTCTGATGAAGCTATCGACTGAGCCGGGGTTAACCGACGGCTAGCTTGCATGTCACGACCATCGGTCAGACAGTTGCCACCAGGAACTCCTCGGCAGAGAGTCCGGCGGCGGGCACATAGCGCTCAATCAGTTCGCGGCCGGACACGTATGAGGCTTGCGCAAAACCGCATTCGCGAGCTAGCGAGAGCATCTCCTCGGGAGCGAAGAAGCTCAGCCACGGCGTACCGGCGGCGGCTGCCCTGGCGACGATCAGTTGCCGAACGGTGCGCGCGCTCTCGTTGAGCAGCGCATCCGGCAGCAGGAAGGTCATCGCCAACGTGGAACCCGTTGCAAGTGAGGCACATTGACGTAATGTCGCAACGATGGCCGCACGGGTCAGATACATGCTGACGCCCGTGGACGCGACCACGGCGGGTCTACCGGAGTCGAATCCCGCGATCTCCAGTTGCTCCCGCCAACATGCTCCTGCCTCGAAGTCCACGGGGACCAGCCGCTGCCAACGTGGTATCTGGAAGCCGCAGTCGGTCAGCCGTTTTCTTTTCCAGGCCTGCGTCTCGGGCCGATCGACTTCAAAAACTGTGAGCCGCTCGCCCGCATCGGGATGCCGCTGCACGAACGTGTCCAGCCCTGCCCCCAAAATGACGTATTGCCCCACGCCCTCCGCCGCACGACGTTTGACGAGATCCTCGACAAAGCGAGCCCGGGCCACCATGCCCAAGCGGGAATCGACAGTTCCATGCGGATCCATATCGGGACGTTCACGCCAATCCTCTTCGGGCGCCGCCAATTGCAGGCCAACGAGGTCGGTCAGCACATGCGGCGGTGGATCGAGTTCCACGTGCAGAGCCCGCCACAAGGCGGTACGTAGCGCCGTGTGGTCTGGCTTCCCTGCGGCGGGGTTGCTCACGAGATCACTCGCCGATTGGGGCCTGAAGACTAAGAACTCTGCCGTCGGGGTCTCGCACCGTCATCGCCCGAGAACCGAAGTGTGTTTCCTCGAATTGGGTCACGACATCGAGGACAGGGTCGGCGACGAACGCGTCGGCAGCTGGCACCTTGAAGACCAATTGTGTTGCTGTTGGCTCGCTCTCGGGTATTTCGGCGATAAACAGGTACGGACCGGTCTTGTTGCGCAGTTGACCCGAATTGTGGTCGGTCTCGAAGTCAAGTTCGTAACCGAGTGCTTGGTAAAACCGGGCAGCCCTGCCCCAGTTGTGCGTTGTCAGGAATACCGCTTCGATGCCATCGGTGCTCATCAAGCCTCCTTCAGAAGTCGCCACTGTCTACCGTTCATCGGAGTCGAGGTAGTCGCGCAAGGCCTCTGCCACAAGCGCCGACAGCGACATGTCCGTCTCGATGGCGCGGTGTTTGACCTGACGGATCAAACTCAACGGCAGATAGACGTTGAACTGCTTGACTCCCTCATCTCCCATGATGCTAGCATGCTAGCACGGTGGGAAAGCGTCCGTGCCGAGGACCTCACCATGGAACTCCCTATCCCGCCATCACGTCGCGCAGGCTCTTGGGTCGCATATCGAGCCAGTTGGCCTCGACGTATTCCACACAGTCAGCCCGCGAGGCCGCACCGAAGACCACTCGCCACCGCTCCGGGATCTCGATGGCGTTGGGCCACAAACTGTACTGCTCCTCGTCGTTGACCAGAACGTAGAAGGTGCCGTTCTCGTCATCAAATGGGTTGGTACTCAACAATTTTCCTTTCACGACGAACCGAATCGGTGCCGCTGTGCCCACCGAGCACTCGATCTGACAACAACCCGAGACAGCTGAGATTGGGAAACCCCGGCCCCTGAGTCAGACCCGAAAGCGTCGGAAGAATGAGCTTGGGCGTGAGGCCGTTGACGGACAGATCGTGTCCGAGCGATTCCTGCAACACGTTGCCGTCCACCGGAGCACCGAGCTTGAGCTCCATGAGATCAAGGGCACTCTGGTCGAACAACGGCAGGAACCAGAGTGCGTCAGCGCCCGCCCCGTCGATCACCAGATCGAAGCCGTGCACGGTTTCGGACGGCTCCCCAGCACGGTCGCTGCGCAGCGTCAGCCTGATCCGGTCATCCAGCGCGACCGCATGAGCGACCCGGCCGCGCAGATGCCGGATGCGGTCGTCGGCCAGCAGCGAGTCCTGCACACGTGCTGAGAAAACCCCACGGTCGGTCCGGTTCAGCGCGTCGCGGCGCTCCTCCATCGTGTGGTGCAGCCATCCGGTCGGATCACTGAACAGCGCGTTCTCGAAGTACCCTTCACCACGGGTAAACAGCGTGACGCCTGGCGAGATGACGGTGACGGTGGAAACCCGGTGTCCGAATAGTTCGTTGAGTACCGAGGCGGCGGTCTCTCCGCCACCGATCACGGCAACGCGCTCAGCGGTGAGCCGCATGGGGCCGGCACAGCGACGCCAGAATTCAGCGATGGACAAGACATTTGGATGCTCGGGCAGCACGGAACGTTCCGGTTGACCGGGCCCCGTCACCATCACGGCATCGGCCGCGATGGCACAGTCCTTGGTGCCGACAACCCATCGGTCGTCGTCAATCGACAATCCCGTCACTTCACCGTGTACGACCTTCATATCGACCGTGTTGGCCACCCATGTCAGGTAGTCGGCCCACCGCTTGTGCGTCGGCGCCGGCTTATCGCGGTCGACCCATTCGGCGAATTGACCGGTGGCGACCAGGTACGACTGCCAGCTCAGCCGCATCATCCGGGCGTCGATCTCGGCGTTACGCCCCGGAAGAATGGCGGATCGATACGGAAAGCCCACATCCTTCTCGGGGCTGGTGCCCAGTCGGTGCTGCCCATCGGTCCAGCCGCCGCACGCCTGCCAGTTGGCGCCAACCTGCTGGCGTTCGATCGCCACCACGTCGGGCACGTCGACACCGCATTCGCGCAGTACGGCTGCCTTCGCGGCCACCGCGACCGCCTTGGCGCCCGCACCTATCACTGCCAATGTCGACGTCACCATTGCTCCTTTGCCAGAATTCCCAGCTGTTCGTGCCATATCGCTTGCAGTTGGGTGACCTCCGCGCGACTGAGTACCTCCGGAATCGCGCGCCACAAGGTCCCTACGACCGGCCCCTCGGTCGTCTCCATGATCAGCGCCGCGATGGACAGCTCATGACGTACCGACGAATCGGGCTCCGGAACAGGAGAACCCAATACCGAGAGCCATTCGTCCCGTTGCAGGAGGTCTCCTTCAAATCCCGCGTCATGTCCCAGATAAGTCAGCAATACCTGCGGATCGCGGTACTTGCGCAATACCGCCCTGGTGTCGCCTCGCAAATAGCGCAGCAAGCCGTAGTCGATACTCCGCCCCGGCATCGCCCGATACTGCTGGGCGATACGCTCCACCAGAGGACGTGGCCCGACCGCGAGCGGATCGGTGCCGCCGAGGCGCAACGGATACACCGTGCTCAGCGGCCCCACCGTTGCCGCGGTGGACTCGCCACGGCCGGGAATCTGAATCGCCAGTAGAGGCTCTACCGTGGCCTGGCCCCGCCCACGGCGCCACTGGGCTATGGTGCGCGCCACCGCCGCCGCAAGGAGCCGTTCCATCGGCACACCGGAATTCAGCAGCAGCTCACTGACTCCGACCGGGGCGGCTTCAGCGGTTATGGCCACCTCACTGTCCCGATCCGTCTCGGGAGCGATCCTGCGCGAACCGATGTCGGGATCGTCACCGTCAAGCTGAGCAACCCAGAATGGCAGGCTGTTCACGTCGCGCGCCTCGGCCGCCAGCGAATTCGCCCACTGCCGTAGGCCGATGCTCGTCTGATCGACATCCGATGGCACCTGATGCGCCACGGCCTGCCAGCGCGCTTCCAGCTCGGACATGATGACGCGCCAGGAAATGGGATCAGCCGCCAGGTGGTGCACCGCCAGGATGAGAACTCCCGGCTCGTTGTCCGGGTGCAGCCACACCGCCGACAACATCCAACCTTGCTCCGGGTCAAGGCGATCCACTGCACGCGCGATCTCCGCGGCTGCGGCGACAGATGGATCCGCCGCGACGATCTCGACAAATCGTAGCGCCGGGCGCGCGCGCGGCACCAGCGTCATGCTCTCTCGGTCCAGCCGGCTGTGCAGTGCTTCATGTTCTCCGACAACGGCGCCGAGCAGCTGCTCCAATGCGGCCCGGTTGACGCCGTCATGGAGGCGGAAGACACAGGTCACCGCGAGCCTGCGGGGGTTTCCGTACTCGTAGAGGCTGTGCCCGCCCGGCAGCAGCGGAATCGGTTCGCCCTCGGGCGCACTGTCCACCGAATCCGCTGTGCTGCCCATGTGCTGATCTATCAGTTCGGCCAAGCTCGCGACGGTACCCCGGCGCAGGATCTCGCGAATATCGATCCGTACTCCATACTCGGACAGAATCGTGGCAGAGAGCTTGCTCGCGAGCAAGGAATGGCCGCCGAGGGACTCGAACGAGTCGTCGATACCCACCACGGCTGTTCCGAGTACCTGCGCGAAAAGCACGGATACCGCACGTTGTGTCGGTGTTTGGGCCTCACGCCGTTCCGTGACGGTCCCGCTGTCGGGTGCCGGTAGCGCATCCCGGTCGATCTTGCCGTGCGGGGTGATGGGAATCTCGTCCAGCACAACGTATGCGGCCGGAATCATGTAGTCGGGCAGGGCCGCCGAGATCCTGGAGCGGATCCGGTCGATATCGACCACGTGTCCGCCGATCGGTGTCAGATAAGCAACCAGGCGCTTACCGAGGTGCGGCAGTTCGTCCACCACAACCAGCGCCTGACTCACACTGGGATCAACCTCGATGGCCGATGAGATCTCACCGAGCTCGACACGGAATCCCCGGATCTTCACCTGCTCGTCGGCTCGCCCGACGAACTCCACATCTCCGCCGGCGTTGCGGCGCGCCAGGTCGCCGGACCGATACATCCGCTGCCCGGGAGTAAAGGGGTCGGCGATGAAGCGCTGCGCGGTAAGAGCAGGGGCGCGGTGATATCCACGCGCCAGATGCGTTCCTGCGATGTATATCTCACCGATAGCACCCACCGGAACCGGGCGCAGAGTCTCGTCAAGAATGTGAATCTGAGTGTTGATCTTGGGAGTACCGATCGGTACGGTCCGCGTGCCCTGGATCCCACGGACCTTGTAGCGCGAGGCGTTGATGATGGCCTCCGTCGGGCCGTAAAAATTGTGCAGCGAGGCATCAAAGGTGGCGTGGAATTTGTCGGCAACCGGCCCCGGCAGTGCCTCGCCGCCTACCGGCACGCGGCGTAGCGATTTCCACTGCGTCACTCCCGGAAGTGACAAGATGAGCCCCAGCAGCGAGGGCACCATGTGCATCGAGGTGACGGCCTCACTGTTCAACAGGGCCGTCAGATAGGCGACGTCGGTGAGCCCGCCCGGACGCGGAATGACCAAGCGTCCACCACAACTGAGAATCCCGAAGATCTCCCCTATCGACACGTCGAAACTCGGCGACCCCACCTGTAGCACGCGATCTGATCCACCGACACGATATTCGGCACGGAACCAGTTGAAGTACTCGGTAAGAGGGCGGTGCGTAACCGTTACGCCCTTAGGCATGCCGGTTGAACCGGATGTATAGATCAAGTAGGCGGCATTGTCTGGCGTCAATGGCCGCACCCGATCGGAGTCAACCGGTTCGCGGGCATCGAACTGATCGAGACCGGTCACCGGCTCCCGGATCACCAGCCGGGGCTGTGCGTCGGCAAGAATATGCGCAATGCGGTCGGGGGGATACTCCGGATCGATTGGCAGGTATACCGCGCCCGCCTTGGCGATGGCCAGCGCGGTGATGATCAAGTCTGGGGACTTGTCGAGAAGAACCGCGACGTGATCCTCTGTACCGATCCCCTGCCCGATGATCCAGTGCGCCAATCGATTCGCCAAATCATTGGTCTCCCGGTACGAGTAATGACGCCCCTCGTACACGACCGCGACGGCATCTGGCTGTGCACCCGCCCGCTCGGCCACCAGTTCGCCGAGGGTGGCAGGCGGCGCTTCGAACCGTTCACCCGACGATGCGGCCCACAACCACTGCGCCTCACGGTCATCCATGAGATCCACGGCGCCCACCATGCGGTCCGGATCTGCCAGTACGGCTTCGAGCACATTGGCAAAATGCCGCAGCAGCTGCGTAGCCATCCGCTCGTCCAGCACCGTGACCAGATACTCGGCCACCACGTCAGCGCCGCCGGACTTCACCTCCACGGTCAAACCGAGTGGAACATATGCCACATGGCTTTCGAATGCCGCTTTTTCACAACGGATTCCGGGCGGACAGAACAACTCGGCAGAATCGGTAGCCATGGAGAAACCAACTCGCGGTACCACGCGATCCAGACTGACTCCCTGATGCGCCATCCCATCCAGGGTGGTCCGCCGCACCCGGGCCAACAGATCCTTGAAGCTTTCGTCAGCGCGTGGCCGCATACGCAGTGGGAGGACGTTGCCGAAGTGCCCGATGCGGCCACGCGCATGGGGATCGAGGGCAGGCACCGGCGAGGCCACGATGAAGTCATTGGCGTGTGTGTACCGATGCAGTAGAACCGAATACGCCGCCAACAGCACCGCATGGGGCGTGGAACCCGAATCGCGCGCAAGTCGCTCGACCTGCTCCATCACCGATACGGAAAGATGTGCGGTACAACGCGCCGCCTTCCAATCGGTTGGCACCACCGCACCGTTGGGCCCCGGAAGCTCTAACGGTTCAGCGGGATTCGACAGTTCCTCGCGCCAATAGTCCACTGCCGCATCGCCGGGTCCGCCCTGCTTCGGCGCCGAGGACAGCGGCTCCGAGATACCGCCGTGGACATAGGCTGCGGTCAAATCGGCCAGAAAGACCTGCCATGATTCGTCATCCCAGCCAATGCGGTGGGCGACCACAAGCATCACATACTCCGCCGAGCCGGTACGGATGACGGTGACACGCAATGGCGCTTCCGTGGCCAGATCGAACGCGGTGCCGTATTCACGCTGCGCCAGCACGGCCAGCCGCAGCTCCTGTGCGGTACCGCCAAGGTCGGTCACATCGTGCTCGATCCATCGAGCCTGCAGATCGCTGTGCAGCACGGCGACCGGATGGCCATCGGCACCGGCATGGACCGTGGTGCGCAGCGCCGCGTGACGAAGCACGACCGCGGCGACCGCCGCACGCAGCTTGTCTACATTGAGTTCACCGTGGAGCCGATAGGACCGGCACAGGTTCATCAGAACTGGCGTCACACCGTGTGCGAACCAGATACGCTGCTGCCCCGCGGACAGGGGCATCGCGGCTATACCGAGGCCTACCGGCGCTTCCCCGCTGGTAACGCCCACCTCGACGTCACCATCGCTCACGGTGCGCACCTCGATCTCACCTCGCGTTTTCACTATTAGTACAGGCTGCCCTAACTACGAGGAGGCTACCCTATCTAGACTGCGAGGGGTCACCCACGAGGAGCCCCGATGACTCAGCCCAGATCGACCACCACCGCGTCGTCAGCCGCAACCCCCGCACTGGATGGTTTCGTCCCGTTTCCCTCGGTACGCGCCGACGAATATCGCCGGGCCGGGTACTGGACGGGCAACACCGTCGAATCGCTGCTTCGCGTGTCCGCGGCCAGGCGGCCATGCCATCCGGCTGTGATCGACGAACACCGCGCGCTGAGCTATCGAGAACTGGACGAGGCAGCCGACAATGCCGCACACGCCTTCCTCCGGCTGGGGATAGCGCCCGGCGATCGGGTGCTGCTCCAACTCCCCAATCGGGCATCGTTTGCCGTCGCGCTATTCGGCTTGATGCGTGCCGGCGCAATACCCGTGATGTGCCTTCCCGGGCACCGGGCCGCCGAACTGTCCCACTTCATCGAGGTGGCCGACGCTGTCGGATTGGTTATCCCCGATTCGGCCGGTGGATTCGATTACCGCGCGCTGGCGGTCGCGCTGTCCCAGCGGCATCCGCGCCTGCGCACGGTGGTCGTGGAGGGTGATGCGGGCCCCTTCGCATCCTGGACGTCGCTGCTGAAAAGTGTTGAGCCGCAGGGTCCGCTACCTACCGTGCAGACGGACACTCCTGCCCTACTGCTGGTGTCCGGCGGCACCACCGCAGCACCCAAGCTGATCCCTCGCACCCACGAGGACTACGTCTACAACGCCACACAGGCAGCACGGGTCTGCGGTCTGACCCAGGACGACGTTTACCTCGTGGCACTGCCCGCCGGCCATAATTTCCCCCTGGCTTGCCCGGGCTTGCTTGGTGCGATAAGCACCGGTGCGACCACGGTTTTCCTCTCGGATCCGAGTCCGGAGTCGGCTTTCGCGACCATCGCTCGCCATCGAGTGTCGGTGACGGCAGTGGTGCCATCGCTTGCACAGCTATGGGCTCAAGCCACCGCGTGGGAGCCGGTGCTGCCGGAAACACTGAGGCTGCTCCAGGTTGGTGGCGCCAAACTCGGCGCCGACGACGCACGAGCGGTACGAGAGTCGCTCACCCAGGGACTGCAACAGGTTTTCGGCATGGCAGAGGGCCTGTTATGCCTCACACAGCCAGGCGATCCCACCGATATCCTGGATAACAGCCAGGGCCGTCCCATGTGCGACGCGGACGAGGTGCGCATAGTCGACGAGGACGGCGCCGACGTCCCCGCCGGAGAAACCGGGGAACTGCTCGTGCGTGGGCCATACACCCTCAACGGGTACTACCGCGCCGACGCCGACAACATGCGCTCGTTCACTGTCGACGGTTTCTATCGCAGCGGTGACCGGGTACGCGCGCTACCGGGCGGTTATCTGGAAGTCACCGGACGCATCAAGGATGTCATTCTCCGTGGCGGGGAATCCATCGCCGCGTTGGATCTCGAATCGCACTTGCAGACCCATCCGGCGGTCTACGCCGCAGCGGCGGTGGGCCTTCCCGATCAGTATCTTGGCGAGATTGTCTGTGCTGCAATTGTTTTCAAGGGAAAACCGGTCGCCGCCGCCGAACTCAATCAGCATCTGCAAGCCCGTGGCGCCGCGACCCATTCACGCGTCGACAAACTGGTCGCCGTTTCCGCACTGCCACTGACCGCTGTGGGCAAGATCGACAAGCGAGCGCTGCTGGCCTCCCTGACGGGCTAGGCCGTCAATCCATCGGGTGCGATGTCAACCACTCAAGCACCTGCTGGGCATGTGTATCCGGCGGAAAGATCGGATAAAAGACCTGCTCAATGCGCCCGTCTCGGACAACAAGTGTGATCCGCGCGTAAAGACGCGGGTGTCCGACGGCGGCGAACGTGGGCAGGTGCAGTGCCTCTGCCAGTGTGAAGTCCGGATCCGAAAGCATGTGGAACGGCAGCCTGAGCCGTCGGACAACCTCCGCCTGGTAGTCGGTATCTTGGCTCGATAGTCCCCAAACCTGTTGTGCGCCAGCCGCGCGCAGTTCATCGAAATGATCGCGAAAGCCGCACGCCTCGGTGGTGCAGCCGCGTGCCCCCGGTATGGCGTCCCAGCCCTCTGGGATGTCGAGGCCGGGACGGCCCGTCAGTGGGTACAGATACAACACGGTGCGCCCCTCGGGTAGCCCGCGTAGCCGGACCGCACACCCGCCAGTTGCCATCAAGGTCAGGTCCGGCAGAGGCCGGTCTTGCAGGTGGTCGGCGGCGCCATCATCGACCGGCACCGGCAGGCCGAAGGGAAGTTCGGTGTAATCATCCATGTTTCGGGGCTCCTCGGTGAAGGTTCTCGCCGCGGCCGCATCGAGCCGCGCCGCGAGGATCCGACGGCGCATGATCAATGAAGCGATGCTCTGGTCCAGAGCCGCGATGCTGTCCCGATATGCGGCGAGCGCCGACGGACAGTCATCGCTGTGGTCATGGCCCTCGCGCAGGCACTCGATGAACGGACGCGCCAGCGAGGGCGAAATTCCAGCCGCGGCAAGCGATCGGATCTCACCGACTATCTGTAGGTCATCATCGGTATAGTCCCGATACCCATTGCCCAGGCGCGACGGCATCACCAGACCGAGGCGCTCGTAGTAGCGCACGGCCTTCAGCGATACACCCGCCCGGCGGGCCAGCTCGGAAATCTGCATGCTTAATCCTCACCGGGACCGTAGACCCTGCCCTCAGGGGTAGGGTCAATCCGGGCGAGGCGGCGGCGCGGATAGTCAGTCGCGAAGAGCTATGCCTCGCGCTTGATCACGTACGGGGCAATACTGCCGAGCTTCTCGCAGGTCTCCTCGAACTCCCGCTCGGGGGTGGATGCCTCGATGATGCCTGCACCGGCCCGCAGCCAGGTGTGGCCGTCCTGTTCGTAGGCCGAGCGCAGTGTCAGCGCGGCGTCCAAGCCGCCGTTCGGCGACAGCATGACAACCGCACCGGAGTAAAGGCCGCGCGGGTGATCATCGAGCCGAAGGATGGCGTCGACACCTTCCGCCTTCGGGATGCCCGAAGCCGTCACGGCAGGAAACAGCGCCTCCAGCGCATCCATCCGCGTCATGCCGGCACTCAGCTCACCACTGACTGTCGATCCCAGGTGCTGAACACTGCCACGCTCACGCACGGTCATGAAGTCGGTCACCTTGGTACTGCTGGGATCCACCACCTCGGCGATCTCGGCAAGCGAGCTTCGCACTGAGATCGCATGCTCGACAATCTCTTTCGCATTCGATTCGAGGTCATCGCGGGCGACACGGTCTGCGTCCTCACCACGTCCGAAGGCACGGGTTCCCGCCAGCGGCTGGGTGACAACAGTTCCGTCGGCCTCGACCGCGGTGACGAGCTCTGGGCTGTAGCCAAGAGCTCGTATACCTCCGAGCCGTAATAGGAAGGAACGAACCGGTGTGTTGTTATGCCGTCCAAGACGGTAGGTGGACGGAAAGTCCATGGCGAAAGGCACTTCTACCCGCCGCGACAGGATCACCTTGTGGTACAGGCCCGACCGGATCTCGGCGGTCGCGATGCCGACACGCCCCCGATAATCGGATGGGTCCGGGGCCAGATCGATCGAGGCCGGAGCCGGAATCGCCGGTACGCCCTGCTCGATCAGCCGGCTGATGTCCTCCACATAGCTCTCATCAGAGACCGACACCCCGTCCGCAGTGATCACGACCTCGGCGCGGGGAGCGAAGACCCGAGCCAACGGCGTACCAGGAGCCAGCCGGTGCTGAAGATTGAATCGGTAGGTGCCGAACTCAAAGGCGACCCATCCAAAAACTCGATGCGTGCCGTCGGAGATCTCGTTCACGGCCTGTTCGAGGGCAGCCCCTGGGTGTCCGGACCAATCGCGTTTCTCGATGGTTCCGTCCCGGACGATACGCAGTCCGTCACTGTCGAGCTCAACGGAGGCGCGCGCGCCGATGGCGAGTACCCATTCGCCATCGCGCTCGTAAACCAAGTATTCGTCGCCGTGGCGCTCCGGGATTTCCTGCGCGAGCGCACCGGCGAGGTCGGCCGGGGCAAAGCCATCCGGCAGTCCCTCCTGCACAGAAACCCAGGTCCGGGCGCCGGTATCGGGATCTACAACCGCACTCATCTTCGACACCTGAGTAAGCCTAGCCTATGCTAAGTGCCCCCGGAACCCGCCCGTAACATGACCTCCGCCACGTTGCCGGACGGAATCCACTGTGCTTGGGATCTCCCGAATCAGACGGACGCAAGTGCCTGTCGCGCATAGGCTCTCACATCCGCATCACCATCCTGAAGCGCACCCGTCAGCGCCTCCCGCACAGCGGGCTCCGTTGACACCCATCGGCTCAGGCTAAGTACCGCCGACTTGCGCACATCCAGATGTGTATCGGCCAATGCCCGCACGAGTGCGGACACGGCTTGCCCGGGGGACGCCCCCGCCAGGGCGCGCACTGCTCCTTGACGGATCTGCCAAGCCGGAGCCTTCAGCGCCTGTTCAACCGCATGGAGAATCTCGTCGTCGACCCCCAACTCGCCGAGAGCGGTGAGCGCGGCGGCCCTCACCAGCGGGTCACCGTCATGTACCAACGCCCGCACCGCCTCGCCTCCGGCGGACAGCTTGGCAAGTCCGTTGGCGACGGCGATCCGTACTTCACGATTCTCGTCCGTGGCCGCGGTGGCGACGGAACCCGCATCATCCACCGAGACCAGCGCCCGCACGGCTTCGATCCGGACCCGGTGATCGGGGTCGCGCAGCGACACAACATAGGCAACCGGATCGCCGACACGTCGGGCACTGGCTACATACAGCGCGGTGCTGCGCACCAACGGATCGGGAGCGCCGACGTAACCGCGAATCGCAGCTGGGTTCTCCAGCATCTCGACCAGTTCACGCAGCCCCTCGGCGGCAGTACGGCGAACCGAAGAATCGTTGTCGCTCAACGCATCCAGCAGAGCCGCCTCATAGCCGACGGGAATATGTTCGGTCAATGAGGCAATCGCGGTGCGCCGCACACCCGGATCGTCATCGGTCAAGTACTGCAGCAAGTCCTGCACCGTGGGCGCCTCCAATGCGAGCACCGCGGCGATCCGTGGCGACGGAGGCTGCTCCGCGTCCATCGTGATGGCCGTGGTGACCCGAGTCGCCGGGGCCTTGGCACCGAGCAGCTCGGGCTGATGCACCGCGATGGGCGCCGTTTCCCCCGAGGGAAGATCGTCCAGACCCGGGACCGGGACGAAATACGGTGCGACCGGCCGCTTCACAAAATCCATGCCGTCGCCGCTCTTGCGCAGGTTGAGGTGGTAGCGCCAGTTATCGTCGTCGCGATCCGGCAGGTCAGCCCTGTCGTGATACAGGCCCCACCGCGACTCAGTGCGCGTCAGCGATGAGCGTGCCGCCATTTCGGCGCAGTCCCTGATGAACGACACCTCGGCGGCCCGCATCAACTCATGCGGGGTACGCGCCCCGATCTGGCCCACCTCCTCGGCCATCCGCTCGAATGTCTGAACTGCCAAAGACAGTTTGGCCGCCGTCTTGGGCGGAGCCACGTAGTCATTGACGAAGCGACGCAGCTTGTATTCGACCTGCGGCTGGGGTGGGCCGTCGGGGTGGCGCAGCGGACGGTAGATCAGCTCATGCGCCTCTTTGAGCTGATCTACCGGTAGCTCAAGTGGTGCAGGCGTTTTCGACAGTATGGAGGCCGCGTGCTCACCGGCCAGGTCGCCGTATACGAAGGCGCCAATCATGTAGTTGTGCGGCACACAGGCCAGGTCACCCGCGGCATACAGACCCGGCACCGTAGTGCGGGCATGTTCGTCCACCCATACTCCCGAGGCGGAATGCCCACTGCACAAACCAATCTCGGAGATGTGCATCTCGATATCGTGCGTACGATAGTCGTGTCCACGATTGGCATGAAAAGTTCCGCGGGTCGGCCGCTCAGTGGTATGCAGGATATTTTCCAGCGCCGACAGCGTCTCCTCGGGCAGATGGGTGACTTTCAGATAGATAGGGCCCCGCGCCGACTCGATTTCATTCTTGACCTCCGTCATCATCTGGCCTGACCAATAATCGGAGTCGACAAAACGCTCGCCTTGCGCATTCACCTGATACCCGCCGAACGGGTTGGCGACATACGCGCATGCCGGACCGTTGTAATCCTTGATGAGTGGGTTGATCTGAAAACACTCGATCCCCGACAGCTCGGCACCGGCGTGGTAGGCCATCGCGTACCCGTCCCCGGCGTTGGTCGGATTCTCATAGGTGCCATACAGATAGCCGGACGCCGGGAGGCCAAGGCGGCCACAGGGGCCGGTCGCCAAGATCACCGCCTTCGCCCCGACCGTCACGAATTCGCCGGTGCGAGTGTTGAAGCCCGCCGCACCGACGGCTCGGCGCTGCTGTCCCCCGTCGCCGCCCTCGCCCAGTGCCCATCCCCCGTCGCCACGCTCGCCCAGTGCCTCGGTCAATATCCGCACCGGCATGACCCGATTCTCGATGCGGATCTTTTCGCGCATCGACTTCTGCCGCAGCACGCGGTACAGCGCCTTCTTGACGTCCTTGCCCTCGGGCATGGGCAGCACATAGGAGCCCGACCGGTGCACCCGGCGCACCGCGTACTCGCCGTGCTCGTCCTTCTCGAACTTGACGCCGTAGCGCTCCAGGCGCTGCACCATAGCGAATCCGCGCGTCGCTGTTTGATACACAGTGCGCTGATTGACGATTCCATCATTGGCGCGGGTGATCTCCGCGACGTAATCTTCTGGCTCGGCCTTGCCGGGAATGACGGCGTTGTTGACACCATCCATACCCATCGCCAGGGCACCGGAGTGCCGCACATGCGCCTTCTCCAGAAGAAGCACCTGTGCCCCATTTTCGGCAGCCGTCAATGCCGCCATGGTGCCGGCAGTACCACCACCGATCACCAGCACGTCACAGTCCAGCCGGATGGCGCTGTCTAGTTCGGGGGTCTCCATTAGGCAACAAGCTCCGTATGATTCAGTGCGGCAAGGATTTCAGTGCGTAGACCACTGCGGTCGATATCGGCCTCACGAGGTTCGGGCACGTCCAAGAGTGCCCGCAATGGCTGCCCCGCCCTGCCCAGGACGACAATGCGATCCCCCAGTAGCAGCGCCTCATCGACATCGTGAGTCACGAACACCACCGTGGTGGGATGACTGCGCCAGGTGTCGATGAGCAGACGCTGCATGCTGGCACGGGTCTGGGCATCCAGCGCCCCGAATGGCTCGTCCATCATGACCGCACGTGGAGCTCCCGCGAGACCGCGGGCGAGCTGGACACGCTGGCGCATGCCACCCGAGAGGCTCTTGGGCAGATAGTTCTCGAACCCGGTCAGGCCCACATCGTCGATCCAGGACTGCGCCGCCTCGCGCCGCCCCTGACGAGCGACACCACCCAGCTTCAACGCCAGTTCTATGTTGGATCGCACTGTGCGCCAGGGCAACAAAGCGTTATCTTGGAAGACCATGGCTCGGTCGCGCGAGGTGGTGACCACCGTCTCGCCGTCGGCGCGGATGGTTCCCGCATCGGGCTTGAGCAGCCCCGCCAGGGCGCGCAGCACAGTGGACTTGCCGCAGCCCGAAGGGCCGGTCAGAACCAGTATTTCCCCAGGTTGCACCGTGAGACTGAGGCGGTCCACGACGGTACGTCCGCCGTAGCCGAGCCTGACCTCGTCGAGAACCAGAGCGGAAGCGCGTGTCATGAACGGGCCTCCTGCGCGCGAGGCAACCAGCGCGTGACGCGACGCCCCACCAATTCGATGGCGGCGGATGTCACGAACCCCAGCACGCCAATGGTGATGATGCCCACGAAGACGTCCGGATACGCCAACACCGTGTATGACTGCCACGTGCGGTACCCGACTCCCAGCCGGCCCGAGATCATTTCGGCAGAGACAACGCAGATCCAAGCGACGCCGATACCGACAGACAGCCCGCCAAAGACCCCGGGAAGGCTGCCGGGCAGCACCACCCGCAACAGCACATCCCAGCGGCTGCCGCCGAGGGTGCGGACCGACTCCTCCCACAGCGTCGGCAAGGCGCGCACCGCATGCCGGGTGCTGACCATGATCGGAAAGTACGCGGCGAGGAAGGTGATGAAGACAATCCCGGCCTCATCGCTGGGGAACAACAGGATGGCCACGGGCACAATCGCGATCGCCGGAATGGGCCGTGCGAGTTCGGTCAACGGACCAAAGATGTTGGCGAACAGCGGCGAACGCCCCAGCCAGATACCGGTGATAACGCCCAAGACCGCGGCGAGGCCGAAGCCGGTGAGAATCCGGATGGTGGACTGGCCGAGGTCCAGCCAATACTGTTCGGTGCCAATGCGCTTGGTAAGCGCGGCGACAATCTCGGTGACGGTCGGCAGGGTGTCGAACCTCAATCCAAAGCGCACCTTGTTGGCCGTCAGGAGTTGCCAGAGCAACACCGCAGCTGCCACCGACGATGCCCGGACACCCCAAGCGAAGTATCTAGAACCGGTACGCCGGGCGGTTGCCACCTCGCCGGTTCGGTCGTCGACGGGCGTTACCGCAACCGTTCGCGGACGGGTTTCCAGAATGGGCAGGCTGCTCATGACGCGGCCGCCAATGCCTGTGCGTAGTCCAGCGGCCTGGCACCCGGGTGTGCGGCGACGTACCGGGCCGCGCCCGCGCCGGTGGTGAACGGGTGGAGCCCGGCCGGATCCTGAACCCACCTGGCGTGGTCGGCAAACCAGCGAGTGCCCAATTCGGTATCGGCGACGTAAGCCGCACGGACTTTCCGGCCGGCCGCATTGGCCGCGTTGACGGCCTTCAACAGCTCCTGGGCCGTGGGATACACCTGGGTGGAATCTTTCCCGTCAAACCAGATCTCGGCGGCCTGTCCCGGATCAGCGCCATCGGCCGGGTGCAGCACCAATGGATTGACCTTGGCGGCCAACTCGGTTTCATAGTTCTTCGCACGAGTCGTGTATGCCTGGCGCAGTGGTCCGTCGTGGACAAAATCGTCGATATTGAGGTCGGCGAAGTCGCCGATCGATTTCAGATAGGGCACATCGCTTGTGAATGCCTCGATGAGCGACGGCTTGAGGGTGGCGTCGAACGAGGTCCCCCCGGGCCCGTTGTAGAGGTACACCACTTCCTGGGGTAGGCCGCTGCCCTCAGCCACGATGCGTGCCGCTTCCAGGGACTTCTCGTGAATGAAGTCGGTGGCATCGAGCTGAGCCTGCAGGAAGGCGTCAAGCACCTCGGGGTGCTGAGTGGCGTAGTCGCGGCGCACCACGACACCGTGGAATGTCGGAACATTCAGCTCGGCACCGTCGTAGAGCAGCTTGGCCTTGTTCTGAAAGACCAGTAGGCCCGGCCAGGCGACGAACTGCGACAACGCCTGCACCTGGCCCGATTCCAAGGCCGAGGCGCCGACCTGTGGTTGCTGATTGAGAACCTCGACGTCCCTGGTCGGGTCGAGTCCGTCATTGCGCAGCGCGCGCACCAGGGTGCCATGCCCCGCGGAACCGACGCTGGCCGACACCTTCTTGCCCTTCAACTCAGGCAGTTCAGTGATCGCTGAATTCGGGGGAACCACAACCATGTTGAGCGAACCCTTAGCGTTGTAACCCGTGATTGAAACCAGCTCGGTGCGCGCCTTCTCATTGGCCTGAGTCTTGGAGCCGTTGATCAGTAGCGGGTAGTCGCCCATGGAACCGATGTCGATCTTCTCGGCCAGCATCTGCGCGGTGATCGGGGCTCCGGTGTCGTAATCCTGCCACTGCACGGTGTACTTGGTGCCGGTGCGCGAAGTGAGGTCACCGAGTCGCTTCTCCAGATAACCCTGGGCGCGTAGCAACGTGCCCGCCGTGACGGTGTTGATGGTCTTGGACTGGTATCCGACAACCACGGTCACCTCCTGGGACGAACCGGAGCCGGAGTCCAGCGAGCAGCCGGTCGCGAGGGCGATGAGCATGGAAGCGAGAAGGGCTGTTCTCTTCATGGAGGTCCTGACTTATCGAAGTAGATAGGGCATGTTGACGGTGACAGCGCCGGTTGGGCATCGGGCCGCGCAGGGGCCGCAATACCAGCATTCGTCGACGTGCATGAAGGCCTTACCGTTTTCTGGATTGATGGCCAATGAATCGAGCGGGCAGACGTCGACGCAGAGTGTGCAGCCGTCGATACACAGCGATTCGTCGATGGTTACCGGGACGTCGATGCGGTTGTTGACCAGCGTCATGAGAATCCTCAAATATCCCTTAGTAGATTGCTGCGCAAGGTGATTCGATCCCCACGCATTCTGATGTACTCGAGGTCGACGGGGGTTCCGTCGTCGAGATGGGTCAATCGCTCCAGGAGCAGCAGCGGAGCACTATCGGGCACCTGCAGCGTCGCGGCCGAGTGCGAGTCCGCGGCAACGGCTTCCAGCGCGAGGTTGGCCAAGCCCAGTCGGCGCCCGGTGACGCGTTCGATCAACGCGAACACGTCGTTGGTCTCCAGCTGATGCTCGATGACCGCCTCTCCCACGTCCGGGGTGAGATAGGTCTTGTCCAGGCTCAGCGGGAGATCACCCAGATAGCGCAAGCGCTCGATGAAGATGACGCGCGCGCCCGGATCCAGCCGCAACCTATGGGCGACAGCGGGCGGGGCGTTTACCTCCTGGATGACTCTCACCTCGTTACGCACCTCGCCATAGCCCTTGAAGGTCTCCTTGAGCCCAAGCAGGGCATCCAGCCCGTGTTCGTACTTGCGCAACGCGACATGGGTTCCGGTGCGGGGCCCCCGCTCAATGAGGCCCTCGTCCTTGAGCGTGGTCAGCGCCTCTCGCACGGTGTTACGTGAGACGAAGAACTCGGCCGCCAACGCGTGCTCGCTCGGCAGACCACCCTCGGCGTAGCCACCGGCGTGAATCTGATGACGCAACACGTCGGCGACCAGCCGCGCCTGATCGGCACGCGGGCGGCGCAACGGTGTGGGCTCGGCAGCGGCCACGACTCCTCCTGACGTGAATCAACCTCGCCCACACGCTAAAGGCCTGCTCAGCGGCTACCTGCTGGGTGAAATGAACATCTGTCAGGTCCGTTCCAATGCGCCGGTGCACACCACCTGCGACCTGCTGCGCACCACCCCGAGTGGGCCATTGCGCCACCATGGCGTCCGGCGCCGGGTTGCATTCAGGGTGATCGGAACCGCGGTCAGAGAACGGCGCGAGCGCGCTCCAGAAAGGCGCGCGCCGCCGGACCGACCGGACCGTCAAGGCGCCATGCCAATGCCAGCCGCCCGCGCAGCGCGGGCCGGATGTCCAATGCCAGCACCCCGGCCCGGTTTCGCACGTATGGAGCAGGCACCACCGCGATGCCGAGGCCCTGTTCTACGAGACTTACCAAGGCTCGCGGCGAACTCGCTTCAAAGGCCACATTCGGGCTGAGCCCGAGCGACCGGCATTCGGACTCCAGGATGGACCGAACGCCACTACCGGTGGGCAGGCAGATCAGGGTGTGCTCGCACAATCTTTGCAGCGTGATCGTGCGCCGTGTCGCCAACAGATCATCGGCCGCGACCGCCGCCACCAAGGGTTGGTCGTCAATGACTTGTAGACCCAGCCCCGCGAGCCGTTGTGCCCCCAGGGCCACGATCGCTCCGTCCAGCCGGCCCTCGCGCAGCCCGGCAACAAGCTCCTCGCACCCGGCTTCGGTGAGGGTGATCGAGATGGCGGGATGGTCACGATGAAACGCCGAAAGCAATGAGGAGAGATCTGCGCCGTGTGATGTCACGGTTCCGAATGCGATATGCCCCCGGATGAGTCCGCCGATCTCGTCAGCCGCCTCACGCACACCGTCCACAGCGGCGAGCGCGGCTCGCGCGTAGGGAATCACCGCCTTGCCGGCATCGGTAAGCCGGACTTGGCGCCCCGATCGATCGAACAAGTCCTGCCCCAGTTCGCGTTCCAGAAGCCGGATTTGGGCGCTCACGCCGGGTTGGGCGACATGCAATGCGGCGGCCGCCTTCGTGAAGCTCGATGTGTCGGCCACCGCCAGCAGATAGCGCAGCTGGTGAATCTCCATAAGTACAGGTTATAGGTTTACTAACCAATAGATCTTGGACTTCTGAACCGCCTCCTCCGATGCTGGAACATATGAGCACAGACAAGACATCGATCGTGGTTGCCGGGGCCGGCATCGGCGGCCTTGCGTCGGCCCTGACCTTGCACGCCGCGGGTTTTGAGGTGGTGGTGCTGGAGAGCGCGCGTGAAGTCAAACCGCTCGGCGTCGGCATCAACATGCTGCCGCACGCCGTGGGTGTACTCACCGAGCTTGGGTTGGGTGAACGGTTGACCCGCATGGGAATCGCCACCACCGAGATCCGGTTCTGCGACAAGCACGGCACCGTGCTGTTCACCGAACCGCGGGGCCTGGCAGGCGACTACCCGCACCCGCAGATCTCGGTGCACCGCGGACGATTGCAACTCATGCTGCTCGATGCGGTGCGGAAACGCATTGGCCCACAGGCAGTTCGAACAGCTAGCCGGGTTCTCGGCTTCGAGAGCGACGAGGCCGGTGTGCGGGTGCGCACGGCTACCGGGGACATCGAAGCGGCCGTCCTGGTGGGCGCCGATGGCGTGAACTCGACGATCCGCGCGCAATTACATCCGGCAGATCGGCTGCACTGGTCGGGGGTGCGGATGTGGCGCGGCGCCTCGGATGTCGGCCCTTTCCTCACCGGGAAGACCATGGTCGTCGCGCATGACGACACCGATCACGAACTCATCGCCTACCCGATCAGCGATCGCACCGTGAACTGGGTAGCCCTCGCGCGCACCAATCCCGCCAGGGAGTTGCCCGCCGGAGCACGATGGAATGACCCCGCCACCGCCGATGAGGTACTCGATCACTTTCCGGGCTGGGATTTCGGCTGGCTGGACCTCGACAAGATGATTCGCGGTGCCGAATACGTCGTGGAGTACCCCATGGTCGATCGCGACCCCTTGCCGCACTGGGGCCGCGATCGAGTCACCCTATTGGGTGACGCCGCACATCCCATGTACCCCTTGGGCGCCAACGGCGGAACGCAATCCGTTGTCGACGCCCGCGCCCTGGCGGTGGCGCTGGCCGGACACCCCGGCGATCCCGCGGGCGGGCTGTCCGCGTACGAGTCCCAGCGGATCGCCGCCACACATGAGGTGGTACTGGCCAACCGCGCGATGCTGCGATCTTGGGGTGACCATTCCCCGGAGGGGCTTCGGAAGACGGCTCAGTCCTACCGGCGGCGCACGAGGGCATGACCAATCGCGGACTCGACGTGAATTCAACCAACCGCTGAGGTCATCCAACCAATCCACATGACGCTCACATCCTGGTTCCAGGAATCGCTGGCTCAATGGAGGCATGCAGATCCACGCGAACCCGGACCAGGATGTGGTCGTCGTCCTCAACGCCGACGCTCCCAACGGCCGCCAGGTCGTCCAGATACTGGTGCGCAACGGGCACCGGGTCGTCATCTGCGCGCGGCACGCCTCCGACCTCACCAAGATGCTTCATGGCTACGACGCCGATCGGGTGATGGCCATCGCAGCCGATGCCACCGACCCCCGGCAGCTCCGCGAGGTGTGCCGGCGCGCCACCGATCGGTTCGGCACCGTCACCACGATCGTGGACACTGCAGGCCGGCAGATGCCGCATCTGCGGCTTGCCTCGTAGAACGGATCGGGTGCGCCGCCGGCCCTATGCCATCCAGTAGGCCTGGACCTTCATCGAACGGCGCGGGATGCCGTAGTCGTCCTTGAGGACACGAGCGACGTGCCGGGTGGTCCGGGTGTCACAAGCGACCCACGCGAAGTATCCCGAGGCGTCGAAGGCCGCGGCACGCACAACGTCGACGAGCGGTAGACCGCCGTCGCGATCTACCCAGACCACTTCGCGGCCGACGGGTAGCGTCTTGTCGCTCTCATGGGCGGCTTCCAGAAATATCGTGGCCGGGCGGTTCCCGATCGCCGCGAGCAGCGAGTTGATCGCGGGTAGCGATGCGGTGTCGCCAACGATCACGTAGCCGCGAGGAGACGGTTCCGGGAGCGCGAAGCTACTGCCCAGGACGGTCCCCTCGATGGTGTCGCCGCTGCGCGCCGTCCGCGCCCAATCCGCGGCCAGCCCGTCGTGCAATGCGAATTCGATATCGGTGCTATCAGCCACCGAATCGGGGTTGACCAGTGTGTATGCACGTTGATGCAGCTTCTCCCCGTCCGAGAACCACAACCGGATCCACATAGTGGGGTGAGCTTCACGGCGGCGCAGCAACCCACCCGCCGCGAAGCTGATTCGCACATAGTGATCCGTCAGTTCGCTACGCCCCGTAACTGTTAGCTGGTAGTCGCCGACTCGGAACAATTTGAGGACGGCTCCCTGCCATCCACGTGTCGGTTGCGTCACTGTGTTCGGCATTACACACCCTCGATTCGTCACCGTAGCGATTAGTTTAGGCTAGCCTAACTACGCCCCTCAGAATAAGGCTAGGGTTAGCTATCGACACTTAGGTAAGGGAATGCTAATCTCTTGCCGAACAAGCAACGGTGCCATGAATAAAGGCGGTAGATGAGTACTCGCGAGCGAGTTGGTCAACTCGAACGCCCGGGTGTGGCGGCAGTCACACCGCGATGCTCGGCCCTCGATCTGGAGTACCGGCTTAACCATCTCCAACATCACGGAGCATACGCCGGCAGCAGCAGGCGATCTGTCAAAAATTTGCTGACAGCTCAAGCGAGCTACGTCAGGAACCAATCACGTTCGCGAGCCGACTACTCCAATCAGCGAGCGTGTCGATCGGGTGAAGGGCTGTAAGTGGATATTCGTGAACGAGTTGGTCAGCGCGGTTGGGCGGCCCAGGATGTGGCCTCGGCGACGCGCATCGACCCCGAATTGGAGAGCCGATTCGCGACGTGCTGTCGGGCGCTAGGCCTCTCCGTCAACGACAGGCGGCGTCCCGCCGATTTGCCGGCAGCGCGCTATGGCTTCACGTCGCTGTGCCGTACCGCTCAAGACCAGTGTGATGTGTGGGTCGGCCTCGCGGCCGCCGGCGGTGCCACCGTCGACGTCCTGGAAGCCATCTCAGAGACCACCGCCACCGCGGGTCACCTCCAGCATGCGGTCAACCTGCATCCCGGCGACCTCACCTTCACCTACGACACCGGGCTGTACCTCGAGTTTCGCGCCGGCGGCCCCGACGACTATCACCTGGCCTACGCGGCGGCACTCGTGGACAAGGGTGAGTACGACAAGGCCAACGAGCTGATCGCCGCCGTGACCGCGCGGCGCCCGGGGTGGTTCAACGCCCGGTGGGTCGCCGTCGCCATGCAGAACCGGGCCCAGCGGTGGGCCGATGTGGTCTCGCTGCTGACTCCCGTGGTCACCGATGAGTCGCTGGACCCCACGACATCCCATGCCGTGCGGATCACCCTGGGCATCGCGCTCGCCAAGCTCGGCATGGTCAATCCTGCACTGTCCTACCTCGAAGACCCCAGTGGCCCAATCGAAGTGGCGGCGACCGATGGTGCTCTCGCCAAGGCTCTGAACCTGCGCCACCACGGTGACGAGGAGACCGCTACCGAGGTGCTTCAGGATCTGTATGCCGCCAATCCGGAGAACGCCGAGATCGAGCATGCGCTCACCGATCCGAGCGTAGGACTGCACACCACGACCTCCGCCCGCATCGCCGCTCGCACCGACCCCTGGGACCCCGAAACCGAACCCAGCGAAGAGGATTTCATCGATCCCGAGGCCCATGAGCGCAAGGCGATCCTGCTGGCCGAGGCCGAGCAGCAGCTCAGCGAGTTCATCGGTCTGGAACAGGTCAAGGACCAGGTCGCCCGACTCAAGAGTTCGGTGGCAATGGCGTTGCGCCGCCAGGACCGCGGGCTCGCCGTCGGTCACCGCACGCATCACTTGGTGTTCGCGGGTCCTCCCGGCACCGGTAAGACCACCATCGCCCGCGTGGTCGCCAAGATCTATTGTGGCCTGGGCCTTCTCAAGCGCGAGAATGTCCGCGAAGTACACCGTGCCGATCTCATCGGGCAGCACATCGGTGAGACCGAGGCCAAGACCAACGCCGTCATCGACAGTGCTCTGGATGGCGTCCTGTTCCTCGATGAGGCGTACGCCCTGGTATCGACCGGCGCCAAGAACGACTTCGGTTTGGTGGCCATCGACACCCTGCTGGCCCGGATGGAAAACGATCGCGACCGTTTGGTCGTGATCGTCGCCGGGTACCGCGCAGAGCTGGATCAGTTCCTGGATACCAACGAAGGTCTGCGCTCTCGTTTCACGAGATCAATCAACTTCCCTTCATACGCACCGTCCGAACTCGTCGAGATCGCCGCGGCGATGGCGTCTGTTCGGGACAGCAAGTTCGACGAGGGCGCGGAGGCCGAGCTGCTCACCGCCTTCTCCGCGATGTGCGCCGCGGAGGCTCCGGATACCCGCGGTATCGCACGCCGCAGCATCGATGTGGCCGGTAACGGCCGTTTCGTTCGTAACGTTGTTGAACGCTCCGAGGAGGAACGTGAACACCGCCTTGATAATTCAGGCGCAGAAGAGTTCAGCGATGACGACCTTATGACGGTCACCGTCGAAGATGTGCGGGCCTCTGTCGAGGCCATCGTCGCCGGCCTTGGACTTTCGGCCTCGGGGGCGTCGATCAAGAAATGAGCGACAATCGAGACAACAACGCGAACTCCGAGCGCCGGGCCTTCGCGTCACGCACTCCGGCCAGCGAGAACCCCGAACCGCTGAAGTACCGCCGCGGATTCGTTACCGGCCATCAGGTCACCGGGTGGCGATTTGTCATGCGGCGCATCGCATCCGGTGTAGCGCTGCACGATGCCCGGATGCTCGTGGATCCGCTGCGCACCCAATCGCGCGCCTTCGGCATGGGGGCGGTCATCGTCGTCACCGGCCTGGTCGGATGCTTCGTGTTCAGCCTGCTGCGGCCGTCCGGTATCGCCGGAACCGACCCGATTCTGGCCGACCGTTCCACGGCCGCGCTCTATGTGCGTGTTGGTGACAACCTGCACCCGGTGCTCAACCTCACCTCGGCTCGCCTGATTGCCGGTAAGGCGGCCGACCCGACCATGGTCAAGAGCACTCAACTCGACAAGTTCCCACGCGGCAACCTGATCGGCATTCCGGGCGCCCCGGAACGCATGGTGCAGGCCAAGGCCACCGACGCCGCCTGGGCGGTGTGCGAGGCCGGCCAAACCAGCACCGATAACCGCAGCGTCACGGTCATCGCCGGCCCGCTGGATACCGACGGCGACAAGGCCGCCGACTTACCGCGCGACCGCGCCGCCGTGGTGTCCTCCGAGGCCGGCACCTGGCTGCTGTGGGACGGTAAGCGCAGTGCCCTCAATCTCGGAGATGTCGCCGTCACGAGCGCCCTCGGCTTCACGGCGCCGCCCGCGGTGCGTCCTGTCACCACTCGTCTGCTCAACGCCATACCCGAGGCTCCGGCACTCGTGATCCCTGCTATCGCGGGGGCCGGGGCGCCCACCTCCTACCCGCTACCGGTTGCGGCACCCATCGGCTCGGTGCTGGTGAGCTACTCGACCGATAACACTCCGGTGCACTACGCGGTGCTTACCGACGGCGTGCAACAGATTTCACCGGTCATCGCCTCGGCTCTGCGCAACGCCAACTCCTACGGGCTGGAGCAGCCGCCACGGCTGACCGCCGATCAGATCGCGCACCTGCCGACATCGTCGGCGATCGATACTCGCGTGTTCCCGAACGTCGCCGTTAAGCCGCTGGCCGCCGACGAGGATCCGGTGCTGTGCACACGGTTCACCAGAACTGCCGACGCCACCGCCGATTCGTGGTCACTGCTTGCGGGTTCCGTTCTGCCCCTTTCAGATTCGGTCCACACCGTGCAGCTGATCTCCCCCGCCGCCACACCCACGCGGGTAGCCATCGCCCCCGGCACCGGGTACCTGGTGCAGCCGGGTGGCCGCGGTGGATATCAGTGGATATCCGACACCGGAGTCCGCTATGGCATCGACACCGAAGCCGAGGGCGACAAGACCCTTGAGGCTCTCGGCTTGCACAAGCCGGCACTCACCATTCCCTCGTCAATTCTGGATCTGTTCGCCTCCGGGCCGTCGCTGTCACGCGCCGATGCCCTACTGGCGCGCGACAGCCTCACCCCGAACGATCGGCAGGCCGTGCCCGTCCAGACCGACACCCAACTTGCCCAGAATGCGCAGGAGTCCCGTTGAGCCGTCTCATCTTCGAACCCCATCGACGCGTAGCGCCCCCGGCGGTACCCGATGCCACGGTGACCGTCGAGGCGCCTCCGCAGCTGCCTCGGGTGGTGCCGCCCTCCTTCCTGCGGCGGGCCATGCCAGTCGTGATCGTGATTCTGATCGTCGGCATGGTGGTGGCGCTGGTGGCCTCGGGCATCCGGCTCATCTCCCCCCAGACCCTGTTCTTCCCCTTCGTGCTGCTGCTGGCCGCGACGGCGCTGTACCGCGGCGGCGGTGACAAGGTTCGGACCGAGGAGGTGGATGCCGAGCGCGCCGACTACCTGAGGTACCTGTCGGTGGTGCGCGAGAATCTGCGCACCCACGCGGCTGCGCAGCGCAAGGCGCTGGAATGGTCGCACCCGGATCCGGAGGAGCTGACCACCGTCCCCGGCAGCCGCCGCCAATGGGAGCGCGATCCCGGCGATGACGATTACCTGGTGGTCCGCGCCGGACGTCACGACGTGCCGTTGGCCAGCCCGGTGCGGGTCAAGGACATCGCCGACGAGATCGATCTGGAGCCGGTGAGCCACAGCGCTTTGCGTGGTCTGCTGGATACCCAGCGTACGGTGCGTAGTGCCCCACTCGGTATTGATCTGAACAAGGTTTCGCGCATCACGGTGTTCGGCGACGACGATATCGCTCGCGCCGCAATCCGATCGTGGGTGGCGCAGGCCGTTACCTTCCACGATCCGACACTACTGACGGTGGCCATGGCGGGCCCCGGTGTGGAAGACGCCGAATGGTCTTGGCTCAAATGGCTTCCGCACGTGGATATCAGCGGTGAGGTAGACGGCGTTGGTCCGGCACGCTATCTGCGCCGCACCGGTGCCGAGCTCTTTGAGGCGCTCACTCCGGTGCTGACCGAGCGCGAGCTCTTCGGCGCCGACTCCGGCGCTCACAAGCACCTGCTGATCATCCTGGATGATCCGGCATACGACCTGAATGGCGTCAATTCGCCGATTCCCGCGACAGGATTGGACGGAGTCACCGTCATCCAGCGGCTCGATGGCGCCGACGGCACCACCAAACTGCCCGACTACCTAAACCCCGAACGCCCTGTTTTGCAGGTCAACCGCAACGGTGTAAGCGCACGTATCGCCCGGTGGAACGGCAACGATTGGCAGCCTTACATCGACGAGGCCGATCAGCTGACGATCGGAACCGCTTCGCATGTGGCCCGTCGGCTCTCGCGCTGGGACTCAAATCCGACACATCCCGGGCTGCGATCCGCTGCCACCGGAGGCGCGACCTTCACGTCGCTGCTGGGCATCGAGGATGCTTCCCAGCTGGACGTGCCCGCGCTGTGGTCGCCGCGCTCCCGCGACGAGGAACTACGCGTGCCGATCGGAGTGACATCCTCGGGCGAGCCGCTCATGTTCGACCTGAAGGATGAGGCCGAAGGCGGCATGGGGCCGCACGGTCTGATGATCGGTATGACGGGCTCCGGTAAGTCCCAGACCCTCATGTCGATTCTGTTGTCGCTCTTGGCGACCCATTCGGCGGACCGCCTGATCGTCATCTACGCCGATTTCAAGGGTGAGGCGGGCGCCGACATCTTCCGCGACTTCCCGCAGGTTGTCGCCGTGATCTCCAACATGGCAGAAAAACGTTCTCTGGCAGATCGTTTCGCCGACACGCTGCGGGGGGAGGTGGCGCGTCGCGAGAACCTGCTCAAGCAGGCCGGTCGCGATGTGCAGGGCAGTGCCTTCAACTCGGTCCGTGAGTATGAGGAGGCCATCGCCGCAGGACACGATCTGCCGCCGATTCCCACGCTCTTCGTCGTTGCCGACGAATTCACCCTGATGCTCCAGGACCACCCGGAGTACGCCGAACTGTTCGACTACGTCGCGCGCAAGGGCCGCTCCTTCCGTATCCACATCCTGTTCGCGTCGCAGACCCTGGACGTCGGCAAGATCAAGGACATCGACAAGAACACCTCATATCGCATCGGCTTGAAGGTCGCCAGCCCCAGCGCCTCTCGCCAAATCATCGGCACCGAGGACGCCTATCACATCGAATCGGGCAAGGACCACAAGGGTGTTGGGTTCCTGGTGCCCGCTCCGGGTGCGGTTCCCATCAAGTTCCGCAGCACGTACGTCGACGGTATTTACGAACCGCCGTCAACCACCACAACCGTGGAAATCCGGGCGACCCCACAGCCCAAGCAGTTCACCGCGCTGCCGGTGGCCGCTGATCCCACGACGGTGATCGTCAAGGGCGGGTCGGATCGGCCCGCCCAGCCGGCCCGCAAGCTGATCTCGACCGTTGGCGATCAGCTCGCCAAGGTGGGGCCGCGCGCACCGCAGTTGTGGCTACCACCACTGGACACCGCGATACCGCTGGCGAGTGTGCTCGACGAGACCGGACTTCCGGCCCGACAGCTACGCTGGCCTCTCGGCGAAATCGACAAGCCGTTCCAGATGCGTCGCGATCCACTGATCTTCGACGCGACATCGGCGGCCGGGAACGTGATCATTCACGGTGGTCCGAAGTCCGGTAAGTCGACGGCACTGCAGACATTCATGCTCTCGGCCGCCGCGCTGCACTCCCCCCGCGACGTCACGTTCTACTGCATCGACTACGGCGGCGGACAGCTGCATGCACTCGACGGCCTGGCGCACGTCGGCAGCGTCGCCAGCGCACTCGAGCCCGAGCGCATCCGGCGTACCTTCGGCGAGCTGGAACAGCTGCTGGCATACCGGCAGCGATTGTTCAGAGATCGCGGGATCGCCTCGGTCAGCCAGCTACGTGCCTTGCGTGACAGCGACCGCACGCTGGACGACGGCTACGGCGAGACCTTCCTGATCGTGGACAACCTGTACGCGTTCAGCCGTGACAACACCGATCAGTTCAATACTCGAAACCCGTTGCTCGCCAGGCTCACCGAGCTGGCTAACGCCGGATTGTCGTACGGCATCCATGTCGTGATCACGACACCGAACTGGATCGAAGTGCCGCTGGCGATGCGCGACTCGCTGGGGCTGCGTCTCGAACTCAAGCTGCACGACTCGGCGGACAGCAATGTGCGGGTACCGGGCGCGCTGCGTCGGCCTGCCGAGAGCGTTCCGCACGATCAGCCGGGCCGCGGCCTGACCATGCAAGCCGAGCACTTCCTGTTCGCCGCCTCCGACGCCAAGACGGTGGATTCGGTCAACGCCAACTACCCCGGCGCCAAGGCACCTGCCGTCCGGCTGCTGCCGGCAGACCTGGCACCCGGCGCCATCGGTCCGCTGTACCCGGGGCGCGAACAAGTTGTCATCGGCCAGCGGGAACAGGATCTGGCACCGGTGGCGCTCGACTTCTCCCACAACCCGCTCTTGATGGTGCTGGGCGACACCGGATCCGGCAAGACAACACTGTTGCGTCACATCATCCGAACAGTCCGCGAGCACTCAACACCCGATCAGGTGGCGTTCACCGTCCTGGACCGGCGTCTGCATCTGGTCGACGAACCGCTGTTCCCGGAGAACGAGTACACCCCCAACATCGATCGGATCACCCCGGCGATGCTGGGCCTGGGTGCCCTACTGGAGAAGCGGCGACCACCGGCTGGGCTGTCTCCAGAGGAACTGCACAATTGGGTGTCGCGCGGAGTCACCGCACAGCGGCACTACCTGATCATCGATGACGTGGACCAGATCCCCGATGCGCCTGCCGTGAGCGGTCCCTACATCGGGCAGCGCCCCTGGAATCCGATCACCGGGCTGCTCGCCGAGGCCCGCGAGCTTGGCCTACGGGTGATCATCACCGCACGGGCCACCGGTTCGGGCCACATCCTGATGACCAACCCCATGCTGCGCCGCTTCCATGAGTTGCAGGCCAACACCCTGATGCTCAGCGGCAGCCCGCAGGACGGGGGGCGCATCCGCGGACATCGCTTCGAGCGGCTGCCCGCAGGACGCGGAATCTTGTTGTCCGACAACGATGTTCCAACGTATGTACAGACCGTTAATCCACTCGTCAGTGAGCATGCTGCTCAGGGAAGGGAGTACCCACGATGAATCTCAACGTCGTTCCGGAAGGTCTGACCGCCACCAGTGCGGCAGTGGAGGCGCTCACCGCGCGTCTGGCCGCCGCCCACGCCGCGGCCGCACCGGTGATCGGTGCGGTCGTGCCCCCGGCGGCCGATCCGGTGTCGCTGGAAACCGCGGCGGGCTTTAGCGCCCGTGGCA